>MDTD01191542.1_pt1 | contig 22481 bp, 14 predicted proteins | sample 811221 | NCBI WGS metagenome assembly MDTD01 (sample SAMN05326646, study PRJNA326480) | marine metagenome | isolation source: seawater | place: Pacific Ocean: South West | collected 2011 | reverse complement strand
CAAAACTCCAAAAGGGAAAATCCGGTTATGTAATATTGCGGTTACCGGAGATAAAATCCAGGTGGTTTCTACATACGAATCAAGAAAAGTAATGTTGGATGGCGACCTGACGGCATTTTATAAAAAACTAAAATCTGGAAAAACGGTCAAGGTTATGGGGTATGGCGACAGTATTACGGCGGTACAAACCGGGAACCCCCTATACGAGCCTAATTCACCAGCCCATGACCGGTACGAGCGTTATCTTTTCCGTTTTCCCAAAGATACGGTAAAACTGGTGGAGAAGTTCGATTTTCATGACGGTGTCGGGAAGAAACATTGTAAAATAGGGTGGAACTGGAGCCTGGTAGATGGTATTGAGAAGAAATATGGCAACAAGGTTGAATACTTGAATTGCGGTATCGGCGGAACCCGCTCAGATACAGCTCCTAAACAAGGTCTTTATCCAGACCGTATCAAAGCGGCCCTGGATACAAAGCCGGACCTTGTCGTGCTAGCCTTCGGGATGAATGAATTGGGTCGGGACACCACCGGGAAAAACACTGATGAGATTATTAAAAAATTCAAAGCAGTTGGCGCCGATGTTATTGTTATGGGGGTTCCGCAAATCAACGGCACACGCGCCAATATGATAAAACGCTGGGAAGCAACCAATGACCTGTTGAAAAAGGCTGCCCAGGCAAATAATTGTCCGTTCATCGATACGAAGCAAGTGAATCTCGGCATTGCCCCCGAACATATTTGTGCCGCTAATCAGTACAATCACCCCGGTATTAACGAACTGAAAAAATACGGTGATGCACTAGCCCAGATTCTGGATCAATAGTATAGGCCATTATCTAAGCCCCCCTTATGGTGTAAATATTTCATCGGGAAATTTGACAGATGATTTCCCATTGATTTTACGATTTTCAGTAGAAAGCAATGCGATTATTGACATAATCCGGGCAGAATCAAGATACTGGTCAACATCGGGATTGCAGTTGGAAGATAACAACTTAATTTAGATTATTTCGCGGTAACAATTTTTCAGAAGAAAATGGGATATAAATTTAACATAACATTTCTTTGCAAACTAAAAAAGGCTGCAATTTCTTTTCCGGAGAATTCTTTATTTTGAAGAATTTCACCAATTTTGTCCGGTTTTCGAGAGATTTTGGAGTAAGGGGTGGATACTCCACCATTTTCTTTTTATAACCCGATGACCAAGTGCAAACGCATAGCGTCTATACTTTTCTTACCCAAAGTTAATTGCTATACATTAAGGCTATTATCAACGACACATTGAGTATCTGAAAAGTCTGCAGAGATTAACGATTTTTCGGGCAGTAAACGTAATTTCCTGCATAATCATCAAGATATTTTTACTATACACACACGCCATCAAGTAGTATAGTGTAAATTCAAATAAAGTCGAGCGTCCTTATTCGAAATTGATTTTTTACTTGAATAAATACTTTTTTAATATATAATATAAACATGGAAAAGATAAAGGATAAATCGATAAAAGAACAGATTCGCGAATATGTCGTGGACCGGATCGCCAGCGGTGAATGGCCGCTCAATTCAAGGATCCCGACGCGAGTTGAGTTTGAAAAAGCATTTTCTACCACCGCGGTGACGGTTAATTCCGCATTGCGCCCCCTGGTAACAGAAGGATTTCTCAAGGCGAACGGGAAGTCCGGAACTTTTGTACATCCAAACCCGCCGCCGTTTGATCATTATGCGTTAATCTTTCCTGAAATATATGATGAGAGGAAGCAGCCGCCAAATTTCTGGAAGGTATTGAAATGCGCCGCGAAAAATATTGAAGAAAAGTTTGGGATCACCTTTCACCAGTATACTGATTTCAGCCCGCACGTGGACAATCCGGGCTATATACAATTGTCGGATGACCTGAAGTGCCGTCGTTTGGCAGGTATTATTTTTGGCAACTGGCCATACGGCATGGAAAAGACTGAGCTTCTGGCGAAAACCTCCGTGCCAATGGTCGCCATTGTCAGTCATTTTGTCGCAAGCAAAGTCAAGACCCTCAGGTTTGACGACCATGCCCTTTACTCCGATATGGCACAAGTACTGAAGCAGCGCGGCTCCGTGCGACCCGCTGTAATAATTCCCTCAGCTACACATAAATATAATAACGATTTTAAAGCTGCTTTTGCAGAATGCGGCATTTCTATCCCGAAGGAGTTCGTACAGTTTGTAAATTACGACGCACCCTGGGCCGCGGAACATATTGTGAGGCTGCTTTTCAGACTGCCTCCGCAAGACAGGCCGGATGGCCTGTTAATAGGCGATGACAATCTTACAGAAGCGGTAATGAAGGGACTTGTCGCCGTACTTAGCGAGAAGGAAATTAAAAACTTTCCGATCACGACACATGTCAATTTTCCTATTATTGACAAATCCCCGCTTCCGGTAACCGGAGTCGGGTTCAACCTCGAAGATATGCTTTCATCTGTAATCAGTGAAATGAGTAAACCGGAGCGGGACATAACGGCAAATTCATACATGATACGTCCGGTAAGCCGCATGTGGAGTAAAAAATAAATTTCACGGATGATGTGTTGCTTTTTTCATGGGAAAATGCATCCCGTTCTGCCTCATAAGAGAAATCCCGGATATAAATTTTGTTCATCCCCATATCAAAGGCCAGTAAAAGAACATGGCATAATGTAAGAAAAAGCAGGAATACCAGACCTTACATAATTAAATATTTCGCGGCTCTATTCCCCGGTTAAATCTCCGCGTCCGGGTCATTTTTGAACTTTTTGACGGAGACAGCATACAGTAATCCCCCAAGTCCGAAGATCGTTCCTCCAACAAACAGAAACGCCAGACGCCCATACATCGGGTTGGGAATAAGCATACCAAGCAGAGTAAATCCTCCGAATACCAGGCACATGATACCGATAAGGCGATACTGCATTGCATCCTGGTCGCGAACATCCTCTTTTACATGGTCGATCGGGGTACGCATGTCATGAAAAAACGAATCCAGCCGTTCTTTGTGGGCCGGGGTCGATTTCTTATAGAAAAACATTGTGAAAAAGAACCATGCGACTGCACAAGTTAAAACGAACAACGAAATAAAAACATAGCGCGAATCAATTATTTCACGTTCATTCAGCGCGGCATCGTACCTCATGATCAACTGAAACAGTTTTGGGGAATAAATGAGTTTTGATACCGCTCCGGCTAAAACTCCGACAAGAACAGTACTCCAGCCGGTCCACCCGGGGGTACGCTTGATAACCGCACCCAATGCAACCGGAACGACAGAAGGCAGGAGAACCATCGAATTAAGCAGCTGGAATACGTCAAACAGGTTAATTTCCCGCAGCGCGTCAAACCCCAAACCGATCAAGATCATCAGGACGCCGAAAACAATAGTGAAAATCTTACCCATAAACAGCTGTCGAGGTTCATCCGCACTCCTGTTGATGTACTTTATATAGACATTGCGGACAAAATATCCGGCATTGCGATTCAACGCGGTGTCCATTGTGGACATACTGGCCGCAAACATCCCGCATAATAAAAGACCGACTAATCCCTGCGGCAATGTTTTAAATGCCATTGCGACAAAAGCGCCTTCTTCAGGCACCTTCAAATCAGGAAAGATTGCGGCCATATCCGGAAATACTTTGGCCGCGCACATGGAAGGAATGTGGATAATTATTGACATAGGCAAAATAATTCCGGTGAAAACCCTCAGTAAAATCATGCCGCGAGCCTGTTTTCCATCTTTAACCAAAAGGTATTTAGCTCCTTCGCCCTGCATATTCAGGCAGTTGAGCACTCCTCCTATCTGCATAGTGAAAATCCACAGGAATACGATTCCGCCCCGGGCCCCGATGGAAAAATCAAAATGTCTTTCCGGCAGGACTTTCGTCAAATTGGCAATCCCGCCGATTTCCGGCAGATTGATAGAAAAATACACAACGACAAAAACTATCATGAACATGATCATGCCCTGGACAAAGTCACTGGCCGCAACCGCCCACTGTCCCCCGGCCATGGACATTACAGTAGTGATAATGCCCAGTCCGATGATGGTCATGGTCATATCTATTCCGAGAGCAGCAGACATGAAGACAGCGACAGTATTGAGCCCGATTCCTCCCCAAAAAATACCCATGGGCAAAACAAGATAAATATAGAACTGTTCCGTCCCGAAGCCGAAGCGACGGAAGACCGCCTCAATCGAAGTCACGACCCTCATACGCCTGAACCGCGGAGCCATGAACCACAAAATCGCAACAGAAACAGGAATTCCAATCATCCAGGTTATCGGCAACAGGAAACCGGATTGATAGATCTTAGCTGAGGCACCTGTAAAACTCCAGGTACTCAAGCTGGCCATCATCGCCGACATGCCAGCGACCCACCAGAGCATATTTCCGCCGCCCCGGAAATAATCGCTGGCGTTTTTGTTCACATGCTTGAACAAGAATCCTATCCCGATAATAAATATGAAGTAAAATCCAATTACTATCCAATCCCAATGGGTTAACGACATCTCCATATTATTTGATCATTCCTTTATTTTCTTTTCAGCCAGTCTGACGGAATCTTTTGTTTATTCAGGCCTGGACCTGAGATCATCAATTCCGGAACTCCGCCGCCCCAGACATAATCACCTTTCATACCCGGAATATTGCGCGCGGGCTGCCCCTTGTGATTATAGTCGATCCTGACAATCCATGGCTTTGCCCCTTTGTCCGGCAGAAGCATCTTCACTTCATCGCCGCGGTAATCCACATAAACAAGCTCGATTTTATGAGGCCCCCTTTCAAGCGCCACCGACCAGGAGCCAAAGCTGTGACTTATCGCCGAAGGAATCCAAGGCCTGCCATCGATTTTCAAAGAGAGGTCATAGCCGTTGTCAATTTTATTGTCCATGAATTCGGCAGGAGCGTAAAAGGTATAAACCCCGGTCTTTGGAACATCGATATATCCATCATACTTGAAAGCGAATACTCCCTTATTATCACGCAAGGATATATCCATCAGCTCTTTTACCGTTCCCGTCCGCGCCGGAGAATACATGTTGACATTGTACATTAGCTCTTCCCAGTTGCCTTTATAGAATTTCGCATTGAGCCCACTGACGAGATTTCCAACATTTTGAGCATTCAGCGGCTCCTCCTTTTTAAAGACTGCCATTGAAACCGGAGATGCAGTGAGGAAGTTCAATTCATCAGCGTTCTCTTTATGGCCAATTCTGAATGAACGGGATTTGACGACCGTTGATTTGGATATGTTAAATGGTTTTTTAAAAAGTTTTGAATTCCTGTCCGGATTCGAACCATCCAAAGTATAACGTATTTCCACTCCGGCATCAGGAGCTTCAAATGAGACCGGCAAGTTCTTGATAAACACATTTTCCGCCGGTTTTATGATGACCGGCTTCAAAGGCCTGTAAATATAGCTGATTTTAGACATATTGTTATTACTGTAATCAAAAGTCGCATCAGGTTGAGCAAGCTTTATTCTTTTTCCGTTTACCGACAGCTCTTTGCAGTCTAAAACCATTACATTTTTAACGCCCTGTTTTTCCACTACGAGCAAGACATTCGCATTTGCAGATATATTACCTGCTTTAAGTTCAGTATACTTTTTAAACGCAACCATATAAGAGACCGAAGTCCCGTCGGGCATTTCCGTTACAAAGCCTTCATACCCGGGTGATGTCAACTTCTTAAGGCTTTTCAATTTATCCTTTAGGTCTTTTCCCGGATAAATCACAAATACGGTCAGAAGCTCTTTCTGTTTCTCCGAAGTCATCAATACTTCGCAAACATTGTTCCAGGGATTGAGCCTGTTTCCATAGTAACCATATTTAACGATCTTGTTCCGCTTTATGCTTTTGAAGTTAAGCGGGGAGCTGCTGAAACTTCGCATGGAGAAATTCACTCCGTTGGCTTTTGAAGTAACAATTTCCTGCCTTTTTTCATCAATTTTCAACTCTTCAGGAAGATAGCTGAAGAACTTCTCCTTTTTCGGACTGTATGGCAGGTACCAACGCCATGTATATCGATGGGGCTTATCTCCTTTTAGCTTATCGGTTACAATCCACAGTTTTGGCTTCCTGATAAATATCACCTGTCGTTGATGAGTTACATCCTTAATGGATTTTTTCAAGATTTCAGGTTGCTTAAAAGAGCCATAGGCCACTTTCCCGTATGTTCCGTTGTAGGTTCCTTCCATAAACTCCAGGCTGTCACCGGAAAGGAAGCGGGAATTATCCGGCTCTTTCCAGCCATTCAAAAGAACCTGCTTATGTCCCCAGCAGGGATATCCCGCACGATAGTTCTGGTTTTTACCATCGACCATAAGAGGAGATAAGGGACTGCTGTAATGTCCCTTTGCATTATCTCCCAACAGGTCCACGCCATACGCGGCAAGGCCAAAATTTAAATTATCCATTCCGCCACGCGCGCCATATTTACCCGGGGACGGGGATGCAAACAAGATTCCATACTGTCCTTCCGGCTTCCAGTTTTCCCTGATTATGCGGTATCCTCCCCATGGAAAATAGTTGGAAGTATAACCCGGAACATGATTAATTTGTTTATCCGGTCCTATCGTTTTCAGTACTGAACCGATGACTGGGTCGGTAATTAGTCGATCAGCGTATTTACCAAGTGATAAATGGAAATAGTTCGTGTTTACCCCGGATTTCCTGATTGTAAACAACATGAAACCTTTGCGTTTATCCCCCCGGAGAAACATCGGCCATTCTCCTTGCTGAGTATACATATTAGAGCAGAACCTTATGCGTTTTATCATTGAATCTTCAAGCTGCTTATAATCTTCCTCCGAAATAAATCTAAAATCAGGATCAAGTTTTTTAACTGTATCAATTGCAGTTAAGAAGTGAAGTACGCTGCCTGCATAACTCCAATTATACCACATTGCCTGTTCGGCCTCGGTGCCATCCGGCATATTTGACAGGGAATCGTATTTTTGAAGCATTCTAAGTGTTCGTGCCGCAAGCGGAGTATTCGAAGAAAACAATTTATCAGTTACAAATGCAGCAATCAGCCACGGCGTGGCGGCATGATGGGTCCAGTTTTGTGCGTTGGCGTGAAAATACGCGGCTCCCAGCGAGTTCTGTTCCGGCACCATTTTCAGAAAAAGGCGCGGAAGAGTTGTTAATGGAAGTTTTTCCAGGCTGCCCGGATAAGCGGCTTCACATTCGGCAAGTGATACTAGAATTCCAAGATATCTTCTCGGCCCCCATGAATCATTATCGACCATGGTAAACGATGTCAGATCCCTGTACTTCGTATCATTCATAAGCTTATCGTCCATATACTCCGACCATTTCAACAAATAATCACCTTTGCCGCTTTTGGCATATGCAAACAGAAGGTCCCTGAATATTTCCGGCTGGATAAAACCGGGAAGTTGACTGGAGCTCCAGTTAATTGTTCCAGGCCTGCCCAGATCATATTTTCTCCCTTTTATTGTAATGATATTTCCAAGCATTTCTTCAGGAACTCCCAAGCCAGGGATATTCGGCAGGATATAAAGGTTCTCCAGCTTAAATTCGTTGATTTTTTTGATCCGGTCTATTGCGGTTCTGTTAAAAATTTCCAAAGCCTCTTTGTATTTACCCTGATTATTCAGTCTTTCCATTTCCTGCATTGCCGGAGTGGCCAAATTGGCTATTACCGATAACCTGCCGGACAGATCCTTTACCGCGCTACTGGAGTTGCGGTTTGAAAACTTTTCAGCCCTTTTTTTGCTGTCGCCTGAAACAGGTATGATCTTACCTTCAGTTTTTGGTGGATTCGGAGATTCAATGCTCAATTCACTTATTTCCGCCTGGTTTCTATCAGCTGCATAGGCTGTCAGCCGGACAAATTTTGTCTCAACTGCCGGAAAGCTTACTCTATGTTCTTTTAAATCATTTTTATCCCACAGCCCGGAGGCAACCTTTTTAAAGGTTTTCCCATCCATACTGACTGAAATATCATACCTCTGTATTCTTCCAATCCAGCTATGGTAACGGGGTTCATTTACTTTTATGAATTTATAATACCTGACGGCATCCACTTTGTATGGTTTATCAAGTTCAACCGTGAGGTATTCAGGCCGGTTCTTCAGCTTACCCGGGTCGCTAACCCATGTTTTTTTAATATTGCCGTCGATCGCGCTTGCCGGAACGAACCATGAGCCAATATTACGAAAGCTGCTGGCTGACGCTTTCATGCGGGACCGGGGAATGTCCCGCAGCGTAGCCTGAGGCAAAGGAGGTAAGTCTTCCTCTTTTAAAATCTGAAGCCTTACGTTATTCTTTGCTTCACGCGGATTGTTGTTTTTCTTTTTCAGGTCACCTGGAGGGGATGGGGACTCGACCCTGATCTCTTCCGCTGAAACAGTATCCCAATGAGCTGTCTTCCCAATTAATTTGACAAATTTTGCCTTAACTGCATCAAATGAAACACGCTGAACTTTCAAATTATTTTTATCCCATTTCCCTGATGCAACGGTTGTAAAACTCTTCCCATCGGGACTTACCTGTATTTCATAATCCTGAATCCGGCCGATCCAGTTGACATACTCTCGACCTTTCGGGCGTATTTTACTGGCTCTATAGTAGCGGACCGCATCAACGGGATAAGTGTTATCAAACTCCAGCATTATCCATTGCGCCCCTTTGTTCTTCAAGCTTTTCAATTCACTTGTCCATAAAGTTTTTACCCTACCGTCAATGGCATTCGCAGGGGAAAACAATTTTTTATTTATATGTTTACGCTGGGAACTGGCAGTAGCCTTTAACCGGGATATCGGAATATCACGATCGCTTTCTGTAAAAGAATTTGAGTTATCACTCATCCCAAATACTGCTAATGATAAAGTTAAAGCGATTATTGTTGCACAATGTTTAATCATAATTATATTTCCCGGGATATCCTTAGTTTTCCACATACCAGTCACGATGGAACTGGGTTCCGAACTTATGAGTTTTGACACTGCCGTCACTGTAAAGAAAGTTACTTGCTTTATTATGTATGAATGAAGCCCCTCCTGAAGTTAAAGCATATGCCGGATTTGATTTATTTGCGTCTGCCGCCTGCCAACGTGGAGGAGACAACCATGTTGCACCATTTACAATAGTACTTCCAAGGAGTGCATCATAGTAAAGCACTGTTCTAAAGGGAATTTGAGCCAATTTTTTGCCTGTTTTAATATCGGAATTGGTATATGGAACAGCTCCTCCTTTATATGTTCCAGATGATAATTCATTCCATGCGGACACCGTTGACATATATGAAAACCCGACTTCATATCCATGACTGGCGGCAGGAACAAACTCAAGGTTTCTTTTTGCAGACGGGCAGTAAAACAATGGATTGGTCTTCTGTTTTCTGATTTGATTTAGATATGCGGCAAACCCCCATTCCGGATGATCGATTTTTTCACCCAATTCTTTTGCATAATATGCAAAATGGCGACCAGTCCATGAATGATATGGCAGGTAGCCATTATAATTATCCACATATAATGTTGTTCCTACTCCAATTTGTTTCAAGTTATTTGCACAAGAAATCTTTTTAGCTTGATCACGTGCCTTATTTAATGCCGGTAACAACATAGACGCCAGAATTGCAATTATAGCAATTACGACCAGGAGTTCAATAAGTGTGAAGCTTTGCTTTTTCATTTTTCATTTTTCCCTGTTTTGGTTTTGTTTAAATATCCAATTGTCCTTAATCTGTTGTGCCTCCAAATGCGTTACGTAACAACTTCTACATCAAGCTTTATTGAATTCAACGGCTCTTTGGGATTTGCCATTCGCCAGAACAGTTGTTCAATCGCCCGTTTTCCAACCTGCTCCGGATGGATATCGATCGATGCCGGCTTTTCCGCTCCGAATGGATTTATATATAACTCATCAGCATTGCATCCAATAATCTCAATGTCGCGTCCCGGAGTCATATTCAAATGCGGCAGCACATGGTAAAGCCCGGCTGCGACAATATCGGCAGTCGCAAATATGGCAGTCGGGGGATTATCAGACTTAAGCTCTTTTTCGACTGCGTGCATCAGCTTCCTGACATCCGGCAATTGACTCTTATGACTGCTTTCGTCAATAAAAACACCTGCACAATCCACAATAGATCCATTACCTGCATTAAGAGCTTCTTTAAATGCATCGTGCCGCTCAAGTTCATATTGCGCTTCAGGATTTCCGCTCCAGAATATAGCTGCCCGCGTGTGTTGCTTACTTAACAGATATTCTGCGGCCAGTTGCCCGACCTGACTGTTATTGTAAGTAACATGGTCAAAAAAATCATCTTTCCGGGTTGCGCCCATAACCCGCACACATGGAATGCGCCTCAATTCACGCAAGAGCCTGGGATTGTCAGTAGGAACCTGAAACAAAATCGCTCCGTCAATTTTAGGGGGAATGCAGCTCCATGGCGCGTGATTCGAGAGCTTTCGAACAATCATACTGTAATCCAGTTGCGCCAACGCCTGTTCGATTCCATGCATAACCTTGCCGTAAACAGGGGTATTAAGCAGAAAGCTTTCAAAGCCGCTCAATAACGCCACTTGCATCTTGCGGTAGCTTGCGGGACGTTGGCGCCCGGAGCTTCGTCCTTTACGGTTTTTTACAGGACCAGGTTTGTACCCGCAGGCTTTCATTGCGTTACGTACCCGCATAACTGTATCCGGTTTTACATTGGCGGCATTATTAATGACTCGTGACACAGTCATCCGGGAAACCCCGGCTAACTCGGCCACATCACAAATATTCCTTTTTGCTGTCTCGGCACTCATAAGTAAAAACGCCCATGTTTCTGATCTTCAATAGTTCTGTGGTAAGTATAACATATGGACCTTGTGTTAACAATCGTTATTTCAATATAAAATGTGAATACAAACATAACAACCTAATCACAATACACATACACACAGTTAAATATACAACACTCATCAAACAACTTATTCTTGCAACTTCACATAAACCCTCAATACGGCCTGACATTAGCGACCATTTTAAAACCGGGATTACGCTTTTCATTTTATTGATCGGGGTGTATATTTAATCTTTTGAGAAAATAGGAATAATATAAATCCGGGAATTATGGATATGCAGGATAAAAGCACGGCCGAAAAATTAATCGAATCGCACGGCTATGATTACAAGTGGCTCGATGCCGCTGAAGTCCAGGTGCGGCAGTGGATACGCTTCAAGTGCATGTTCGGATGCCCCTCTTACGGCGAAAAAGCAACCTGCCCTCCGGCGGTTCCATCAATCGCGGAATGCCGGGAGTTCTTCAGCGAATACCATAATATCGCGGTATTGCGGATTCCGGCCAAACTGACCGAACCGGAAGAACATGCAAAATGGAGTCAACAGGAACACCTTAAACTGCATGCTCTGGAACGCGAAGTGTATCAGGCTGGTTACTCACAGGCCTTCCTGCTGACTATGGATAAATGTCACCTCTGTGAGGAATGTCCCGGCACTCGTGAGACGTGTACCGGGCAGGGCAAATCTCGTCCCGCACCGGAAGCTCTGGGCGTAGACGTTTTTGCCGCAGTCGAAGCTGCCGGATTCAAGCGTGAGAAGGTTGAGGACTACACCAAAGGCTATTATCGTTACGCCTTTCTCATGGTCAACTAAAAAAATTGGGCGCAGCACTCTTTTTGCACAATAAATATCCTTATTTTTGATTAATGCTCATTGAAAAAACCGGTCCTTGTCTTATTTTATTTTAACCCAAGCATGTATAGTAATCCTTTATACTTTAATTTCATTATCAATTATATAATAAAAAGGAATTCCTGATGAATAAAGCGCCATTCAAAGATTCGACTCTACCGGTTGAAAAAAGAATCGATAACTTGTTGGAATTAATGACTATCGAAGATAAACTGGGCCAGCTGAACCAGCTGTTTACAGACCGCGTGATACCACTGAAAGAAGAGCTGACCGAGCAGGTCCGCAAGGGGAAAATAAGCTCGTTCATCTGGCCAAAAGCTGATCCGGCGGAGAGAAACCGAATCCAGCGAATTGCCGTTGAGGAAACCAGATTGGGCATTCCGGTTCTGTTCGGCATGGATGTTATTCACGGCAACCGGACCTGCTTCCCGATTGCTCCCGGCATGGCTTGTTCGTTTGAACCGGAACTGTTTGAAAAGGCCCAGGCAGTCGCGGCCAAAGAGACCAGGGCCGAGGGCGTGGAATGGACCTTTACCCCGATGTGCGACCTTGCACGTGACGCCCGTTGGGGCCGGGTGGCCGAGACCTGTGGCGAAGATCCGTATCTTTCAGCTTTATGCAACGTTGCCCAGGTCAAGGGACTTCAGGGGGATGATATCTCGGCCAAAGACAAAGTGGCGGCATGCCTGAAGCATTACGTCGGCTACAGCTGCCCGCGCGGCGGACGCGACTACAGCGATACTGAAATTACCGAATGGACATTACGCAACTCACACCTGCCGCCTTTCAAGGCATGCGTTGACAACGGAGCGGCAACCATTATGAGCAGCTTCAACGCCATCGGTGGAATTCCGGCGGTGGCCAATCATCACACCTTGACGGAAATCCTGCGTGACGAATGGCGCTTTGATGGCTTTGTCGTCAGCGACTGGATGGCGGTAAAAGAACAGATTTCATGGGGATTTGCCAGGGACAACGCGGAAGCGGCAAAACTGGCCATTTCCGCTGGCAATGATATGGATATGCTGTCCAAATGCTATCTGGAGACACTGGAGCAGCAGATTGAGAGCGGAGAAATTTCCGCCGAAGTCATTGACACCGCGGTCAGGCGTGTGTTAAAGGTGAAGTTCGAGCTTGGTCTCTTTGAGAATCCATATGTCGAAGAAGACGCTTACGAAAACACGGTCCTGAAACCGGAAGCCGTTGCGCTGGCAAGGGAAGCGGTGGCAAAGTCAACCGTACTACTGAAAAACGAAAACGTTCTGCCGTTAACTGATAAGGTAAAATCGATAGCTTTAATCGGACCGTTTGGCGATGATCAAGTCGAGATGCTCGGCTGCTGGAGTGAACGTTCGAATCCTGAAGATGTCGTAACATTGAAAGCGGCCCTCATGGAAAGATACGGCTCGGACACCGAAATTAAAGTAGTCAAAGGCTGCGATGTATCCAGCGAACAACGCATGATCTGCCTGCAGGACGGTTCTACGGTTGTTGACCGGGACGCCGACCCTAATGAAGGCTGCCTGGATATCGGCGGCGCAATTGCCGCGGCCCAATCCGCGGATATTGTGATCATGGCAATCGGCGAAAACCGTACCCTCACGGGCGAAGGCGGTTCCCGGGCTACTTTAAGCCTTTCCGGTAAGCAACAGGAGCTTTTCGACGCGGTCGCGGCAAGTATAGAGACTCCGATAATATCGGTTGTTTTCAGCGGACGCAGCCTGGCTATTCCAGAAGTTTTTGAAAAATCGTCAGCAGTGCTTTTCGCCTGGCAGCCGGGCATACAAGCCGGACCGGGAATCATCGACCTGCTCTCCGGCGATGTCGCGCCGACAGCACGGCTGAGCATGTCGGTACCGCATCATGTCGGGCAAATGCCGCTTTACTATAATCACTTTGTCACCGGACGCGCTTCCGGCGGAGTATACCGGGACAATGTACCTACCTCGGCCAGATTCTGGTTCGGTCACGGCTTAACCTATACATCGTTTGAGTACAGCGATATCAGAATTGAACCGGGCAAAGCAAATGCCCCGGCCAAGGCTGTAGCAAGAATAACCAACACTGGCGACCGTGAAGGCGTGGAAACCGTACAGCTATACGTTCGTCAATTAGCCTGCAGCAAGGGGGCGCGCCCCATGCAGGAGCTGCGCGGCTTCAAAAAAGTGTCTCTACTGCCTGGAAAAAGCGCAGAAGTGGTCTTTCAAATCACCGATGAAGTATTAAGTTATACCAACCGCAACGGAAATGAATGCGTGGACCATGGCGAATTCCAAATCTGGATAGCGCCGCATGCGCGTTGCGGCGAACCGATTTCATATAAATATTAAAGGATCAATATGGCAACCATAAAATCATTTGGACCGGTTCCGTCAGAACGCCAGTTTGCCTGGCACCAGATGGAATTCTACGGCTTTATTCACTTTACGATCAATACCTTTACCGACCGTGAGTGGGGCTACGGGGAAGAAGGCCCGGAAATGTTCAACCCGACTGAACTTGACGCCAGACAATGGGCCAAAGTTGCCCGTGACGCCGGCATGAAGGGATTGATTCTGACCTGCAAGCACCACGACGGATTCTGTCTCTGGCCGAGCGCTTATACAGAACATTCAGTCAAGAACTCCCCCTGGAAAAACGGCCAGGGCGACCTGGTTAAAGAAGTATCCGACGCCTGCCGTGAATTCGGCCTGAAATTCGGTGTATACCTCTCACCCTGGGACCGTAATCATGCTGAATACGGCCGCCCGGCCTATATCGAGTACTACCGCAACCAGATGCGGGAACTGTTGACCAATTACGGCCCGGTCTATGAAGTATGGCTCGACGGAGCAAACGGCGGGGACGGTTACTACGGCGGTGCAAATGAAGAACGCCGAATCGAACGCTCGACCTATTACGATTGGCCGAATACCCTTAAAATCGTCCGGGAACTGCAGCCGCAGGCAGTCGTCTTCAGCGACGGCGGTCCGGATATCCGCTGGGTCGGCAATGAATCCGGGGAGGCCTCGGAAACCAACTGGTGCACGTTAAACGCGAAAGGACGTTATCCCGGCTATGGACCGGAAGGTTACAATCCAAAAGAGGATCTTGGTATCGGCCATGAAAACGGAACCCACTGGCTGCCGGCGGAAGTTGACGTTTCGATCCGCCCCGGCTGGTTCTACCACAAAAGCGAGGACGGCAGTGTCCGCACTTCGGTAAATCTGTTGGACCTTTATCTGCAATCTGTCGGCAGAGGCGCAAATTTTCTGCTGAACCTGCCGCCGGACCGGCGCGGTCTTATCCATGAGATCGACGTTGCCAACCTCATGGGCTTTGCAAAACTGAGAGACGGCATGCTTGAGAACAAAGTAATTTCTCTGCAAAACAATGGCTCGCCTTTGGCAGTAACCAAAGATAATGGAGTATATATAATCGAAATCCCATGTCAGGCCGGAGCTGAATATAATCTGGTAAAAATAACCGAGATGATTCAATTCGGCCAGAGAGTAAAAGCCTGGACTCTGGAATATCGGAGTGACGGAGCGTGGGAGAAGCTGGTATCAGGAACCACCATTGGCTGTCAGCGTTTGATGACATTCCCCAAAATTACGGTGAACGGGCTGCGCCTGCGTGTCACAGCCTCCCTGGCTGAACCGGTAATAGGAGAAATAGCGCTTTACGACAGTCCGGTTATTGTAAAAGAGCCGGTTATCGAGCGCGATTTGAGCGGCATGGTCAGCATCGACCGCGGTAACGGAGTCAATATCCGATTTACCACAGACGGCTCAGAAGTTACCGGCGAATCGCCCTTTTACCTGGAACCATTCGAGTGTAAAAACGGCGGAGTCGTCCAGGCGGCAATTTTTGAATCAGATAATCCCGGAGCATTAATAACCGGCAACTTCCAGGTCAGAAAACTTTTCGGTTACGCAAAAAACAAATGGGGCATCGCATCATGCAGCAGCGACCAGGCCGGTCGTGGAGAAGGAGCCACCCAGTGCATCAACCCGGCCCCGGATACCCAATGGGTATCAAATCCTGACCAACCGGGACACCCGCATTATGTTGCCATCGACATGGGCGAAGAAAAAGAGATCGCCGCGTTCGGTTATCTACCGTGCCAAAGCGGCCTTTGGGGACGGGTCAACCGCGCGTCATTCGCGGTAAGCTCTGATGGGGAAACGTGGGAAACAGTAGTATCAGAAGCTGTTTTTGACAACATCGGAGCCAACCCGATCATGCAGTATATAAAACTGGACACTCCGGTCAAAGCGCGTTACTTCAAGTTCATGACCCTGAGCTCAATTAATGATTCACCACATGGCAGCGCGGCCGAACTGAAAGCGTTTCCCCCGGGAATCGTGTAATATTTCGAATACAAAAAAGAAGCTTCGTTAAATTTTAATTTTATAATTTAACGGAGCTTTTATATTGTGCAGTTTTGCTCCGTCTTTCAAATGGTGCAGCAGCATTGAAACCGCGCTTCGGGCTAGTTCCGGTTCGGTGTATTCAACGCCTATTTTTGCCTTGAGCTCAGGAAAGTCCTTAATGACTTCCTCTGAAAAGGCAGTATCCCTGATGATGACTTCAGGCGATTCAATCTCCCCGCTTAAATCCGAAACAACCTCCAGAACCTGATGCATCAGTTCAACCGGACCTTCAGAAAAGACCGCAGTCACTTTCTTCCTGATTATATAGTCTTTAAGCTTATCCGCCACCTGCTCAACATTTTCCATTGCTAATTGATGGTTAACCTTTATCCCCGCTTTTTTAAGATGCTTGAAAAAGCCGGTGAAATGCCCAAACCAGCTCGAGCCGACAAATGCAATACTTTTGTGTTTACGCTCAATAAAAAACTGCGCCCTTTTGCGCCCCAGCTCCTGGTAATCGCAAGCCACATGGGGAAAAGGATAATTCAAGTCCGAAGCAACATTGGTATCCCCTATTTCAACCATAACGACCGGCAATTCCCCGCTTTCATGGATCTGTTTGGCAATAGCAAAGGTTTCACTGGTATTGGCAGGCCAATAGAACCAAAGCAAACTGTTCACCCCGTGAAAAATGGCTTTACGGTAAATTTGATCGGGAAAAACCGCTTGAATCAACTGAACTTGAAACTTTGCATTGTGAATATCGTTTATCGCGCCGGCAACCTGATCTGGTTTGATTAAAAACGGGGAATCCGCCCCATTACTGAGTACTATTCCAATCTTATGGCAGCGAAACCGGTCCGGAGTAATGAATATGCCTTTCTGATGGTAGTTCCTGGCATAACCGTCAATGATCAAACGGGCCATCGCCTTGCTGTAGGTGTTGCGATTGGCCTGCATCCTCTCACACATTTCCCGGCTGGACGGCAAACGGCCGCCGTCTTTGTATTCTGTATTGATCAACTTGCGTAATTCACCCAGAATTTTTATATAAGCCAGATCCTGATTAGCCGCTTTCTTCGCCATAATTAATCTTCCAAATTCACTTTCCCATGATGTTTATAACGAATATAGTAGGATAAAGAATAAAAAGCAAAATGGATTGATGAAAAACCGTAAAAATAATACCAGCATGGCTTATTATTAACAGTTCCATAGTGTTTTTTCTATAGTTCTTTGCTGGCGCAATGAGGCTAAGCCTAATCTCGTCGATTTTTTTGAAACAACCATTGTATTAAACCATATATAAAAAAATTAAAGGCTATGCCGTAAAATGAAAATTATTAAAAAATCAGTGAAACCTATTGACATTTTACCGCCTATGGCTTAAAATATAATAAGACATCAAACAACAAGATATATTAAAAGGAGAAAGTAATGAAGAAGAACTTCACACTGATCGAACTTCTCGTCGTGATAGCAATTATTGCAATCCTGGCCAGTATGCTGTTGCCGGCGTTAGGAAAAGCCAGGGCCAAGGCCAAGAACATCTCATGTACCAACAATATGAAACAGCTGGGGACCGTTCAGGCAATGTATACTCCCGACTACAACGGTTGGATCCTGCCAACGTTCGTTGATTCCAACGGGGCCAATTCAAATTGGGTCTGGCCAGCGATGATATCCGGAGGAAGTTCATATGCTCCGACCCCGTACGGCGTACGCTGGAGCTCCGCTCTCAACAAGCAGGACGACCTGTTCAGGTGTCCATCTGAAGTAAAGCGTGATATCGGTTGGAGCAGCGGAGTGTTCCGGTACTCGCATTATATGCTGAACGCCTACCTTTCCGGCTTTATCTGGAGTACGACGAAAAGACATAAGACCAGTGCCGTCAAAGTTGCATCCAAAACTATTTTTGCGGCGGAATCCAGTTCCGGCCTAAGCGCTTGCGGTACTTCTTATGGCACAATAAGCTATCGCCACGGCAGCGGCGAATCAAGAGTGCTGGATACCAGCAGTTGGGTAAAGGTCAGCGACAGCACAGTGGTCCCGGCATCAAGCAGCCAGACCAATATCCTGTTTTTCGACGGTCATGTCGGCGCGCGTAACATCCACCAGCTTATGCTTGCAATGGACTCATACAATATGGCTAGATACAATTTCCTAAAAGAAGGATTTACTCCATAACAATTAGAAAACTAAGTCTTTTGACTCGATTCAAAAGGAAGTATTATGCAACAGAAAAAACCTTTCACACTGATCGAACTCCTTGTCGTGATCGCCATCATTGCAATCCTGGCCAGCATGCTGCTGCCGGCATTGAACAGCGCCAGGGCAAAAGCAAAAACCATCTCCTGTACCAACAACATGAAGCAGTTCGGCACAATTCAGACGATCTACAGCTCCGATTATGAAGGCTGGGTATTGCCGCCTTTTGTTGATACCAACTATGGAGCCGACTCCAACTGGGTATGGCCCGCCATGATATCCGGCGGCAACGACTTTACGAAAACCCCATACGGCGTTCGCTGGAGCGCTTCCCTGAATAAACAGGACAACCTGTTCAGATGTCCTTCTGAAGTACGGAAGAATATCGGGTGGAACAGCGGAGAATACCGCCTTGCTCATTACATCCTGAATGCCTACCTCTCCGGGTTCAGATGGTCAACCACTCCGATGCGTAAAACAAGTTCAGTCCTGGTTCCAAGCAAGGCCATCTTCATGATGGAATCTGCCTCCGGGCTGGGTTCCGCCGCGTATGCATATTCACAAATAAGCTACCGTCATGGAGGTGGCGAGACCAGAGCAGTCAATACAAGCGGCTGGGCCGGAGTAGGAGATTCGACGGTGGTCCCCATGACCAGCAGCAAAACCAATGTCCTGTACTTTGACGGCCATGTCTCGACAAGGGACATCAGCAGCCTCATGAATCCTTCAGACAACTACAATATGGCTAAAGCGACCTTCCTCAAAGAAGGAATTAAGCAGTAAACCCCAAATTTTGATTCTGCTTTTACATCCTTGCCAGCTGGCAAGGATGTTTATTTTCGTTATAAGCAATCCGGGTTATTACCAATCAGTATGAGCCTTAATGAATTCGACAACCGGAGTCGGGTCTTCCAGGCCGTGCGGGTGGTGTAATCCCGGATGGGGAATAACTTTAATCTCACCGCCCAAATCCCGGTATCTTTCCGCGAGAAGGGCGGTGTTTTCCTCGTAAGGCACAATCTGGTCCTCCGTTGCGGCAACGTGGATGATTGGCACTCCGGCTTTCGCCAAAGGTTCAAGCTCATCGACCGGACCGGCAGATGGCGCGGCTGCGGCCTCTTCAAAAGAGGCATAGCCAAATTCTTCGAGTAAAGACGGTATTTTATCCGGCATCCCATTGCCGATTCCTGTTCCCAGATAGGTGCTCTTGAAGTCGCACATCGGGTTGTCAGCGTATATGCACGCCACCTTATCGGGATTTTGGGCTGCCCATGAGTAAATATACCAGGCTCCCCGGCTGAGTCCGAAAAGAGTAACCTTTGCGGGAAAATTCAACTCTTTGGTCATGAACTCATAAAAACGTTCCCGGACTGCCATAGTCCGGGGAATCGGGAAAAGCGTTTCGCTCCTGACAAACGCCAGATAAAAACCTTCATCCAGCATCGCAAAGTCAAATGTCGGAAAGGCGCCGAAGTAGAACCCTTTCCAGAGCCATGCTTTACTGCCCAGCGGCTCTTTCGGGACCACGATTATCGCTTCCGTATCTTCAAAAGCAAAACGGTACAACTTGTGCCCGTTATAGTCTTCATGATCTCCATCAAAAACGGCACTCATCTTGTATCCCTCTACCAGTTATCAACCTGCGGCAATCACGCCAATACCGGAAATCTTGATATAGTCATCATTGTTTATTGCTCGTTCAGCCACAAAACGGATAAAACGACCACAAATCGGTGCTTGAAGATATACTGTTTTCTGACACGGGAACGAGTCTGTATTAGAGACATTTATTTGTGCCGCTTCGGTCCATTCTTTACCATCGCCACTCAGATAAAAAACGCCGGTTTCCGGGCTGCCGCTTTCAGACCCCAGCGTTAAAGTAAACGCTTTGACCTTTATCTCCTCATGCATATCAATAAGGACTTCATGCGGCGGAGCGCTCTTCTCTTTATTCGTATGGTAAGTATGCCAGTAGTAATCGGGGTCGTCGTTTAACAGATGCTCTGATCCGGCAAAACCGTTATTTGAAAACGGGCTTTCCAGACTGACACATTCCACAGTCCATTTACTGCGATCCATCCCGAAGCATGCCGTAACGACTTTAGAATACGACAACTCATTAATAAAAGAGCAAGCCTTGACCACGCCTTCTCCATGCAGCACGAACGGCTTGTCAAAGACCGGGGAGTTTTCATCCGGTTCAGAACCGTCAGTTGTGTATTTGACCAACAGGTTCGGGTTAACGCACCTGATATTTATCAAGTCATTCTTATCCCGGACGATAGTCGGGGCATCCCTGAGAACGGGATTCATCGGAACGCTGAAAAGCTCCGGGTCGGCGTTCCAGAGTGAAATATTCCTGATATGCGGCAGACCGGCACATTCCAGAATACGCAGCCTGACGGCAGAAGCAGCAACGGCATCGAACCGTTCAATCCGCTTGTGGCCAATGCAGGAACCACGGGCAATCGTAAGCCATTCTCCATCTACTTTAGCTTCGACAACGTACTTTCGAACCCTGTCGCCATGCTCAACATTCTCCTGCAGGACAACCATATTGACCGGCTGCTTGTCTGTAACATTCAAGTTCAAATCATCCGACGAATCAGGCGTTGCGGGCACCTGATTGGAGAATATCTTTTTTATCTTTTCACCAAACTCAGCAAACTGCTGCTGATCCGCTTCGGGCACCATGCCTCGATTATCAATCACCATCCCGAGTAGCAGGTTGGTATTTTTGCCGACACTCCTCATATAACATTCTACCAGATGATCAACAGAATATAAATGCTGATCATCGTCTTCACGCCAAAACCAACCGCCCTGTTTGGCCAGGTGCTGATCGCGGTTTGGCATATCGGCTTCACCCGGAGCCCATACCGCGCCATCAGGATTACCGCCTAATCCGCACACCTCTGTCGTTCCGTCAAAGGCGGACAGGTCATCCGTCGCGCTCCAGAAAGGATCATCGGGTTCCGCCCGCTCATTGCCGACAAAGCGCACCAGCGACGGCCATCCGGGAGGGCCTCCGAATACGAGCGCGTCCGGCTGGAACTTTTCCATAAGCGGAATAATCGACGGACCGCCTTTTTCCGGCTGGAGCACGCCGCCATCAAACCAAATCTCAAACAATTTGCCGTAGTTAGTCCATAACTCTGTCAACTGGGTTTCAACGATATTATTATATTCCAACTGTTTCTCTTCCGGGGCCCAGATGGAACCTTTTCCGCTTTGCAATTCACGGGAAGCGCTGTATTTCTTCAGGAATTCCGGATCGTCAGTAAGGACCTTTCCCGGGTTGTCCACCAGCAAATGGCCGTTACAGGACGCACTGCAGTAAATACCCGGTTTCAAGCCGTATTTGGCGCAGGACTTGAAGAAGTCGCCAACGATATCCCCTTGTCCGTTTTTCCAAGGCGTATTTCCCACATGATAATCATGCGCTTTGGTCGGCCAAAGAGAAAAACCGCTGCAGTGTTTGGCTACCAGCACCGCATATTTTGCCCCGGCTGATTTTGCCGCGCTGATCCACTGGTCGGTATCCAGGTTTTCAGGAGTGAATATATTCAAATCGGGACTGTAACCCCATTTTTCACGAAATTCGTAGTCTGGTTCAAAAACCTGTAAATCAAAGTGTATGATTACTCCAATTTCAGCATCGGCCCATTCCAGTTGCGAAGCGGTAGGACGCGCAACCGGTTCCTGCTTGACAATCATTTCAGTTTTCCTCTGAATTTTTTAATTTTGCTGTTTCAGGATTCTTTAATAAATACGGCTCTGGTATTTTTTATATTATACCACAAGCCATAATCAATGTCAATACATGTTTGTCGATAAAATTAAAATTCCTCTAATAAACGATATTGCTTAATATAAGGAAAAAGCGGATACGCGAACAGCGTTCCGCTTTCCATGTGCTGATATTACTTAAGAACCACTGTCGGGTACAAGTGCGGGTTCGGATATGGTTCCGTTCCGTCCGGAGTGGTAACCAGTCCCTGATGACGGAAACCGACGTCCCGGTCGTTGATGATCGCGGCAAACCCGAAGAAACTGCCTTTGAACAGCTTGACCGGGAAAATATCCTTGGCCGGTATCGCCATTTCGACAATGTAGCCGTCGACAGTCTTTTTAAACGCGGTTTTCGCTTTTTCAACCCTCGCATGCAGTGGACCTCCTCTTCCGCCATTTTTGCCAGCACCAGGATCAAGGGCTTGATTCGATGCGAT
>MDTD01146783.1_pt1 | contig 22483 bp, 19 predicted proteins | sample 811221 | NCBI WGS metagenome assembly MDTD01 (sample SAMN05326646, study PRJNA326480) | marine metagenome | isolation source: seawater | place: Pacific Ocean: South West | collected 2011 | reverse complement strand
GTCAGCACCAGCGCCATCAATGCGACGACGACACCGGTGGCCATCACCGTGGCCATCGCGAACTCGTCGTTGCCGAGCACACCGACGACGGGCGCGACGGCGGCGCCGAGACCGAACTGGGCCGCCCCGAGCAGCGCCGCGGCGGTCCCCGCGGCGTCGGGGTGGCGGGTGAGCGCCACCGCCGGTGCGTTGGGGATCACCAGTCCCATGGCACCCAGGATCGCCCATACCGGCACGACGAATCCCGGCAGCCCACCGATGCCCGCGGTCGCCAGGCCTACGAACACCAGCCCCGAGACCGACGCGGCGAACAACGCCCACACCATGATCTGCTGCGGGGGAAACCGGCGCAGCAGCACGACGTTGAACTGGGTCGAGCCGATCAACGCGATGGCCCCGGCGCCGAAGACGAGTGCGAACGTGCCCTGGCTCAGGCCGTAGCGACCCTGCAGCACGAACGAGGCCCCGGAGATGTAGGCGAAGAGCCCGGACATGCCGAGCGCGGCCACGAGGACGAGGATGACGAACCGGACATCGCGCACCAGCTCGAGGTAGGTGGCCAGGATGCCGCGCACCTTCAGCGGTCGCCGGTGGCCGACGGCCAGCGTCTCGGGCAGCGCCAGCACGGCCATCACCAGCAGCGCACCGGCGAGCACCACCAGCACAGCGAACACCCAGTGCCAGGAGGCGTGTAGCAACACCGCGGCGCCCAGCGAAGGCGCGACCACGGGCGCCACTCCGAGCACCAGCATCAACCGCGACATCACGGTGGCTGCCACGGAGTCGGCGAACAGGTCACCGACGACCGCGATGGCGACGACCATGGCTGCGGCGGCACCGACACCCTGCAACCCGCGGGCGATGCCGAGGACTGCGATGTTCGAGGCGAACAGACACAGCAGCGAGGCCGCCATGTGCAGCAGGATTCCGGCGATCAGTGGTTTCTTCCGGCCCAGAGAGTCCGACAGCGGACCGACGATCAGCTGTCCCAGCGCCAGGCCGGCCAACGTACCCGTCAGGGTCAGCTGAGCGACCGAGGAGGACAGCGACAGCTCGTCGGCGATCTTCGGCAGCGCCGGCAGGTACATGTCGATGGTCAGCGGGCCCAGCGCGACGAGCAGGCCGAGAACGATGATCATCCGGGTGCGGCCGGGCGGCTGAGCCGCCGAATCAGACCGGGGCGGCTGAGCCGCCGAATCAGGTCCCGACGGCTGGGCCGTCTGAGAGCGTTCGGGCTGCCTTTCGTCCACGTCCCGGAATGGTGCCATGAATATCGTTAGCGTCGCTTCCCAATATTTTCTTCCCGGTATCCCAGACAGTGACCGCAGTCACGTTCGGGCACCGGCTTTGCTCCGCCGATCGTTTCACCTGTAGCGGTTCAGGTGACAGGCACCAACCCGAGTGCCGTTAACCTGGTGATATCGCGCCGAAGGGAAGGGGCCTGCCGATGAGCGCCCGGTCACGCGCCAAGAGTCAGTCACCCGCGATCGATCACGACGACCCCGGCGCGGCGGCAAGGGTCCTCTCGCAGATCCTCGAACGCGGTGCCCGGGTGCAGGCGCCGGCCGTCAAGGCGTATGTGGCCAGGTTGCGCGCCGCCGACCCGGCCGCCACACCCGCGGACATCGTCACCAGACTCGACAAGCACTACCGAGCGGCGGTCATGGCCAGCGGGGCCGCGGTCGGCTCTGCTGCGGCGTTCCCTGGAATCGGCACCTTGGTGGCGATGTCAGCGGTCGCCGGCGAGACCGTCGTCTTTCTGGAGGCGACTGCGGTGTACGTGCTTGCGGTCGCCGAAGTCCACGGCATTCCGGTCGACCACCGGGAGCGGCGACGTGCGCTGGTGCTTGCGGTCCTCGTCGGCGAAGACAGCAAGCGCGCGGTGGCCGACCTGATCGGCTCGGGTCGCACCAGCGGCGCATGGGTGTCCGACGGCGCGGCCACCTTGCCCCTGCCCGCGCTGTCGCAGCTGAACTCGCGGCTGCTGCGCTACTTCGTCAAGCGCTACACGCTCAAGCGCGGGGCCATGGCGTTCGGGAAGCTGCTGCCCGTCGGGGTGGGCGCCGTGGTCGGCGGCGTGGGCAACCGGTTGATGGCCAAGAAGATCATCGCCAACGCCCACATGGCATTCGGGAACCCGCCGGCACGCTGGCCGTCGACGCTGCATCTGCTGCCCGCGCCGCGCCCCTGAGCGGCCGCCGGCAGCGCCCGTTCACCCACTCGACGGCATCAGTTCAGCCGCTCGGCGCCGCCCCAGCGCCGACCACAATGACCATAAGGACGTTGCGTGGTCCGGCCGGAGGCAGAAGCGCTAGCCTTGTTACGGCGGAGACGCGGGACAACCGCACACCGGGTTGACAAGGGGTGGCCGGCCGCTGCTCGGCGCTGGCCAGAAGCGAAGAATTGAGGCGAATAGCAGCCGTGAGTTCACCTTCACCATTCGGTCAGAACGAGTGGTTGGTCGAAGAGATGTACCGCAAGTTCCGTGAGGATCCCTCATCGGTCGATGCCAGCTGGCACGAGTTTCTCGTCGACTACTCCCCCGAACCCACCGATGCCGCGCCCGGCAACGGCAAGCCCGCGACACAAGGGAACTCGGCGCCCACCGCTCCTCCCGAACCGGCGCCGGCGCCGGCCCCCAAGACTGCGGGGAGCAACGGCACGTCGTCGTCCGCGTCGAAGCCCGCAGCGAAGCCGGAGGCCAAGGCTGCACCCAAGGACGAGGCCAAGGCCGCCAAGTCCACATCAGAGGCCAAGCCCAAGACCGAGAGCAAGTCCGACACCAAGTCCGACGCCAAAGCCAAGTCCGCGGCCAAGCAGGAAAACGCCAAGCAGGACAGCACGGCGTCCGCCAAGGCTGAGCCGGCGAAGAGCCAGCCCGCCGCCGGCGAGGACGAGAACCAGGTGCTGCGGGGGGCGGCTGCCGCGGTCGCCAAGAACATGTCCGCCTCGCTGGAGGTGCCGACCGCCACGAGCGTGCGCGCCATCCCGGCCAAGGCGATGATCGACAACCGCATCGTCATCAACAACCACCTCAAGCGGACCCGGGGCGGCAAGATCTCGTTCACCCACCTGCTGGGCTACGCGATCGTGCAGGCGGTCAAGAAGTTCCCCAACATGAACCGGCACTTCACGGTGGTCGACGGCAAGCCCAACGCGGTCACGCCCGCCCACACGAATCTGGGGCTGGCCATCGACCTGCCCGGCAAGGGCGGTCAGCGCGCGCTGGTGGTCGCGGCGATCAAGAACTGCGAGACGATGACGTTCGGCCAGTTCATCGCGGCCTACGAGGACATCGTGCGCCGAGCCCGCGACGGCAAGCTCACCGCTGAGGACTTCTCCGGCGTGACGATCTCGCTGACCAACCCCGGCACCATCGGCACCGTCCACTCGGTGCCGCGGCTGATGCAGGGTCAGGGCGCGATCATCGGCGCCGGCGCGATGGAGTACCCCGCCGAGTTCCAGGGCGCCAGCGAGCACCGGATCAATGAGGTCGGCGTCGGCAAACTGATGACGCTGACCTCGACCTACGATCACCGGATCATCCAGGGCGCGGAGTCGGGTGACTTCCTGCGAACGATCCATCAGCTGCTGCTCGACGACGATTTCTACGACGAGATCTTCCGTGAGCTGGGGATTCCCTACGAGCCGGTGCGGTGGCGCATCGACAACCCGGATCCCATCGAGGACAAGAGTGCCCGCGTCATCGAGCTGATCGCGGCGTACCGCAACCGCGGTCATCTCATGGCCGACATCGACCCGTTGCGGTTGGACAACACCCGCTTCCGCAGCCACCCCGACCTCGACGTCAACACCCACGGCCTGACCCTGTGGGACCTGGACCGGGAGTTCAAGGTCAACGGCTTCGCCGGGCAACAGCAGAAGAAGCTGCGCGACGTGCTCGGACTGTTGCGCGACGCCTACTGCCGCCACGTCGGGGTGGAGTACACCCACATCCTCGAACCGGAGCAGCAGAAGTGGCTCGAGGAGCGCATCGAGGTCAAGCACGAGAAGCCGACGGTCGCCGAGCAGAAGTACATCCTGAGCAAGCTCAACGCCGCCGAGGCGTTCGAGACTTTCCTGCAGACCAAGTACGTCGGCCAGAAGCGGTTCTCCCTGGAAGGCGCCGAGACCGTCATCCCGATGATGGACGCGGCGATCGACCAGTGCGCCGAGCACGGTCTCGACGAGGTCGTCATCGGGATGCCTCACCGTGGTCGCCTCAATGTGCTGGCCAATATCGTCGGCAAGCCGTACAGCCAGATCTTCACCGAGTTCGAGGGCAACCTGAACCCGTCCCAGGCGCACGGGTCCGGCGACGTCAAATACCACCTCGGCGCCACCGGCACCTACATCCAGATGTTCGGTGACAACGACATCGCGGTATCGCTGGTGGCCAACCCCAGCCACCTCGAGGCCGTCGACCCCGTGCTCGAAGGCATCGTCCGGGCCAAGCAGGACATGATGGACGTCGGGGAAGAGCCCAACGGCTCCAACCAGTTCACGGTTGTGCCGATGATGCTGCACGGCGACGCCGCGTTCGCCGGGCAGGGCGTGGTGGCCGAGACGCTGAATCTGGCGCTGCTGCGTGGCTACCGCACCGGCGGGACGATCCACATCATCGTCAACAACCAGATCGGTTTCACCACCTCGCCGTACGACTCACGGTCCTCGGAGTACTGCACGGACGTGGCGAAGATGATCGGCGCGCCGATCTTCCACGTCAACGGCGACGACCCCGAAGCCTGCGTGTGGGTGGCCAAGTTGGCGGTGGACTTCCGGCAGAAGTTCAAGAAGGACGTCGTCATCGACATGCTGTGCTACCGCCGCCGCGGCCACAACGAGGGCGACGACCCGTCGATGACCCAACCCAACATGTACGACGTCATCGACACCAAGCGCGGCGTCCGCAAGACCTACACCGAAGCGCTGATCGGCCGCGGCGACATCTCGATGAAAGAGGCCGAGGACGCGCTACGCGACTACCAGGGCCAGCTGGAACGCGTCTTCAACGAGGTTCGTGAACTCGAGAAGCACGAGATCGAGCCGAGTTCGTCGGTGGAGTCCGACCAGATGGTGCCCGCCGGCATGACCACCGCAGTGGAAAAGGCGCTGCTGCAACGCATCGGTGACGCGCACCTGGCCGCCGGCGAGGAGTTCAGCATCCACCCCCGCGTCAAGCCGGTGCTCGAGAAGCGCCGCGAAATGGCTTACGAGGGCAAGGTCGACTGGGCGTTCGCCGAGTTGCTGGCGCTGGGTTCGTTCCTCGCCGAGGGACGCACGATCCGGCTGACCGGTCAGGACACCCGGCGCGGCACCTTCACCCAGCGCCACTCGGTGATCATCGACCGCAAGACGGGCAAGGAGTTCACGCCGCTGGACCTGCTGACCGTCGACTCCGACGGCAACCCGACCGGCGGCAAGTTCATGGTGTACGACTCGGCGCTCTCGGAGTTCGCCGCGGTCGGTTTCGAGTACGGCTACTCCGTCGGCAACCCCGACGCGCTGGTCCTGTGGGAAGCCCAGTTCGGTGACTTCGTCAACGGCGCGCAGTCGATCATCGACGAGTTCATCAGCTCCGGCGAAGCCAAATGGGGGCAGCTCTCCGACGTGGTGCTGCTGCTGCCGCACGGCCACGAAGGGCAGGGCCCTGACCACACCTCGGGACGCATCGAGCGGTTCCTGTTGCTGTGGGCCGAGGGTTCGATGACCATCGCGATGCCCTCCACCCCGGCGAACTATTTCCATCTGCTGCGCCGCCACGGCCTCGACGGCATCCACCGCCCGTTGATCGTGTTCACCCCGAAGTCGATGCTGCGCAACAAGGCGGCGGTCTCCGACCTCAAAGAGTTCACCGAGGCGAAGTTCCGTTCGGTTATGGAGGAACCCACCTACGAGGAGGGTGACGGCGACCGCTCGAAGGTCACGCGCATCCTGCTGACCAGCGGCAAGCTGTATTACGAGCTGGCCAACCGGAAAAACAAGGACAAGCGCGACGACGTCGCGATCGTGCGGATCGAGCAGCTGGCCCCGCTGCCCAAGCGGCGGCTGGCCGAGACGCTGGACCGATACCCCAACGCGGATCAGTTCTTCTGGGTACAGGAAGAACCGGCCAACCAGGGTGCGTGGCCCACGATGGGACTCACGCTCCCCGAGGTGCTGCCGGACAAGCTGACCGGCATCACGCGCATCTCTCGGCGTGCGATGTCAGCGCCGTCGTCGGGGTCGTCGAAGGTGCACGCCGTCGAGCAGCAGGAGCTGATCGACGAAGCGTTCGGCTGACCCGGGGCCTTATCCGCGAGGGGGCCTCTCCCCGCGAAGCCTTGTCCCGCGAGCGTGCGCGTCTGCACGCCGACGCGCCCCGAACCGCGTGCATTGTGCGCGCGGTCGCGGGCGTCGAGCACTCAGCCCAGGAACGAGAACGGGCGCCCGTCGGTCAACGCGGTCACGGCCCGGGGACAGAAGATCTGGATCGCCAGACCGGTGAACACCGTCGCCGGCCCCAGCGGTCGGCCCAGCGCATCGGCAACGTCGGAGGCCACGTTGGCCATGTTCTGCCCCGGCTCGACCAGCATCGGGCAGACCGCCTCCCCGACCCGGACCGCGGTGGCCGGGTCGATGCCACCCAGCCCGGAGTCGCCCAGCATCGTCAGGAACACGTCCGCACCGGTGTCCGCCTGCGCGGTGGGCGCCGAGACCGTCGCCGTCAGGGCGGTCGCCGCCAGCACGGAAGCGGCGACCGCGAGCTTGAAGCACGTCATACCGTGGATGTCGCCGCCACGGCCCACGGCATTACGCCCCGACCGACCCGGGCTTCGCCGGTACCCGCGGTACCGATTAAACTGGGTCGCACTCAACACGCGTACAACAACGAGCAGCACGAGGGAGTGCCCATGGAAGGCTTCGCGGGAAAGGTCGCCGTCGTCACCGGCGCCGGATCGGGCATCGGCCAGGCCCTGGCCATCGAACTGGGACGCTCCGGCGCCCACGTCGCCATCAGCGACGTCGACACCGAAGGCCTCGCCGTCACCGAGAAGCGCCTCAAGGACATCGGCGTGCACGTCAAGTCCGATCGGCTCGACGTCACCGAACGGGAAGCGTTCCTGCTCTACGCCGACGCCGTCGCCGAGCACTTCGGCAAGGTCAACCAGATCTACAACAACGCCGGCATCGCCTTCACCGGCGACATCGAGGTCAGCCAGTTCAAGGACATCGAGCGGGTCATGGACGTCGACTACTGGGGCGTGGTCAACGGCACCAAGGCGTTCCTGCCGCACCTGATCTCCTCCGGCGACGGCCACGTGGTCAACGTCTCCAGCGTGTTCGGCCTGTTCGCCGTCCCGGGCCAGGCCGCCTACAACTCCGCGAAGTTCGCGGTGCGTGGCTTCACCGAAGCGCTGCGCCAGGAGATGGCGTTGGCCGGGCATCCGGTCAAGGTCAGCTGCGTCCATCCGGGCGGCATCAAGACCGCAATCGCGCGCAACGCCACCGCGGCCGAAGGCCTCGACCCCGGCGAACTCGCGAAGGCCTTCGACGCCAAGCTGGCCAGCACCACCCCGGAGAAGGCTGCCGAGGTGATCCTCGACGGCGTCCGCAAGAACAAGGCCCGAATCCTGATCGGCCGAGACGCCAAGATGTTCGAGATCGTCATCCGCGCTTTCGGGCCGCACTACCAGTCGCTGTTCCCCAAGGTGGTCTCTCGGCTGGTCGGCCCGTCGCGCTGACGTCAGTTGCCGACGCCCAACGGGTGCTCATCGAGCCACCGGCCCGCGACCAGCCCCGCATCGGCCCCCTCAGCCACTTGACGGCGCATGTCGGCCAGTGAGCCGGTGTCCAGCACACCGGCGATCTCGTTGAGCGCCAGCACCTGGGATTCGGTCAGCTCGTTGCGCCGGTACAGCGGCACGACGTTCTCGGCCCGCACCAGCGACGTGGTGTCGGCGAGCACCGCGACGTCCTCGGGGACATCCGGCGCGGCAGTGGTCGTCCACGCCGCGTCGACGTCGCCGGCCTGCAGGGCAGCGAACATCGCTGCGTCGTCGGCGAATTCGCGCGTGTCAGACAGTCGACACGTGCCCAGCATCTGCGGAACCGGCTGGCCGTTGACCGCGCCGACAGTGAGATCCGGGCAACGCGGCAGCACGTCGGACACATCGTCGCCGGCCCACGTCTCGGCCGCCTGCTCGGTGACCGCCAGCGCGGGTTCATCCTGCGCCGAGATCGTGTAGTCGCCGGCGGCGATCCCCTCGGGAAGCGACGACAGCAGGGTCCGGTAGACCTGCACCTCTGAGCGCGCCGGCGACTGGGGGTCGAGCCGGTGCAGCAGTCGGCCGGTGAAGACCGGCGCCACCGTGATGTCCCCGGAATCCAGCCCTCGCAACGGATCCTGCGCTTCCTGCACGTGGGCCGCGTTGCCGTAGAACCGCAGCGCAGCGACGTACAGATGGGCCAGCACCTGCGACTCCGGATCCGGTGACGCCCCCACGGCGATCGAAGGTGGCGGCGCCTGCCCTGCGCATCCCACCGCCAGCATCGCGACGAGCAATGCCGACAAAAGCCTCAGCCGGGCACTCCGGGTGCGGATCAGCCCGCCGACTCCTCGGACGCAGCGGCAACCGCAGCCGCCACCGCCGGACCCACCCGGGGATCCAGGGCGCTGGGCACGATGTGATCGACAGCGAGCTCGTCACCGACCACCGAGAAGATCGCGTCCGCGGCGGCGACCTTCATCCGTTCGGTGATGCGGCGGGCACCGGCGTCGAGCGCTCCGCGGAACACGCCGGGGAACGCCAGCACGTTGTTGATCTGGTTCGGGAAGTCGCTGCGCCCGGTCGCGACCACCGCGGCATGCTTGCGTGCCGCATCCGGATGGATCTCCGGATCAGGGTTGGACAGCGCGAACACGATCCCGTTGGGCGCCATCGTGGCGATGATGTCCTCGGGGACCACGCCCGCCGACAGCCCCAGGAACATGTCGGCGCCGTCGACGGCTTCGGCGATCCCCCCCGTGCGACCACCGGGGTTCGTGCGCTCGGCGAGCTCGGCCTTGAACGAGTTCAGATCCGAGCGACCGGTGTGGACGATCCCCTTGGAATCCAACACCGTGACATCGGTGATGCCCTTGGCCAGCAGAATGTTCGCGCAGGCCACACCTGCCGCGCCCGCGCCGGAGATCACCACCCTCAACTCATGCATGTCGCGGTCGAGCGCCTTGCACGCGCCCTGCAACGCGCCGAGCACCACGATCGCTGTGCCGTGCTGATCGTCGTGCATCACCGGGCAGTCCAACGCCTCGATCACCCGCCGCTCGATCTCGAAGCACCGCGGCGCCGAGATGTCTTCGAGGTTGACGGCGCCGAACGTGGGACGCAGCCGGATCAACGTTTCGACGATCTCGTCGGGGTCCTTGGTGTCCAGCACGATCGGAATGGAGTCCAGGCCGCCGAACTCCTTGAACAGCGCGCTCTTGCCCTCCATGACCGGCAGCGAGGCCGCCGCACCGATGTCGCCGAGGCCCAGCACCGCGCTTCCGTCGCTGACCACCGCGACCAGGCGATTGGCCCAGGTGTACTTGGCGGCCAGGGTCTTGTCGGCCGCAATCGCGCGGCTGACCTGGGCTACACCGGGCGTGTACGCGATCGACAGCGCGCGCTGGGTGTCCAGAGGAGACTTCAGAGCCACCGAGAGCTTGCCACCCTCGTGCGCTGCAAAGATCTCGCTTTCCTCGATGACAACCTGGGGTGTGCGCACCTGCGGCGAGCCTTCGCCTGCGGTGACGACGTTATCAGCCACGGCCGTCAGGGTAACCGACCTCCGAATCTCAAATCGATGGGTTCCCCCTCGGTGAACGGTTCAGCAGGCCCGGGTGCGCGTAGCATTCCGTGCTACCGACAGCGCCGAAGGGAGATCGCGAATGCCGTCGTTTCGCGCGCTTCCGCCCTCGCTGTTACGTCAAAGCGGCCGCGGGCGCGGTGTCGAGAGTCCCGACGCGAGCCGTATCCATGTCCCGGTCTCGGCCGCGATGGTCGACTGCGGCGTGTATTGCGGCGGCACTCGCCTGCCCGGCAAGTACACCCACGCTGCCGCACTGAACAAAGTCCACGAGATCGAGGCCGAAGGACGCGACGCCTTCGTCTGGATCGGCCTGCACGAACCCGACGAACACCAGATGCAGGCCGTTGCCGACGTCTTCTGCCTGCACGAACTCGCCGTCGAGGACGCTGTGCACGCGCACCAGCGGCCGAAACTCGAGCGCTACGACAAGACACTGTTCCTGGTGCTCAAGACGGTGAAGTACGTCGACCACGAATCAGTGGCCAACGCCCGGGAGATCGTGGAGACCGGCGAGATCATGATCTTCGTCGGCCCGGATTTCGTGGTCACCGTGCGCCACGGCGAACACGGCGGCCTCGCCGGGGTGCGCAGGCGCCTCGAGGAATCTCCGGCGTCGCTGAAGCTCGGTCCCTACTCGGTGATGCATGCCATCGCTGATCAGGTCGTGGACAGCTACCTCGATGTCACCGATCTGATCGAGACCGACATCGACGCCATGGAGGAGGACATCTTCTCCCCCCAGGCGCAGACCAACATCGAGAGCATCTACCTGCTCAAGCGCGAGATCGTCGAGTTGCGCCGCGCGGTCAGCCCGCTGGCCACCGACCTGCAGCGCATCGGCAGCGAGCACGACGACCTGATCAACGTCGAAATCCGCCGATACATGCGCGACGTGCTCGACCACACCATCAAAGCCGCCGAACGCATCGCCAGTTACGACGAGCTGCTGAGCTCTCTCGTACAGGCCGCACTGGGCAAGGTCGCGATGCAGCAGAACATCGACATGCGCAAGATCTCCGCCTGGGTGGCCATCGCCGCCGTGCCGACCGCTCTGGCGGGCATCTATGGAATGAACTTCGAGGACATGCCCGAACTCGACTGGGCGTTCGGCTATCCCACGGTCCTGCTGGTGATGGTGACCGTGTGCCTACTGCTCTACCGCACGTTCCGACGCAACAACTGGCTCTAACCCGGCCCGCCGCTCACGCCGGACTGGCGGCCCGCCGCCGTGGGTCCGCCGTATCGACCCCGTCCTGCACCCACGCCTCCCGCATCGCGTCCGCACCTTTGAGCCGTACCCACGCCGCCTCTGTCTGGGTGATCGGAATCGCCGACAGGATCACCACCGGTGAAAGAGGTTCGGGCAGCACCACATCGTCGATCGCGCTGCGCCCCAGAAGAAATGCCGTGAACGGGGCGCCCTGCCACAACGGCGTCTCGAGATCGATCAGAGAATCGGGTTCCAAGATGAGTCCCTCGACCGCGGGAGCGGCGGCCAGGACCGCGATCGAACGCGCCAACCCGACCGGCACCGGCCCCCGCAGCGCGACGACCACCTCGGCCCGCGGGCCGCGCACCGGATCAGTGATCAACTCGGCGGGATCCACCATCGGCTGCCTGGCGCAACCCAGCGAAACATACTGTGCCGCCTCGTCATCGGGCAGCGCGTACCGGAGGATGCCGAACCGTTCGGTGCCGAGGAACGTGACACTGGCCTCGTCGGGCTCGGCGAGCACCCCGGCGCGAGTGAAATGGTCGGTCAGGTGGGCGCGGACCGCGGCCAAGACATCTGTCATCGCGGACCCGCCGCCCGGGTGAGGTTCGCCCCGGTCCGGGGATCGAAGACCATGACCGCGGCCGGGTCCAGCGCCAGGCGCATCGTTTCGCCGGCCCGAGCGGCGGACTGCGCCGGAACCCGGGCGACGAACTCGTTGGCGGCGGAGCCGGAGGCCAGCGACTCGAACGCGGAATCGGTGGCCTCGGTCAGCTGGGCCGCCCGTACGGCAGGCCCGTCGGTGGTGAAGTACGCATACTTGTCGGCGCCGAGCGACTCGACCATTTCGACCGTCACGTCGAAGCACAGCGCGTTGATCCTGGCGTAGGCGTCGATGACGTCGGCGTCCTGCAGATGCTCGGGCCGCACCCCGGCGACGAGATCGTGGGCCGACCGGTGATCGCGGATCCGCTCGTAGGATTCGCCCGTGAGCGGAACCTCACCGAAGGGCAACCGCACCCCGAGGCCGGTCACCGCGGCGGGGAAGAAGTTCATCGGGGGCGATCCGATGAAACCTGCGACGAACAGGTTGAGCGGGTCCCGATACAGCTCATCGGGCGTACCGATCTGCTGCACCGCACCGGCCGACATCACCACGAGCCGATCGCCCAACATCATGGCCTCGGTCTGGTCATGGGTGACGAAGACCGTGGTCGTGCCCAACCGTTTCTGGAGGCGGGCGATCTCCGAACGCATCTGCACCCGCAGCTTGGCATCCAGGTTAGACAGCGGCTCGTCCATCAGAAACGCCTTGGGACTGCGCACGATCGCGCGCCCCATCGCCACCCGCTGCCGCTGCCCACCCGACAGCTGGTCGGGCTTACGGTCCAGAAGGTCAACCAGATCAAGCGTTTTCGCGGTCTGCTCCACCTTCTCGCTGATCTGCTCGCGCGCCAGTTTCGTCAACGTCAGCGGGAAGGCGATGTTCTGGCGCACCGTCAGATGCGGGTACAGGGCGTACGACTGGAACACCATCGCGATGTCACGGTCCTTCGGCGCAAGGTCGTTGACCCGGCGGCCGTCGATCAGCAGGTCTCCGGAGGTGATCTCGTCGAGGCCGGCGATCATGTTCAGCGTCGTCGACTTCCCGCACCCCGACGGCCCCACCAGGACGACGAACTCGCCGTCGGCAATGGTGATCGACAGGTCCCTGACCGCCGCCACGCCGTCGGGATGAGTCTTGGTCACCCGATCGAGAACGATCTCAGCCATCGAGGGCACACCGTAGAGCGCGCGGCGCTGGTTGCGCAACATCTTCGCAGCGCAACGCCCGTTCGGCGGACGAGCGAGCGTGCGGAAACTGCCGAACATCAGCGGCGCGCCGTGCGCCGACCCGCGCTGTCGCGCGGGGTTCAGAGAGTCAAGCGCGCCAGCAGATCACGCCCGCGCTCGGCGCTCTGCGGATCGCAGAGCACGTCGTAGCGGCCGGCCACCAACTGCATCGTCGAGCTGAAATCTCTTGTGCCGCGGGCCATCGCGTAGGGGATCGCCGAGGTGATGAGACCGAAGAACACACCGGCGATCAGGCCGGTGATCAGCGCGCTCCACGGGTTGGGGCTGAAAAAGCCGAGAATCAGGCCGATGAACAGGCCCAACCAGGCCCCGGTGAGCACACCGCCGCCGAGCACCTTGGGCCAGGACAACCTGCCCGTGACTCGCTCGACCTGCATCAGGTCGACGCCGACGATCGTCACCTGCTCGACCGGGAACTGCTGGTCAGACAGGTAATCGACGGCGCGCTGCGCCTCGGCGTAGGTCGGGTACGAGCCGATCGGCCACCCCTTGGGAGGAGTCGGCAGACCGACCGGGCGGCCCCGTCCGGAAGCGGGGACGCCCGAGGCCACACCGGGATTCTGTCCGGGTTGGAACGGGCTGGTCATCTCCTGCAACTCCTTCGCTTCAGCGGCGTCACCACTGTCTCTTCGACGGTCGCTGTCACCGTCCGCATTGTCAACGCCTGACGCGCCGCAAAGGTGCCCGAACCGACGAGCACCGCGCCCCGCAACTCTTAGGCTAGGTTGATCAGCATGACCAATCCGGACGACGACGCAGGCCGAAACGAGCGTTCCGAGCCCCCCGCCGGTGGATCTGAACCGCAGTTCAGTGGGCATGAAGCGGCCTCCGGCGAGGAGTCTCCCGCCCCTCGGTCCGATGACGACACGCCGCCGGCATACAACCCGCCGCCTTCCGGCTATTCGCAGCCACCGGGCTATTCGCAACCGCCGGGCTATCCCGAGCCTTCCGGCTACTCGCAACCGTCGGGCTATCCACCGCCCGGCTATCCGCCGCCGTCCGGTTACACCCCACCGCAGTCCTCCGGATATCCCCCGCCGTACGGCGACGCGGGCTCGACGCCCTATCAGGGTTACGGTCAGCCGTCGTACCCGCCCCCGCCCCCCTACGGCCCGGGTGGTTATCCGTCGGCCGACCTGGGCTACGGAGCTCCGGTGTCCCGGGGAACCAATCAGCTGGCGATCGCCTCTCTGGTTGCGTCGATCCTCGGCGTGTGCTGCGGTATCGGCTCGATCGTGGGCATCGTGCTCGGCATCATCGCGATCAACCAGATCAAGGAACGCGGCCAGGACGGGCACGGTCTGGCCGTCGCGGGCATCGCGGTCGGCGCGGTGACCCTGCTGATCAGCCTGGTGTGGACCGTCTCGGTCATCGCGAGCTGACGCAGCGGTGACGGGCGATGAGCGACCAGCGACCGACTGACGGCTTCGATCGGCCGCTGGACTACCCGGAGGACGCCGGGTTGCCGCCGCCGGTGTACCCGACGCCCCACCCCGGGTTGCCCGGATCGGGTTACTACACGCCCCACCCCAGCTTCGCCGGCTATCCGCCGCAGCAGCCTCCCCCGGGTACCAACGGCAAGGCGATCGCCGCGTTGGTGTGCGCGGTGGCCGGGCTGGCGTGCTGCCTGCCCGCACTGGCCGGCCTGGTGCTGGGATTGATTGCGATGAACGACACGAAACGCAGCGGCCAGAGCGGCCACTCGCTGGCCGTGGCCGCAGTCATCATCAGCTCGCTCGCGATCGTGGGCTACGTCGTCTACATGCTGGTGTTCGCCATGGTGTCGGGCCCGTCGCCCGGTTAGGCGGGCGGGCTGAACGGCTCGCCGGTGCGCTGCATCCCCGCGGCGCGTCCCTGCCCGGCGATGACGAGCGCCATCTTGCGGCTGGCTTCGTCGATCATCTCGTCGCCCAGCATCACTGCTCCCCTGGCGCCACCGGCGCGCGATGTGTGCCATGCGTAGGCCTCGAGGATCAGCTCGGCGTGGTCGTAAGCCTCCTGGCGGGGACTGAAGATTTCGTTGCCGGCCTCGATCTGGTCGGGATGCAGAACCCATTTTCCGTCGTAACCCAACGCCGCCGACCGCCCGGCCACCCTGCGGAACGCGTCGACGTCGCGCACTTTGAGGTACGGCCCGTCGATCGCGGCGACACCGTGGGCGCGGGCGGACACCAGGATGCGCATCAGCACGTGGTGGTAGGCGTCGCCGACGTCGTAGCCTGCAGGCTGCTCCCCGACCTCGAGGGTGCGCATGTTCAGGCTGGCCATCAGATCCGCCGGGCCCAGCACGAGCGCCTGCACGCGCGGCGCGGACGCGATCGCGTCGATGTTGGTCAATCCCCTGGCGTCTTCGATCTGCGCCTCGATTCCGATGCGTCCCAACGGCAGTCCATGGGTGGCCTCGAGTTGGCTGAGGAGCAGGTCGAGCGCGTGGACGTGGGCGGCCTCGGTCACCTTCGGCAGCACGACGACGTCCACCGAGGAACCGGCACGCGCGACCACCTCGATGACGTCGGCGTGGGTCCACGGCGTGGTCCAGTCGTTGACGCGCACGCCGCGCAGCTGGCCGGCCCACCCGTCCTCGGCCAGCGCTGCCGCCACCTGGGCGCGCGCTTGGCTTTTCGCATCCGGCGCGACCGCGTCCTCGAGATCGAGAAAAACCTGATCGGCAGGCAGCGTTTTGGCTTTCTGGATCATCTTGGGGCTGCTGCCCGGCACGGACAGACAGGTGCGGCGGGGGCGATACCGGTTTTCCACACCAACACTCTCTACTCTTGACAACCATGGCGTCGGTCAACCGGGTCTATGCGGCCCGACTCGCGGGGATGGTGGTGCTGGGCCCCGACGGCGAATCGATCGGCCGCGTGCGCGATGTGGTGATCGGCATCAGCATCGTGCGCCAGCAGCCCCGCGTGCTGGGCTTGGTGATCGAGCTGCTCAGCCGCAGAAGGATTTTCGTCCCGATACTGCGCGTCACCGCGATCGAACCCGGAGCGGTGACCCTCTCGACGGGCAATGTCTCACTGCGCCGCTTCGCTCAGCGGCCCGGTGAGGTCCTCGTCCTGGGCCAGGTGCTCGAAACCCGGGTCCGCGTCGACGACCCGGACCTGAGCCAGCTGGCCGGCATCGACGTCGTCGTCGTCGACCTCGGCATCGAACAGACCCGCCGCCGGGACTGGATGGTGACCAAGGTGGCCGTGCGCCCCCAGCGCAGGCTCGGGCGGCGCAGCAACGTCTACACCGTCGACTGGCAGCACGTTCACGGACTGACCCCGTCGGGTCTGGCGATGCCCGACCAGGGCGTCGCCCAACTGCTGGAACAGTTCCAGGGCCAGCGGCCCATCGAGGTCGCCGACGCGGTGCGGGAGCTGCCCCCCAAACGGCGCTACGAGGTCGTCAACGCCCTCGACGACGAACGCCTGGCCGACGTGCTGCAGGAACTGCCCGAGGACGAACAGCTCTCGGTGCTCAAACAGCTGCAGACCGACCGCGCGGCCGACGTGCTCGAGGCGATGGACCCCGACGACGCCGCCGATCTGCTGGGCACCATGACACCGGCCGACGCGGAGCAGTTCCTGCGCCGCATGGATCCGGAGGACTCCGAAGACGTCCGGCGTCTGCTCAGTCACTCGCCCAACACCGCGGGCGGGTTGATGACCTCCGAGCCGGTGGTGCTCGCCCCCGACACCACCGTGGCCGAAGCCCTTGCCCGCGTGCGTGATCCGGATCTCACCCCGGCGCTCGCGTCGCTGGTGTTCGTCGCGCGACCACCCACGGCCACCCCCACCGGGCGGTATCTGGGCTGTGTGCATCTGCAGCGTCTGCTGCGCGAGCCGCCCGCGGCACTGGTCAGTGGGATTCTGGACACCGATCTGCCCAGCCTGCGCCCGGAGGACTCGCTGGGCGCGCTGACGCGCTACTTCGCCGCCTACAACCTGGTGTGCGGGCCGGTGGTCGACGAGGAGAGCCATCTCGTCGGCGCTGTGTCGGTCGATGACGTCCTCGACCACCTGTTGCCTGACGACTGGCGCGAACGGGAAGCCGAACCCGTCATCGTGACTGCCGAGACGCCGACATGAGCGACTCGTCGGCGCGGCAGCGCCTGGACACCCCGCGGGTGTCACGCTCGATCGGCCCGCGCCTGAACGTCGAGGCCGTCGGTGCCTTCAGCGAGAGCATCGCGCGGTTCCTCGGCACCGGGCGCTACCTGGCGATCCAGACGGTTGCGGTGATCACGTGGATCCTGCTCAACATCGGCGCCTTCGCCTGGCAGTGGGACCCCTACCCGTTCATCCTGCTCAACCTCGCGTTCTCCACCCAGGCCGCGTACGCGGCGCCGTTGATCCTGCTGGCTCAGAACCGCCAGGAGAACCGCGACCGGGTCTCACTCGAGGAAGACCGCCGGCGCGCGGAGCAGACCAAGGCGGACACCGAATACCTGGCCCGGGAATTGGCCGCGCTGCGTCTGGCGGTCGGTGAAGTGGCCACCAGGGATTACCTGCGCCGCGAGTTGGAGGAGATCCGCGAGCTGATCGCCGATCTGCAGCCCGCCACGGGCACAGACCGGCCGAGCAAACAGCAGTCGGAGAAGCGGCCCAAGAAATCAGGGTGACGGCTGTGGCGATAGTTGTTACACAGCCGTGGCCCAATAGGTATGGTGGCGAAGTTCACAGGCGATCACACAGCTAGGACGGTTGAGTGCATATAGGGGGAGTCTCGGCCCTCCGAGCAGCGCGGCGCCGAGCAACCGATGTTGTCCGTATGCCGGTGTTCGGCGTCGCCGCGGTGATCACCCCCCTGGTGCTGGCCGGCGCGGTCGGCGGATCTCCGCCGTCGGCGCATGGCGGTGCGGCACGCGATTCGGCGGTCGCCCCCATGGCCGCGGTGGTGGCCGCTCCCGCCGATGACTCCGGCGCCTCGGTCGTCGCGGTGACGAAGACGCCGACCCCGCTGCGGGTCGCCGGCGTCACCGCATCCGCCCCGCCACCGTCCGCGGTCGTCAATGCCCCGGGCACCCTGCGAATCCCCTCGATGGCGCTGGCCGCCTACCGCAACGCTGAGTCGATGATGGCCACCGCCTACCCGGGCTGCGGGGTCAGCTGGAACCTGTTGGCCGGTATCGGCCGCATCGAGTCGATGCACGCCAACGGCGGGGCCACCGACGCGCGCGGCACCGCCGTACGACCGATCTACGGTCCGGCGTTGGACGGCACGCTGCCGGGTAACGAAGTCATCGTGCAGAGCCGCTCGGCCGACCGGGTGGTGTACGCCCGGGCCATGGGGCCCATGCAGTTCCTGCCCGGCACCTGGTCGCGCTACGCCTCCGACGGTGACGGCGACGGCAAGGCCGACGTGCAGAACCTGTTCGATTCGTCCCTGGCCGCGGCCCGCTACCTGTGCAGTGGTGGCCTGAACCTGCGCAACCAGGGCGATGTAGTGGCCTCGATCCTGCGCTACAACAACTCGATGGCCTATGCGCGCAACGTGCTCAGCTGGGCGGCGTCGTACGCGACCGGCGTCGTGCCCGTCGACCTGCCGCCGATCACCGGGCCTGTCCCGGAGCTGAGTCCGGCAGCCACCGCGGTCAACATGCACCTGCTCGAGAGCTCCCAGGGACTCGGTCCGGGGATGCCGCTCAATGCCACCGGGTTGCCCGCCGACGACCCGATGTCACTGCTGCCGATGATGGGGCGCACCGACGCCGCCGGCCTGCTCAACACCAACGTCCCCGGTTTCGCACCAGGCCAGTCGCTCGGTCCGCTGCCCGGACCCGCGCCGGAGGCGCCGCCCGAACCCGCCCCGGCGCCCCAGCTGAGCTGGCTGCCGCCGTGGATGCAGCCCCAGCAGAAGCAACCGGACTGCGCGGTGTTCTGCATCAAGGACTCCGTCCCGCCCGCGCCTGCGGCCGCGCCCGGCCCGATGCCCCCGGGTCCGGCGGCCCAGCCGCTGCTTCCCCCGGGTCCGGCCGCCCAGCCGCTGCTTCCCCCGGGACCGGCCGCGCCGCCGCCCGCTCCGGGACCGTTGCAGCAGGCCCCGCCCCCCGCCCCGGCAGCGGGACTGCCGCCCGGTCTGGGGCCGGCCCCCGGCCCGCCCGGCTGAACCCGGCCCCCGGCCGAATTCGGGTCCGCACGGGTCCGCGGCCTAGACTCGACGGCGATGTCATCTACTTCGCATGACCTGGAATCGGCGGTCCGCGCTGCCCTGTCCAAGGTGGTCGACCCCGAGCTGCGCCGTCCGATCACCGAGGTCGGCATGGTCAAGAACGTCACCGTCGACAACGACGACTCGGTGCATGTCGAGATCTACCTCACCACCTCGGCCTGCCCTAAGAAGACCGAGATCTCCGAGCAGGTGACCCGAGCGGTCAGCGATGTGCCCGGCACCGGTGCGGTGCGGGTGAGCCTGGACGTCATGAACGACGAGCAGCGCGCCGAGCTGCGCAAGCTGCTGCGTGGCGACTCGCGGGAACCGGTGATCCCGTTCGCCCAGCCCGGCTCGTTGACCAAGGTCTACGCCGTCGCGTCGGGCAAGGGCGGGGTCGGCAAATCCAGCGTCACGGTCAACCTGGCGGCGGCGCTGGCCGCGCGGGGCCTCTCGGTGGGCGTGCTGGACGCCGACATCTACGGGCATTCCGTACCCCGAATGATGGGGACGACCGACCGCCCCACCCAGGTCGATTCGATGATCCTGCCCCCGATCGCCCACAACGTGCGGGTGATCTCGATCGCGATGTTCACCCAGGGCAACACACCGGTGGTGTGGCGCGGTCCGATGCTGCACCGCGCGCTGCAGCAGTTCCTCGCCGACGTGTACTGGGGTGACTTGGACGTGCTGCTGCTGGACCTGCCGCCCGGCACCGGTGACATCGCGATCTCGGTCGCCCAGTTGATCCCGGGTGCCGAGATCCTGGTGGTGACCACGCCGCAGATGGCCGCCGCCGAGGTGGCCGAACGGGCCGGCGCGATCGCGCTTCAGACCCGGCAGCGCATCGCCGGTGTCGTGGAGAACATGGTCGACGGTCCGGTCGTGAAGATGTTCGGCGAGGGCGGCGGCCGGCATGTGGCCGACAGCCTGTCGCGCTCGACGGGCACCGACGTGCCGCTGTTGGGTCAGGTGCCGCTGGATCCCGAGCTGGTCGGCGCCGGCGACACCGGCATCCCGCTCGTGCTCAGCGCCCCGAACTCCGCTGCAGGCCAGGAGTTGCACAAGATCGCCGACGCCCTCTCGAACCGCAAGCGCGGTCTGGCCGGCATGTCACTGGGACTCGATCCTGCCGGCCGCTGAGCGCGCGGGGGGCGAGCCGCCGGCCACGGAGGCCAGCTCTAGGTGGCGTCGGTGTCGAACTTCGTCGCCGCGGAGGTGTCCGCGGGTGGCGTGACCGCAGCCGGCCCGGGGCCGGACTGAGGCTTTTCGGGCTTGTCCGGCCTTCCCGTCGTCTGGGCCTTCGGGTCGCCGTCGAACTTGCCGGTGAAGATCGAGTCGTCGCCGTCGAGCAGATGCTTGGTCAGCGCCGCGCGCGGCGTCATCCCCCGGAGCTTCTGCAGCTCCGACAGCGGCTCGCGCAGGTCGTCGAACTCCGGGCCGAAATCCTGGCGCAGCTGGCTGGTGGCACCGGTGAGGTAGTCCCGTGCCTGCTTCACCGCGCCCGCCGTCCACCGGATGGCACCGGGTAACCGTTCCGGCCCGAGGATCACCAATCCGGCGATCACCAGGACCAACATCTCGCCCCAGCCGACATTGGCAAACATGGGCTAGGTGCTGGTATCCGCGCCGGGCGTCACCGTCAGCGTCACGGTGCGGCCTTCCCGGACCACCTCGATGGGTGCCGGTTCACCGATCTTGAGCTGACGGACGGCGACGACGAACTCGTCGGCGTCGGCGACCGTGCGGTCGCCGACCTTGATCACCACGTCGTTCTCCAGGATCCCGGCCTGCTCAGCGGGACCGCCGGCGGCGACGTTGGCGATCTGGGCCCCTTTGGCGAGGTCGTTGCTCACCGAACGGGCTGTGAGACCCAGCGTCGGATGCGAGATCTTGCCGTTCTCGATCAACGTCTCCACGACCTGCTTGACCTCGTTGACCGGGATCGCGAACCCGAGACCACTGGCACTGTCCGACAGCGACTTGCCCGCGGTGTTGATGCCGATGACCTCGGAGCTCATGTTGATCAGCGGCCCGCCGGAGTTGCCGTGGTTGATCGAGGCGTCGGTCTGCACGCCGTCGATGACGGTGTCGGTGTCGGAGCCGTCGCCCGACAGCGGCACGGGCCGGTTCAGGGCGCTGATGATGCCGTGGGTGACGGTGCTCCGCAGCCCCAGTGGGGCGCCCGCGGCGATCACTTCCTCGCCGACGGTGAGCTTGTCCGAGTCGCCCATCCGGGCCACCACGAGGTTGTCGACGTTGTCGACCTTCAGCACCGCGAGATCGGTCTTGGGGTCGCGGCCCACCAGGTTGGCGGGGACCTCAGTGCCGTCGTTGAACACCACCGACATCTGGAACTTGCTGGGGTTGGTGGCGGCCTCGGAGATCACGTGGTTGTTTGTGACGACGTAGCCCCGTTCGTCGACCACGACGCCGGAACCCTGGGACCCCTCGGTGTCGCTGGTCGCCTCGATCGTCACCACCGAATCGGCCACCGCGGCAGCGACCTCCGCGAACTCGCCGCCGTGCACGGCGGGATCGTCGGTGGTCTCCAGGGTCACCTTCGACGTCGTGAACGCCTCCACGACCTCGGCGGTCTTGCGGCCGACCCAACCGCCTGCGACACCGATGACCAGCGCCACGATCGCCAGCAACGCCAGCGCGGCGTAGGACACCCTGCCGCCGAAGAGCACATCGCGGACGCCGAGCTTGCCGGCCGGTGCGCTCTGCACCTGCGGGCTGCTCGGGGCCAGCGCCGGGGTGCCCAGCCCGACGGGTGCGCCCGGGTTGCGCCACGGATCGTCGACATCGTCGACCCCGCCGTCGCGTTCAGCATCGAGCGCGCCGGCATCGGTGGGATGACGCTGCAGCGAATCACCGCCCGCGTCCGGGCGTCCGAAAGCCTCGGCGAGCACCGGGTCGGGCGCCTGGTCCTTCGGGGTGTACTCACCCTGGTCGCGGTGTTGCTCGGCGTTCAGGAAAGAGCCTTCGACACCGGACGGTCGGCCGAACGCGCGCTGGGCGGCCGGATCGACCGGCGGACGCGACACCGGGCGCGGCTCGAGACGCTCTCGGCCGGTCTGGTCCAGATTGCTCACGGGTATTGATCCTTCTTTTGTCGCGGCGCCTGCTCGCTCATGTCCACTCGGCGTCAGCAACCGTCGACGCAGGCCGCCGGCCGAAAATCTGTCTCTACCCTACCGGCGTCTGCGGCGAGCGCGCCGCGCGTCCTCAGCTAACGGCGACCCATCGGTGTCCTCAGGGGGTTCCACCGGCGAGTGGTGCGGGATCTGCGACAACAGGCCGAGCAATGAACTAGGCATGTCCACCGGAAGGGAGTCCCGCAACGCCGGACGGGCCTGCCGCTGGGCATCGACCTCCATCGCGCAATCCGGACACAACGACAGATGGTGCGCGGCGCGCAGGTGCGCACTCATGCGT
>MDTD01071931.1_pt1 | contig 22483 bp, 21 predicted proteins | sample 811221 | NCBI WGS metagenome assembly MDTD01 (sample SAMN05326646, study PRJNA326480) | marine metagenome | isolation source: seawater | place: Pacific Ocean: South West | collected 2011 | reverse complement strand
GGTAGATTTCCCAGCTCCATTTGGTCCTTGAATAGATATTAAACCCTTTGTGGGCAGTTCCATAGATAAATTTTTTAATAATTTATTTTTTTTATTTTTATCATAGTCAAATGACAAATTCTGTATTTTTATCAAAGGATCATTGAAATCATTAGATTCATAATATTGAATATATTCCTTTTGATAGATTTCATTTTTAGGTAAATAATCTACTAAAAAGTTTGCTGCAGCTATACCAAACTGCATTTTTGCAAAAGATTGTGTCATTCTATTTAATGATGGATAAAGCCTATATGCAACGAGTCCAAAAACAGCTGTGGTTGAAAATGAAATATCATAGGTTATTAAGGAAAATCCAAAGACAAAAGCTATTAATCCAAAAATGACTATCTCCATTAGATTTATAGTAACTCCTGAAACTGTTGCAGCCCTTGCTAGAACATTTGCGATTTTTATAGATGCTAATTTAAATTTACCATCGAATCGATCTTCTTGTTTTAAATTTTTTATTACTGCAAAACCTTTCAAAAATTCAGAAACTGGTTTTAATAAATCAGTTTGAAGCTTTAATCTCAATCTTCCAAGATAACCTTGAATGATTGATACAAAATATATAACTAGCAACAGTAATAAGAAAAGAGTGCTAAACAATAATAAAAATTTAGTGTCACTAATATAAAAAATAAGAAAAACTAGTGCGCTTGCTACAACGAGTTCCGAGATAAAATGATTAAAGGGTATTAAAAATTGATTCCTAAAATTCACTATTTCTACTGAAAAAAGCTGTAAGGTTTTATTCTTACTAATTGCGCTTAAAGATTGAAAATTATTATCTAATAAATTTTTAAAAGTTGCTCTTTCTATTCCAGAAACAGACATCATTAAGAGAATATTTATAAGAAACTTAAGTATGATTATTAACAAATTCTTTAGAAGAAAAACAATACAAAAAATAACAATTAATACATTTGTTTTATCAGGCGTTATATCAATATCAATATTTAAAAATGCAATGAAGTTATTAAGAATATAAAAAAACTCTGAATCTGGACTGCTATCAAACAACATTGGAATAAAAGATATTGCTGCCATTTCTAGCAATCCTTGAGTTAATATAAATCCAATTACTAGAGACAAATATAATTTGTATCTGATGTCTAAAAAATTATATAGCTTGCCTAAAGAGTTCATTTTTATTTTTTTTATAAATTATTCCAATATTAAACTTAAACAGAAACTTTATAAATCATTTATTGAATCCACAATTCTTTTCGCAGCTTGGCCATCACTTTTAAACCAAAATTCAGATATAAACTCTTCGTACTGAGGGATTAGAGAATTATCTTGAAAGATTTTATGCAAGTCATCATATAAATTGTCAAGTTTTGATAAATAACCCACCCATGCAGGACACCATACAGATCTTTTCATATTATCACTGTGCCAATTTGATGACGGCCCTTGCAGAAGACAGTTTGCATCATTGTATGCTTGGTGTTGACTGAACCATGGCGGTAGCTCGTTAGCATCTTCAATGTATATAAAAGGTTTTTGAAAGTAATTTACATCAAATGAACTTTGGCTATTTAAAGAGATGCCTAACGACATATTTTTATACATAGAAAAAGTGTCATATGGAGATGTATCAATAATTTTTGCATTTTTACTTTCCCAGAATTCTATTTCTCTTTGAGGATCTTCTGTATTAAAAGTTAGTGGATGTATTTTTATCAAAGGAGTGCACCCAAAGCTTTTAACTATATTTAAAACTCTTAAATTCAATTCCTTGTGCAAGTTTTTGAAATAATTAGCCCTTTCTTTTGGGAGAAATCTACACCAAGCATCTATTTTTTTGTCGAATGCGTATATTGTTTTTGGAAATAGGACAATTATTTTTTCATTCTCAGATAAATCATATTTCTTCCTAAATTCTATATTTTTTATTGCTTTCTTTGGCGGATAATCATATAAAATTGAGCCTGTAATTTTTATACTATTTCTTCTTTGTCTTATTCTAAAAAATTTTTGAAGTTTTGAAGATCTTGGAAGCAACGACCCCGACTTATAAAAGTATTTTTTATGATATGAAGACTTAACACAAGCAATATTTGCAAAATTGTTACATTGATCTGTTCCACCAGCTGAGTCAAAACTAATAATTTTTTTTCCAAGTAATCTTAGTAAAAAGAGTGCCAAAGTATATTGTTTGTCTGCACCGCAAAAAATATACTTTTTGGAAATACATTTTCTAATTAAGTCAAAATTATTTAAAAAAGTTTTAAAACGATATTGCACTAATAATTTATCCTTCAAAAAATCTTCTGGGTATCCTCTTGAAAAATTTTTATCAAGTGGAATTAGCAAACAGGGTTCGAAACCTTTTTGGATTAGTTCGTCAAGAATAGACAATTCTCTGTATGGATTATATTTAATGTATCTTCCTGATACCAAGGCTATATTATTCATGAATTAATAAATTTGTTGATTTCAATAGCTGCTTTTTTAGATATTTTTTCCCAATCATGATGTTCTAATATATATTTCTGTGCATTGGCACCCATCTGTTCTCTTAAAACATTATTGTCAATCAATTGCATTAATTTTTTTGTTGCATCATCTTTTTGAGAATATACATCACCAAAATCAGAATTTTTTGCATCATTAAAGTAACAGCCTTCACTTATAATAATTGGTTTTTTGAAAGCCATCGCTTCTATTATTGAATTACTAAAGCCTTCATTCCTTGAAAAGTGACAATAAATGTCAGCATTTTCATACAACCAATTTTTGTCATTGCCCTCAACTAGACCTGTAAAAACTATTTTATTTTTTATACTTTTTTTATGAAATTCTTTAGGAGAAAGATTTAAATAATCTAGGTTATTTTCTTTTAAAATTAAATTTATTTTTTCAAAGTAATCACCGTCCTTAGGTCCAGCTATTATTAAACATACAGTTTTTCCATTCTTAATTAAATCTTTATAAACATCTATTAATGTATCGATTCCCTTCATGTGATGAATTCTTCCCATGAATAATAATTTATTTACTTCATTATCGTTTTCATTAAACTTGTAATCATCATTAATCTCTCTGTTAGTACTAATAATTTTATCTGTTCCAGTTTTGATTATCATCGGAGTATTTTTGAATTGATGAAATTTATGGCACAACTCTTCTTCTTCTTTTGAAACATAATGTATTGATGAATGTTGAACTATTCTTCTTGCTATAAATCTCCAATAGATGTTTTTTTTTATAGTCATTTGACTCCAAACCCATGGAGTTAATTTTCCAGTTGCAGCAATGATGAGTTTCTTATTATAAATTTTCGAAGCTATGTAAGCAGCAATCGTAGGGAAGTTCCATATTGATCTACAATAGATGACATCAAAATTTTTGGCATTTTGTAAAACATATATAAATAGAGGTATAGAAAAGTGCCAACCACTCGAATTAAAAAAATCAAAAAGTTTAATCCTCGAAAAGTATATAGTTTTTATTCCGTCAAGCTTTTTTATATTTTTGTTAAGTTTGTATTCAGATCTATCTTCAAGTCCTGCATTTGTTGTCACAACTTCAATTTCAAAGTTATTTTTTGTTAAAAAGTAATTTAAGCTTCTCAATGCTTGAATAGGTCCCCCAAACTTAGACGCAGGATAGTATGTTGGAACAATACACAGTATTCTTTTTTTATTTCTAATCATTAGAATTATTTACATGCTCATTCAACAGATATGCAGCATGATTATAAGCAATTTCTTGAGCATCAGAAGTCATGCCAGCAATATGCGGAGTTAATAAAACTTGCTCAGAATCTAATGAAAATTTGAAAAGACTGCTATTTTCAAATCCAAAAATTTCTTTATCAACAACATCTGACGCAATTGATGATTTAGGATTTTGTTTTAAAAAATTTATTAGGTCATCTTCATTAATTAGTTCTCCTCTCGAGGTGTTAATGATGGATAATGAATCTTTACAGCCTTTAAAAAAATCTTTATTAAAAAAATATTTTGTTTCTTCGGTTACATGAACATGAATGCTTAAGACATCAATTAAACTTTTTACTTCGTCGAGATTATTTACTTGGTTAAATTTCTTGTCTATCTCAACATACGGATCATACACGAATATATTTGAATCAAATGCATCACAATATCTAGCAAACTTTTTACCTAATCTTCCAAAGCCAAAAATAAGAATATTTAAATTGTTTAGTTGCCTTCCTATATATGGTTCATAATTCCAAATATAATTTTTTGTTGATTGTTGAGCTGGAACTATTTTTCTGATGGATGCCATCATTAATGCAAAAGCATGTTCAGCTGTTGACGAAATTTTGTTTATAATAGCTAGCTCCTTGGTCAGAGAAAGTAATTTAATTTTTTTAAGATTAAGATACTCTTTATCAATATGAACTGTTCCAGTAGATGCAGTACAAACAATCTTTAATTTTTTTGCATTCTCAAGAATATTTTTTCCAATGTAAACTTTAGATTTGTTTGGATTGGTAAATATTGCATCGTAATTATGAATTATTTTCTTCACATCATCTTCAGAAGGATCCTCTAATATATCCAATGCGCCTATTTTTCTTAAATTAGTCTCTAAGCCAGCTATATGCTTTATTGGAGTAATGCATAAAATTTTCATTCTTTTTCTGCAATAATTAACTCAGCCAACATAAAATCATATTCAGTGTCTATATTAATAGCTCTTTCTGGAGGTAGAATATAACCTTTGCTGTTGTCGCCACCATATCTTTTATTATCAATCATGAGATAGTCTCTTCGCATGCAGTATATAGAACCGCTCCTAATATAAGCTTTTGGCTTCAGATCCTGTCTCCTTGCCTCATTAGGCTCATCAACACAGAAATCCTTAATGTATCCGTTCTCTAATTTTTTTATTCTTGCTGGATGATGATCATCCAACTGATGAACTGCGATCACACCATCAGCATTACTTTCAATATTATCTTTAATAATATTATCAATATCGTCCGCATTCTTAAGAGGGTTCGTACACATAAGTTCAACAACATAATCATATTTTTTATTATTTTTTTCTTCCATAAAAAATACTGCATGTTGTAATGCCGCAGCTGAAGAAGCAGTATCTGATGACAATTCATCAGGCCTCTTGAATGGAGTCTCGGCTCCATACTTATTGGCAACTTTAATTATCTCAGTTGAATCTGTAGATACTATATAGTCTTTAATTAATTTTGACTTTAAAGCCTCTTCTATAGTGTATGCTATTAATGGTTTCCCAAAAATTTCTCTAATATTCTTATTTTTTACTGATTTAGAGCCACCTCTTGCGAGTGTAATGCCTAAAATCTCCATAAATTTAACCTATACCCTTCCAGGTATTGCCATTTTCTGTGTAATGATGATCAGCTGATAGACTTGGCGCATAAATGTACGATTTCCCTTTTTTCACTATATCAATTGCCCAATATCTATCCTCCTTACCAGTTAAATTTTCATTAAATGGAAATTTAGTGATGTCGGATTTCTTAAAAAAAGATAAGGCATTATGAAAAAAATATCTCTCTTCTATATCACTGAACATATTTACAACTTCTTCTTCTATAAAGTGGCTCCACAAATATCTTTTAGAGATCCTCTTTCCATTATAAAAAGGCGTTTGATTCCCAAATACTGCGATGTGCTCTTGTAAGTACTGCTTTACCAATTCTTCCGGGAACTCTCGAAGAACACAGTGGCTAGATATTATCAGAACATATTTTCCTGAAGCATTAGAAATCCCCATGTTAAGAGCTTTTCCTGGTGAGTAATCCTCAATTTGAATTACCTTAGTAGATGTATATCCTTTTGAATCTGAAAGAGTAGGGTCATGTTGAAAGGTTTTTACTATTGGAATTGTTTCGTCAGTTGACATATTATCAATAACAATTATTTCTGGGGACTCAATATTATCCAGAACAGACTGAATGCAATGCCCTATCCATCTATCTTCATTTCTTGCTCTAATTACAACTGAAATTTCTACTTTACGACTCATAATCTGCTGGCTCCCATCTTCCTCTGTAATTTTTTACTGTATCAGTCTCGATATCTATAAAATCAATGCCATGATTGATATTCATTTTTTCACTTTCTTGAATGTTTTTAACCATTAATTCAAATTCTGCTGGATCCAAAGCAAACTTATTATCTCTCCCCGGGAGATTTTTGTTAGTTGTAAAGTGCTTTTCGATGACGCTCACGCCATAGGATAACGATATTGAAGGCGCAATTAAACTTTGAGTATGATCACTTAATCCAATATTTTCATGTAAAGAATTTAACCATTCTAATCTTGGTAAATTCGATTTTTCACTAGGGCATGGATACGAAGAAATGCAATGCATTAAACAGTAATTATTTTTGTTATTTTTAAATACTTGATTGGCATAAGTCACTTCACCTTCAGTTGATGCTCCTGAGGAAAAATATATTTCATCAAAATTTTCTGAACAATAATTTATAAGTTTTTTATTTGCCACTTCATGAGATGGTATTTTTATACTATTTATATTCAAATCTTTGACAACCTTAGCTCCGTTGGTTCCAAAGACACTTATAAGAAATCCAATATTATTTTCACCACATATTGATTGAAGTTCTAAAATTTTTTCAGGATTTAGGGCTGCTTTTTCATATATTTCTCTTCTTCCATCAACATCCCATTCTCCTTTAATTAAATGCTTAGGATCCCAATATTGAAATTTTGCTATGGTTGCACCAGCATTTGCTGCGCTTGAGATCATGTCTTTAGCAAGAGATGCTTCACCCATATGATTCCAGCCAATTTCTGCAATTATTTTTGTTTTCATACTATGGAACTCCCCCTAATCGAGCATATTGTAACAAACTTTAAAAGAAGAATGCTCCTCCATTCTTTTTTAGGTTTATAATGATAATGAATATGGCTAACTTAGACTACAACGACAGAGACTATATAGATCTGTCTGGTATATTGAGATCTCTTTGGAATTTCAAATATAGCATCTTGTCATTTACATTTATATTTTCCTTAATTGGTATTGGGTATGCTATTTACCTACCAAATGTATATAAAGCTGAATCACTTGTGGTCACCACCGAACAAAAAAGTAGTTCTTCATCATCTAATCTGGGGGGTCTTGCGAGATTGGCTGGCGTTAATATGGAGGTATCAAGTGGTGGAAAAAGTAAAGAAATCATAATTAAAACATTGAAGTCAAGAAAATTTATTATGAATTTTATAAGTAAGAACGATATCCTACCTGAAGTTCTTGCAGCCGTTGGTGCTGATAATAATGGAATAATCTTTGATCGTTCGATTTATGATTCAAAAAAAAATCAATGGAACGCTAAGTATCTTATGGATAAAAAAAACCCCTCGCTTCTTGAAGGTTATGAACTATTTCTAAAAAATAATATGAGGCTCCAAATAAGTGATGATGATGGATCAATGGTTCTTAGTACTTTTTTTTATGATCCTCAAGTAGCTCAATATTGGAATATAAAAATTATTCAAGAACTTAATGAGTTTGTTAAAGAAAAGGATATTAAAACTAATACAAGACTTGTTGAATTTTATAAGTCAGCAATCTCTGAAAGTCAGTCTTCACAGACTCAGTTAATAATTGGTGCTCTTTTAAATGATGCATACAAAGAAATTGCTCTTATGGACTCAGATCCTGAATATGTACTTACAACAATTGATCCAGCTTTAGTTCCTGAAAAGCATGACACACCTAGAAGATCTATTATTTTTATATTTATCACAATAATTGGATTTGTGATCGGGGTTTTATATGCACTGTTTATAGAAAATTTTAAACACAATAATAAATAAGAGGTTCTTGCTTATGACTAGAGAAATTCCACACAACGATAAATCCCTTAATATACAAAAAGTAAAAATAGAAAAATCTTTACCCATTATAAATGATAGAGAAACCTTCATAGTAGATACTTGTTCTAATAAAAATGTTCTTCACATTGGATGCATTGGAACAAAAATTGAAAGGATCAAAGAAGATGGTTCAGAGAATAATGAGATGTGTCTACATGAAAAAATGGCTGAAGTTTCAAATAATATTTTGGGAATTGATATCGACGACGATGGAATTAATGAATTAAGAAACAAAAATCCAAATTTAGAACTCTTATCCGTAAATGTCGAGGACATTAATCCTTCATCAATTGATCCAAATCTTGATTTGATTGTGCTTGGTGAGGTCCTTGAGCATATGGGTAACCCAATGAAAGCACTTAAAGCTCTCAGAGAAATTGCTAAAGTTAATGATGCGACTATATTGATAACTGTTCCAAATGCATTTGGTCTGAGAAATATGATTGGTATGATTTTTAGTCATACAGAAATGACAAGACTTGATCATTACTACTACTATTCGAGTGTTGTTTTAAACTCGCTGATAAGGGATGCTGGGCTAGTAAGAGTAAAACAAAGATATTATTCTTTAACTTTAAGAAGAGGTAAATTTAAAACATTTTTAAAGAGAACTCTATTTAATAAATTTATATATAGATTTAGACCCGGCTTGTCAGAGGGTTTAGTTTTTTTTCTCAAAGTAAAGAATACTTAATTCCTAGCAGTTGTAATATTCTTTATACCATTTATTAAATTTTGTTAGTCCTGATTTAATATCTACTTTAGGATTGAACCCAAATTGATCTTTGATATTGTCAATATCTGCAAAAGTCTTATATATGTCACCCGGCTGCATACCCATCATTTTCTTTTTTATCTTCTTATTTGTTATTGATTCAATAATCTCTACAAAATCCATTAAATTTATTGGTGTATTATTACCAATATTGTATATTCGGTAAGGCGCTGAAGAAAAAGAATTGTCGGGATTTATGTTATCCCATTTGGAAACTTGCCTAAAGGGAGTTTCAAGAATTACACTTATGCCATCAACAATATCATCTATATATGTGAAATCTCGAAATAAATCACCATTATTAAATATTAGTATCTCTTGACCTTCATATGCTGCCTTTGTAAATATGAAATATGCCATGTCTGGTCTTCCCCATGGTCCATAAACAGTGAAGAAGCGTAATCCTGTAGTTGGAATTTTGTGAATATGTGAATAGCTATGAGCAATTAATTCGTTAGACTTTTTTGAAGCAGCATAAAGGCTTGCCGGATGATCGGTAGATTGACTAACAGAATATGGGTAATCTGCATTAAGTCCATATACAGAAGAGCTTGACGCATATACTACATGTTTAATTGAATTCTTTCTTGATGCCTCAAGTAAGTTTAAAAAGCCATAAATATTTGAATCTATATATGTTGAAGGATTTGAAATTGAATACCTAACTCCAGCCTGAGCTGCCAGATTACAAACAATTTCAAAATCATGCTCTTCAAATAAAATATTAAGGTTGTCTAAATCTGTTAAGTCTAATTTCTTGAATGTTAAATTTTCATACTTTGTAGAAATAATATAATTATTATTTTGAGAATTATTAATACCTAAGTTTTCTAGCCTTGCTTTTTTAAGGTCTTCGTCATAATAATTATTGATAGAGTCAATCGCAATTACATCATGACCCTGATCACATAGTTTTTTTGCAACATGAAATCCAATAAAGCCTGCAATTCCTGTCAAAAATATTTTCATAATTTACTCTAAATTATTTCTACCGATACCAATATATTTAATACCTATACTGGATGCATTACGTGGCTCAAATATGTTTCTACCGTCAAAAACTAAAGGTTTTTTAAGAAGCTTTTTAATTTTACTTAAATCAAAATGTTTGAAAATTTCCCATTCTGTAAAAATTGTCAGGCAATCAGAGTCTACTAAAGCCTCTTCAGCACTTTTACAAATATGAAATTTTTTCGATTCAAACATTCCTTCTATTGATTTGCTGGCTATTGGATCATAAGCTTTTATTTCTGCTCCTGCTTTTAATGCACTATTTATAAAATTTATACTTGGAGCTTCTCTTATATCATCTGTTTCTGGTTTAAAAGATATCCCCCATAAAGCAATAACTTTCGATCTTAAATTTGATTTAAAATGATATTTAACTTTTTTGAAAATAAGGTTTTTTTGATATTTATTAACAGACTCAACTGATTTTAGTATTTTTGGATCAAAATTATTTTTCTCAGAGATATTAATTAATGCTTGAACATCTTTAGGAAAACATGAACCGCCATACCCACAACCAGGATTAATGAATTTATCCCCAATTCTTGTATCTGTGCCAATGCCTTGCTTGACATCATCAATATCAATATTTAAAAGATCTGCAAGATTACTTAACTCATTCATAAAACTTATTTTAGTAGCCAAAATTGAATTTGCAGCATATTTGGTAAGTTCTGCAGACCTTGGGTTCATAAATAATATTTTATTTTGGCTTTTATTAAACTTTTCATAACATTCTAATAACAATTTTTTTGCCTTTAAATCTCCATCTTCGATACCACAAATAATTCTATCAGGATTAGTAAAATCGTTTATTGCAGCGCCCTCTTTCAAAAATTCAGGATTAGAACAAACTGAAAATTTAACACTTGAACATTTATTTTTTATTGAATTCAAAATTTCTTTTTTTACTTTTTCTTGAGTTCCTACTGGAACAGTTGATTTGTTTATAATAACTTTATAAGCGCTAATTGAATTACCAATAGTTTTTGCGACTTTTAATACATGCTTCAAATCAGCAGACCCATCTTCAGCTGGCGGAGTTCCAACTGCGATAAAAATTAGTTTTGCATGATCTACTGCTTTTGATGAATCTGATGTAAAAGAAATATTTTTATTTTTAATATTTTTTTTAAGAATTCTTTCTAAGCCTGGTTCATAAATAGGAACTTTACCAGAATTTAGTGTATCTATAGTATTTTTATTGATATCTACACAAATCACTTTGTGGCCAGCATTTGCTAGACATACTCCAGTTACAAGCCCAACATAACCTGTTCCAAATATTGATATTTTCATTTTTTTGAGTCCTCAAAATATCTAACTCTTTCAATATCATCTTCAACATTTGCTTCACCATATTGAATTTCAATTATTTTGCATTCTTCTTCATAAGGATTAAAAATTTGATGCCATGATGTAACAGGAACATGAAAATGATCAAATTTTTTTAAGACTTTTGTCTCATAATTTTCAGTATCATCTTTTGAAAAGTTAACATTGCATTTACCACTACTTACAAGCCAAATTTCACTCCTTTTAAAATGCCTTTGATAACTCATTCCTTTTCCTGGATAAACTATTAATTCTTTAACTTTTGTATTTTTATCATTAAATAAATTGAAGTATTCTCCCCATAGCCTTTCTGCTCTTTCATACTTCCAATCTTTTAAGATCCAACTGCTTGAATTTGCTTTGTTATCTCCCCCTACACCAAATTCAAAAGAAATACCTTCAACTGCCATTTCAGGAATGTTATCAATGTTTCTATCCCCTCCGTTGCAAAATATTATTTCATCATTTGGATAATCTCTTTTAAGGTTTTTTAAGGCATTTATACAGCTGCCAGAATTATCATTTTCAAACCCAATAACATCATCAACCATTCTAAGGTTTTCTAAAATGTTTTTTCTTTCAGAAAAATTTAGAAACTCTTTGCCTTTTTTATCTTGAAGCCATTGGTCATCATTTAATGCAACTATAAGTATGTCGCCAAGCTTCTTAGCTTCATTAAGTAAAAATATATGTCCAGAATGAATTGGATCAAAGCCTCCACTAACAACTACAACCTTTTTCATATTATTTGAAGCCTACTCTTTTATGGTACCCGGAGCCGGACTTGAACCGGCACGAAGTTGCCTTCGAGGGATTTTAAGTCCCTTGTGTCTACCAATTCCACCACCCGGGCATTTTGAGTATGATTATACCTCAATATATATTTAAAATAGACATATTTGGAGGCTGAGGCCGGAATCGAACCGGCGTAAACGGCTTTGCAGGCCGCTGCATGACCACTCTGCCACCCAGCCAAGAATTACAATTTTACTGAATGGATTGTACTTTATAAATTAATTAATAACCTCAATTAAATTTATCTTAGTGTAAAATGAATAAATGAATCATTTAAAAAAAATATTTAGATATTTTGCTAAATTAATTCTATACCCATATAAATTTTTTTATGGATACTATTGTCTTTTCATACCTAACAAAAATATTAAGATTGTATCTCCTACTTTTAAGCAACTTAATGCAGCTAGGTATGCAATAAGCAAGAACCAAATTAAGAAGTGGGCTGAAATATTCGATGATCTTAATTTCAAAGAAAATGATCTTATTATTGATGTTGGGGGAAATCTTGGATATACGTCTTTGCAGTATTACTATGCAACAAAAACTACTGGAAGAATTATGACATTCGAACCATATATTCCAAATATAAAGTATATAGAAAGAAATCTTAGCTCAACAAATATTGAGATAATTACATTAGGTTTAGGTAACAAAAATGAGAAAATTTCAATTGGCTTTCCAGAGTATACTGAAGAAATATCGAATAATGACGACAAAAATAATACAGGTAGGGTAAGTATGATTAATTTGTCTGAAAGAGTTCTAAGTGAGAAACAATCATCATGTTTAGTTTTTAAATTAGATGATCTGACTAAGATTTTTGATATGGAAAAATTATTTTTTATAAAGGTTGATATTGAAGGTTTTGAAACAAATTTCCTCAAGGGCGCAGATAATTTAATAAATAGTCAAAGGCCTGTCTTGTATATGGAAATTAATCCAACAACTTTGAGCAATCCTAAAGATGATATTACTTTTATTAAAGACTTTTTTGAAAACAAAAATTACAATTTTTATGCTTATAACAAATTAATTAAATCTAAAATTAATGATGAGTTTAAAAGAACTGACTTATTTTTTATTCCATCCGAAATCGACATTAGCAGTGATTCAAAATTAAAGAAATTTACTTTTGAATAAAATGCTTTCAGTAATAAAAAAAACGTTACATAAGATTATTCATTATCTAACACTTACGTTTTTTAAAAATAAAATTGTTTCTCGTAAATTGAAAGGTACAAAATATAGAATTTACTTTCAATCAGACCAATTTTTGAAAATGTTTTTTAGTAAAGAAGTAGACTATGAGCCTACTTGCGTTAATAGAATTAAACCTTTAGTGAAAGAGTATTTTCTTATATTTGATATTGGTGCAAATATAGGTCAATACGCACTAATATTTTCATCTATGCTTTGTAAAAATGGAAAAGTTATTTCATTTGAACCAAATCCTGAAGCATTTAATAACCTGCAAAATAATATCCTTAAAAATAATATTGACAATGTAGACATTTTCAACAAGGGCATTGGTTCATCTAATACCTCACTTAATATGAATATCGACATTATAAGTGGGGGTAGGAAATCTAAGCTAAGCAAGATTAAGAATAGTCAAAAAAATATCGTTGTAGAGGTTGAGTCTTTAGAAACAGCAATAAATAAACATGGCATGCCTGATTTAATTAAAATAGATACTGAAGGATATGAGTACGAAATACTTAGCAGTATTAATATGCAGTCCATTGAGAGTTTTTGTAAAACTATTATTTTAGTTGAGGTTGATAATTCTTCTTCATTAAAGATTTTTAAATTACTTAAACATCATGATTGTTATTCAATTGATAAATCATCGATAATGAATGAAGATAAAATCATTCAAAATATAAAAAAACATGGAAGAGGAATGGATAACCTTCTTTTTATTCCCAAAGATCTGAATATTTAAAAATTAATTATCTGAGTATAAAGTTTTGACAGTATAAAGATATCCTGTATAAATTGTTATTAAAGCTGAAACCATTAATAAAAGATCTCCAATAATTAACATTAAATTTTTTTCAAAACTTAAGCCAGCTAAATATATAAAAATAGTAAAAAACTGAATGGTTGTTTTAATTTTAGATATAAATATTACTTTTGTTGCCCTTGAGTTATCATTTCTTGAATTAAAATCTCTAAGAGCTGCAACCCATACTTCTCGTGAAATTATTAAAGAACTTAAGAAGCCTACTAGATAACTAGAAAAGTTTATAGAAAGTGCAATCAATATAAATATTAATAATATTTTATCAGCTACTGGATCAATTATTTCGCCAAAATCAGAAGTAACATTATATTTTCTTGCAAGGTATCCATCAAAATAATCTGAAACTGATGATAGAGCAAATAAAAAGAGACATAAATTATAAGATTGTGAGTTACTAATAAGAACAAAAATCACAGCTGCAAAGATGATTCTTGATAATGAAAGAGCATTAATAAAATAAATCATAATCACATTTTAACATTAGAGTGTGAGATGCATGTCATATATAATTAAACAAAATTATATATCGAAGGTGTTTTATGAAGGATATCGTTTCAATTCTAGAAAATGATTCAAGTGATTACATTTTTAATATTTTAAAAATTGAGAATCATAATTCTAATTCTAATTCAAGATTGAGATTTTGGTTTGATCACTGCAAAAAGAATATTAATGATATAAGTGGAGACATATTTGAATTTGGTGTTTTCAGAGGACAATCAATAATTTCTATGGGCATTTTACTAAAAAGACTTGGATCCAGTAAAAAAATATATGGATTTGATTCGTTTTCTGGTTTTCCAAATTATCATGAGAATGATTCACTGGATAAATTCAATGAGCTCAGGGGTGACTTATTTGAAAGTGAAATATCAAGAAGAATTGAACTAGTTACAAGATTAAAAAAAGAACTTTCTAATGTTGATTCTTCTCCAGCAAATATATCTTCCTCGGGAGAATTTAACGATACATCTTATGATGCTGTTAAAAGTAAAATTGAATTATTTGGACTAGATAATATTGAGCTTATTGAGGGTGATTTTAGAGAGACTGTCCCGGCGTTTTTTAAAGAAAAACAAAAAATAATTTTTTCAGCAAATATTGATTGTGATTTATATGATGGTTACAAAATTTGTTTGCCGTATATATCTAAATATCTTCAGGTTGGTGGATATGTTCATCTTGATGAATACTATTCAATTAAATTTCCTGGGGCGAGAATCGCCTGTGAAGAATTTTTGTCAAGCAATGATACTGATCTAAGCTTGGAAAAAAATGATACACCAAAAGAAGAGTTCGAGAGATGGTACCTTGAAAAAAAATAGACAACTATTCATTTAATGTGTTGATTATTCTTTTCGCAAGATTTGTATTTATGCCCTTAATTGAGATAAGTTCATCATGAGTCGATTCTTTGATATTTTGTATATTTTTAAATTTCTTTAGTAATCTTTTTTTTATAATGGCTCCTATTCCATGAATATCATCTAATTTTGATTTGGTAATATTTTTTCTTTTTTTCTTTCTTTGAGCTTGTAACGCAAATCTATGAGATTCATCTCTTATTTCTTGCAATAACAAAAAAGCCTTCGAATATTTATCTATTTCAAGCACTCCATTCTCTTCGATAATAGTTTCAGTAGCTCTGACTCTATTTGCACCTTTGACTATTGAAATTACATCGATCTTCTTGTGCTCTGATTTACTAATGACCTCATTAACGAACCTTAATTGAGACTTTCCACCATCTATAAGAATCAAATCAGGTTTTGTTTTTGGATCATCATAGTATTTCAATCTTCTCTCAATGACATGTTCTAGGGAACCAATATCATTACCCGAAAGTTTTTGAGGTATGTTAAATAGTCTGTAATTATTTTTTAAAGGGCCTTTTTTAGAATAAACAACGCATGAGGCTACTGCATTATCACCTGAAATGTGGCTTACATCGTATCCTTCAATTTTGTTGATATCTTTTTTACCCAAATAGTTGCTTAACTCATTCAATGCAAATGTGTATTTATCTTCTTTACTGATATGATTTTTAATTACCTGCATTGCATTCAATTTACATAAATTGAATATCGGTCTAATCGATTTACTTGGTGAATGTATAATTTTTACTCTCTTTTCATGTTTCTTTTGGAACATATCCTCCAGAATTTTTTTGTCATCTAAAACATATGCACAAAGGATCTTTTTAGGAATATCTATCTGATTATCATAAAAGTTGAACACTGCGCTTTGATATACATCATCAAGAGAATTGTAATGAGCTTGTTTAATTAGGTGGGTTTTGGTGCCTCTAATTTTTCCATTCCTTACTACTATTATCGAAATACCAAGATAACTCATTTCAGAACTAACTGAAAAAATATCAATATCATTAGCCATAGTCACAACTGATTGCTCTTCCTTTAAAAGATTTAATCTTTTAAGACGATCTCTAATTTCAGCAGCTTTTTCAAAATCAAGTTTTGAAACTGCTTTTTCGATATCATTTGTAAGCCTTTGAACAGTTTTCGTATCTGAAGACGATAAAAAAGATTTGGCGCTTGTAATGTCCTCAAAATAATCAACTTTATTTATCTTCTGAACACAAGGAGCAGAACATCTTTTCATTTGAAACTCTATACATGGCCTTGTTCTATTGGCAAAAGTATTATCACTACAATTTCTTACTTTAAAAATTTTCTGAATTTCTTTAATAGATTTTTTTACTGCTTCAGAGCTCACAAAAGGCCCATAATATTTTTTATCAACAGCATTTTTTGTTCTTTTCGAGTAAACGCCAGGAAAATCATGATCTAAAGAAAAATAGATGTAAGGATATGTTTTATCATCTCTGAGTAAAATATTAAATTTTGGCTTATTTTCTCTAATCAGCATTTGTTCAAGCAATAGTGCTTCAACTTCATTTTTAGTAGTGAACGTTTCTATTTTATCAGTCAGGAATTTTATTTGAGAGGTTTTTCTGTCCTTGTATGACTTTCCAAAATAAGATGAAACTCTTTTTTTTAAATTCTTTGCCTTACCAATATAAATAATTTCTTGATTGGTGAAAAATTTATAAACACCAGGTGTGTTGGGTATTTTTTTCAAATCGATAGGCATAACGAAAATATTGAAGTTAATTTTTTTCAGCTAGATATTTCTTAGTATAAATCTTGCCTGCATTTACACCAAACTGATCAAAGGGATTTATTTTTAAGATAACAGATGTAATAAATGTTCTATGCTCCCAAGTCGCAAGAAGATAGCCAAGTTCATAAGAGGACTTGCTATTTATAGAAAAAAGATTAGTTGGTATATCAGCATTAATTTTTTCATAATCTTTTAAATCATCTACACCTTTGGATAATAGTTTTGACTGAGTTATTGCTTGAGCATATGCTAAACTTTTTTTATCCTTTTTGCATAATATAATGTCTGCGCATATTTGATGAGTTCCTTGATGTAATAATTGAAAATATGAGTGTTGTGCTTTCGGTCCATAGCCTCCAAATATTATTTGGCCTGTCTTTTTAAAATCAGATTCTTTTGATGGCTGCTTTCCTAGTGATTCCATCTCAAGCTGCTGAATGTAAGTAGGAAATGACCTTAAGTTCCAAGAATATGCAAGAACTGTTCTTGAGTTTCTATTTTCAATATTATGCAACCAAATATCGCTATATGCTAAATTCTTAACAAATTTTATGTATGAGCTATTTCTCTTTAAATCTATATCAGCCTGCTTGCCACCAGCCATGAAGGCATCATAATCATCTTTTTTTAGGCAGTGAATTAATGCAGAAATTTCTGACCAAATTGAATACCTTCCTCCAATTTCTTGATCGAATTCAATTATGTTACTAAAGTTATATTTTTCTGCCTCTTCTCTGTTAGCAGTAATTGCAATAAATTTGTTGATTTTTCCAGACCAAGAAATAGCATCTTTTAATATAGAAATAGTCTCATCAGTTTTAAAAGATTTAGATGAAACAATAAAAATTGTATTCTCTGGATTCAATTTTTTAATCTTAGTTTTAAATTCAGATGAATCGGAACCAGTTATAAACAAAAAATTTGTATTTTTATCTTCAGGCTCAATAATCTCAAGAAGTAATTTTGGGCCTTCAAATGAACCACCAATACCAATAGTTACAATATTTTTGGCAGCCCTGCATAAATCATTTAAATTAGATAGTTTCATTTGCTGACTTTTATTTGAGGGGGTATCAAGAGAAGCTGGATTGTACTCACTTCTATATTTTGGATGCCATGCAGCCAAATTTTCAGTGTAATTTACTTTTTGGCCATTAAATAAATCATCTATTTTTGATTGAAGACCAAGATTATGCGCTATCAAATCAAACTCTTTATAAAGCTCTGGTGTGAATACATCTATGTATGATTCAAATGTAACGCTCTCATTTTTAAATAAACAACTTGGATGATTTTGATTACTCACCGAATACTCTCATAAATTTCATTTAAGGATTTTATAATGTTCTTTGATGCTGTTATTGGTCTTCCAATAACCAAGTAATCGGCACCAAGATCAATGGCCTCTTTTGGCGTCATAACCCTTTTTTGATCATCATTTAAATCATTAAGTCTAATGCCAGGTGTAATTGATAATAATGAATTTCTATTTCTTACCAACTCTAATTCATGTGGAGAGCATACGACACCATTAATGGCAGATAGTTCTGCAAGATCTAACATTTTATTAACTTGCTCTGATGCATTTCTTTTAAAAAGATCAATGGTATCAGCATCATTTAGACTTGTTAAAACTGTAACACCAATGATCTTAATGTCAGTATCACAAGCTGCTTCCATTGAAGCCATCATCATATCTTTTCCACCAGATGTATGAATTGTAAGCATTTTTATTGGCAAACTAGACAAGGTTTTGACAGATTTTGCAACAGTATTTGGAATATCATGAAGTTTAAGATCTAGAAATACATCAAAGCCCTTTTTGGAAGCATAATCAACAATCTTATGTCCAATTGAATTAAAAGAAATACTTCCTATTTTTACCATGCATTTTTTTGGATCAAGGTGATTTATGACCTCTGATGCTTTCTTAAAAGTTATTTCATCAATTGCTACAATTATCATTTTATCGTTAAAGACTTTGATGGTTTAAAGTGCATTGTAGCTGTTTCACCAAGATATGAAACTTTCTTCGTCTTAGGGTTGATAAATTTTCTTGGTCTTATTAATTTCTTAGAAAAGGTTCCAAATCCTCTTATCTCAACTTTATCATCAAGTGCAACAGCCTCGATTATTGAGCTAATGATTACGTCAACAGAATCAGAGATCTGCGATTTTGTTAAATTTGGAAATTGCCTTCTCAAAGATTTTTCTATATCTGATCGGGTGAAAGTCTCTTTGTTATTCTTATCCACTCAATTTTAATGAAATTCTTTCTCTTTCAGCATCAATTGCAAAGACTATACATTCAAGCTTTTGATCTTTTTTATAATTTTCAAGAGCTTTTTGAGGATCTTCTTCTTCAGATAGATCTGATAGGTGAATCAATCCATCAATTTCCCCCTCCAATCCAATAAAAATACCAAAATCGGTTATTGATTTAATACTTCCTTGCACCTTGTCTCCGATTCCATATTTATTAGAGAATTCGATCCAAGGATTTGATTTTGTTTGTTTTAGTCCAAGTGAAATTCTCCTTTTGTCATGATCTATTTCTAAAATCATCACTTTTATCTTCTCATTCATTTCAACAACTTTTGAAGGATGTATATTCTTACTTGTCCAATCAAGCTCTGATAAATGAATAAGGCCTTCGATTCCATCCTCTAATTGAGCGAAACAACCATAATCAGTAATATTTGAAACTTCTGCCTCATATATACCCCCTACAGAATAGCTAGATTCAACATTTTCCCATGGATCATTTTGTATTTGTTTTAATCCAAGTGAAACTCTCAACTTTTCTTTATCAAAACTAAGAACTTTAACTTCTATTTCATCTCCCATTGTCAGATGATCTGAAGGATTTGTTACTCTTGACCAAGAGATATCAGTAATATGAAGTAACCCATCAATACCTCCTAAATCAATAAATGCACCATAGTCTGTTATATTTTTAACAACTCCAGTGACCAGTTGACCCTCTTCGAGATTTTTTAATAGCTCAACCTTAACAGCTGAGTTATTTTTCTCTAAAACAGCTTTTCTTGATAAAACTACATTGTTTCTTTTGTAATCTAGTTTGATAACTTTGAAATCCTGAACAGTATTTTCAATATCTGGTGCTTCTTTCACTGGCCTTACATCCACAAGTGATCCTGGAAGAAAGGCTTTGACAACATCAACTTCTACTGCAAAGCCACCCTTAACTCTGTTATGAATTTTTCCAGTAACAAACTCTCCTGTTTCTAGAGCTTCTTCTAACATTTTCCAAGTTGAAATTTTTCTGGCTTTCTCTCTTGAAATTCTTGTTTCTCCATAACCGTCTTCAACTGCTTCTAATGCAACTTCTACTTCATCACCAATTTTAATATTTACAGTACCTTCGTTGTTTCTAAATTCATCTAAAGATATAACACCTTCGGATTTCAAACCAACATGAACTGTAACCCAATCATTGTCTACATCTAAAACAACACCAGATACTATTGATCCGGGCTGCATATCTAGTGAACTTAAGCTTTCATCTAAGAGCGCTAAAAATGATTCTGACATTTATAAATATTCCTCTGCAATTAAATTTTTACTAATCATTACTACTTCTTCAAGTGACATTTCAGATGAGTCAATTACATGCGCATCATCTGCTGGCAAAAGTGGTGATAATTCTCTAGAACTATCTTTTAAATCTCTTTGCTCTATATCAGCAATTAGTGCGGGCATATTAACTTCTTGTCCACGTTTCTGCAACTCTAAATATCTTCTTCTTGCTCTCACTTCAACTGTCGCAGTCAAATATAACTTTAGTTTTGCATCTTTGAATACAACTGTTCCCATGTCTCTTCCATCTGCGACAAGACCTTTATGAGTGTAGAAAGTTCTCTGAATATCAAATAATGCATTGCGTACTTCTGCTAAAGAACTTAATTCTGATGCTAAAACTGCAATATCTTCTGATCTTAATTTATCAGTAACATCATCATTTAAATTAGTAATTCTCAAGTCATCTTGGGTAATCTTAAATTCGACATTAGTCTTAATAATTTCAGGAATAGAATCTGGATCAATACCCTCTTCAACAAAAAATGCATAAAGTCTGTAGAGTGCTCCACTATCAAGAATTGCTAAATCAAAAATTTGAGCAATTTTTCTAGCAAGAGATCCCTTACCAGATGCTGAAGGACCATCAACTGTGATCACATTTATTTTATCCACTAATTTTCATTCCTAAAGCGTTCATCAAATTAGAAAAATCAGGAAATGATGTTTCTATATTTTTACAATTTTTAACAATAACTCCACCTTTTGATCTTATACCTGCAACTAAAAAACTCATTGCAATTCTATGGTCTCCAAACGAATCAATTTCTCTTGATACATGGACATCATTATTATGGCCATAAATGATCAAACCATCATCTAACATGTCATGTTTAATATTCATGGCTTTGAGTCCATCGGATGTAGCTTTTAATCTATCAGATTCTTTTACCTTTAATTCTGAAGCATTCTTAATTACTGTTTCGCCCTCTGCAAAAGATGCTGCAACGCTCAGAATAGGGATTTCGTCAATTATATTGGGAATTATTGAATCTGATACTTTAATACCATTTAAGTGAGAAGATTCTATTATCAGATCACCACAAATCTCATTACATGTTTTTCTTCGATTTAGTATTTTTATTTTCGCATTCATTTTTAGCAAGACTTCCAACAGACCAGTTCTTGTTTTATTAAGCCCAACATTTTTTATCAAGACTTTAGATTTCTTAGAAATTAATGCAGCAACAATTATAAAGGCTGCAGAAGAAAAATCACCTACCACTTCGTATGAGGAGATTTTAGATAGGTTTGATTTATTAAGTGTTATTATTTTACCTTCACAAGAGTTCTGTGCGTCTATTTTCCCTCCACAGTATTCGATCATTTTCTCTGTATGATCTCTTGTGATTTTTGGTTCTTCTATTTGTATAGAATTTCCTGATGATAATGATGCCAAAATTAAGCAAGATTTTACTTGAGCACTTGCGACTGGCATTTGATACTCAAAATTATCATTTATCGATCCTCCTTCTATCTTTATTGGTGTTTTACCATCATTTGTTGAAATTTTTTTACCCATTTTTACTAGAGGATTTACTACTCTCGACATTGGTCTTTGACTAAGAGATTCATCTCCAATCAATGTTGCTTTTAAACTTAATCCTGAGATAAATCCAGTCATTAATCTGATACCTGTTCCAGAGTTACCTAAATCTACTGATGATTCTGGAGTATTGAAAGGTCTTGATCTTTTTTTTATTTTAACTAAACCGCCATCTTTTTTAATTGATGCCCCTATTTGATTGAGAGCAGCCATAGTTGATAAAGGATCTTTAGCATTCAAAAATCCACTTACATTAATATCGCAGTTTAAAAGTGAGCCAATGATTAAGATTCTTTGTGATATTGACTTATCACCTGGACATATAACATCGCCAAAT
>MDTD01171891.1_pt1 | contig 22484 bp, 24 predicted proteins | sample 811221 | NCBI WGS metagenome assembly MDTD01 (sample SAMN05326646, study PRJNA326480) | marine metagenome | isolation source: seawater | place: Pacific Ocean: South West | collected 2011 | reverse complement strand
GGAATGGGTGGTGGATTTAAACCCGGTGGGTTTGATTTTGGAAACTTTTTAAAGTAGGTTAGAAAATGGCAGTAGATCCAATTAAGATACAGACAGTCTTACGGAAAGCGTCTGATCAACAGCTTATGGCTTTGTTGAAAAGACCAGACAGCATTCCAAGTATGTTTGTACAGCAAGAAATAAGACGAAGAAATCAGGCAAGGCAAGCCGCCAAGGCAGATATGTCTAAAATGGCTATGGCACAAAGACCTCAACTTACGCCTGAAATGTCTCGTATGGATCAACCACCAATGCCAAGACCACAAGACCCAATGGCTAGTGCTATTCCTATGAACACAGGAGGTAGTGGTGAGTTAGCAAAACAGAAACAGTTACTTATGCAAATGTACAACGCAGGTCGTATGAACATTGTTCAGGGTGTGGCACAGAGGGACAAAGGTGAACTAGGAAGCTTTGCAAGAAGTCTCTTAGGGGGAGCTAGTTATCCTGAAGAAGCTATGGGATTAAACATTCAAGGGGCAAGACCTTACGCAGATAATAAAAAATCTGAATTTTTAAATCAACTTGAGGAATCAGGTATAAAAGCTATTCAAAGCGAAACTACTCCTATGGATCTTGAGAATGAATTTATAGAAGGTCAATTCAATCCAGAAGGCAAGTTTGATTATGGAGTAGAACAAGGATACAAACCATTTATGCCAAATGTAGCAGGTAGAGAGAGTATATACATTGATACACCACTCAATACATTTCCATTTCGTGAGAGAAAGGACATGGGGGCAAGCAGAGGATATGATGGGGTAGAAGTCATGGAAGGTGCTACGGATGATTCTTTATTTACAAACAAGAATCAAAGATTTACTCCAGAGATGATGAACTTAGCCGCTGAAAATCAGAGAGCTATGAAAAAAAATACATCTGATGCAGAAAACGTAGACCCAAGAATGAGAACAAATACTATTGGGTTTGATCCTAGAACAAATATAGGTGAAATGCGTTTTCCTCCTAATTATGTAGAAAGGCGTACTCCATCTCCTTTTGTTTCAAAAGGTGGGGTTAGAAGTATGGAAGACAAGGCTCTACCATTATCGGATACAGGAATACCACTTTTACAAGAACACATGAAGAATTTAGAGGCTCAATTAAAAGCTCAAGGTGAGGATATGAGCGAATATAATATTACTTCTAACTTCAAACCTAACGTTCCAACAATGGACGATTTAAAGAAATTGATCCCTACAACCGAGCAACTAGAGTTCGCTTATGAAAAAGGGCCTGGGATAGTTTTGGATAAAGCTAAAGGCATTCTAACCAATCCATATTATGACAAGGCAATTAAGGGGATTTATTATCCATTCGCTAAATTAGGTGGGATGGATCAAGAGACATATAATGAAGTTACAGATGCTGCTCTTAAGGATACTTTTAGCAATATGAATAAAGTGCTAAATCGATATGCAGACAAAAGAGGAATACAAACTCTTGTCGGATCTGAGGCTAATCAAGTAACGCCTGGTTCTGGTTATACTGTTATTAACAAAGGCTCTCCAAATCTTGCAGAGCCTACAACAGGTAAAAACGAATATGACCAAAGCGACAGGAAGGATGTAGTTTTTGATTTTGTTAAAAACGAGAAAGAAAAAGATACAATAGCAAAGGCAGATGAGAACACTACCGACAATGTAGTAGATTACACAAAACCTTTTACAGACAAAGCTAACATGGATAATGCTTTTATGGATAAAGATGGAAAACCATTGTCAGCAGGGGATGCTCTTAAAAAGCAGTATCAAAATTTAAAAGAATCAGAGGCAGTTAACAATGATGGAAAGAAAACAGGTGGAGTAGGTGGTGCTATTGCATCTCAATATGGTAAGCTGACTGATGCTCAAAACAAGTTGATAGAAGCAATGAAACCAAATGGTGGTGATCGTTTCTGGCAGTTAGTAGCAGAATTTGGTGCTAACTTGGCTGCGTCTGACAGTCCTAACTTTATGCAAGCGGCAGGTCAAGCTATGCAACAAACTTTGGCAGAAGCTAAAGATATGAAGAAAGAAGATAGGCAGATGCTTATTGATCAGGCCAAGGTAGCTGTTGATCTTGAATTTAAAAGGGCAGAACTTGGCTTGCAACTAGCTAGAATAAACGCATCAGGATCAAGAACGACAAACGCAGATGCTATTCGTCAAGCAAACTACAACTTAGCCATAGATAAATTTGCATATATGATGAAGAGAGATGCTTCTGAAGATGAGCAAAAAAACCTGAAAATATTCACAGACATAGTTAATGGTATAGATCCCAATACGATGAAAGTAGAGGATTACAATCAGAGAGTTCAAACTATTGCAGATAATTTACAAGTTCCTAATATATATGCAACAGGAACACAGCAAAAAGATACTAAAGAGATAAGAGAATAATAGTATGAGCGTTCTTCAGTACATTAGAACAAACTACAGAGATTATGACGACTTGTCTGACGATGAGGTTGTGCGTCTTTGGAATAAAAAGTTTCATCCTAACCAAGGCATGGATGAGATTAATGAGTTCTACGTTGATAAAATGGAACAAGACAGACAGGATGAGTTTGGTATGCTTGGCACTTTTCAGCGAGGAATGTCAAGAGGTTTAGACAAGACCTACGATCTGTTTATGAATGGTGGACTTAAGGGGTTATTGGAATACGCTTCAGGTAATGAGGAGGGGGCAGCTAAATCATTTGAGAGATATGACAAAGCTCTAAGAGAAAACACTTACTTAGGTACTGATCAAAAAATACCTCCTGTGATTAACTATAATCAGATAGATGGTGAAGGTTTTCTTGATAAAATGACACCTACATCTCTTAAGCAACTAGAAGATGTAGCAGATTTTGGGTTAGGTGCTGTTGGAGAATTTATACCTGATTTAGCAGGTGCAGGTATTATGTCTATAGCAGGTAAAAAGGCTGTTCAGTCTACTGCCAAGGCAATAACAAAAGATCTTACTCAAAAGCAATTAGATAATTTAGGCAGATTAGGATCTAAGTATGGAAGGATGAGTTACTTCGGTGCTCAAAACTTTGGGGAAGTTTATAACGAGGTATACAGAGAGACAGATGGAAATCCTGACATGATGAAGGTTTTGATACATGGTGCTATCAATACTAAATTAGATGATATACTTCCAGGTCACATCTTAGACAAGCTTTCAACAGGTGGTAGAGATGCATTAACCGATTACGCTTTTAGAAGGTTGATGAAGGGAATAGGTAAGGGTGCTCTTATAGAGGGTGGAACAGAGGCTACACAACAACTTAGTGTAGAATTAGCTAAAACAGGTGGTTGGAATTATTTAGAAAATATATCTGACGTTGATCTTAAAGCAATAGAAGAGGCGTTTGCTCATGGTATGTTTGGAGGTGGGCCTGTTAGAGGTGCTATAGATCTTGCAACAGGAATAAATCCAACAGAGGCTGCTAGAAGAGACAGGCAGAAAAACCTAGCTGAACTAAACGCTAACTTAAGCACGATAGAAAAGGGTGGAGGATTAGCCGAGCCTACCATTCCTGTAGAGCCTACATATGAAGAGACTGTCAAGCCAGAAAGGTCAAGATCTAAATACAATATCAGAGACAAAAAAGACAAAACAGATAAAAGAATTTTTGAACTTACAGAGGATAAAGAGACTACAAGAGGAGAGACTTGGGATAGTTACGTTAAGAGAATATCAGAGTCAAAGAAACTTAAAGCCGATGAATTAAAGAAACAAAATGATGCTGTTAAGGGTAAAAATAAAGAACTCAAGAAAGAATATGAAAATCAACTAAAGTCTTTTGATGAATTACAAAAACTTAGAGGTACTGAAACTTTTCAAGCTGCTAAAACTTTTGTTAACAATAGATTGCAAAACCTTAGAGACAAGGGTGAGCAAGGGTTAAAGATTGCAGATGCTTTAGAAAGTCAAGTTACCAACGGAGATGTGAAAGCCGTAGACCTTGTAACAGCATTCAATAGTGCAGACGTTTTAAATCAAATTCTACCACAATCGGCTGACCTTACAGTTGAGTTTTTAAAGTCTATAACTCACGAAGACGGAGCAGCACAAGGTATATACAATAGCTCTTCTAAGTTACTAGCACTTGCATATGATGTTGGGGCAAATGAGGCTTTTGTAAATACAAGAGGAGTAGAAGGAGTTAGAGCTTTACATGAAAAGACAGCATCTCACGAGGCGTTTCATGTTTTGCAAGACTATTTCAACGCTTACGACAAAGGGGCAAAAGCTATCCTAGAAGAAACTTTTGGATCTCAAGGGAAGGCTGTAGATTATAATAAATCCCCTATTAGGAAATGGCTCAAAAGAATAGATCCACAGATGGATCAAGACTTAGTTGCTTTTTCAAATAGACCACCTAAAAATCTTTCTGAAGAATCAGGGCAAATAGAAAACTCACAAGGTCAAGGAATACTAGGTAGTGAACTACAGGCATATGCCTTTTCGGTTTATGCTAAAGCAAGGAAGGAGGGAAGAACTCCTGTTATGCAAAGTGGTTTAGCTAGGTATTTTAATTTTCTCTATAGATTTTTAAATAGAATGGGTAACGCTTTAAAGGGATATGGATTTAGAGATGCTCAAGATATTTTTGAACAGACAAGCAAAGGAGAGTTTGCAAAGTCATTTATAGGCAAGGGAGTAGCAGGTCAGGTAACGGATGGTAATCAAGCATCGGCCATGTATGCTATCAAAAGACAGATTGATGCGTTAAAGAGGGGAGTAGAGCCTGTATACTACAGAGATAGAGAGTACACCAGACCTATTAGTGTTGAAGATGTAAAAGCTATGGACACTAGACTGACTTTAGGAAAGGAGCGTACAGGTGTGCAAGTTCCACTAGAGAAGGGTGGACAAAAGGTAGATATCAAAATGAAGGTCGGTATTAACGGCTTTATGAAGGATGATGGTGGTAAAAGCGAAGGTTTTGGGTTTAAGCATATTAAGGATATGCATGGATTTGAGATAGAGCAACTTGGTTACAAACAGATAGCTCCTTTTGTTAGAGATACATTAATATACGGAACACCAAAAAAAGACAAAAAGCTTAATCCTAATTCAAACGATTCTTGGGTATTCAAACATAAACCACCTAATTCAAAGCCAAGAACTGCGATTGTGTTTAAAAGGGATGATGGGTATTTCGTTCATACTGCTTTTGTTGGTGAGAACAGTTTTAAAACTCAAAGATCAAGTCAAGCCACGCAAGAGGACGTAGAAAGATATAGAAACTCAAGAGCATCTGCACTTAATCCAAGTCCAGATAGAATCTCTACTAGACTGCCAAAAATATGGACACAGAGAAATAAAGATGGCGTTCTTAACAATGAAGATGATATAGCTCAAAAAAGAGGTGAATATGAAAACCCATATCTTGGTGAATTGGTTGTAGGCTTTGATGTTATTATGAACGATCCAAAGCTTGTTGCAAGATTTGGTGATTTTTTCAGAAATATAGTTAGCAAAGAGAGAAAAAAGAAAAATCCTAACGATGTAGAAACATACACAATCTTCACCAAAGAACAGTTAGAGCTACCTGATGATCAACTTATAGAAGCTTTCATAGAAACTGCTAAGAAAAATCTTCTATTTATTTATGATGGTGTTAAACCTCAAATAAGAGTTAGATCAAAGAAGTGGTATGATGGTGCAAACAGAATTTCTAGAGATTTAGGAGATCAACATAACATAGAGTTTCAAAGAGCAGCAGGGGTATTGGCTGCCCTTAGTCCAAAGCTTGATTGGTTTCAAAACATAAGCTTGGCTGAAAGAACTATTGATGTCTATATGAACAATAGAGATACAAAAGTTACAGATGAAATGTTAAAAAAATTATCTACTCTTGAATCTTTTAATGAGCCTAAATACAAAAAAGAGGTTGCTTATATAAGAAAACACAAGCCATCTATAAAAGATGTGCAAGACTTGGCTACTATTAAGGCTAACAATTTAGATGGGGCATCACCAAGCATAATGAAAGCAATGTTGGTAAGGCTTTATGATGAGACTTATAACTCAAGAGACTTTTCTATAGTCACTCCAGAGGGGGAAAAAGTAGGTTTTCAGCGTAAAAAGAACGGAGATCCTGTAAGGGTTTCTTGGCAAAGCTTTACAAACATTGCTAAAGGAATTGATGTTTTAGAGGCTGATTCCAAGACTTTAATAAGATCTATTAGTCAGTCTATGGGGAACGCTCACAAAGTTAGAAATTTTTACAACAACATTGTAGATCCTAACGGAACAATGGGTGACGTAACAATAGACACTCATGCTATTGGGGCTTCATTTTTTAGACCGATGGCAGCTACTACTCTTGAGGTAAATCATGGTCTAAATGGTGCTAACGGAACACATAAAGATTATTCTGGAGCACCAAGAAGTGATCCTCTCGGATCATATGGAACTTACCCATTGCTTGCAGAGGCTCATAGAAGAGCAGCGAATGAAAGAGGTGTTTTACCAAGGGAGATGCAATCTATAACTTGGGAAGCTGTTAGAGAGATCTTTACAGATACTTTCAAAAATGATAATAAGAATAAAGAAACAATAAAAGGATTCTGGAAAGAGTATCAAGACGGAAAGTACTCTTTGGAAGAAACACAGAGGAGGGTGTTAGATGAATCAGTTAAACAAGGCTTTGGATTCAAAGACCCTTCTTGGGCATCCGAATCCAACATTACGGATACTAGCAGAGAAGGGTCTACCGATAACACTAGCCAACTATCTGCTTTACCATTACGATCAGAACCCTCCCAAGCCATCGGAACTGACGGCAGAGGACTTGGAAGAGATCCCCAGAGAGTTTTGGGACGAGATCCCCAATCTAGACCTGAACGAGGAATAGACGAAGATCCATTTACTCAAGCATCTGCTTTACCTCTTGGAAAACCTGTGTCAGTAATAACTGATGACTTTATGATGAGGGTTGCCAATAAAGAAGATGGTATGAGTTTTAAAACCTTGGTTAAAGGTCAATTCAAGGGTGGGTTTGGGTTAAATGAAACCCAAACGCCAAAAATATTTGAAAACAGAAAACTTAAAGATGGAACAAAAGTTTTACTTAGACCTAATCTAAACGCTTGGATTTTTGAGCCGACTAAAGGACAACCACCAATCGTAACTCAAACAGTACACAAGCCTGGAGGAAAAAGGTCAGATGATCTTACTGAAAACTCTTACAAGAAAGGTGTATACGGATACGACAAGATAGCGTCTGTAAAAGGACAGGTAGATCTAGATGTTGTCCAATCAGCAAGAGAGGAAATTGCGTCAGGGGTTAAGGCAAAGCTACCTATGGCAGGAGGGTATGGAGAGCTAAATCAAATATCCGAACAGGAGATGTTGGAGATAATAAACAATCCAGACCATGTTCTCGCATTTGATCCCAAGAAATTTCACCTATTCTACAGTAGAGGTTACAGCCCAAATGCAGTCCTTAATGAAAGTGACGTAGAGACAGATGCAAATGGAAAAGTTATACTTTATGACAAATTAGATAAAGATGGGAATGTGGTCGGACAAGAGCCAAAATCTCTTGGTCACTCCGTCAAGGGGTACAGGGGTGTAGGAGTTCACTACAACACAAGTGTATATGTTAAAGGTGAGCTAGATTATTGGAAGGCCGATGAAGCTCCAATGCCATTAGGTGGGATAGGATCTGAAAATACATTCAAATCTGATATTGTAGGTGTTCCAAAAGAAAGAGATCAAGCATCTAATTTATCTTACGCCACAAGTTTTGATCAGGTGATAGCTAATTCTCAAAGCGATACATTTATAAATAAATTCTTGCACTCACTTAAAAACTTTACGCCTAAAGCATTTGGTAGAGCTTTCATAACTGAAGTTATTGATTCGTATCATCCTATAAGGTTGGTAGAAGAAAATCTTGTAGAAAAGCAGACAGGCATTCGTGGATTAAGAGATGGAGTTAACTCTGCATATAAGTTTATAGAGATGCAAGGTAATGTTGCAGGTCGCAGAGAAATCGTTCTTAAGAGAGGTGCTCCTGTATTAATTAACGATGGAGAAATAACCATAAAGGATGGGACTAAGGGACTTATGGAGGTACTTGGTCAAATTGAAAGTGAGACAGAGCTACGAGAGTTTACCGAATACGCATATGCAAAAAGAGCTGCATCTTTAAAAGAGAGAGAAAGACTAATAGGCCCAGATCTTATAAGGCAAGGACTAGCTAGAGAAAATGAAAAGTTTAAAAAGATGTTTGATGACATCCAAGACTTTCAGCAAGGGATGTTAGACTTTCTAGTTCAATCAGGTCTTATAACTCAAAAAGAAAGAATTAACTTAGGCAAGTATGATTATATTCCTTTCTATCGTGAAATACAGGATGAGTTTGACAAGCGTACAGGCACAAACAAAAAGAAAGATATTCTCGGCCCAGAAGTAACGTCATCCGTTTTAAATAATCCTAGTGCAAAACTACAAAAGTACAAAGGTGGTACTGCACCTATAGGAAACATTATAGATAACCTTATTAGAAACGCATCAGTATTTATTGATCAAGGCATGAAGAACGTAGCCATGCAAAAAACAACTAACCTGTTTAGAGAAGCAGGTGTTGGTAAAGATCTAAAGGTAAGACCTAACCCAGCAGGTAGCGTTAATTATGTTACTTATAAGGTTAATGGCAGAAACAAATACTATGATGTAGAAGATCCATTGCTATACGCATCTTTGGCCAGTCTTGCTCCAAGGCAAGTGTCAGGGATATTAGGTGCTATGGAAACAGTAGCTAGATACTTTCGTGAGTTTATTACCCATCAACCTGCGTTTATGTTGGCCAACTACATGAGAGGTGAGATGGCAGGTTTTGTAACTGTAGATGCAAAAGTGACTCCTATTGCCGATTCTCTTAAAGGATTTATGAACTCCTTGAGGAATAGTGAAAGTATTGAAGAGATGAAACTGAACGCAGGGGTAGGTGGATATACATTTGGTGATACTCCTAGAGATTCTGCAAAAGGTTTTATGAGAGATCTTAGATTTAGAAATAGAGACTATACAATAGTAAACTCTCCACAAGCCTTAATTGATTTATCAACTAAAATGTGGGGAGGTCTAACCAAAGTAGGTGAAGCGTCTGAACTTGCTTATCGTGATGGTGTGTACAGAACCTTAAGAGAACAAGGCAAATCAAAGAGCGAAGCAGCTTATGAAGCTCTTAATGTGATTAACTTTAACAGAAAAGGGGCAATGCGTACAGGAATAGGATCAACGCTAGGAGCACTTATTCCTCTAGTTCCCTTCTTAAATGCTCGTATACAAGGTTTATACAGAACGTTTGATCCTATGGTTACAGGTAGACAGGCTAACAGGAAGAAGGTTATTCTTTACGGAACAATGCTAACGATGGCATCATTGGCCTTATATTCTGAATCAGCCGAAGATGAAAGATATGAGCAAGAGCCTTTACATTTAAAATTAAACTATCACATATTTTACGTTGGGGATAAAAGATACTTAATTCCTAGAGCTTTTGAGGTTGGTGCTATCTTCACAACATTGCCTGAATTTATAATGGAATCAATCAAGAAGGGTGAAGGTGATGAACTACAGAAGGCTACTTTAATGACCTTGCTTAACACCTTTTCTCTTAACCCAACACCACAGGCAATTAAGCCAATCATAGAGGTGGCTACTAACTACGATATGTTTAGACAAAGTTACATTGATAGTCCTTTTGAATCTAACTACAAGCCATCAGCTAGATATGGGGCAGGGACATCAGAAACTGCTAAAATGTTATCAGAGAAAACCGAAGGAATATTCGGTATGTCGCCCAATCAGATAACTAAGTTAATTACAGGTTACCTTGGAAGTATGGGTACTACTCTACTTACTGCTTTTGATGTTGCTATCTCAAGGGGTGATTCTTCACCTCCAAGACCACTTGGTGTTTTTGGTGATGGTGTTATTGGTTTAGCCACCGAGGCTACAGGATTTGGTAGGTTTGTGAAGGATGAAACTTACGCAGGAAATAAATTTATTCAAAACTTTTATGAGACGAAAGAGCAAGTAGATCAAATTTATAATTCTATGATGAGATTTAGAAAAGATGGTCAGCTAGACAGAGCCGAAAAAATACTCGAAGGTAATAGAAGATTAATTGGATTTAGAGATAGCCTTAATAAGATTAATGCTAGTCTTCAAAAAATAAATAGAGAAATAAGAAGAGTTAAAACTCATCCAGATATGTCTCCAGAAGACAAAAGAGAACGCTTAATAATGCTATTAAATAATAGAAATAGAGTTGCTAGAAATTTTGACAGGATGTATCAAAGAATAAAAAAGGCAGAGAAATGATAGATACTATTTTAAAATCCGTCACAGGTGTTGTCGGAGAGTTTATAGAGGATAAAGATAAGAAGAACGAGATTGAGGCTAAACTTACACAGTCACTTATCAGTCTTGATCTGGCACAAGCTCAAGCAAATATAGAATCAGCAAAGTCTAGTTCTATCTTTGTGGCAGGGGCAAGACCTGCTATAATGTGGGTATGCTGTCTTGGGCTTCTTACAAATTTTTTCATATTACCATTGATGGAATGGGCGAGTGCTATTTGGTTTCCAGAGATCCCCATGCCAAAACTAGAAACGGAAGAGCTTATGACTTTAACGCTTTCGCTTCTGGGACTTGGTGGTATGAGAAGCTTTGAAAAAAGCAAAGGTGTAGCTAGAAAGAATATGAAGGAGTAATCATGCCTGTAAACGCATCTAAAAATTACACACAACCAAAAAAGCGAAAAGCCTTGTTCAATAGAATCAAAGCAGGTGGCAAAGGTGGAAAGCCTGGTCAATGGTCGGCCAGAAAAGCACAAATGCTTGCTAAACAATACAAAGCCAAAGGTGGAGGTTATAAGTCATAATGGCACTAACTAAGCATCAAAAGTCGTTAAAGGATTGGGGTAGTCAGAAGTGGAGAACATCCTCTGGAAAACCATCTAAAGGTAAGAGAAGATATCTACCAGACGCAGCTTGGAAAGCTTTATCCCCATCAGAGAAAGCAGCTACGAACAGAGCGAAAGCCAAAGGCAATAGAAAAGGCAAGCAGTTTGTAAAACAGCCCAAAGGTATAGCTAAGAAAACGAGGGCATATCGATGAAGGGGTATAGTATAAAAAAAGGTTATAAAAGACCTACTAAAAGTGGGGCAGGGATGACGGCTAAAGGTGTAGCTAAATACAGGCGAGAAAACCCTGGTTCAAAATTAAAAACTGCCGTAACAGGTAAAGTAAAGAAGGGCAGTAAGGATGCTAAAAGGAGAAAGTCATTCTGTGCAAGATCAGCAGGGCAGATGAAGAAATTTCCAAAAGCAGCCAAAGATCCAAACAGTAGATTAAGACAAGCTAGAAAAAGATGGAAATGCTGATGTCACATAGCGTTCTAGATGATTGGAAGGTAGTACCAAGACTTATGATGCTTGCAGTAACTATTTTAACATACCAATCCGTACATTGGTATATGGGATTACCAGATCCCACAATTCAACAAAGCGGCCTTGTATCGGTGTGTGCTGGTATGCTCACAGGCTGTTTCGCCATATGGATGGGAAAGGAAGTAAGATGAAAATATTTTCTAAAATTAAAAGTATAAGAGAAAGATTTGGTGAGGGGACTCAATGGGATTTAGATTGGGGTAAACTTATCATCATTGCTTTGTGTATTTATATTGCAATCAACATATAGGAAATCTAATGCAGAAGAAACTAACTCAAAGCCAAAAGACTACTCTCAAGAAACATTCCAAACATCACTCAAAGAAACACATGAATGAGATGAAGAAGGATATGAAGAAGGGCAAGACATTCGGTCAAGCTCACAAAACTGCAATGAAGAAGGTAGGTAAATAATGGCATTTAAGTTAAGTCAAAGAAGTTTAGATAAATTAGAAGGTGTGCATGAAGATCTCATCTCTATTGTTAAAGAGGCCATAGAACACACGAAAGTGGATTTCGGTGTGATTTGTGGTTGCCGCACGAAAGCAGAGCAGGCCGAGTTGGTCAAGAAGGGGGCATCTACCACTATGAATAGTCGCCACTTGCCACAGGAATCTACAGGCAAAAGTCATGCCGTTGACCTCATGGCTTATTGCGGCTCAAGAGCATCATGGGAGTTGAATCTTTACGATGACATTGCCGATGCAATGAAGAAAGCCTGTATTAACCAAGGCAAGCGTGTCACTTGGGGAGCTGCTTGGCAAATGGAATTAAATAAATGGAATGGCACATCTGAAGAACTGATGAACGCTTATATAGATCTACGCCGCTCTGAAGGACGTAGACCTTTCATCGATGGGCCGCATTTCCAACTTGAAACATGATTGGAAGATACATTTGATAACGTTCTTCGCTATAGTATGGGTTGCTAGTTTTGTCATCATATTAGCTATGCTGATTCACCTAGCAATCCATTCATAACATTTACCGATTCTACCATAAACGAAGGCAAGTACTTTGCGTAAACCTTTTCGGTAATTATAATAGATGAGTGTCCAAGGTAGGAAGATATCTCCTTCATAGATACCTTCCCAGACTTCGCCATCTCAACTGCACCTGTGTGACGCAAAGTATGAAAGACGGCCGTTTCTTTCTTAGGATCGCCATTTACATTGGCTTGATCAAACGCCTTCTCCCACAAACTATCTAAAATATGCTCTCTAAAAAACACCACAAATCCGTCCGTTGATTCGTCACAAGCCTTTTTTAGCTCGTCCTTTATGGACGAAGGAATGGGTATGATCGCCCTCGGTTTAGATTTAATAGCCATTGTATGATCGTTAAAGTCAATTAAGTTCGCATCAAAATTAACTTGAGACGTTCTTAACGTTCTTATAGCCGACTTACGAGCACAGGTAGTAATAGCAATCTTTAGTAGCAATTTAAACTTAGGATTACTATTACATACCTTTGTGTTTAGAATCGTTCTAACTTCCTCCTTGGAAAAGAAACGCTCCCTATACTTGGGTCTTGCTCTGTTGAACCTTATGTTTGGTGGGTTATCTATTAGTTCTTCCTTGTGGCAAAAACTAATTGCTCCCTTAAGAACGCTAAGTTCTTTCTCAACAGTTTGCTCTTTTACCTCTCTCTTTTCAATGTAGTTCTTTATATCGTCATGCGTAATGTGGGATATATTAAAACTACCAAAGTGAGAGTTTAGATTTTTCAGAAGAGATTTATGTCTTCTGTTGTATCTTTTTTCTTGATGTAAATTTTTTGACCATACCTCAAGGGCATGACCTATTGTCTGTATTGTCATTTGTTCCTCCTGTTGTGTGAGAGAGAGGAAAACAAAAGGAGTGTTAAAAACTCTCTCTCACGAAAAATATGTTATACGATTAAATGTTGATACGCAACCAATTTTGAAAATCTTTTAATAAATTTGCAAATCTATCAGATGCTCTTTGAGATTCAATTAGTTGTTTTCTAGATTCTATTTCTAAAACTCTATGCAATGTGTTCACACAGGATTGCTCCATCGTTGCGTGTGTCCAAGGTTGTTCTTCAGATTCTGGATACGTTTCTTTTATGTACTTCTGAAACCTTGGATTTCTACATAGCATCCCTGCTCTCTTAAGCTGACGCTCTCCCTCTGGCACAACATTGCTTTGATCTGGGTTGTCGTAGTCTAAAGCCTTAACTCCTATGACTACTGTAGTTTTTGGATAACAATGCAGTAACCAATCAGCATCTCCTATCTCATCAACGTAGAACGTAAGTCTCCACATACCTCCATCCGTGTCATCCATCCTATAGGATGATACTTGTGCTTCTACGAAGGCTACTTCTTCAAATGCTTTTCTTGGCAGGACTCTCGGCATATATTTTTTCTGCTTGTTCTAGTGGATCTATTCCTTGCATTGACCAAAAGAGAAGTTCCCCAATGCCTGATTGGTGCAAGTTATTGTGACAGGTTCGGCAGAGGGGAACAACGTACTGATCACCCACCTTACTCCCCAAAGATTTCTCTTCAGCGTATTGAATATGGTGAGGATCAGATGGTGGTGCGTAGAAACATAACAGACAAGGTAAACTACGCACATGGTCGAGGTGTTTCTCAGAATGGTATCTCGTCATCGAAGTTAGAGGAATCGCTTTTTGCAACTTGCGATGACCCATTGCTCTGATTATCACTCTCAACACTCTTGTTAGGGTTAGGATCTGTAGACATTATAAGTCCACCAAACGGCCCAACCACAACTTCTGGGGAAACTCTTTTCACTCCATCTTTTTCATATGTTCGGTTTTCTTGCTTACCTTCAACCATTACGTTAGCACCTTTCTTAAGGTACTTGGATGCGTACTTGGTAGCATAGTCTCCCTTACATACAACCTTATGCCACGAGGTATTGTTCTTCCATTCTCCAGATTCTTTATCCTTCCAAGAATCTGACGTAGCTACAGAGATCTCTACAATATCCCCAAACTTAAGGTTTTTAACCTCTGGGTCTCTTCCTACTCTCCCTTTTAAAATAATTTTATTAAAATCCATTATAGTCTCCTATTTTTTATATGTTTTCATTTGTTGTCTTATCTTCGCTTCAATGTCGATTGCAGAATTAGGATCGTTTCTAAGTTTCTCTACTTGATCCTTAAACTTTTCATTCCACTTAACAAGCTCGTCTCTTGTCTTCGTGTTTAGCAATCCATTAATCAATGGAGCATGGCTTTGTGTCGGTGATTCTAAATCTCTGTCAGCATCTCCAAATATATTCAATAAATGAGTAAGTGCGTATCGTCTCATTACTGTCATGTCAGCACCTATCTCTAACGGCTTAGTTTTACTACATGGGTAGTAGGTATGCGTTACAATATGTTGTCCAGATGAATGACCAAGTATAGTCATCACCTCTGAAAAGCTTGGTGCTTGTACAATGCTTAAACCATGCTTAGAGAGTATAGGTCTAGTCATCCTGTGTATACTATTAAGATCTGCATAATCACCATGCCAACCCTTCGCATTCAATTCCATACCTACAAACTCTCCTTGAGCTTTAGCAAGGGCAGTAAATAATTTATCTAGCTGATTTGTTTTATCAACTATCTTAGTATAAATCTTCAACTCTTTAATCCTATCGTAAACGTCTGTCATAGTTACTCCTGTTTTTGTTTAAGATATTCCTGATGTTGTGAACAGTATTTAGCTACGCCACACCAATTATCCTCGCATCGTTTGTATATCTTTGGCTTTCTAACAACCTTCCAATCACTTTGTAAAGAATTTCTAAGCTTTGGGTGTATGCCATTTTTAATCCAATCAAGACCTTCCTCCATACTATCAAATAGTTTTGTTGGGGTCTTATTTCCATTTTTGATTGCTTCCCATTTTGGTTGATTAACCCATCTCTCTTCATCTGTACACTTGTATTCTTCGTCTCCAAAATGCAACCTAGCTCTTTCATTAACATAACTCTCACAAGCATCGTCATCCCAAAGATCATATTCGTATGTCATAAATGGTAGTTGTGGATAGTCTGGTTTATCCTTTGCTTGGCTCTCCCTCCAATCCTTTAACCACGCACCTATCTTAAATTTAATAGGATTATACCCATTTTTACGCAAAAGAAAAGCATAAATATTTCCCTGTTGAACGTAGTTCTCCATACCTGATTGTGCTTTCCAAGAGGTAATTGTTTTCCAATCCCAGATAACTACATCCTTATCGTTAATAGGTTGTATCGCATCTATCTGACCAGAGATAATTTTTTCCTCCCCTTCAACATCTATACTTGCATAAAATCTTTGCTCTACAATCCAACCTAGTTTTTTACAATGTTGTTCTGCAAGCATATGAACACCAGAACCAATCAAGGCTGCTATCCTTCTAGACGCATCTTCTTCAACAGTTTCTATGTGTTCTGATCTAAGTTTTTTTATTCTAGGCGAATCAAGTAAACCTGTAGCTGACAAACTAGGTATAGCACCTGCGTCATACGAATCATTTGATAGGGCATCTTGTACCCAAGGGGGATATCTGTCTATGTTTTTTAACCTCATGTTGACGACAATACATTAGAAAATAAATAATTGCCATAGTTTTTTTATTTTTTTTCAATAATATAAAAATAAAAGGCAGAGCATGAAGCACAGGCAAAGTGAGTTTGATTTACAATGCAGTATTGTAGAGTATCTCAAAGAAAATTTAATACATGGCAGTTTATTCACATCGTTCCCTTTAGGTGGAGGTGGGATAGCAAGAGGTGTTAAACTAAAGAAATCTGGTACTGTAGCTGGATGGCCTGACATTCAAATACTTCATAATGGATTGTACTTCGGTCTTGAAGTAAAGACCGACAAGGGAGTTGTTTCCGATGCTCAAAAGTCAATTCATAGACAACTACGAAAACAAGGAGCAAGAGTAAAAGTAGTAAGGTCAATAAATGAGGTTGCAAAAGTTTTAAATGCATGGCACATTCACAGATGATTTGGTAAGGCTCTGGAGATCAGTAGTTCTACAAGCTTTGCTAGATGCAGGGAATCTTGGGATCACATCGATGCATCCGAACTGGCCATCTTATAGAATTAAGATGGTAAGGGACAGAGCTAGGAAGTGGTTTACAGACGCAGATCAAGACTTTATAGATGTGTGCGATTTAGCTAACCTAGATCCAGACATCATTCGCAGATTCGGTATGAAGGTTATTCGTGGGGATGCTCATGCAAAACGTAGATTACTTGAGTTTAAACATTATTTTAAAAAACCTACAGGGAGGTACAACAAAAATGGCAGGGCCGACAACACCGATTTCAATTCAGATTGACGAAGACAAGTATAGATTAGAGGGAGAAACCTTCGATGGTAAGGTTGATCGAATTGCTAGGACGTTAGCTGATACTGATGAACACTACGAGAAGATTAAAGATATCTTAATGGAGATGAGGTTTTTACCTGCAGGTAGAGTTCAAACGGCTATAGGCTCACCAAGACAAGTAACGGCATTTAATTGTTATGTTTCTTTGACTATAGATGATTCGATGGAATCAATAATGAAGAGAGCCACACAGGCGGCCGAGACTATGAGAAAAGGTGGTGGTATTGGTTATGACTTTTCTAGAATAAGACCAAAAGGAGATTGGATTAAGACTTTAGAATCAAAAGCATCTGGGCCGATATCTTTTATGAGAATATACGATGCTATATGCCAATGCATTGCATCATCAGGTCATCGCAGGGGTGCTCAGATGGCCGTTCTTAGAGTGGATCATCCAGATATTGAAGAGTACGTTGATGCAAAGCAAAACTCTGATGCCCTAACAGGTTTTAATGTAAGCGTTGGAGTAACAGATGAGTTTATGAATTGTCTTTTTAACTCTTTACCATTTGATCTTAGGTTTGAAGGCAAGGTTTACAAGACAGTAGATCCCTCCGTTCTTTGGGATAAAATTATGAGAGCGACATGGGATTGGGCTGAACCAGGCGTGTTATTTATAGACAGAATTAATGAGATGAATAATCTTTATTATTGTGAAACAATCGAAGCTACTAATCCATGTGGAGAGCAGCCACTGCCACCAGCAGGTGCTTGTTTGCTTGGGAGTTTCAATTTAGTTAAGTATGTAAAGAAAGATAAAAATAATAAAAACTTTTTTGATTCGTACCAATTATCTGAAGACATACCAGAGATTGTTAGGATGATGGATAACGTCATTGATAACACTATCTATCCTTTACCAGAGCAAGAGCAAGAAGCGAAAAACAAAAGACGTATGGGTCTAGGTATAACAGGTTTAGCTAACGCAGGAGAGATGCTTGGTTATCCTTATGCAAGTAAAGATTTTATGATCTGGATGGAGGGAGTTCTTGAGCTTTTGAGAAACATGACATATTCATCATCATGTGCTTTAGCAAAAGAGAAGGGAGCTTTCCCTCTGTTTGATAAAAAACAATTCTTTAGTGGAAAGTTTTTTCAAACACTACCAGATGATGTAAGGGTACATATAACACAGTACGGATTAAGAAACTCTCATCTTACAAGTATAGCACCAACAGGTACTATAAGTCTTATGGCAGATAATGTTTCAAGTGGAATTGAGCCACCTTTTTCCCATTACTATGACAGAACATACAGAACATTCGATGGTGACCAGATAGAAAGAGTTACTGACTACGCCTATGCAAAAGGTTATGAGGGGAGAACTTCTGACAGTATATCTGTAGAAGATCATCTGAAAGTTTTAATCATGGCACAACAGTATGTTGATTCGGCAGTAAGTAAAACCTGTAATGTTGGTGATGATGTAACCTTCGAGGAGTTTAGAAAAGTTTACGAAGACGCTTACAAAGGTGGAGCTAAAGGTATCACAACTTTTAGGGCATCAGGAAAGCGTTTTGGTGTTCTAAATAAGGTATCTGAAGAGCCAAAGGCAGAGGCTTGCTACATAGATCCAGAGACAGGAATTAAAGAATGTGAATAACAAGTTGACAATAACATACGTTCCTCTATCTTTATAAAAAACAAAGGAGGAATCAATGAAGCGTGGTTATTACAAACTTCAAAGAGGATGGATGAACCATCCCATATTCACAAAGCGAGAGAAGTACTCTGAAAGAGAGGCGTGGCTTTGCTTTATAGAGAGTGCTTCATTTGCCAAGCATTATGTCGAGATTGTGGGTAAAAGATTGGCAGTTGACGTAGGAACATTTTTTACTACGAGAAGTTATATGTGCGAGAAGTTCAGGTGGTCTGAACATCAATACAGGTCTTTCATAGATAGGCTTGTAAAAGAGAACATGATTGTCACGGATACAACCCAAGGATTCACCAAGATAACTCTTTGTAATTATGAGAAATATCAATCTCAATCACCAACGAATCATCCATATAATAATAAAGGTAATAATAAACTATCGAAGGATGCCGATTACCAGAGCTTTCGTTCTCGGTTAATCGAAAATTATCCTAAGAGAAGAACGCAGTTAGACGTTGCTAATACCTTTAGAAAACTACAATCTAAGATAGGTAAAAAGACATTTTGTAAGAAACATATTATAACAGAAGATTTGTTTCTGAACGCTTGTCTTGAATATAAAAAAGAATGTGCCAAAAACAATACTGATCCACAGTATGTAAAGTGTCCTAAGACATTTGTTAATGGTGCTTTTGAAAACTACATATCAGTACAAGTGGAAGACAATGAGCTAGGGCGAACATGGAAAGCATTCTAGCAGAATTTTTAGCAAGTAAGAACGTAAGAATAACAAACACAAAACGAGGAGTATGGTTAAGAACGCATTGTCCAGAGTGTGGCACGGCAAGAAGAAAAAATCTTAGCTATATTATATTTAATGATGGTGGATTTTATGGAAAATGTCATAGATGTGAATCAACAATTACAAGATCTTCAGCCGATTATAGAACCTCTCAAGAAAAGGGGTTTAAGCATAGAGATCCTAGAGAAACTTGGAGCAAAGTCGATAAAGGGTCGTGGTGGGGATAGTTTACTAGCTCAACCATTTACTAGATTGGGAAAGACCTACGCTTACAAAGTAAGACCAATGAAATCTGGAGATCAGTTCTGGATTGGAGATAAAGAGCAAAGAGGTAAACATTTTTTTAATGAAGATGTTCTAAGGAAAACTCATATTGGAGAAGTTCCTACACCACTTATGCCTTTGGTCATAACTGAAGGAGAGTTAGATTGTTGTATTGCTATTCAATGTGGTTACAAATCTATCTCCGTTCCTAATGGAGCAAATACAAAGAGTATACCATTAGGGCATGAAAGTTCATCTTCTGCTTTTGTCTACATTGAAAATGCAATGAACCTTTTAAAAGTAGAAAAAGTTCCAGAAATAATTTTAGCTACAGATGGAGATAAATCTGGATTGATTCTTATGGAGGACTTAGCTATGCGTCTTGGTAAAGAGAGATGCAGATGGGTTAAGTATCCAGAGGGATGTAAGGATTTAAATGATGTGTTTCTTAAGCATGGGAAAGAAGGAGTTGATAGTCTATTAAAAAGTTCAAGTTGGTATCCTGTAAATGGTATATACAAACTATCAGAGCTACCACCAATCCCAGAGCCAGATGTTTATCGTGTAGGCATGGGATCTTTAGATGATCATCTTGGTATAAGAGAGGGGGACTTTTCTGTCGTTACAGGAATACCATCACATGGTAAGAGCACATTTGTAAATGATGTAATGTGTCGGTTAGTTAGAAAGCATAATAAAAAAATAGCTTTTGCATCTTTTGAACAACCACCACAAACAGATCATAGAAGAGCTTTAATCAGGTGGTATTTAAATGGTGAATATGAAACACCAGAAACAATAAAGAAAGCTGAAGAATGGATTAACCAAAACTTTGTTTTCATAGTCAAAGAAGACGAGGAAGACGCATCGATGGATTGGGTTTTGGATAAATGCAGAGCTTGTGCTATTCGTTATGATGTAGATGTAATAGTAATTGATCCTTGGAACGAGGTAGACCACAAAAAAGGATTTTCTGAAAGTTCAACAGATTATGTTGGAGAGGCTATAAAAAAAATAAAAAGGTTTGCAAAAATTTATAGTGTACACATGATGGTAGTTGCTCATCCTACAAAGATAACGCCAATGAACAATGGTAATTTACCTGTGCCATCTTTATATCAGATAGAAGACACAAGACATTGGTATGGAAAATGTGACGTAGGTATTGTAGTGCATAGGAAAGAGAACATATCTATTATTCGAGTTGCAAAATCAAGATATCACGATATTCTAGGTACTACAGGTCAAGTTCCATTTAGATACTCACCAATTACAGGACGTTTTGATGAAGCCGAAGACATTGATCAAATCTAAGACAAGAGTAAAATTTAAAACAGAGAACAACAGAATTGCTGAAGTAAGATATGTCGGCAAGTTTAAAAGCGTAGTTAGATACGCAGACACAACTGTCTTTGATCGTTTTCTTTTTGAGAATAAAATAAACGATGAACAATTCCAGATAGCAGAATGGTTATATACTTTATCAATGGCATCTGGAATTAACATTAGTACTAGCTCTTTTTTAAATAACGATACAGGCGTAAGAACAAATAACAGGGATAACATTTCAGAAAAATCTGTTAACGCAAGATTAATCCTCAACAAGTGTTTAGATCATGTTCAGGAAAAGAGAGGTCATGTAGCCAAGAGTTTATTGACGGCTCTTGTTATATACCAAAAGAGCATAAGAGAATGGTCACAAGCAAACTCTATGTCCAGACTAGGTAAGCTTAATTTATTTAAACAAACCTTAGACGATTTGATTTATTTTCGAGATCATCATATTTGATCTCTGGCTTATAATCTTTCTTTTTGTTTCTTATTACCTGTGGGGATCTTCTGTTTCTTAACATTGCTCTTGCCACAGGATTTATTTTTTTAATCTTAGGTTTCATTTTTTATCAGCCTTATAAAATATATGTGTTCCAACTTTCTTTAGTCTTGTAAATTTTTTTGCCCAATAAGGCGAAACATAACTAGCATGATAGTGTGTAGCGTCTTTTCCAACGACAATGTAATAGTCTCTTTCTGAAAGCATTCTTTCAGCTATATCTAGAGAAATTTTAAACGCTTTCTTTTCATATGGTTTGTCAGATTTGCTATCCCAATACCATGAGAATTGATCTTTCTGTTTTACAACACCACAAACAGTATTCGGATAATATTTTGACTCGACTCGATTCATCGTTACTTCAGCAACGGCAATTTGTGACGCAATATCTTCTGACCTCGCCTCGTGATATATATTCAAGGCAAGGCACATAAGTGCAGTATTTAACATTTATTCCTCCTTTAAACCTCTGCCATAAAATCTAGGGGCAGAACCTTTTATTTGATTAAACAAATACCAACAAACAGAATCCTTGCTTGTATGTTTACTGTCAGGTATCCATTTAACTCTACCTACTGCTACTACCTTTCTGCAATGTATCATGTACGGAGCAGATTGCTTTGTACATGACCAATCGTGATCGAATAATAACCATGTAGGTTTACCCATCTTAATTGCAAAATATTCTATAGTCTGATGTAACAATGGTCTATGCCAAGGTGGGTTAGTTATGATCGCATCAGCCTGTAGTATCTCGCTTTCTTCTATATCAAAGGCATCCATCTTTTTAATGCCTTCTGCTTGTGGCTCTATGTCTGAAGACCAAATGCATTCTAGGTGAGTATTGTTTAGGTACTTAACCAAAGAACCATCCCCAGACATAGGCTCAACGTAGTATTGATAATCCCCTAAGAAGGGCAATAGGGGAATCAAAGCAGATGGAGGTGTAGGATAAAAATCCCTCTCCCTCCTAGGAAAATCAGAACGCTTTCCCATTGGTCTACTGTTTTACACGATTTTTTCTAGCAGAGATTACTCTAAGATTAGATTTTCTGTTATCTCTAGGATTGCCGTTCTTGTGATCAATATGCTTATCATCACCTTTTTTGACAATGCCTTTTCTAAT
>MDTD01134796.1_pt1 | contig 22485 bp, 9 predicted proteins | sample 811221 | NCBI WGS metagenome assembly MDTD01 (sample SAMN05326646, study PRJNA326480) | marine metagenome | isolation source: seawater | place: Pacific Ocean: South West | collected 2011 | reverse complement strand
CCATCCTGCGTTCAGCCTTTTTCTGGGTTCCAGAAGACTCAGGGTCCGGTTCGTCCCGACCACATGCTGAGATCAGGAGACCTATCAGGAGGAGCAATGACCAACGGTGATTCATCTTGTAATGAACTGCCCCGGATGCCCGGGGCAGTTTGAATTCATTGACCGGACATTACACTTTGGCAGCCTCTTCCCCCGTGGTCTCCTCCTCGGGGACTTCGTCGACTGCGGAGTCTTCCCCGGCCCCCTTTGGGGCTCCGTCATCGGAGGGCGTATCGATATCTTCTCCGGTGGCGGCTTCACCTTCATCCTCGCCGGGGGATTCATCATCAGATTCCGCGGGGAGGAGCACGCCGTGGATGAGATGGATCAGTCCATTATCGGCCTCAATATTGGTTGCAAGGACGCGGATGCCGTTCACCCGGATGATCCGGTAAGGACTGCGCCACCACCAGAACCGTATCCTGCTGGACGTGAACTCCAGTTCGGTTCCGAGCAATGTTGTTGCCGTACCCTCCGCAAGGAGGTCGCCCGCGGTAAGGTTCCCAGGTACGGCGTGGTTCAACAGGATGTTTCGAAGGGTTCCCTCGGGTGTCTCTAGCAGGGTCTCAAGGGTGCCTTCCGGCAGGGCGTCGAAAGCCTGATCGACAGGGGCGAAGACCGTCAGTTCGCCCTCGGGGTCGGCAAGTGCTGATGCCAGACCTGCAGCCTCGAGAGCGGCAAGAAGGGTGCTGAGGTAGGGCTTGCTGGCCACCAAATCGGCCAAGGTGAACGATTCCCGTGTAATTACGCTCCCGACAATATGGAGAACCCCATTGCGGGCCCTGAGATCAGTTTCGACCACAGGAGAACCGTTTATTGTGACTTCTCCGTCGGAAATACGCACCGTAAGCCGGTCGCCGGAGAGACTCTCGAGCACCTGTCCATCGCTGAGTCGATCAGCTTCGAGGCGACCGGAGACAACATGGAGGCTCAGGACGTCCGCCAGAGCGCCAGAGGGGTCAGCAAGAAGTGCATCGAGGGCTCCCTCCGGAAGTGCAGAGAAGGCCTCGTTATCCGGTGCGAAGATCGTGAAGGATGGCCACCTGCTGGTGCTGTCAAAGGTCGGGACGAGCTCTGCTGCGGTCAGGGCAGCAACCAACGTCGAGAGATTCTCCCGGGATTCTGCGACATCGACCAGAGACTGGGGTGCAGGAGGTAGAAGGACTCCTCCAACAATGTGGACGATTCCATTGCTTGCCGGAACGTCGACCGCCTGAAGCGGTTCACCTGCGATACTGTAGCCGGCTGGGGCGCTTGCATCCTCCTGGACGGGAAGAGTCAGGCCCAGCGCACTCCTCGCGGATCCTTCCTGAACCAGGAAACTACTGTCCTGAGAGCCTCTAAGAATATGGTTCTTCAGGATCTTGCGAAGAAGTCTGGGATCACTCTGAACGGATTCCAGCGTTTCTTCTCCCAAGGCTTCGAAGGCTGCATTGGTGGGAGCAAAAACAGTCAGGTCATAGTGTTCGCTGTCGAGAGCACGGCTGAGGCCAGCCTGCTCGACGAGCGAGGTGAGAATTGAAAAGTCCGGGTTTCCGGTCGCGATCTCAAGAATACTGGGAACTCGTTGATACCCCGGGTCCAGAACTTCATTGAGCGCGTGGATGATCCCATTGTCTACCCGGAGGTTTGCTCGTGTGATGACGGCTTCGTCAATTTTGACAGTACGATACCAGCCCCAGAAAAAACTCCGGACCTCGACATCTACACCATTGTCGGGAAGAAGAGTATTGAGGGTTCTCGTCTCAAAATTCCGGAACGAGATTCGCTCTGGAATGACGTGGTATGTGAGGACGTTCGTGAGCGCATCCCTGTCCGCGAGGAGAGCTGCAAGGTCGTCCTCTGGGATCATGGCGAAGGCCTCATTGGTGGGAGCGAGGAGGGTGATGTCCTCGGCTGACGCAAGGGTGTCGGCCAGACCTGCCTCGGTCACGGCGGTGACCAGGGTGGAGAATTCCGGCCTTCCGGCCAGGGTTTCAACTATGTTCTGGGCATTGGCGGCCAGCGTCAGGCCTAATGCGAATGCCCCTCCTAGGAGTGACCTGATGCAGGTCTTTGTTGGGTATTTCATTGTAGTGTGGGATTTCCGGGCCGCGACTCGTCCAGAGGTCCCGTGACGACGCGCGATTCCGGGTTCTAGGAAAGTACGAGGCGCCCTCTTAAAATCAAATGTGGTGCAGGAGAAAAATCTGGAGAGCCCGCCGGGGTATCTGCTGGAAGGAGAAAGAGCGGAAAATTACTTTCTTTCCGGGACATCCCGGGGGGAGACTTCACTCGTGAACTGGGTTTTCTCGACGTGCCGGAGTTGCTCGTCGGACAGAAAACCTACCGGCTTGGAGTATGTGCTCCCAGAGAGTTATGGCCGAAATTCATTCAGAAGAAGACTCTCTCTCAAAGTAAGGCTCCCTCGGCTCAGGAGGTCCGCCACCATACGATTGGAGGGATTCGAGCTGAGCACGGAGTGGTTTGAATCAAGATACCCCTCATGAGAGGACAAAGGGCCTCGCGGGGATCAATTTCAAAGGATCATGTGAGTATTCCCGAACGCTTGGCGCTTGAAAAATGGGCCGTCGGGGGCTCCAATCAGAAGTCCACCATGAGACTACCCATCATCGTCCCTGCGTTCGTATTCTTCGGGGCCGGGCTATTAGCGGCCCGGGGTGAAGCCCTGACGTCGGAGCAGACGGAATTCTTCGAGAATAAGATTCGTCCGGTCCTCGCGGAGAGTTGCTACGAATGCCATAACAGCATCGACAAGAAAAAGGGGGATCTGGCACTGGATTGGAGCGAACCTCTGATCGATTCCGGAGTGATCGTCCCGGGAAACCCTGAAGAGAGCGCCCTCATCAAGGCAATCAGACATGACGGTGATTTCGAGCCGATGCCTTTAAAGAGCCCCAAGCTGGCTAAGCTGATTATCAAGAATTTTGAGGACTGGGTCAGGATGGGCGCTCCAGATCCCCGGGTCACCAAGCCAACAAAGGAGGAGCTTGCCAGTCAGGTGGACTGGGATGCGGTGCGCGACAAGAGGTCTGAGTGGTGGTCGTTCCAGCCCGTTACCAGAAAAACTCCTCCCGAGGCGGACGCAGCCGAATGGAATCAGACGGAGATTGACCGATTCATTCATGCCGGTCTCCGGGAGAATGGGCTTGAGCCACAGAGTGTCGCAGATCCCGGAACCCTCGTGCGGCGCCTGCACCTGATCCTGACGGGGCTGCCTCCCAAGCCGGCTGAGGTGGAGGCTTTCATGAAGAATCCCAGCGATGAAGCCTATGAGGACTTAGTCGATCGATTGCTGTCCTCCAAGGCTTATGGAGAGCGCTGGGGGCGCTACTGGCTTGATTGGTTTCGTTATGCTGAGTCCTATGGCAGCGAGGGAGATCCGAATGTTCCCTACGCAGGACGCTACAGGGATTATGTGATCCGGGCTCTTAACCAGGATGTGCCCTATGATCAGCTTTTGCGCGAAGCAGTGGCTGGCGATCTGCTGGAAAAGCCCCGTGTGAACGATGAAGAGGGACTTAATGAGAGTGCGATCGGCCCTGCTCATTTCCGCATGGTTCCGCATGGCTTCGGGGTTACCGATGCCTATGACGAGCAGATCACTTTTACCGACAACGCAGTTGATGTGCTGACCAAGGCCACCATGGGGCTGACTGTATCGTGTGCGCGTTGTCATAATCACAAGTTCGATCCGATCAGCCAGAAGGATTACTACAAGTTCTACGGGATGGTCGTGAGCAGCCGACCGGCTATCGTCAATGTGGATTCCCCGGAATTGAGGGATCTGCACCGGGAAGAGCTTCTGGACCTCAAGGGTCGGATTCGTTCCGCGCTTGGTTCCCACTGGATGAAGCAGGTGGATTCCGCTCTGGGAAGGTTGTGGAACGATAAACTGGACAAGATCCCGGACACGGACCCCCTCGCTGGATGGGCAAAATTAAGGGACAGCAACCCGGAGGAGCTGGTCCGGGAGCTGGAAGCCATGAGTAAGCGGTATGAAGAGGGAATGGCGCATAATGAACAGGTAAAGAGCAAGGCCACCTTCTATGCAGATCTTCGGGAACAGGCCGGTTATGACCGGTGGTTCAGGAGCGGCAATGGCCTTGGCGACAAGGTCAGCCCCGCCGGCTCGTTTGTTGTGGCTTCAGAAGGGGCACGGGCACTGAGGGGAATCTATCCCGCCGGAGTCTATTCTCATATGCTCTCCGACAAGCACAGTGCGACCCTGAGTTCGGTATTCCACAGAGCCAGGGGAGGACGTAATTCGATCCGGGCAATGGGAGAAGGTTCGATTGCCCGGTTTACCCTGCGAAGCTATCCGCTTTCCCACGGAGGACTTCACCCCACTCCCGGCCTCCGGCCTCAGGTAAGCTGGATCAACCTGAACAAATACAAATACTGGAACGGGGAGAAGGGGTATTATCATATCAATACTTCTTCGGACTCCACCTTCAGGAACGGAGGAAACGAACGTTCGTGGTTCGGGGTCTTTGAAGTGTATGCGGGAGATGAGGCGATGCGGGAACTGGGCGCGCCAATGGTCGCGCTGCCGGGAGACTTGAGCTCGATCAGAGATCGTAAGTCGCTCGAAGGTTTTTACCGCCGTTCACTCATGGACGCATTGACCGGGTGGAGCAATCTCAAGATGAATGACTCCCAGGCCCTCCTGCTGGACTCAATGGTCAGTCGGGGTTTCCTGCCAAGCGAGGTGGCGGGGCTTCCGGAGAGCCTGAAAATCCTCTTGGAAAAATACCGCAGTCTGGAAGCGGAAATCCGTAATCCGGCCCGGGTCCCCGGTGTAATGGACGGGGAACCATGGGATCAACCTCTTCTGGATCGGGGCGATTACAAGAAGGAGGGCGATCCGGTAGAGCGAGGTTTTCTGGAAGTGTTCGGGGGGCGGACTTATACCAAGAATGGGAGCGGGCGTCTGGAGTTGGCCGAGGATATTGTGGGGAAGGATAATACCCTCACGACCCGGGTCATTGTGAACCGGCTCTGGCACCATATCTTTGGACGGGGTCTGGTTGCATCAGCGGACAACTTCGGACGCTTAGGGAGTGAACCAAGTCATCCTGAACTCCTTGACTCCCTCGCGCTTGATTTTCGTGAGAACGGGTGGTCGATGAAGCGAACGGTCCGCCAGATGGTCATGAGTCGGGTTTTCCGCTCCGCCAGCAGAGTGCCGGTGGCGAACAGGGGAAAGGATGATGCAAATCTTCAGCTGGCGTATTACACCCCGAGGCGTCTCGACGCAGAAGCAGTCCTCGACACGATCCGTTTCGTGGCCGCCAACGAGGCTGGCCAGCGAGCTGTCTATACCAATCAGAAACGTAATGGTCTCAACCGTTTTCTCACGGCGTTCAACTACCCGATCCCGACGAGTACGGTAGGAGTCCGCAATGTAACCAATGTCCCTGCGCAGGCTCTCATGCTGATGAATGGGGAGACAACCAAGAGAGCTGCCCGGCAATGGAGTGACCGGGTGAAGGGGGACCCGGACCTGAAGTCAGATCGGGAGAGGATACAGAGATTTTTCATGCAGGCCTACGCCCGTCCGGCAAGTGAAGAGGAAATCACAGCCTGCCTAGATTATCTTTCCGGGAAAGTGAGCGATAAGCTGCCTAAACTTGAGAGGGAACAGGCACTTCTCAGGGAGAAACTTGCGGCCCTGCGGCGTGGTCGGCAGGAGGAAATAGCTCCTGTCCGATCCAGGTTGCAGGCCGAAGTTGATGCAAGAAATGAGGCTCAGAAAGACTTGGGAGAGGTTCAAGTCGACCTCAAGCCATTCGCGCGCTGGGATTTTGAAGGGGATATCAAGGACTCGGTGGGAGCAATGCACGGTGAAATCAAGGGAGCGGCCAGGGTGATTGATGGATCCATGTTCCTCAGGGGAGGAGGCGTCTGGACGAGGCCAATATCGAAGGATCTCCGAGAATTCACCCTCGAAGTTCAGGTGCAATTGGACAATGAGAACCAAACGGGCGGTGGAGCGATGAGTTTGCAGAGATCCGACGGCAAAGTGTTCGATGGGATCGTATATGCGGAGGTGTCTCCCCGGACATGGCTGACTGGGAGCGATAAACATTCCCGCACCGCTCCCTTTGGAGGGGGAGAGGATATGGAGGCCGACAAGCGGCCAGTCCGGTTGATGATGGTCTACAAGGCAGATGGGACAACCATTGCTTACCGGGACGGGAAACCGTATGGGAAACCGATCAACAAGGGCAGGGTGGAATACAAGAAGGGCAAAGCGCAGGTCGTCTTCGGGACCCGGCACGGACTTTCGCCGGGCGGACCCGGCAGATCCCTGACGGGTCGCATCTTTGAGGCGCGGTTATACGACCGGGCGCTCACCCCGCAGGAGGCAGCAGCGGCTTCCTCGGGAACCCTGCTGGAGGTGGTAACGGAAGGTTTGCTGGCAGAGGCAATGGCCCCCGCCCGTAAAAAGGCTGTTGAACGCTTTGATGGAGAGATTTCCCTTCTTGAACAGCAGCTTGCAACGGTCGGGGAGGAGATTGAAATTACCCGCGAAGCTCTCAATGCGGGAGGAGATCCCTATTTCAAGATTGCGCATGCGATTCTTAATTCCAAGGAACTGATTTATGTCTACTGATCCCAATTTCTCTTCTCACGACCCATTTCGTCCTGCCCTTGCGGCTGACAGGCGGGAGTTTCTCAGGCTGACCTCGGGAGGAGTGAGTGCCCTTGCACTCTCGAGTCTGATCAATAAGGGACAAGCGGCAGAGTTGAGTGGGCCCAAACTACACCATCATCAAAAAGCGAAGTCCGTCATCCTGTGCTACATGTCCGGCGGGTTTTCCCATGTTGATTCGTTCGATCCCAAGCCGATCCTCAAGAAGATGCACGGCAAGCCGCTGCCCATGGCGATTGAGAGGACCCAGTTCGACGCGGTAGGCAACATCATGGCTTCGCCATGGGAGTCAAAGAAGTGGGGACAATCGGGGCTGGAGATGACGGACATGTTTCCCAAGATCGCGGAACGTGCGGATGATCTCGCCATCGTACGCTCAATGACCGCCAATTTCAGCGAGCACTCTCAGGCCAATTTCTTCATGCACACCGGGTTTCCCTTCCTGGGCTATCCCAGTGCCGGATCTTGGGTGACCTACGGATGCGGAACCGAGAATCCGAACCTTCCCGGGTATGTTGTTCTTCGTTCGAACAAGGCCTCCATTCCGCATGGTGGAGTGAGTATCTTCGGCAATGCCTTTCTGCCCGCCACCACCCAAGGTTCCATCTTCAACATCACAGACAAGCAGGCAGTTCCCAATATCAATCCGGCCATGCTCAAGGCCGAACAGCGCCGGGCGCTGGATCTGATCGGAACACTGGATCGGCGCTTTTCAGAGCGGATGGCAGCCAAGGATGCGGTCATCTCATCAATCAGGAATGCTGAGACAGCCTTCCTCATGCAGCAGGCGGTTCCTGAGCTGACGGATATCAGCAAGGAAAGCGAATCCACCCGGGAAATGTACGGGATCGACAGTAAGGACGACAACAAGGCCCAGTATGCGCGGCAGTGTCTCATGGCTCGGCGTCTGGTGGAACGGGGCGTGCGCTTCGTGGAACTCTCGTGCGCCAGCTACGGTATTGGAGCGGGAGGAGGGGGAAACCCATGGGACCAGCACGGGGATCTCAAGCGAGGCCATGGAGCAATGGCCGGTCAGGTCGACGGGCCCATCGCCGCTCTGCTCAAGGATCTCAAGGAACGTGGAATGCTGGAAGAGACCCTTGTAGTGTTCACTGGTGAATTTGGACGGGCTCCTTTCTCGCAGGGAGGCCACGGTCGCGATCATGATCCCTTCGGATTCAGTGCGTGGATGGCGGGTGGAGGGGTGAAAGGGGGCAGAGCCCATGGAGCAACGGATGAATTCGGCTACAAGGCTGCGGTGGATATCTCGACCGTTTACGATTTATGGGCCACGGTCCTGCATCAGCTTGGGATCGACCATGAGAAACTGACCTTCCGGTGGAGTGGACGGGATCTCAGGCTCACGGACGTCCACGGGCACGTCTGGAAAGATCTTGTGTGAGCGAAAGATCGTTTCGTAAGGCCGTGAAAAGTCGTGGATGTTCTCAGAGTGCGTAGTCGCACGCCCTTTCACGGGAGGATGGTGGAATGCGAAACTTGAAGTGAGCTAGAAGCTGTAGCCAAGCCCCAGTCCCGCACTGAATCCGCTGAGGTCCACATCAAATGAGCTGCTTCCGACGTTTCCGCTGAGATCTTCTGTGTAGTCCTGGCGGAGATTTACCTCGAGAGACCAGCTCTCGTTGAGCTGGTATCCGGCTGATGCCTGAAGGTAGAAACCCCAGAGAATAGAGCTGCCAATGTTGTCGGCGGACGAGCTGTCAATCACCAGAGGAGCTCCATTGTTGATCTGCTGGAGAAGTTGATCACTACGCATCGCTTTCCACGATGCGACATTGAGTGCAAAGCCCGCCCCCATTGAGGCATAAAATCGGTTTTCGAACCGGTAAGAGGCCTCTGCACCGAATGCCAGGCTCCAGGTGTCAAGGTCGAGGGATTCGTCGACAGTATCATACCACAGGGCAACGTCCGAGGTTCGCAGGGTGGGGCTGAAGACCCGGCTGCCCGCTACCGGTTGGTTGGGAACCAGTGGGGCCACGATATTCGGAGCTCCCGTGTACGGTACTTCCCGGGGGAGGTCCAGACCGCTGATATCGTAAACATCCGTGGCCGCAATATCGAATGTATCCATCTGCGCTCGAGCAGAGAGGGTATTGAGACCGCGGCGCATGCCGTTGATTTCTGCGAAAGAAACATGAATTGAGGGTCCAGCACTCCACCCATTTCCTAGTTCACCCTGGTAACGCAATTTCAGGTAGGGAGCAGATACGCGGTCGGCTTCCTCATTCCATCCGGTTGCCGCGGCGCTGGAGGACCGGGTGACTTCCTGATTCTCTCCTCCTGACGCGGTAAAAGAGAGCGTGTCACCCTGAATTTGCCCGAGCTCATCGTAGCCGTAGTCTGTGGTTCGGGTTGCCCGGGCATCAGGACGAACGAAACCATTATCATAGGCGCGTGCAAATGGCCCCTCCGCCGGTCCAATGCCAGGCACGGGGATGCTACTTGGCTGGAAAATGCTGGGAATATTAAAGCTGCTGATTCCCGTGCTGAAATCAATGTCGCCTATGCTTCGCCACGATATCCCCACTCCGAGAGTCCAGCGGCCGGCAGGCGATCCCGGTGAGACAGGGATGATCTCCTTACTTGATTTAGGCGAGGGTTGGATGACGTCCTTTGCTGATGGTGGCCGGAGAGCATCCTTTGCTGATGGTGGCCGGAGAGCATTCTTGGCCCCGAGAATCCCATCTCCTGCGGTAGTCATGGAGAAGGGCGTCAGGAGAGAGGTAAGGAATGCGATTCCTATTCTGGTATTCATGGTGAAGGGGGAAGAAGAGGTTTCAAGGTCTGGGTTCGGGGTCCTTCCTGATCACCCGGTAGAAGCGGGTTCCAGCAGTGTTCGGGTGACTCGATGTTTTTGGCGGACCATTGTCCACCCATTGTGTGACATTGGCTCCTGCCGTGACATCGGGAACAACATTGACCCAGGTTTTTCCGTCCCGACTATATTGAATGGTATATACTGCTCCGACTTCGGAGATAAATTCGAGGAGCTTGTCCCCATTGGGGAGGGAGCCTACGCGATTCAATTCAATTCCTGGCGTCGAGAATAACACCTCGACAGGGTCCACAAGTTCAACCTGAAATTCAGGCTGGAAGCCTCCACTTGCGGTGACTTGAAAGTATTCCACCACGAGGTCAATGCTCTCGCCCGCTGCGAGAGGTTGGTTGTAAAGCAGGAAGGCCGTACCCTCGGGCACTCCCTGAGAATTATGGACGGTTACATCGCCCGGTAGTCCATCAATGAGCAGGCGGAACGCCGGGATCTCCAGAGGATTGTTGTTGGTCACCGTAATGGTTTGCTTGAACAGGGCCGTCTGCAGGTCAAGAGTGATATCCCCCTCCTGGATTGCCACGCTCCCGGGACTGACCACGCTTGTGGCTTCTCTATCGAAGTCATCTTCGGTCGTTATGATCCTTCCATCGAAGGAGAGCAGCTCTGCCGAGGTCGCTATTGTGTCAATACCTGCGGGGACGCTGGAGGATACATCGTAAAGAATTGCAAAGCTAATGGCGTCACCCGTCGGCAGATTCGCGATGGACCAGACAGGAGGGAGAGGTGCTCCGTCGGGGCCAAACCCGACGATCGTTGTTCCCGGAGGAGAGGCTGATTCGAGTTGAATGGCGAGGTTGCTGGCGTCACTGGGGCCATTGTTGCTTGCCGTGATGACATGACTGAGATTTCCCGGGGTGCCACCCTCGGAGTATCCAGCGAGTACCGGATCGCGGGACTCGACCACCTCGATGGCAATATCGGCCTCCCCTTCGACGGAGGCACTGGACGCAATGGAGTTGTTCTGGGGATTCACATCTGTCTGGGCGACAGAAATCACCGAGGCAAGATTTGTGATTACGTCGACTCCTGCTTCCGTTGAGGGTCCGACGGTGAGCCGCAGGCGCACTAGAGAGGTACTCCCGACCGGAAGATCTCCGACTGTCCAGGTGACGGACTCACCAGTGCTCTCGGTGGTTGTGCCGGCCAAAGGTTCTGCTTCTCCAAGGCTTACCCCCGGAGGCAGGTCGAAATTGTTCCGGAGCGATACATCGCTGGCAAAGGAGGGGCCCAGATTGGTTACGGTTACCATGTATTCAAGGTTCAAGGGGCCGGATCCGGCGATGGTTGGGTCAGCCAGTGCCATATTGGTAACCTGGAGGTCCGCTCTCGTGATAATGGAGGCGGCATCGGAAACTGCGGTTGCGGTTGAAACGTTGGTCTGAGTGACTCCTGTCAGGGTAGCGGTGCTGGTAATGACGTCGACGCCCTCATCAGCGCTGGGGTCAACAGAGAGAGCGACGGTAAGGGTTGCGGTAGTTCCCGCCGAAAGAGAGGGAAGGGTCCAGATGCCTTCCTGATAGGTCCCCTGATCCGGTGTGATACCCGCCACTGCAACTCCCGTGGTGAGAATACCAAGTTCCTCGCTGATAGTGAGGTCTGTTGCGGTCGAGGGTCCTTGGTTGGTTACTGAAACCGTGTAGGTAAGTCCTCCTGTGCCTGCGATGATTGGGTCAGCTGACTCAAGCTGGTTGAGGCTGACGTTGACAATGGGCCTCACCTGAAGGGTGTCCGTTGACGGTCCACTGTTGCCCAAGGAGCTGGTCAGATCGCCAGTGGTATTGACGAAGGTCCCACCTTCAATACTGGTGACTTCCACCTGAAGGATGCATCGACCACCAGCAGGGATCCTGCCGTTGGAATAGGAGAGCAGGGATCCTCCCGGACCCGCACTGGCACTCCCTCCTACGCAGGTGCTGGAAAAATTCACGGGGTTCGAGAGAACAAGACCATCGGGCAGGGTGTTGCTGAATGAGAGGCCAATGGCATCGAGCGGAGAGGTGCTGTTGTCGATGGTATAGGTCAGGATCCCAACCTGCCCCGCGTTAAAGTCAGGCGAAAATTCCTGTGTGAACAGAGGCGGGGCTACGATTGTCAGATTGGCGGCGGCTCCGGGGCTGGTGCCAAGGGAAGAGGTGAGATCACTGGTCGTGCTCCCGTAGGTGCCTGCTGTCGCCTTGCTGGTGGTCACCTCGAAGCTGATGGTGCACACGGTGCCAGCGGGAACAACCGCATCACCGCTTATAGAAAAGGTATTTGTGTCACTTGAGAGGCTGAAAATGCCACCTTCTCCGCAGTTCAGGGTTTCTACCGGAAGCTGTTTTCCCGGGGGCACGTCACCCCTAATCACTCTGATTGCCTCGGGGAAGATATCTGAAAATGCCAGACCGCGTGCCTCAATCGCGCTCGCGGTGTTGTCGATGGTGTAGGTGACCATGCTCTGGCCTCCGATTGGAACTGCACTGGGAGTGAAAACCTTCGTGATTGTGGGTGCTATTGGCTCCACTACAAGGGTGTCTGTGGCAGGAAGGCCAGTCCGTGGCTGCCCGTTGACTCGTGCACTCAGACGGCTTGTAACATTGAGATGAGGTCCAAAGGCGGCGTCCGCCGGGACGGAGACCTCCACGGGAAAAGAACAGGTTTGTCCAGGAGCCAGACTGCCACCCTCTACCACGAGAAGGCTGGTCCCCGATATGCTGGAACCCGGACCGCATGGTTCAATGTTGATTTCCGGGACCTCGATGGAGATGTCGTCAAACCAGGCCTGGACAATCTCCGTGCCAGACGTGGAGCGGTTGGTGTATGCCCCGATGACAAGGGTATGGGAACCAGCGTTCAGGGGAATTTCAATGGAGGCCTCCCGCCAGCCGGAGTCAGAGTCGATCTGGTTATCGCTGCTGCCGTCGAAACGCAGCAGAGAGTTGTCAGGGCCGTCGCCCCAGCGGATTCCATCAACGGTGAGAACGGCCTCGCCGTATTCGTCGTTGTCGAAGTCTCCTGCGAGGTTGAGCCGGTAGCGCACATTAACGGTCGCGAGAGCCGCTTCCTCGAGGGTAAAATCCCGGCTCCACCCTCCAGAGCTTTCAGGAGAGAAAAAGTTAGCAAAGAAATTCTGTCCCCCGGTCTGAACTCGCAGGGCTCCACCCTCGCTGCCGCCCGTCGGATCCAATTCTCCGGAAGAGAAGTCGGGGTCGGGGGTGTCTTGAAACGGATCATCCACATAGGTAAATCCGCCCGCGGCAGCCTGAGAGCCGGGGATGAGTTGAACCTGGAAACCTACATCGCTGCTCTCAAGGGTATTCTGGTGTACTTCGATTGCTATCGAGTTCGTCCCCTCAACCAGAACGCCATTGAGATTCAGGCCACCTGTCGAAAAACCAGTTTCATCCCCAAGACCGGCAAGCGTGGTAGTGGAGATCTCCCCCTCAGGCATGCTTGGCGTCCGAAACACCTCAATGCCGTTGATGTAGATCACGCCACCGTCATCCAAGAGATATTCCGCGAGCCACTCTGTTTCAGAAAGCTGTTCCAGCGAGATCTCAAACGTATTTCTAAAGAGGTAAGTCGTGATCAGATTCTGACCATTAGCCGCCGCTCCGATACCAAACAGGAGATCCTCTGCTCCGGGAAACCCATCGATACCCCCTACCTGGATGGGCACCTCTTCTGATTCCCAGGGGCCTATGCTTGATGTGGAGACATCGAAACTGGCCGAGTTCCAAGCATTTCCTTCCTCGTCAACGGGGTATCCATCGTTGCTGCCATTTTCGTTCTCAATACGATCGAGATAATCCCACTCTCCGGTAATCACCGGACCTCCTCCTCCCGCATCTCCATCAAATCCTGCCTGAAGCAGTGTCCCGCCCCGTGTGGGGATCTCAGTCGCCACCAGTCCGGGAAGAGTCGCTTCCAGATCATCGGTGAAGCTGAGGTTGGTAATCGTGTCGGTGGCGCTGTCATTTGTGATTGAGAAAAGCAGAGTGCCGGACTCCCCGGGAGCAATGGGGTTGTCTATAAACTCCTTGTCAAAAGATACGTTGAGAATTGAGGAAGGGTCGATGACCTCGAGTTCGGCGAAGGCCAAGCCACCAGAAACAATTTCGCCACCGATGGCTCCGACGGCAGTCAGGTTGCTGGAAATACTGAGATGAGTTCCCGGAATGACGCCGACCACTTCGAGGGTCAGAGTGCATGTCTCACCTGCAGGAAGGGGGACCGGATCCTCGGGGGATACGTCGATCGCCTGAGTGCCATTGATTGCGGTGATGCTGATCCCCGGACAGTTGGTAGAGACTGACGGAGGGGTCGCAATCGCGATTCCCGGAGGGAAAAAATCACGGAACGACAGATTGAGAACGTCTTCGGATCCCTGATTCTCGATCGTGTAGATCAAGGTTGACCTGCCTCCGAGTGGGACAAGGTCCGGAACGAAGCGCTTGCTGAACCCCAGAATGGGTTCCGAGGAGGTGAAGAGCGTGGCAAATGTTGGGGCGCTGGGGCCTACCTCGGAGGTGAAGTCGGCAATGGTGAGATCGTGAGGCCCCCTTATGTTCTGGGTCACCAAGGCCTTGATTTCACATGTCGAGCTGGTGTCAACCGCTCCTCCCGAAAATCGGAGGAGGGATCCCTCATTCTCGGTAGCCAGGGTGCCTCCGCACTCGGAGGAAAGGGCTCTGATGGTGAGACCCTCAGGCATGGAGAGGGTGAAGGAGAGCTGGCTGATTGGACCGGGGTTGATGGTGTTGTCCACCGTGATGGTGAGTTCGGTGGTGCTGCCGATACCAACGGTATCAGGCGCGAGCAGCATTTCGATCGCCGGAGGCGACGCGACGCCTGCAAAAGAGATGGATTGCGTTAGAAGAAATCCCATGCACCAGGTAAGAAAACGGGATAGTGCAAGTCTGCTGGCGGAGGCGGTGTGAGAGTTCATCGATGAAAGACGCGCGGCCGTGAACGGGCGTTCAGCAGCTTGTTTTGCATCTGGTTAGTCAACAAGCCTAATTCGTTGCACCCTGGCAGATTCAGGGTGGCATTTCATGTTGTCATTCAGGGAATTACCGTTTTTGAGTAAGGCTGGTTTCGTAACTTCCGTGCCTCAAGGCCCTTCTGGTAGGAGTTTCACTCCAAAGCCTACTTGCCTAAACCTGTAAATTAGGCGAGACTGTGGGTCAGCCCCCTCTCCTCTATGCTGCCTTCGCAGCTGGAGCGCGAATTGATCAAAATCCATGAAACCGACGAGCCGACTGGCGACTTGCGCTGCCCTCCGACCCGGTTTCACGGCGATGGAGCTTCTGGTAGCGATCTCGGTTGTGATGGTTCTTGCTGGTCTCACCATGCAGGTGATGAAGAACGGTCGGGAAAAGGCTCAACAGGTGCGTGCAACCCAGAAGATCAAGGATCTGGGGACTGCCTTCGTTGCCTACACGGGTGAAAATGGAGGCTTGCTGCCCCGGGAAAACTACTCTGGATCGGGGGATACCTGGGAGGCCGCGTCGGAGGAAGCGGCGAGTGAGGTGTGGTACAATGCTCTACCAATGAGCATGGCGGCAAAATCTGTGGGCGAGATTGGGGAATCCAGAGAGCCCCAACTCTTTTACGAGGAAGGCTATCCACTCTTCGTTCCCGGCGCCCCTTACCCGAAGAGTGAAAAAAAGCTGGAGAACCCCATGTTTGCAATCGGCATGAATAGCCGGCTGCAGCGAAGAGAAAATGAGACGGGAAATAAGCCCCAGGGCACACTGGCCTCCATTCAAGTCCCGGTGAACACGGTCATATTCCTTGAGCGTGGGATGCCGAAGGACCAGATGGTGATACGATCTCAGGCAAATTTTTCAGCCTCGCCGAAAGCAGGTCCTAAGGCCTTCGCTGGAAGGCATAACCAGAAAGGGCTCCTCTTGTTTGCGGATGGGCACGTTGAGGTAAAGTCTCCGAGGGAAATTCTGACCGGAAGTGGGGCGGTGAAGACCCTCGAGGAGGGAAGCAGCGTGGTCTGGACGCGGGATCCGGACGATGACCCGAACTAAGCGATTGGGTTGGCCGCATTCCGCCCTTGCAATCGGGGATCAATTCTTGCGCAGTCCTAGAGGCCGTTTAGCCGGTTGTGCGTAAGCCAGCGGCGATGGCATTGATCGACAGTAGCATGCGGGGTAGCAGGGCTTCTGCCTCACTTTCTCCACCGGATCGGAGTTGCTGGCGCCATTCCCTGAGGAGCGCGACCTGCTGCTGGTGAAGAACCCGGAGGGGGGCTTCCCGAATCTCGAGAGTTTTGGCCATCCGGGGCCTCCGCTTGAGCATGTCCCCGTCATACAGCTCGGTTAGCAGCTCACGGGTTCGATTGAACTCAGCGACAATGATCTTCATGAACCGGTCCCGAAGAACCTCATCCTCAACCAGGGAGGAATACTGGGTCATTACGTCAATGTTTGCTGAGGCAAGATTCGTTTCGACATTGGTCAATGTATACCCGAGGAAAGAGGATTCGCGGAACTCCTGCTTCATTCGTGCGAAACGATCTGGTTGCTGAAGCCTGAGAGATTCCAGAGCGGTGCCTACTCCAAACCATCCTGGGAGGTAAAAGCGCGCCTGTGTCCATGAGAACACCCATGGGATTGCCCTGAGATCTGCTATGGAGTGTCCCTTATTTCCCGTCCTCCGTGTCGGGCGGGAGCCAATACATGAGTTCTCAAGAGCATCGATCGGAGTGACCTGCCGGTAGAAATCGATGAATCCTTCAGAGCGGAGTAGCTCCTGGTAGGCCTCCTGGCTGGCCTTGGATAAGTCAGGAAGGAATTCGCCGGCAGGATCCTTGCGACCTTCCGGTCTGCTGTGAACCGCGGTAGTAATCGCGGTGCCTGCGAGGAGGAGTTCAAGATGGTAGGTGGCATTGGCCAGGTTGGCATATTTTTGCGCAATCGTCTCCCCCTGCTCAGTCATGCGAAAGCCGCCACTCAGTGAGCCGTGCGGAAGGGAGGCCATGAACCAGTGAGTGGGTCCAGCTCCCCGCGAAATCGTGCCGCCCCGCCCATGGAAATATCGAAGTTTGATCTCGTGGCGGCGCGCGACCTCGGAGAGATTCCGCTGGCCTTCGTGGAGGGCCCATGCTGCGGCAAGGATGCCACAATCCTTGTTGGAGTCTGAATACCCGAGCATGACCTGCTGCTCACTCGATTGCCGTCGCTGAACGATTGGATGCTGTAGGAATTGGTCAAGAATACCCGGAGCACGATGGAGATCGTCGATCGTTTCGAATAAAGGAACCACCTCAAGGGGACAGATGAGTCCTTTCTCGGTATGAGTCATCAGTCCAGCCTCGCGGGCAAGCAGAAAGACCCCCAGGAGATCCGAGACCTGACGAGTCATCGAAACAATCAGGCCCCCGATTCCAGCCCGACCATGCTTCTCAATGTGCGCTGCCACAATGCGGTAGGAGTCAAGGACGAGCGTTGCTTCCTTGCCAGAGTCGAGGCTGTCGTGAAGAAACGGCCGGGTAGATTGCAGCTCTTCAGTGAGAAATTCGACCCGTTTCTCCTCACACCAATCAGGATAGTCTGCCCCACCCTCGACGCCAGCGGCGACCAGTAACTGAGAGATAGCCCGGTCGTGGAAGTCGGAGTTTTGCCGTATTTCCAACGCAGCAAGGTGGAAGCCGAATATTTCAAGTTTGTGTCTGAGGGGGCGGATGTGCTGCTCCTCAATCAGCGAGCATCCATTTGCAATGATGCTGTCTGAGATCAACTCGAGATCGCGTCCCAGCGCCTCTGGGCTCGAGTAGCCAGGAGAGCCGCTACTCTGACTCTTCAGTCGCGCGGCCATGAGACTTGCCAGATGGCGCCATGGTTCCTGACCGACCTTGTGCTCCAGCTCGCTGACAATAGCTTCATCCCTCAGGGAGAGGCCGAGCTCCTCGATTCGGTCCTCCAACTCCTCCGGAACTTCATTATGGTGAGTAGAGAGGGTAAGGATGGAAGCGAGATTCGTGATTTCCCGATGAAGCAGCTCAAGAGCGGCGCCACGGAGCAGCTCCAGAGAGCGTTCGGTTACTTCCGGAGTGACAAGTGGGTGCCCGTCGCGGTCTCCACCAATCCACGTTCCGAAAGACAATCGCGGAATATTCCCCGCCTCACGGAGCTTTTCCAACGGAAACCCTGCGTCGCGCCATGCCTCCGTGAAGTGCAGGTCAAGCCGGTTCAGTGACGCCGGGAAAAGATCGCGCAGGTAGTGGATCGCCTCGTTCAGTTCATGGTAGATATCGGGACGGACAAGGTGAATTTCTCCCGTCCGCCACAGGCTCTCAAGTGCAGTCACCATTCGTTCCCGGATTCTCCTGCGCTCCCGCTTCGTGTATTTTGGATACTCGCTCCGGACCAGCTGATCGTAGAGGGCGCGAAGGCGCTCACGGATGGAAGTTCGCTTGGCCTCGGTCGGGTGAGCGGTGAGAACGGGTTGGACGTTCACGTCTCTGAGGACCTCAATGATATCATCCGGTGAAAGGCCGGCAGCGGTCATATCTTTGAGTGCGTGGGGCCAGAGACCACGGATCGAATCGGCGCCCAGCTCCTTTTCCCGTTCGCGCCTGATTGCGGAAGCGACCCGCTCTTCAACCATGTTGAGAAGCTGGAATCCTACCGAATAAAGCTGCTGTGTCCCCTTCGGCAATTCACCCTCCGGCACTGAGCCGCTCCATGGCAGATAAGGGATGAGTTCGTCTTCTCCGAGCGATTTCAACGCATCAGACAGGCAGGAAATGAGGGAGGACAGGGTTTCGTCAATCAGATCAAAGCCCTGAATCCGTAGTTCTTCCCGGGTGATGCTCGAGGAGGTCATGGCTGAGGGAGTGAAGCCGCCTTCTGGCTGGAAGGGAAGTGTTCTCTTTCCCGGGAGAGAATTTGAAGGCTCGAGAGATGAGTGTGAAAATGCTCGCGTCAGGCCACTGCATCTGGAAAATCGCCGGCCAAACCGAAAAAATGAAATACCTAGCTACCCTTGCAATTTCTTTCGCCCTTGCTGTAACGAGTCTTTTTGCGGAGCATCACGAACTGCCAAAGCCTGATGAGGATGGCTGGATTACTCTTTTCAATGGAAAGGATCTCGCCGGGTGGAGCGGCAACCCTGATGTATGGAAGGTGAGGGAGGGCTATATCTCGGGACAGATTGCCAAGCTGTCAGGAGGAAACACATTTCTCATCTACCATCACCCTTTCGCTGACTTCAAGCTTGAGGCCGAATGGATCCTTGTCGACGGGAAAGGGAACAGCGGGATCCAGGTCCGCTCCAAACATTCTGAGAGCGGGGCGAATAAGTGGGTGGTAAGTGGATACCAGGCCGACATCGGAAATGGATGGCATGGTAAGTTATATGAGGAGAGGGGTCGTGGTGTGCTGGCTGGAAAATACAAGAACAAGCCCACGATCAAGAAGGACAACGGATGGAATAAATATCTGATTACAGCAAAGGGATCAAAACTGACGCAGGAACTTAATGGGGTGGTAACCATCGAGTTCGATGACAAGGACCCGAAGAAGAGCTCCAAGAGCGGGGTAATTGCCCTGCAGTATCATTCTCCGGGAGGGTTCGAGGTTCGATTCCGTAACATAAGAATCAAACCGGCCAAATAACGCGGCACCAGAATCTCATCTGCCCTGCCCGGAGGTTTCTCATCGTCGAAAGAGCCGGTGACGGACAGGCGGCCGGATCAGATCTACCGGGCGTCGATAGCGACATTGTCAATCGACCACCCACTGAAGGAGTCACCGCTCGCGTCACTGGTGAACCAAAATTCAAGAATGATCTGCTCGCCGAGAGCAGCGGCGGGCAGATCTTCGCTGAGTGGGGCCCAATCGGTATCAAAAATCGATGGGTCCGGGTCGATGCGCGCCAAAACACTACGGTCTCCGGCCCGAAGGACGCGTATCCCAAACTGGTCACCAAGCCCATCGGCATCACGGAAGTGGTCCATCATCAAGGTGGCCCGGTTGAGGTTCCGGTCAGAGAGATCTATGACCGGAGATCGAAGGAAGATATTGGCGTTGTCTCCATAGTTTCCGAGATTGGTGCTGAACGCCCGGGTCGATCCGTCCGCTCCTATTGCTGGCCCAGTGCTTGCTCTCGGAGTGCCCAATTCCCAGGAAGTCTGGTCATCTGGATTATGAGACCCCGCCGTCCATCCAGCCTGTCCTGATTCAAAGTCCTCGAGAAAGTATGGGGGGGCATCCCTCTCCATGACGACGAGAAAGAGTCTTTGCTCAGCCGGGCGTCGGAAAGTTTCGATATTGATAGGAGGAGTAGAAGCGATATTCCTCTGCCAGGCCCGCCATTGGGCAGGGTTGCGTTCCTTGGAAGGATCTTCGCTTACGAGGATGTCATAAATCTTTCCGGACTGACTTTCGAATGAGACTTGCAGATCACTTCCCAGGCTTCTGATTTTCAATTGCTTCTCGGTGGACGAAGCACTGGAGATGACAATATTGTCGATGAGCAGGGTCTCGGTGGCGTCTCCCACGCGCGCCGAAATGACGAAGGAGTGAGAATCATCCGGACTGAAGGCTCCAGTGCCGACATTGATGAAATCGGCATTAGTGTCCAGTCCGCTCGTTATAAAGGTGGCCCCATCACCGGGATCCCAGATGACAGAGACTGTTCCGGAAGCGGTGGCTCCGTCCCTGAGGATGGGCCCGTTCACAAAGGACAAATTCCCCATGTCTTCTCCGGCCGCCTTTCCGGAGATGCCCAAGCCCTGTTCGGTGTCGAAGTTTCTCCAGGTATCCACCTCGAAGGATAAATTTTCCGTCACGCCGTCCTCATGCTCCATTCCCTCCTCACCGGACCCAAGAATTCCAAGAGGAGCGTTTCCGTAATTCAGGGAAAATCCGTCTGCCGGCACATTTTGCAGGGGGCCATCAGCGATGGTGACATCGAAGGTTGCAGTCCAACCCCGCGATGATCCGCCGAGGGCTGGAATCGAGAAGCTGGATCGATCCAGTCTCTGGCCATCAATCGTCAGGCGAAGCTGTCCGCCCTCGACGCTGGCTGCGGAACCTGCGATCACGGTGCCGTCACCAAGGTCAGTCGTTCCGTTGGGGTAGCTGTCGAAATCCTGATAGTAGCTGGTGGGAGGAGATGTGTAGACAGTCGGATTGCGTCCGCTCGCGATTTCTACGTTATCTCCCACGCTGTCCCCATCCGTATCCGGGTTATTAGGATCAGTTCCCGGCTGGTTACTGTCGATGAACGGGAGGTCTGGGTTTTCGACAGCATCGGGAATGCCATCACCGTCCGTGTCAGGATTTACGGGGCTTGTTCCCGTGCGAGTAATACTGATAAAGGTCCCCGAGTTGTCCTCAACGCTGTCGATGAGACCGTCCCCGTCGGTATCTTCACTCCGCGGATTCGTTCTGAGATCACGTTCCTGAGAGTTGGTTAATCCATCTTCGTCAGGATCTCCCTCGGATCCATGGGGCCCATCCCTTGCTCCGGGAGAGCTCTCTCCGATGCTCCCGTCGTCATCGGGATCAAGGCCATTTGCGAGTTCATAGGAATCGGAAAGTCCATCGTTATCACGATCGCCTGGAGCACCAGTGTTAATTCTCAGGTTGTCCACGAAGAGGTCCTGGTTAGCTCCTCCCACCCGGGCAGAAATGATAAAGGTATGGAGATTGTCGCCGGTGAATGCTCGCGTGTCCACATCAGTGAAATCCGCATTGGTTTGGAGGCCGGTAGTTCTGAAGGAAGCGCCGCTTTCCGGGTTCCACTCGATTTCCACGGTGCCACTGACGCGCTGTCCATCGTTGAGGATGATGCCATTGGTGAAAGCAAGTTGCCCCACATCCAGCCCATTGCTCAATCCGGATATATTTACCCCCTGCTCCGAATCTCCATTCCGCCAGGTGTCGACTTCAAAAGAGAGGTTCTCAGTGACCGGGCGGGTTCTCATTCCCTCTTCCGCTGCACCCCGGTCGCCCATTGGGGCATTACCGTAGTTGAAGGAGAATCCATCAGCTGGCGGATTGAAATTAACGCTGTCGTAGAGCTCGATATCGAAGGACGCCGTGAAGCCACTGGAGGAACTCTCCATGGCTGGGATTGAGAAGCTGGCGAAGCCACTGGTCCCGCGATCTCTCGTGAGTTGCAGCCTCCCATCCTGGACACTGGCAGAGGATCCCACAATGAGGGTGCCATCGCCAAGGTCGGTGGTTCCGTCAGGGTAGGAATCAAAGTCCTGCTCGTAGGTAGCTGCGGTCATCAGACCGGGAATCAGCAGGATGCAGAATGCCACCGGACGCATCCGTACTGGGAGGATTCCATGGTCATTCATTTGTTATGATTCCGGCTGATTGAAGGTCAGTTTTAAAGGGCCCGACCTGCTTGGCAAAGTAAAACGGCCTACCAAAAGCGGGTATGGTTCGACTCCAGCGAGGGAGAATCTACGAGGATCATGGATTCATACCGTGGCGTTTTCTCGGCATTATCTGTAATCGGTCTTCCTCCGGAAGAGCGTGCTTAATCACTCCCGTGACCAGAGGCTATTCGTCGACTTGGACCTGATCATGACAGGATTTCCTGCACGATTTTACCATGCACGTCTGTCAGCCGGAAATCACGACCTTTGAATCGGAAGGTTAGAGCTTCGTGGTCAATACCGAGAAGGTGGAGGATCGTAGCTTGCAGATCGTGGACATGAACAGGCTTCTCGGTCACATTGTAACTAAATTCATCGGTCTGACCATGGACTATGCCCGGCCGAATTCCTCCGCCCGCCATCCACATCGAGAAGCACGCGGGATGATGATCCCTGCCAAAGTTCCTATTGCGGGTCTGAGCGTAGGTGGTGCGGCCAAATTCTCCGCCCCAGATCACGAGGGTGTCCTCGAGCATACCACGTTCCTTGAGGTCTTTGAGAAGAGCCATGGTCGGACGGTCTACAGAAGCGATTTTTCCCTTGATG
>MDTD01013168.1_pt1 | contig 22486 bp, 24 predicted proteins | sample 811221 | NCBI WGS metagenome assembly MDTD01 (sample SAMN05326646, study PRJNA326480) | marine metagenome | isolation source: seawater | place: Pacific Ocean: South West | collected 2011 | reverse complement strand
TTCAATATTCTTTATTTCCTTTTTTATTTGATTTTTTTTATTCTCAAGTTCTTGCTTTGTCTGAGAAATAGAGCTTAAAGTGCTTAAGAATACAATAAGAACTAAAATTTTTGATATAATATTCATAAATCAATTCTACTATATTTTTTTGGTAATTTAAATGGTATATTTAATTTCTTTAAAGTCTTAATACTACGGATCTCCATTTTAAATATCTCATTTTCATCTTTATAAAAACTTACTTTTGTAGGGACAACATATTTGTCCAATTTTAAATATGAATCGTACTTGGCAGTAAAACTGTTTTCATTTTGTGTCAAGCGCTGCTCCTTTAAATTACCCATTTTATCAATCAACGAAGTAAACTCTGTTGGAGCCTTATTTAAAACTATCGTCCTTTTAAAAGAATAGTTGTCAAGTACTTCGTTAGCGTAATCTGAAAACTGCATTTCAAAAATATGCTTTCCAAGAAGAATTTTTTGTAATGAAACAAAGTCAAGCGCAAATCCGATTTTATCGGAAATGTAAGAAATATCGGACTTATAAAAAGTACGATCTATTTTATTGTAAAACTTTAATGAGTCAATATCAATTAGAGCTCGTGCAGCACCAATGGGAGCACTTAACCAGATTTTATTATCAATTTCAAATCTAAGCTCAATTGAATTTTGTTTGATGTCAGAGTCTTTAATTGAAACTTTAGCTTTAGCTTGTAAAAACTTTATCGAAGTTAATTTTTTATTTGAACTTTTAAGAGCCTTTTTTGGAGATAACAATGCATTTGAACCCGCATTATATTTTAATAATGAACAAGAGCTTATTGATAACAACAATAATAATTTTAATAAATATCTACTCATATCAAATTTAAACTCCTGTACTTCCAAAACCTTTATTGCCTCTATCCGATTGATCTAAATTTTCTACAACTCTCCACGATATCGTTTCATGTTTTGCAATAATCATTTGTGCTATCCTGTCTCCTGAATTTATCTCAAAGGATGAGTCAGATAAATTAATAAGAATTACACCTATCTCTCCTCTATAATCAGCATCGATTGTGCCTGGTGAATTGATTACAGTAATTCCCTTATTTAAGGCCAAGCCACTTCTTGGTCTTATTTGCGCCTCATAGCCGGGTTCCAAAGATATAAATAATCCAGTATTTACAACTAGTCTTTGAAGGGGTTTAATGATTATTGGTTCATCAATATTTGCCCTTAGGTCCATTCCTGCTGAAATCAACGTTTGATACTTTGGTAATTCATTCTTTGACTTATTAATTATGCTAACAATCATCTGATTAATTTAAATAGTTTCATTATTCTTTTTTTCTCATTGAGCAAAATTACCAGGTTCATTAGCAATATACATAAAAACCCAACCAATAGGTTTTCTCGAAAGCCATAGAACGATATCGAAGATAAAGAAACTGAGACTATAATGTAAAACATTATTTTAGAGGAATTGTATGGAATAGGAAAATATTTTTTTGATAAGAGATATGAAAGAAATGCCATGGTAAAATAGGCTAATAATGTTGCAATTGCTGAGCCTAAAAAACTATATTTTGGAATTAAAATTATATTCATTAATAAAGTAATAATAGCCCCAGCAGAGGAAATATACGCTGCAAATTTTGTATTATCTGAAACTTTATACCAAACTGATAAATTCTGGTAAATCCCAAGACAAAAATTTGCAAATAATATTATAGGAACTATGTACATAGCCTGCCAGTACTCAGTATCTCCAATAAAAATTTGCTTCAAAATATCTAGAGAAACTACAACTAATACTAAAATTGAAGAGCCTATTATAACAAAAGTTTCAAGAACCATTGCATAATTCTTTTTAGATCCTATCTTATCAGCTTCACTAAAGAAAAAAGGCTCAATTGCAAGTTTATATGCAGTGGAAAACAGAGTCATAAAAATTGCTAATTTATAACATGCGGCATACATTCCAATCTGTGCTTTTGCGATAGATTCGGGTAATAAAAAGTCTAGTAAAATCTTGTCAAAAGTTTCATTTATTGTAAATGCAAGGCCTGAAATCAAAATCGGGAATCCATAGACCAACATTTTTTTTAATAACTTAAAATTGGCTTTGTAATTAATTTCAAAATAAAATGGAAGTATTAATAATAATGACATTACACTTGCAATTAAATTAGCTATAAATATGTAAGCAACTTGAAAATTTTCAATATATATCATTTTTAAAATCCCTCCTGACAGAGACAAATCTTTTAGAAAGATTAAAAAGAAAATATTTAACGAAAAATATGTTAATATATTAACAATTTTTATGAATGAATATCTAATTGCTGAGCCTTTTAATCTTAAGTATGCAAACGGAATAACTGTTAGTGCGTCAACTACCAATATATAAACAACAATGGTTAAATAAGACGTACCTATTCCAGTAAAATCTGAAATATTAATCTTAAATATACTAAACAAAGAAGCAAATAATATTGATGTGATAATTATGGATACTGCAGCAGTATTAAGAACATCCTTTTTATTTTTTTCTTTATTATAAAATCTAAAAAAAGAGGTTTCCAACCCATAAGAAAGGATAACATTAAATAGGATAATGTATGAAAATATTAAAGACAAAGTACCAAATTCTGAAACTTCACTTATAACATCCTTATCGGTGTGAATTCTTACCAGAATAACACTTATAATTCTGGGAAGAATAGTTGCAACACCATAGATTAAAGTTTGCCTAAATAATTTTAAAAACTTTCCCAAAATTTATATTGATTACATAATAAAAATAAACTAATAATTTTTGGAAAACAAGAAGGAGATAAAGTACACTATCCATTAAGTGCCTCTGCACCACCAACAATTTCAAGAATTTCATTCGTAATAGCTGCCTGTCTAGCTTTGTTATAAGTTAGCTTAAGCTGGTCTCTAAGTTCTGTTGCGTTATCAGTAGCTTTGTGCATCGCAGTCATTCGCGCCCCGTGTTCTGAAGCGTAAGAATCTCGAACGGATTTATACAACTGAGTTTTTAGAGACTTTGGGATTAATTCTGAAATGATTTTAATTTTGGATGGTTCAAAAATATAATCCAATGAATTTGTTTGGTCCTCTTTTGATTCATGCTTTTCGATTGGAAGAAATTGTTCATTAGTTACGATTTGTGTGGCAGCATTTTTAAACTTATTATATACAAGCTCTACACAATCAAATTCTTTGTCAAAAAACCTCCCCATCAAAGAATCTGCAATTGTAGCAATATTTTCAAATGTAAGATCATCAAATATTTGATTATTTGTCTCAATTACATTATATCTTTTAGATAATATATCCCCGCCTTTTTTACCAATACATATAAAAGAAACATTTGCTTCAGAAGAGTCAACAATTTCAATACATCTTTTAATAACATTTGAGTTAAAAGCACCACAGAGTCCTCTATTTGAGGTTATGCAAACAACTAGCTTATTTTCAATCTTACCGCTTTTTATATAATCACTTTCAAAGTTAACTGAAGAAGATAAATCAAGTAACAATTGAGTGAGTTTATCGGAGTATGGGCGCATAGCTATTATAGCGTCTTGTGCTTTTTTTAGCTTTGCAGCAGAGACCATTTTCATGGCACTTGTAATCTGCATCGTTGATGATACAGATGCTATCCTGTTTCTTATCTCTTTGAGGTTAGCCATGTATTAAAATTTAGACACTAAATCAGCACAGACTTTCTCCAGTGTGTTGGTAACTTCTTCATTTAATTTTCCTTTCTTAATTGTAGCTAGAACCTTTGAGTGCTTTTTATTTAGGGTCATTATAAATTCTGACTCAAATTCTTTGATTCTTTCAACTGGAATATCCCGTAGCAAATTCTTTGAACCAACATAAATAATTGCAACCTGATCTTCAACTTTAAAAGGATCGTTTTGTGCTTGCTTCAAAATTTCAACATTTCGTTTACCTTTTTCGATCACATTTAGGGTTGCTGCGTCTAAATCAGAGCCAAACTTAGCAAATGCTTCAAGTTCTCTAAACTGAGCTTGATCGAGCTTTAAAGTTCCTGAAACTTTTTTCATGGACTTAATTTGAGCCGAACCCCCAACTCTAGATACTGAAATTCCTACATTAATTGCTGGTCTAACCCCTGAGTTAAATAAATCAGATTCTAAAAAAATTTGGCCATCAGTAATTGAAATAACATTGGTAGGAATATATGCAGATACATCACCTGCTTGCGTTTCTATGATTGGAAGTGCAGTCAATGAACCACCACCTTTTACAACTGATTTTAACGAATCAGGTAAATCATTCATATTTTTAGCAATTGTATCGTCATTAATTACTTTTGCAGCTCTCTCTAATAATCTTGAGTGCAAGTAAAACACATCTCCAGGATACGCCTCTCTACCTGGCGGCCTTCTTAATAGCAAAGATATTTCTCTGTACGCAACAGCCTGTTTTGAAAGATCATCGTATATAATCAAAGCTGGTCTCCCAGTGTCACGGAAATATTCTCCAATGGAAGCACCTGTAAATGGAGCATATACCTGCATTGCAGCTGGATCAGAGGCATTTGCTGCAACTATTGTTGTATAGGCTAAAGCGCCTTTGTGCTCGAGAATTTTGGCAATTCCTGCCACGGTTGAAGCTTTCTGACCCACAGCAACGTATATACAAAATACTGGTTCGCCAGAATCATAAAATTCTTTTTGATTCAGTATGGTGTCAATACAGACAGTTGTTTTACCGGTTTGCCTATCTCCAATTACAAGTTCCCTTTGACCTCTTCCAATAGGTATCATTGCATCAACAGATTTTATTCCTGTCTGTAAAGGTTCATTAACGGGTTGTCTAAAAATTACACCTGGGGCTTTTCTCTCTAAAGGCATTTCATATAAATCTCCTTTTAGTTCTCCTTTACCATCAATTGGATTTCCTAGGGTATCTACAACCCTACCAACAATACCTTCACCTACTTTAACAGATGCAATTCTTGAGGTTCTTTTTACAGAGTCACCCTCTTTAATGTCTGTTGAAGACCCTAGTAAAACAATACCAACATTGTCCTCTTCTAAATTTAGAACAATTCCTTGTGTGCCATTAAAAAATTCAACAAGTTCTCCATATTGAGCATTTGAAAGTCCATACGCTCTAGCTATACCGTCACCAACCGTAAGAACAGTTCCTATTTCGTCCAGTGATGATTTTGAATCAAAATCTTTAAGTTGTTTCTTTAATATAGCTGATATCTCAGCTGGGTTTACTTCGGCCATAATCTTTAATTTGTAAGTTCTTTCTTTAAGTTATTTATATTTTGCTTTACACTTGCATTATACTGTTTTCCGTCATATCTAAGGATGAAGCCTCCAATAATTTCAGGGTCTACTTCATTAGTAATTCTTATTGATTTAATATTAGAAACATTAATTTTTGATAAAATTTGAAATTGTAAATCTGAATTAATTGGCGAAGCAGTTATCACTGTTGCCTCTTTAATATTATTGTAGTTATTATAAAGATCAACAAAGCTAATTGCAACATCGGCCAAAAGAGGTACTCTTTTATTATAAATCAATAAATCAAGTAACTTGTCAGTTAAAGCGCTATTATTTTTTATCAATAATAAGATTGCTTTTTTCTTTTCCTCATGATTTATTAGAGAATTTGACAATAGATTTTTAAAATCTAAAGAATCAAAATAAATGGATTTGATAATATCCATATCATTATATAATTCTTTTACAGAATTTTTCTCTAAAGCAATTTCATAAATTGCCTTTGCGTATCTTACAGCTGCTCTTGAATGCATCAATTAAGTTTAGATTTATCAATAATATCTTTAATATTCTTTACTTGTTTATCCTTATTATCAAGCTCCTTTGAAAGTAATTTTTCAGCTATATTAAGAGATAAATCAACTACTGTATTTTTTAACTCTTTCATTGCTGAGGATTTTTCATTATCAATAGCTGTTTTAGCGGCCTCAATAAGCTTATTAGCTTTTTCAGTAGCTTCATTTTGAGCATCGGAAATAATTTTTGATTTTATTTCTCTGGCTTCCTTTAATAAAGCCTCTCTTTGAAGCTTAGCTTCATTCAAAATCTTTTCATTATCAGATTTTAGACTAGCCATTTCTTCTTTAGCTTTTTCAGCAGCAGATAGGGCATCCTTAATTGACTTCTCTCTATCATTTACAGCTCCAAGGATTGGCTTCCACGCATATTTTGCCAAAATAAAATATAAAATAACAAAAGAGACGGTTGTCCAAAAAATCAGTCCAATGTCGGGTGTAACTAAATCCATATTAGGTTTATATTAATTATTCACTGATAAGCGCAACTACTACTGCAAATAATGCTACTGCCTCAACAAAAGCAATCAAAACGATTGCCGAGCCCTGAAGTTTTCCTTGCATCTCTGGTTGCCTTGCCATTGCTTCCATTGCAGCACCTCCAATTTTACCAATACCAATACCTGCACCAACTGCAGCCAAACCCGCGCCAATAGCAGCAAACGCTTTAAAATTCATTACTGTTTCTAAAAAAATAATTAAACTCATAATTTGTAAAATTTATAATTAATGTTCATGTTCTTCAATTGCACTGCCTATGTATAAAGCAGACAACATTGTAAATATGTATGCCTGAATAGCAACAACTAAAACCTCAATCAAGCTAATAAATACAGAAAAGAATAACGAGGCTGGAGCCAGCCAAATTGTCTTAAAAATAAATATTAGAGAAATAAGGCTCAATATTATAATATGCCCAGCGGAAATATTTGCAAACAATCTAATCATCAAAGATATTGGCTTGATAAATATTCCCAGGAATTCAATGGGTGCTAAAAATAATTTCATAGGAACCGGAATGCCAGGCATCCAAAAAATGTGTTTCCAATAATCCTTATTAGCAACTAAACTGGTAATGACAAAAGTAATTGTAGCCAAAACCAGTGTAAAAGCAATATTCCCGCTTAAGTTTGCACTAAACGGGAAAAAAGGAATTAGCCCCATAACATTATTGATCCAAATAAAGAAAAACAAGGTTAAAAGGAAGGGCATATATTTTTTATAATTTTTTTTACCAATCATTGGTAATGCTACTTCATCTTTTATAAAAAGTATTAATGGTTCAGTAAATTTACTTAGGCCTGTAGGAATCCCTCTTACCGAATTTGAGTATGATTTTGCAGTTGAAACAAAAATCAATACCAACAGAAGCATAGAAATAAACATTGAAAAAACCATTTTTGTTATTGAAAGATCAAAAGGCTTTTTATTTAAAACGTCTCCTTCCTGACCATAGCTGATATAGCTCCCGGAGTTAAATTCTGAAGCGTAAAATATTTTTTCGTGATACTTAACAAATTGTTGATTCTTTCTACTAACCACTTTAACCCCTGAATCATCATGGTCAAACTCAGATGACAGAAATGTGACTAGCCCATTGTCGGTCCAAAGAATTATGGGAAGAGGAAAAGATATTGGATGACCATTAATATCCATGATATGAAATTCATGAGCATCTTTGATATGGTGCATTATCATTTTATTAACGTCAAATTCAGATGAATCACCAGGCTCTAATACTGTGGAACCAAATAAATTAAAGGGTAAAATTAAGACTAAAATCTTTAATGATTTTAAAAGCATTTTTAGATGAAATTCTTCTAATTAATATGGCAGCAAATGTACATACATAATAACAAATTTCAAACGAAAAAAACAATAAGTTTTAAAGTTTAGCAAGCTCTTTTCTTAAATAAATTATTTCAAAAATTAAAAAAAGGAAATAAACCGGAAAAAAATTCAATACAAGTTTTAGATTGCTTTTAACTTCAACATATTCATCAATCTTAAAAAAAAATAAAATTGTAATAAATATTTTCACTATTGATAAAATGATAAATAGTGATAAATGAGTAAAATTGAGAATAATCGAAGCTGTTTTAAAAAAAATTAAAAGCAAGAAAACCAATAAAAAATTAAAAAGATATATAGAACTTAGAATATTTTTACTATCGTATATATTGTCTTTAACCAAAGTAAAATGAATAGCATAAACTGTTAGAGTTAGGATTATTAAAATTAAAGTTTCCCTAAAAAATTTAGTAAAATTAATCATCTTTAGACACCTGATTTATAACTTGGAATAAGGAAATTAAAATGGCGGCAAGTGAAAATAATAATGTGAAAAAATAATAAGAGTTGATGTAAATTTGATCTAGCTTTATGCCTATAAATACCCCTCCAGCAATTATAATAAGCATTTGAAAAGCTAGCTGAGAATATATTATATATTTATGCCGATTTTTCTTCTTTTTCAGGCTCAATTTTTTCCTCACTTTTCTTAAGCTCTTTCACTCCAGCTTTCATAACACAAGTGGCATTAAATGTTGCCCCAGGCTCAACTGAAAGTTTAGTAATTTCAACGTCACCTTCAATATAAGCAGAAGATCTTAGCGTTAGCATCCCTGTAAGTTTTAGTTTTCCAGCAAAACTCCCTTCAAAATCAGCACTTTCTGCTATAATACTACCATTAATTACGCCCGTTTTTCCTACAACAATTTTTCCAGTGGTATTAATATCTCCCTTTAAGTTGCCTTCAACTCTAAAATCTCCTTGACTTTTTATGTTACCGTCAATGGAGGTTCCTTGAGTAATCATATTTTGTTGATTAGTATTATTCATAATAACTTTTTTATTTTAAATATGCATTTAGGTTTTTGTGAATCTGAATAGTCCTGTAATTTTCGGATGAAATTACAAAAAATGAATCAATGAAAACCGAATCATTTTCCTTTAGTATCTCAAGAAGACCTAAAGCACCATCATAGCTTTTCAAACCATGCAAGACAACAAATTTAGTAATATTATTGTAATAATCTTTAGAAATATTTAAATCTAAAACATCAAGTGATTCAATAAAAACTTTTATTTGATTCGAAAAAGCCTGTAATTTTTCATCATCTTCAAAAGCAAATTGAAATACAATTTTAAAATGCTCAGATGAACTGTCATTAGAAAATGTAGCATCTTCAAGTAAAGGCAAAACATTTCTGATGAGCTCTTCAGCCTTTTTTCCTTCAAAAGAAGTGGAATAGTTTAAAGCAATACTACTTAAACTCTCTTTGTATTTATTAAATCCATAAACTCTTGCAACTGAAACAGCCTTCAACAATTCAAATTTTGAAATAATTGGCTCATCGTTAAACATACTTATCGATTTATTGCATTCCTCGATCACTTTAATGAAGTCTTCATTGTCATATAAAGATAAAGCATAATCATAGGACTTTGAGGAGTCGTAACCAATTACCGCTTTGTCTGGGCTTAACAATATCTTTGAATATTTCGAATTCGGATAATCCCTAACTATTTCATTCTTTACAACATCTGCCAATTCGTTCAGATTTAAATCTTTAAGATTTTTATAAACAAAATATTTTGAGGGGGTATATAGGCTGGAACTTGGGCTATTCTTTATCAGCTCATTGAATAACTCGTTTGACATTTTATACTCTTTAAATTGATCTCGGTAAATGGCACCTAATTTATAATAACTATTATTTCTTAAATCTTTTAAACTATCGATCATTTTATCATCAACTGGTATTTTATTTAAATAATAGTTTACAGAGTAAAGACTGTCTTGGTTAAAAGTTTTGGTATTGGACTTTTCTGTAAATTCATTATTTAAAAAAGAGGTTTGCGACCATCTCCAATTATCAACTAGTTTTCTTTTGCCCCAAAACTGAATAAACTCATTTTTACCATACGATGTTGCCGTTGGGTTATAAAAATAAAAAAAAGTGCTTTCTTCAGAAAGACCATTATTTATTGTTGTGCTGCCAATTTTATTTTGTTCTTGCTTTGATGTAGAATTATTTTCTTTTTTTAATTCATATATATAATTTTCAAAATATTTATATCTGTCTTCCTTTGACATTTTAATTAATTTAAATACACTATCAAGCTCTGACTTTTGATTTGAATAAAAGGCTAAATCATTTAAACTATTTCGTTTTCTTTGAACAAGTCTGTAATCTTTAGACCTTTTGTCAAGGTATGTTAACGTACTATCATAGTAAAATGCTGAATTTAAATACCGCTTATTCTTAAAATTGATCTCTGCAAGGTTCTTGTAAGCCTGTGATAACAAATAACTGTCTCTTATACTTGATGAAATGGATTTATTAAAAAACTTGATTGCTGTGGTATCATTATTTTTATTGTGGAGAAAAATATTGCCTAATTGAAAATAAATTCTATCCTTAAATATTTTGTTTTCTATATCATTTGCAAGATCGTTTAGTTCTGCAATTGATAAGTTAATTGAATCAGAAACCTTAGACTTGTTAATGTATGATTGTATATAAAACTGTCTTGGTATTTTTCTACCCTGCTTAATAATATTGTCATAAATAATATTTGCGGAGTCAATCTTTGACAACTCTTGGTAAAGTTGAGCTAATAAAAAACTGGCTCTGTGGTTTTGTTCAAATTTTGATTTGCTTAAAAAATGTGATGCGCTATCAATTTTTTTTAAATTCAAATAAGCTTGAGCAATGTAAGTATTTGCGATAGACACTTGTTCTGAGTTAAGATTTGAGCCCTGCACCAATTCATTTAAGTTTTTTATTGCACGTTCATTTTGGTCAATTTTTATATTGATTTTTTCTTTCCAAATTTTGACCTCATTTACTAAATCACTATTTGGATACTTAAATAAAATATAATTCAAAGCTTCAAGTGCAGGGATAAATCTATTATCATAGTATCGAGACTTAGCTAATAAAAAATATGCTTCGTCCATAATTGGATTCTTCTCTTCCCCTTTAATATTCATTGAATGCTTTTGAATGGATAAAACAGCCTTGGTCTCAGCCTCTGTAAATTCATTTTCATCATTATCTTCATTCCCAAAAGCTTTTGTGTTAAATATTTCAATTGGAATAAAGGTCCAAAAATTCTCTTGAAAACTTTCCTCCATTGCTTGTAATCCATTTTCTAATAAATTATTTCCATTGTATAAAAAATTGTATTTAGTTGTAATGGAATGAAAACTACGGTTTAAAAACTTATCCTTTTTTCTAGAACAAGCTTGAATGATAATAAGCAATGCAATTGCAAAAAATATATTTTTGATTAACCCTTTCAACTGACCGATTTATACACTGATAAACTATAAATATCTAAAAATATTATTATAACTGTAAAAATAATCATCTTTTTAAAATGAAAATTAATTAATTTTGATTCTAAAACAATTTAATTTGGAGAATATTAAAATCACTTTTAAAGTGGATGGTATAGAAACATCTGTGAGTGGGGAAAAAGATAAAACAGTGTTAGATAGTGCCATTGACAATGATATTGATGCGCCCTACTCTTGCAGGGGTGGCGCCTGTGCAACCTGCATTGGTAAGGTTAAAAATGGCAAAGTAGAACTAGAACAAAACTATATTCTTACTGATAGTGAATTAGAGGATGGTTTAATTTTAACATGTCAAGCTTATCCCAAATCAGAAAACATTTATATAGATATTGATGACGTTTAAATTATTTCATTAATTCTCTTCGCTATCTTTTCTGGTTTTATGGTGTTAATGACATCCAAATACTTTTCAGGACAAGCAGATCCGTAAATAGTGACAGGTAAATTTGGATAGTTTCTTAAATTAGGTGTTATCGAATTTTTTTCAGGCTGCATAAATGGTCCATATCCGGTAAAGGGATGTGTTGCACCCCAAATTGTTAGTACTTTTATCCCGAACAATGAAGCTATGTGGCCATTTGCTGAGTCCATGGAGATCATCAAGTCAAGGTTTGAAATAATTTCCATTTCCTCCTCCAAAGTAAAGCCAGATGAAGCGTCAAATACATTAGATTTTCCTTTAATAATGGATTTAATTTTTGTTGTATTATTTTGATCTCCAAAAATTAAAATATTAATTTCTTGACCTATTAAATCAATTAATTTTAAAATATTTTTAATTGAATATTCTTTACACTTATGTTTAGCAAAAGGGGCAATTCCTAAAAGTTTTTTCTCTGTATCAAAATTATATTTCTTAGGCTTTATGTTTAATTTATGATAAAATTTAAATTCTTTTAAATCTAAATTTATATTTATCTGAGAAAATACATCAGCATATCTTTGGTGCATTGACTTAAGCTGTTCTTTTTTTATGCCTTTGATTAATTCTGTTTTTTCCTTTCTGCCTTTATTTAACTTGTAATATTTTAGTTTGTTTGTTTTTAAAGACTTTAGAAAAAACACCAAAAATTTTGTTCTTAAAACATTGTGTAGGTCAATAATCAAATCAGGGTTTATTTTAATAATTTTTCTAGATAACTTAAGCAGTCCTAGTAAAGATTTATTTGTTTGCTTAAAATAAAGAAAATCAATCTGAGGTATTTGATTGAAAAGTGGGGCAAAGGGCTCAGGCACCAAAATAGTTATTTTTAATTTTGGATAATTCAATCTCAATGCGCCTACAACTGGAACTGTCATTGTCACATCGCCAAAAGATGAGAGCCTAATAATTAAGATATGCTTGTTCAAATTTTATTGCTATTTATTTGAATTTTATTACTAGTAATCTTCATAAGACTTTTCTTCGACAAACCCCGAATCTGTCAAAATATTAATTGCTTTTTTTACTGCACTTCGTTTATCATTTGTAAAATATACTGACCTTGCAAGCTCAATAAAACCTTTACCAAAATCTTTTTTTCTTTCACATTCTCTTATATCATCCTCAATTTTCCAAAGCTTTGAATTAATTTCTGAGAGTTCTTGATAATAATTTTTGATGTCTAGTTTATATTTTTTGAATAAGTTTTCCACCAATGGCTTGAGTTCACTAAACTCTTTATTAATGTTGATAAGCTTATTTTTGTCTTTAATGTGCAGCAACTTTAATTCTAAGATTGACAATTTGTCAAGCAACTCACCATTTGAGACTTCTACCTTCATAATTTTATTTATTTTAAAGTGATATAATATTAAAAAGAATAAATGCCAAAAATATTATATCCGTAATTAAATGTTTTTTTGTTTTTGCAATTAATTTCGTTAAAGTTATAAGAAAAGGGAAAAATAAAAAAATAGCAAAATTTTCAATTATATAAATTGCAAGTAGCGTGTTTATAAAAAAAATCAGCAGGAAAACACTTTTTGTGCGTTCGACTAAATTTGCCCCAAAAAATTTTATTAAAAAAACCAAAAATATCAAGCAATAAAAGCCAACAAAAGTAAGCTGTGTAATGTTATTATTTTTACATATAGTGCATTGTGATGATTCTGCTTTTAGTGTATTATATGTACCCGCAAGAAAATTGCCAAATGAGATATTTTCATAAAACATAAAATTAATAGCCCAGCTAAAAATGTAAATAGATATAATTCCAAAAAACATTTTAAAATAGTTTGAAAAATTTGATTTATAGAAAATACTAATTCCAATTATTAGTGTGGGTAGGAAAATTATACTTTCAGGAAATAAAAGAAATGATAAACAGAACCAAACACCAATATCAAAAAGCTTTTTATTAATTCTTTTATTTGAATTTAAACTATAGGTTTTTCTTAATGATATTAAAAGAAAAAGGTAAGAGAAAAATAAGGTATAGTCTAGGTTAAAGTGGGAAATAAAGCAACAAAAAATAATGAAAGAAAATGTCAGAAACTGATTGTTTTTGAGTAAAGAGTTTTTTGAGATCAAAAAGATTGAAATTAAAAAAATTAAAATCAATAATATTAAGCCAATTAGTGCATCAAGATTAAGTTCATCAAGCTTTAAAATAATAATTAAAAATGAAAAAAAAATTGAAACCAGCACTTGTAAAAGTCTAGTAAACCTAAAAAATCTTACAATCATTTAAAAGATTTGTATATTTGCAAAGTAATAAATTTTATGAGAATAAAAGACATATTCTATTTTATTGAAGATATATTTGTTAATTATCTTTTTATCCCTTTTGATTTTTTGAGAGAATTATCTGCATCTAACTGGTGGTTATCAAATTTAGTGTCTTGGATTTTTATTTTTGTAGGTTTAATTGCCTTTTCATATTGGATGATTCAACTTAAAAAATTTGATGATAATAAGGAGGAGGACACCTCAATAACTGCCCATGAATATTTATAGGTCAAAACCTATATCTTTTCTATAATACATTTTATTAAATTGTACCTGCTTAATTGAATCATATGATTTTTTTAGTGCCAAATCAATTGATTTAGCCTTAGAAGTTATTGCCAATACTCTTCCGCCAGACGTTTTCAAAACTTTATTTTCAATTTTTGCTCCAGCATGAAAAACATAAGTATCAGTTTTCGAGATATTTTCTAAACCAAATATTTGTTTATTTATTTCGTATTTTTCTGGATATCCACCTGAAACAAGAACAATAGTGGCTGCTGGTTCATTGTCAATCTGCAAGTCAAAGCTATTTAAATTACCACTGTCTAATGCTATTATAAGCTCCAAAAAGTCTGACTTTATTCTGGGAAATACTACTTCAGTTTCAGGGTCTCCCATTCTAACATTATATTCAATAACTTTAGGGTCTTCTTTTACAATAATGAGCCCAAAGAAAATAAATCCGACAAACGGTATATTATCCTTTTTTAAGCCTTGAATTGTTGGCTTAATTATATTTAATTCTATTTTGCTTTTTAATTTTTTATTAAGAAATGGCGGAGGGGAAACTGCGCCCATGCCACCAGTGTTAAGCCCCGTATCATTTTCACCAATTCGTTTATAATCTTTAGCGCTGGGTAAAATTTTGTATTGATTGCCGTCTGTTAAAACAAAGCAGCTTATTTCAATTCCATCTAAAAACTCCTCAATAACAACTTTATTTCCTGCTTTCCCAAACTTAGAATTAATCAATATCTCCTTAAGTTGTTGTTTTGCTTGTTTTTTGTTTTTTATTATTAGAACCCCCTTTCCAGCTGCTAACCCATCAGCTTTTAAAACATATGGTGATGGCATTTTATCAATATATTTAAACCCCTCCTCAATATTTTGTTTGGTAAAAGTACTATAGTTGGCTGTTGGAATATTGTGCCTAAATAAAAATGATTTCGTAAAATCCTTACTTCCTTCGAGCATTGCACCCACTTTTCCTGGGCCAACAATAATCAGATTGTTATTAGTGTCATTTGATCTTAGTCGATCTCTGATTCCGTTGACCAGCGGAGCCTCTGGGCCTACAATTAAAACTGAAATATCATATTCTTCAATTGCCAATTCTATTTTGCTAAACTCATCAACTCCGATATTTAGATTATTTGCTATTAATGCTGTTCCTGAGTTTCCTGGTGCAACATACACATTACTACAAAGTTTGCTCTCTCTAACCTTCAATGCAAAAGCATGTTCTCGGCCACCGGAGCCTAAAATCAAAACATTCATAATGTTAAAAGTACTATATTAATTTATTTAAAACTAGTAGGCCTTTTTTTCACCTGAAATAGCATTAAAAATAGTCGAAAATATTATTTTAATATCCAACAAAAATGACCAGTTTTCAATATAATATATATCATTTTTTACTCTGTTTATAATGTCCTCATCTGTTTCTATCTCACCTCTGAAACCTCTTGTTTGTGCTAGCCCTGTAATTCCAGGCCTTACATAATGTCTAACCATAAACTTATCAATAGTAGACCTATACTTCTCGTTCTCTTTTATCATATGGGGCCTAGGCCCAACTACTGACATGTCCCCAATCAAAACATTATAAAACTGTGGTAATTCATCAATACTGTATTTTCTAAGAGTCTTGCCAATTGCAGTTACCCTTAAATCGTTTCTTGTGGCTTGCATTGTATTTGCTTGTTTGTTAATAAGCATAGATCTAAACTTGAAACAGTTGAACTCATTGAAATTGTAACCGTTTCTTTTTTGGTAAAAAAATACAGGCCCTTTGGAGGTAGTCTTTATTAAAATTGCCAGAATTGGTGTTAGCCAAGATAATAGAAAAAGCAATACAAACAATGAGAATATGATATCAAAAGATCTCTTCACTAAACTATTAAAAGGGTCTTCTATATGTATTGTTCTTAATGAAAGTATCGGGATTTTACCGTAGTTTTGGTGAGATAGTTTCTTTGAATAAATCTTCTTATGTGATGGTATGTACTTGATATCTCTCAAATTGCTTTCAGCAAAGTTTGTTAGTCGATTTATGGTTTCTGTTTCAAGAGATGTTAGGCAACAATAAATTTCATCTATGGAGTTTTCTAAAATATAACTTTTAATAGCTTTTATATTTGACTTCTTATTAAATATTTTTTTTAATTTAAACCCGGCTTCTTTTTTTTTGGCAAAATAATTTGCTAAATCTTGTGCCTGTTCGCTTGCACCAACAATAACTGTTTTTCGGTAATTTCCTCCAAATACCGCCCTAAACCTGAGAAGGATATTATAAACTACGAATTTAAAAATAGCGATACAGCTAACTATTAAAGATGAAATTATTACTGTTGATTGAAAGTTGTCAAACCTGTTTAAGTTGTGTTGAAAATCAATCGATAAAAAAATACCAACTACAGAAAAAATTGAAAAGAGAAATATAATGTACTGTATAATAATGAGGTTAAAAATTTTTATTTGAGGTGTAAATCTGTATACCCGATAAAAGTTTGTAATAGCTGATATAATAAGCCAAATTATTGAAAGTGATATGGAAAAAACTAAACTATTGACAGAAACTCCATGAGTTGAAAGAATAAAATAATTTATAATTCCAACGTCAATTATTTTAAGAATAGGTGTTAAATATTTGGAAAATCTACCCTTTTTCTTTTTCATTATTATCTTTTAAGTTATGAAGTTTTGATTCAACATATTTTTTAACATTAGAAATAAATTTTTCTTCTGAATAATTAGCTGCATGTTCGCTAATTAAACGATAATTAAACTTGATTTTGTTAAAACGTTTAATTGCATCTAAAATTGCGCCAGCAGTTTGATATTCAAAAAGAACTCCTGTTTTTCCATTAACAACAGTTTCGGAAACACCCCCCTTATTAAAAGCTATTACAGGAGTTCCACAGCTCTGAGCCTCAACAGGGGCTATTCCAAAATCTTCGATCCCTGCATGTATAAAAGCCTTGGCTTTACTCACAAGATTCATTACACTCTCTGCGTCTAAAAAATCATAAAACTTGATGTTTTCATTTGCCTTAGCTTTAAGAATTTTCTTTGTTGATCCGTCACCAACAATATATAATTCTTCATTTATACTATTAAATGCATCAACTATTAAATCAATTCTTTTATAAGGCTCTAATCTAGCCGTTGTTATATAATACCCTGATTTATTTTTTTCCAATTTAAACAGCTTAGTGTCCACCGGAGGATAAATAACCTCACAATCTATTTTATAATGCTTTTTAATCCAATCTTTTACAAAAAAAGAATTTGCTACAATGAAATCTGGTCTTTTTGATTGTTTAATGTCAATTTTTCTCAGTAAATATAGTATAGGATTTAGTATAAATGCTTGAAGCTTTGTAAAGTAAATGTTTTCCTCGTCCCATATATATCTTTGATTTCTTGCCTGAAAGTAGCATATGTGTAATTGATTTTTTTTACTTCTAAATCCTTTGGCAATAGCAAACGATGATGAAATTATTAAACATTTATTTTTTTCTTGACTTAAATTTGATATAAAATATGGGAAAAGAAAAAATAAATACCTAAACTTTGACTTAAGTAGCTTTAGCGGAGATTCAATTATTTCAATATCATTATGCTGGAACACCTCTTTTAGGTTTTCTTCAGACATGTTATTAATTAAAGTATAACATCTAGAAAAATTGAAGCTTTTATTAAGGGAAGTTAAAACCCTCTCTGCTCCTCCGTATTTGTCTAACCAATCAACTACTAATATTTTTTTCATTTTTAGGGTTTTGCAGAAAAATAGCTAAAATTATAATTAATGAAAATAGAAATGAGCCTAATTGTCTATGAAATAAATTTTCAATTAGCAAAATTAAAAATAAAGACGTGACAAGATTTAAGCTATAAATATTTTTTAAAGTATTTGAAACAATATTATTTATGAAAAATAAAAAAATAAAAAGACCAGTAATACCAAAAGAAATGGCAAAATCTAAATATTGGTTATGCGTGTTAAAATTCCTTTCAATAAACCAATTTTTACGTCTTTCAATTTTTATCATTTTATATTTATCAGAGAGTAATTTCTGAGTTTTATAAGTTCCTATTCCAATAAGGTATGGGTTTTCCTCAATAAAAATCTGTCCTGAATATTTCCAAATATCATACCTGGGTTCATGCGTTTTTATCTTATCTAGAATAGTCTCCCTTGTTGTGTCATCAGAGTATAAAAATCTTTTGGAAAGGGTCTTGTTGTTAAAAATTATCAATAAAAAAGTTAAGGAGATAAAGGCAATGAATAAATACCTCAACGATTTGTTTAACATATAAAATGCTGAAATTGAAAATAAAATAAATGCTATCAATATAGAGCTTCTTGATGAAACTATAAATAGGGCTGAAAACAGAAATAATGATAAAAATATAATAACAATTTTATGTGTTTTGTGTTTTGTGCGAGAGAATTTTTCGGTTAAGAAAATAAGAGAAATTACAATAAGAAAGCCAAGATAAAGTCTTTGTGTGATATAGAGTTTATTTACTAAAGATCCTGTTAGAGGAAGGGATTCCGTCAAATTTAATTGATAAGCTAATATGTTAGAACAAGTTATTATTGCACTTACAATTGTTCCCAGTATTAATGCATTGACAAGCTTTTCTTTATTATAAACAAGCACAAACAATATCATTAATAATACTGATTGAGCAATCTTTCTTATTTCTGAGAAGTCATCTAAAATGGAGTTATTTATTAATGACGTTGTTAAACAGAACATGAAAAAGCCAAAAAATATTTTAAAGTATTTCTGATCTATAAACTGCTTAATTTTTTTCAAATTGAAAATAAAAAAAGTAAGTATCAGCATACTAATCATCACTATATTAACAAACGCTTTTGCATAAGTCATAAAAGGAATGGAAAGGCAAATTATTGCCGCCAAATAATCATATGTTTTTTGAGCCTTGGATTGCATTACCCTAATTAATTTTTGATTTAACATAATTTAAAAAACTTCTAGAAAATAAATACAATATTAAACTTCTTAAGAGGCCATATATTGGATAAATTCCGAAAGTAAAATTGTCAAGAATTATTTTTATCCTGTTCTTTACCTGTAGCTTCCTGTTTTTTGAAGAAATAGAGTTTACGTCTACAACATAATCTAATAATACCTTGGCCAAATTTGCACACTCATATTTTTTTACAACTTTAAAATAGAAGGCATAATCATGAGCTGCGTAACTGTATTCTCTTGGGTACTCTTTGACAGTCTCTAAAATTGAGGCGTCAAAAACAACTGTGGGGTTTACAAACATGCTGTTTAAATAAATTTTTTTTCTAATTTCATCATGGTTTGTTGGATGCTTTATATGGAACAAAAGTTTACCTTGGTTATTAACCGCCCTGGCCCATGAACCAACCAATTTTATATTAGAGTTTTTTTCAAGGAAATTTAATTGTTTAAAAAACTTGTTTTTATAACAAATGTCGCCAGCATCTAGTCTGCCTATATGCGTGTAATTGTTTTTTTTTACAAAAGCTAATGCATAATTAGAAGCTGCTCCAACACCAATATTTTCTTTCAAATATTTAAAAAAAATCTTTCCTGAGTTTTGGTAATTAATTACAACTAAGCGCTCATTAAATATATTTTTACTGCCATCATCTACGACAATGACATCAATTGGGAAGGATTCGATTATTGATCCAATGGTCAACATTAAACCGCTGGGATTATTAAAATGAGGAATTGTAATAATTAGTCTACTTCTCATAGGGATATTTATTTGCATCTAAAATCCATAATATTGCCAAGCATAACCAAAAGAAATATATCCTGAATGAATCCATTTTTAACCAGTTGAGGGAAAAACCAATCATAGAGATAAAAATTATGAAAACGATGGTTTGATTTTTAGATTTTAAATTATTGAAACACCATAAAAAAATGTGAAGAAGAAACATGCCGAAAATTAAAAAACCAACCACACCTGTTTCACTAAGAATTCTAATATAAAGATTGTAGCCAGGGGGGAAGCGTTTGTCATTTTGATTTAAATATTTTAAACGAAACTCCCAATTATCTTTCTTAGCCCAAACCGGGTACATTCTTGATGATTCAAAAGCTTGTAAGCCATACCCAACCCCTGAAATTGGATTCTGAACAAATACTCTAAACATTGCCTGCTGGATACCAAATCGTGATTTGTTTGAAAGAGAGTGTTTTGAATTATCAATTTTAAATGAGGCAAGCTCTTTTTCAATTAATGTACTAATCTGCTTGTTATATATAATTGCTACAAAGGTAAAGGAGAAAAAAGCAATGATCAATATCCTATAAACAGTTTTAACGGATGCAGTTTTAATGACAAAAAAATATATAGCTATAATGAGCTGAACAAGGACAATAAAAAATGCCGCTCTGGATCCAGAAATATAGGCTAGAAAAAGCACAGCAATTGTTGGAAGGTATTTCCAATTCTTTGTTTCAGTCAAAACATAGCTAAACATCCATGCAGAAATTGACAATAAATATGTACCTAAGGCGGGGGGTTCAAAAGAAACTGAAGATATTCTTTTTAATCTAAGGTCTATTTTTGCCTCGGTAAAAGGAAAATAGTCAAAGAGATTAAGCAGACTCTTTTTTAAATAAATCATATTGAACTTTACAATCAACACCTCAATGACAGAATAGATCAGTACAATTACTAATGATGTAAGGATTGTTTTTCTAATAAGTTTTAGCAAAAAATTCAAGTCAAACTTTTTTAAAACATTATAGAAGGTTAATGGGATCAGGGCGGAGGCAATAATCAAAGAACCGTATTGCCTTATAAATCTAACGATGCCTGTCGTTTGTTTAAATTTGTAATCAAGTGCATTATTTATATTAAACATAAAACTAAATAAACACCAGAATATAAACACGATGAGTAACTGAAAGATTAGGTTACTTAAGGGTATTTTAAAGCTTCCGCTTGTGATGATAAAAAAAAATGAGAAAATAAAAAATATGATGCAAGAGTCCCTATAAAACTCACCCATAAAACTGAGTCCTGACCATGAATTAAATGGAATAAAGAAAATGCCGAGTGAAAACATTAATAAAATAATGTTCTTCACTGGAATTTTTTTCAGATTAGTATTTTCTCCATTTCGAAACATCAATATTCATTTTTTTTAAATTATTAATTTCCTTGGAAAAATGTTTTTTCAAATAACTAAGAGAATGCTGATCAATTGATGGCTGTTTAATTTGAAATAATCTTGAAAACCTGCTAACAAGCGTCTTTATCCTCCTTGTGGGTTTTATTATTTTTTTTAATTCATTTTTAAATCTAGAAGGTTGAAAGAGCAATGATGTAATAAGGTTTTTTTTGTAATATCCTCCAACATTGAATTTAGTTTCTAATGCTTGTTGTTTTACAATCAATTTAACCTCCAGGAAAGAATACACTTTTTTCAAGGTTATTTCGGGGGTTCTTTTAAATTCCTCGGCCGTTAAAACCAGTACATTTGAAAATATTTTTTTAGCCATTAGTATTTTTTTACAGTAAGTCGAATTGAACCTATAATACCAAAAATCTGAATAAGATTCTTCTCTTCGATTGTCTTCATTTTTTAGCGCACTAAAAAAGTCCATTGTTTCTCTTAACTCCCTTTTTAAATGCAAATAATTAGAATAAGCCCTGTCGATAGGGTCCCTTACAATTACAATAACTTTTGGGTCATTTAAATATTGTTTAATCATACCAAAATTTTCAGGATAATTAATATAGGAGGGGGAAGCATCTCCAATAGCAATTTCATCTTTTACACTCTTGAACAACTCTAAATATTCTTTTTCACTTTTAATATGCGACTGTTTAACAACTTTGTCCTTTGGCCCCTTGTTTAATTTAAATATTTGGGGTTGAGTGAAAAAATGTAGTTCCTTTTGGTTTGGCATAAAGATTTCTGGGTGTTGTTTTAGATAATGAAACAGTGAAGTTGTGCCACATTTTGGAAAGCCAGCAATAATAAAATTCGGTTTCTTCATATCAATTCAAAAACACTTTAATAGAATCTTTAATGTATATGTATATTGCCGCCATTGTGTTCCATAACACCAAGCTTACAAGGGTGGCTATTGCGGCCCCATTCATTCCATAATTAGGAATCAAATAAAGGTTTAAAAATATATTGGTTAGCAGACCAATAATTAAAATCAAGTTTAGCACCCTTTGTTTACCTGTCATATTCAAATAGATTGCACTTGGCCCAGAAACTGAGTTATATAGTTGAGCTGATAACAAAATAACCAAAGGTGTGCTTGCAACAATATAATTAGGTCCAAATAGGGATAAGATAT
>MDTD01122745.1_pt1 | contig 22507 bp, 23 predicted proteins | sample 811221 | NCBI WGS metagenome assembly MDTD01 (sample SAMN05326646, study PRJNA326480) | marine metagenome | isolation source: seawater | place: Pacific Ocean: South West | collected 2011 | reverse complement strand
TTTTTGATGCCGATCAAGGGACTTGGAAATCCCTTGAGAGCGATTAGACATCCAATAAGATCAGTGAAAGTAGTCTTCAAATTCATATTCAAGAAATTTATTCCTGACATGTATAAAACTGCAACGAGGAAAAGAGGAGTTACACCATTCAGAGCCCCTGACATTCCAGATTTGAAATTGTAAACGGTTTCGAACAAGCACTCTAAATTAAGGTAAAATTACCTCTTGAGTTTGGATTAACTTCATATCATCGAGGACGAATTTCGCTTTGGATGGGATGGAATGGTTCAGCGTAAGCAAGATGCAATGACTAGTGCTATTTTGAGATCGATAATGCAAGAACAACTCAATGAAGAGTTGTTGCTGGAGGTTAGAAAACCTCCAAGGAACATTAGTGATAATTCATTTAACAATCTAGCTCAAAGAATCGTGGAAGATGTAAGAGTTGCTGGTTCAGTTAATGACCCTGTAAGGAAAGTTCTCCAAAACGCTGGAATAACAAAAGCCGAACAAATTAAAGCAATTGATGTTTCATCTAAACCAACAATTAGGACCAGAAAAGTCAAGAAAGTAAGGGCCAAAAAAATACGAATCACCCCCGTAAGTAAAAAGAAGATTATTCCAAAAGCAAGTAGGCAAAGCCAGAGGACCAATAGAATACAGAAAAAAAGTGATTCGGAGATTCTTTTTACCATCTGATAATGCATAATAGTTCATTCGTTTCATTCAAAAGTGAGGTGTTCTCCCCACAACATGGGGCAGAACCATGAGGATGGACATTGCAAATCCAAGCGAAGAGCACCTAATGCTACGTGAAATGGTTCGCCAATGGGTCCAAGAGGAAGTAGAACCTCAAGCCTTAGAGCATGATAAGAAGGAAATATTCAACCTAGATTTATTAAAATCAATGGGAGAAATGGGTCTACTTGGCTTGACTGCTCCAGAGGAATACGGAGGGGCTGGTTTGGATGCTACTTCCTCTACAATCGTGCATGAAGAATTAGCATTCTCGGATGCTGGTTTTGCATTAGCCTATTTGGCCCATTCTGCTTTGTTCGTTAATAATCTAGCCTACAATGGAAACGAGGAACAAAAAGCAAGGATTCTACCAAAAGTGTGTTCTGGGGAATGGATAGGAGCAATGGCTATGTCTGAGCCTGATGCAGGAACAGATGTTCTCGGACTTTCAACTACTGCCGTTCAACAAGAAGATGGTTCTTGGAAAATCAATGGAAGAAAAATGTGGATTACAAATGGAGTTCTTGACGAATCCGGAACTCCTGCTGACATTGTTTGGGTGTATGCAAAAACAGGAACTGACGAAAAGGGTCGAACAAGAATGTCAACCTTCCTTGTTGAAGCTGGGACTGAAGGCTACTATGTAGGCCAAAAAATCGAAGATAAAACAGGTATGCGTGCCTCAAATACTGCTGAATTAGTTTTTGAAAATTGCATCGTACCTGCTGAAAACTTAGTTGGATCAGAGGGTGAATCACTTATTCACATGATGAGTAATTTAGAATTCGAAAGATTAGTGCTAGCCGCAATGGCTTTAGGTATTGGAAAAAGATGCCTGTATGAAATGAATAAGTATGCTTCTGAAAGAGAAGCATTCGGTAAAATGATAAGGGATTTTGGTCAAATTCAACGACATATAGGTCAATCATATGCAAAGTATAGATCTATGAGAGCATATATTTATGATACTGCAAATAATATGCAACTTGGAAAAGCCGGACAAAGATTAGATTCTGATGGCGTTAAGTTGTATGCTGCTAACGCTGCAAAAGAAATCGCTGATTCTGCTATCCAGGTATTAGGAGGGTATGGATACGTTGGAGAATATAACGTAGAGCGTCTATGGAGAGATGCTAAACTCTTAGAAATTGGCGGTGGAACTAACGAGAGCCATGAAAAGAACATCACTAAGGACCTTGCTAAAAACCAAGATCCAATTATTGACTAAAACCATCTAGTTTCTCTGCTATTTGGATTGCATTCAACGCAGCACCCTTGTACAAATTATCACTGACAATCCAGAGCCATACGGCTTTGGTGTTGCTAGGGTCCTTTCTAAGACGACCAACAAAGACTGACTCCTTTCCTGCTGAATCCAAGCAATCAGACCAATCCCTAGAATCTGTTAAAACAATGCCATTAGTATTTGATAACCGTGATTTTATCTCATCTAAGTCAACCTCTTTTTCAAATAAAATCCGGACAGCTTCGCTGTGAGAATACTGAACTGGAACTCTAACAGCATGGCATGAAATTTGAATATCATGAGAAAGAATTTTCTTGCTTTCATTTCTAACTTTCCACTCTTCCCTGGTTTCGTCTAAGTCCATCCAAATATCGATTTTAGGAATCAAATTGGCATGTATTTTTCTTTCAAATATGGATTCTTGCTCGGTCGATTTGACCTCTGCCTGCCAAGATTTAATTCCTTCATTTCCTGCTCCGGATACACTCTGATAGGTTGAAACAACTACTTCGTTAATACCCATATCAATCAACGGATTAAGAGCCAATACTAATTGGATGGTGCTACAATTTGGATTAGAAATTAAATTTGATGTTGTTGCCAATGACCCATTTATTTCTGGTACAATCAACGGGACTTTATCATGCATGCGCCAAAAACTACTGTTGTCTATACAAACAACACCTGATTGTGCTAATTTAGGAAGTTCTTGTTTCGAAAATTCTGAACCAGCGCATGCAAATAGAACCTCGATATTTTTTGCTTTCTCAAAATTATATTCAGAGACAGGAATTTCTCGATTAAAATAAGGCATCTGTTCGCATTTGTCAGAAGATGCAAATAAGTGATAATTATGGAAATCATATCCTTTACTTTCTAGAATTGACAATAAAGTTCGCCCGACAAGACCGGTTGCCCCTACAATTCCGACTTCCACATTGTATTTCTAAATTTGACAATGTTAAAATTGATGTGTTCTCGCCATTGTATTGTCGACATTCGTTGGTGCGTTCTATGGCTCTTATCGTCAGAAAGTATGGCGGGTCCTCAGTGACCCGAAGTGACCAGATAATTTCTATTGCTAATCAAGCAAAACAGACCATCGAAAGAGGGGATAAACTCGTTTTGGTTGTTTCGGCTAGGCAAGGTAGAACCGACCACTTAATTGAGATGGCAAAGATGGTGAGTGATAATCCCTCTAAATCAGCAATGGACAGACTAATTTCTATCGGTGAAGATGTTTCCTGTGCTTGGCTTGCAATTGCACTAGAGGCATTAGGAATACCATGCGAAACAATGTCTGGTATACAAGCTGGGATAATCACTGATGCCAATTTTGGTAACGCTAACATCATTGAAATCCACTCACAAGAAATTAGCCGAGTTCTTGGTGAAAATAAAATCCCAATAGTTGCTGGATTCCAAGGCGTGACAAGAAATGGTGAGTTAACAACACTTGGAAGAGGAGGTTCAGATGTAACTGCAGTTGCCATTGCATCCGAATTAAGCGCTGACATCTGTGAGATATGTGGTGATGTGGATGGTGTATATACTGCAGATCCAAAGGCAGTACAAGGAGCGAGCAGATTAGAACAAATCGACTACAAGACTATGCTTGAATGGTCTCTTTCTGGCGCAAGAGTCTTCGATCACAAGGCAGTAAAATACGCCCAAAAACACCAAGTTCCAGTTCGAGTAATGCACGCAGATAGAAGAAATAAAGGAACTTTAATTAGCCCAAAAGTCGCATTTATCAAAATCAAAAATCAAAAAAGTGCCTCAAACTAATCTAGTACTGTACAGGTTCAGGATCGCACATTCGCCATAAAAACCAACATGCCGCTGTCCTGTATGGAGACCAACGCTTTGCAAATTCCACTACTTCGTCTTTGGTTTCAAGTGCTGGATTCAATTCTTTGCAACTTCTAATCAAGGCAATATCTCCAATACTGAACAAATCAGGTTTGAGTAGTGAGAACATCATCACCATTTCGGCAGTCCAGGGACCAATTCCTCTAAACTTAACCAAGTGTTTCATAACAATATCTGACTCTAGAGACCAATCAAAATCCAATAAATCTACTGAATTCTCTGCCAGACCAATGATGTAACTTGTTTTTGCTCGTGTTATCCCACACCCAGCAATACTCTCAAATGATTGCTTTAGAATCTCATTAGGCTCGACATTCCCGACTAATTGTGTAAATCTATTCCATATGCTATCGGCTGCTGCGACACTAATTTGTTGTCCAATAATTGAGCGGATTATAGTTTCAAAAACTCTCCCGTTACTAGTCATTTTCACATCATCAAATTTAGCTACCTTCTCACCTAGGAATTCATCCTTGGATAGATGCCTGCAGGCTTCATCCCACCATTCTGGTTCTCTAGATGAATCATAGGCCATAATTCAAGACAGAAGCGATTGCTTCAATAAGATTGTTTCACTGCGAACTAACATGGGTCATGATAATCTTGAGCAGTATTTTTCTTGGTTTGAACTGAAAAGTTTGCCAAGAACTGGATGGGTTCAAAATGGTGTTAGTAATCCAGAGACTGTAGCTTCACATTCTTGGGGTATGTCCTTGCTTGCGATGAAATTATGTCCCGAAAATTTAGATTTATCGAAAGTTCTACAGATTTGCATTGTTCACGATTTACCAGAATCCATTGTCGGTGACATCACTCCTTATGATGGAGTATCAAAAGTAGATAAGAAAAAAATGGAATCCGAGGCAATGAAGAACATAGCTCCTGAATTTAATGAACTATGGGAAGAATATGAAAATCAATCCTCAGAAGAAGCAAAGTTTGTCAAGAGGATGGATAAGTTAGATATGTCCGTTCAAGCGATGATTTACAAAAAGCAGTTAGCAATGGATAGTGAAACATTTATCCAATCTGCAAAGAAGTACTTAGAAGAAGAGGACTTAGACCTTATTCTAAAATTTGCTAACTAAGAAATAGAATACCTCAAAAAGGACTGGACTACCGCAAGGCTACACAGCCCGATAGTGTAGGGGTCCATCATGGTGGGTTTTGGTCCCGCCGACCTCGGTTCGAATCCGAGTCGGGCTACCAATTTAATTATCCATCAGTATCGGAGGACTAATCTTTACCCTTCTGACTAACAATGTGATAGATGTAACCATACACAAAGACGTGGCGATAATATTGATCATATTGTCTAATTCAGTGTTTTGAATTAAGCCCGGCATAAGGAATTCATACAAACCAATTTCTCCATCTCTGAATATCAAGTCTAATGCAAGAATCAGGTAAAGACTGTACACTCTGAAGTTGAGCCATTGAAACCATTTTTTGGTCACAGCAGGGATAATAAATCCAAGGGACAAGATTAGAATTCCAGGAATTATATATTCGGTATGCCCATCAAATCTTATGAAGCCTAAAATCAAAGTAAATGTGTAGCAGAAGCTCCAAATCGGGTCTTTAAATCCAATCAGATCATTTTCATTCATTTCAAAATTTGGCATTGAAAGAACTAGGCACAGACCCATCAGAAAAACTGGGAGATCTGAATAAGACAATGAGTAAATTGCTGCTTCTAATATATTTACAATGATTACTAATTCCATAATTCCAATCATTAACTGGTTTCCATCAGCCTTTTGCCTGAATCCTTGCAGGTATGCAAACAGTACTATTGGAAAAATAACACTTAGCACCTTCGCAATAAAAAATAGATTCAATGATTCCTTATCTGCAAATACAAAGATAAGCACGGAAGATACTGAAAGAGAGTAAAATGCTGTTTTCCGATAAGTTTGCATCAACCAAACAAAAACGATTACTAAACAAGATAATAGCACCAAAAATAGAGGCAATTCCAAGTCTAGAACCTCCTTCTTATCCTACGCATCTTCGTTGCTGAAGGTTGATATTCATACTCAAGGAAATTCAGTTTTGGTGGCTTCAAATTCTTGGAATTCCACAATTGATTGAATCCCGACATGTCAAGATCCTCAATTTTTGGCTGTAACATTACATTAATTTCATCTTCACTAACTTGTTCGACAAAATATGATTCAATCTTGTTTGACATTTGCAAAGTTGCTCTACGAATTAAATCAGGAACTACATGCTCAAAATCACCAGATTTCTTCTGCAAGAGGAACATGTCGTCTTGTCTTCCAATGACCTCGGAGATGTGTTCTCTAGCATCACCGCATGCGCACGGTTCTTTTCCAAGAACCAGCAAATCATTCTGCCTATAACGTATGATTGGCTGAGTAATTCTGACAAAATCACTGATTATTGGACGGAATATCCCCCTGTCTTCGTCTACCCACTCTTTTTGGATAACCATTATCTCTTCGTTAAGATGTAAATTACCCAATTCACAAGTCGCTGCTATTTCTCCTTCGGTTGATGAATAAAATTGGTGAACAATCTGACCAAAGTGCTGCTCTATCACATTTTTATCAACTTGAGTAAGAACTTCTGCAGAGGATACGATCCTGCGCAATTTGATTTCGACACGATTATCTGCAAGGTATCTAAGCACGCTAGGTGGAGCGATTAGAATGTCTAAATCAGTTGCAACTAACTTTTCAACTAACTCATCCATTGGTTTCATCAAATCAAAAAAGTGGAATTTGATATTCCTAGAACCGACATTCTCGTATGTATTAGAATTAGCTCTCAAAAATAGACCTATGTTATGTTTAGAGAATATAGACCCACCAAGTCCCCTTGCCATCATATATCCAGACCATCTATCCTGTTCAGCCTTTGAAACGATATGCATTCCTCTTGCTCCGCTTGTACCCGATGAAAAACCAACCGAATAACCATCGATTTTTTCGGTAAAATCCCTAGACTTTTCCGCTGAGAGAGCCATATTCTTTGCATATTCAACATCGAGATCAACTGTCAAATATTCTTGAAGGTTTGACATCATTGTTGCTTTATCTAAGATGGGAAATTTTCTCCAATCATCATCTGAATAGTCTTTCCAATGTTCTTTGAAGAATTCTGAATTTCTCCTTATTTTTTTAACATGCTTGAGCATTGATTTCTCTTGTTTTTTGAGCAACTTATCTCTAGATTTTATTTTCTTAGGGGTCTTGAAATAAGTCCATAGAGTCAACAACTTACTCATATTAACTCCTCCAAGCATTCAGAAAAAGTCTGTTTTGGAGACCAACCTAAATCCCTTACACTCTCAGAGATATCTAATCTCATTGGTTTAGTAATCTGGTCAAGTGAATAATGATTTATTCTTTGATTTGGGGCAATAGAGGATAGTATTCGCAAAGGGAGCAAAGGAACATTACGACTTTTTTCAACACCGTGAATTTTGCTGGCATATTCCATGATCATGGACTTGAAACTTAACGGCTTTCCGCTGGAAATGTTGTAAAATCTCCCTTTTGCTTGCGCTTCTATAGAGCATTCAACAGAATCGAGAAAATCACTCATAGTTGTATAATCAAGCAATGATTTACCATTACCTGGAATTATTACTCTTTTCTTTTTGATTAAATTGTTTAATTTAGGAGCAAGGGTTTGATCACCTCTCCCAATAACTGCCCTGGGACGAAGTCCTGTCCAGTTCTTGTAAGATGATTCGAGAATTACTTTTTCACAATCATATTTTGACTTTGAGTAGAAAGATTTTGGACGGATAGTCGGATTTGTTTGTAATTCATTTCGTGGCATATCATCGAATATTGACGCAGAGGAAATGAAAATGGTGAATATTCCTGCTTTTTCTAAGGCGGGGAGGATATTTTCTATCATCAAGACATTTGCATCAAATTGACTTTTGTCACCATGCGCAGAGGCAAATGCAGCGCAATGAATGAAGACATCAAAGCCTTGTAATGTCTCGCTAATATTGTCTTTAACTAAATTAAGAGAGAACCCTTTGCAATCTATCCCAAGATTATCTATTTTTTCTGAGTTCCGTGAAATAGCGCCTAACTCATACTTACCAGCAAGCCTATTCAATATTTGACTACCAAGAGAGCCTGTAGCACCGCTTACTAGTACTCTCATGAATGTGACCTCTTAGCAAATCTCCAAGGCAAATATACCAATCCAGACGCCCAAAGAGTAGATATTAGCCAACCAAGCCAAACTGGGACCGTAGTAGGCTCTTCCACCTCAATTTGGAAACTGTCCTGCCTTAATTCCCCGTCTATTATTCCCTTCACTACAATGGTTTGATTTCCACTAAATGAAAATCTTACATCACCTAACCAAATATCTTGTTCAGTGAATTTTTCAAAATCCTGAATCATTATCACATCATCTAATTCATCTTCGTACAATATTTCAATCCACAAAGATTCAACATTTCTTTCAGATTCCGTTGCAAGTAACATTATTTCACAATTCTGTGGTGCTTTGGGAGGCCAAAGCATGAATTCAACCTCGACGATTGTATCATCCAAGTGTGTTTGAACTCTCATAGGAGCATCAAGACCATTTCCTGGAATGAAGGTTGGATGATGAGCGGATACTGGAGATAGGAGTAAGATCATCAAAACAGCAATCACGGGAGTTAGGTTAAGAGATAATCTTCTTGATTTTGCTTCACTACCTGCAAGGTCATCGAGATAGATTGTCGCAACTCTTGCCATGAGATGAGTAAAGACCAATGCAAGAATGATGTTTGCCAATAGAGTTGGTATGCCTTTTTCGAAAGCAAAGAACTGAGGAGTGAACGGAGAAAATAATACATCACTGGCTAAGAGCATTGGGATGAAAATTAATGGTTTTCCAGTTAGATTGAATTTAACGTTCAACAGACATAGAGGTAAGAATAGCCAAGTAACTGAGTGCGCACTCCAAACAGGAGTAGGTGCTCCAGGCCTATACACATGACCTTCGTTCATCAACAAATCAACGAAAATCGGATTCATCACCAATAAGAAGACGTGAATTGCTAGAGTTGCCAATCCGAATTGTATTAGTTTGAGCTCTCCAAAGAAATCTTTGCAGAGTTTGATCATAAAGAATAGAATTACTGGAGCAATAAAGAAGTGAAGCATCAGATTGAACCCAAATACTTCGGTGAAAACATATCTTGAATCCATGAAATTCAGAGATGCAAAAGAAAGATGGAATAACAAAGTCCAGAGCAATAGAAGAAGTGATACCGTCATTATACCATCAAATTTTTTACCTGACTCTCTCAAATATCTATGAATAAGAAGAATAGCAGAAAATTCTGCAATCATACCGCCAGATAAGGTAAGCATGTGCGGAGGAGTTACTATCGTAGTATCAACACCAAATTGAGCATGCCAGAAATTATCGTAAAATGCTCCAACGATAATCGTTAACATCCCTAGAAGTGTAAACCAAATCTCAATTGGTGCATAATAACCAAAAAAGTTGTACTCTGTATCATTTTCAACTACTAATTCTTGTCTCATTTTCTTACTAGAGAGGATATAGTACAAGCATAGAACGATGCAAAGTGGCAAACCAGCGAGTACCATCACATGAGGGGGAGTAAGGAATTCATCTCTTCCCACGTCAGTGTGCCACTGAATGTCGATTGACATTCCAACTCTTGAAGTAAAATGATAGAGAGCAGAAAATGCACAGAACCAATAGAGGAATTTCTCCCTATGCATCATCTATCCTCCAAACCAAGGAACTATTTTTACCATTAACATCGTTGATTATGTGTTCAAATGTGCCTTTTTTTCCAGTTGCCCAATTAAAAAAATCGATCATTTTGTTTGCGCTTGACAAATTTGAATCAGAGGAAAAAGAGTTTTTATCTTGGACACCTTGTTCACTAACAAGGTTGTTCGGAGGGTTTAGGTAATGTTGTTTCCCATTGAATGAGGCATATGTAGCAGGCAATTCTCCATCTATATTCCAGAATTTGGATTCTTGTAATTTGAAATTTCCTTCTCTAGCGAATGCGCAAATAATGCATGAAGAAAAATCTCCAGACTTGTGCAGAGAATTTGGTTTTTCATCAGAGACAACCAACATAGCATATTTGCAGTTAACATATTGAAACATGTCAGAAATAGTCTGAATTGCATGATGAGGTCCACATGTCCCATCTAAGACATCAAATGAAAAAACGTGATTGCTTTGGGGTGAAATTTCATTGTCACCTAACCCCATATATTTCTGTATATTAGGAGCAAAAGCAGGCTCTGCTCTGAAATTTATTCTGTAAACTCCTGAATGAATCAAAAGTCCAATATCTGATTTATTGATACTATTTTCATGTAAAAACGCAGTTGCCAATTTTGCAATATTCTTAGCAGGGTTCCTTGACCCAATGCTAATCTTACTCCAAGCAACTAAGCTTACCAAGTACCTGCCTCCTTGGGAGTCATGAAGTCTACACCAATCATACTCAATCCGCTACCAAAAGCCACCAGGAATATTCTCTCATCTCCTTGAATTGAATTATTGGAAAGCAAACTTTCCAGGACAACACCATGAGTTGTAGAAGCAGTATTTCCAGCATGATCAGTAGATCTCACCTTTTCTGGTGTACCAAAAATACTTCCCGCAATATCCGCTCCTTTTCCAACTGCGCGAGGAGAGGTTTGATGCGATATTACGTGTACATATTCATCCCATGCATCCTGTGTAATATTTCTTCTAAGGTAGGGACCAAGATTTGTCAGTCCTGCATTCTGCAATCCTCTTCCATCTGTTCTCATCGCTGGTCCTCTCATACCTTTAGCAGCCTCAGCGATGCACATATCATCATATTTTGACAATGTAACAGGCTCGTAAAAATTTATTCTTTGCTCATTGGATTGTGATATAACATATGCACAACCAGCATCCCCAATAGTTAGGCTTGGAATTGCTTTCTTGTTGAGATATAAATTTCTGGATAGCGCTTCATACAGAGCCGGCGTGAGATATTCTCCAGACAATACAAGTGCGTTTTTACAAGTCCCTGATTTTACTTGAGAGTTAGCAACCATAAGACCCGTTACCATTCCAGAACATGCGTTTGAGACATCAAATGAGCGTGCGTTAATTCCTAATTCATCACATATTACAGAAGCCATCGAAGGCGAAATTAATTGCTCTAATTTTTCATTCATTTTAGAGACTGCACAATAAATAACGAGATCTATTTCGGATAACTCAATTTTAGACCTCTCAATTGCTTTTTTTGCAGCTTCGATAGCCATTGAAATCGAACTCTCATATTCATCAGCTTCGTGATGAGTCTTGATTTTTGTAAGCCTTTTCAAATCGATTTTCTGAGGAAGGCGTCCTTGGGGAGCGAAATCTTCTGTATTGACAACTTTGCTTGGGAGATAAGAGGCAAAACCACTAATCTGTGTAAACAAATTATCTCACCTACTTTGCATTGTGAAAATTACACAATTAAAGATTCACCCGTTTTTTTTCGTCATCATTCCATTCATACTCAAAACTCGTAGCCGAAATTATCGAAATTCTATTCCTTAGTGCCACGGTTATGAAATTCAATAACACCAGATATTTAAGTAAATAAATTCTAATTGAGAAGCGGTCTAATTCAGTACTTTTTGATTCTCTCATTGCCCTTCGCCATTTCTTGAAATGTCCTTTCTTGAGCAGATTTCTTGACAGGTTCATGTACATAGGTGCAGTGATTCTACGAGCAATTCCAGTAGCCTCAATCTGTTGATTCTCCATAATGCAACCTGCTAAATTATCATTCTCGGAATAAAGATGAAGTGCACTTGTAGCCCTAGGGTTACATTCTATGGGTAATATTCGCCCATCATCAGATTCGAATACATCAAAGCAAATGAAGCCAGTATAGTTCAGCTCCTTTGCGACCTTTGCTATTATCCCCCCAATGTCTCCTCGCCCATTATTCTTGAAAAGAACTGACGACTTTGATACGGTAAATTCACTTCCATAGCAAGAGACTGACAGGACTTTTCCTTCAAAGCAGATACCTTGCAAGCAATATTGAACTCCATGAACCTGTTCTTGCAAGATCCAAGGTCTATCCATGCTAATCTTTCCTTGGAAGTTCCTGGCTGTAGGATTAAATTGTACATTATGACCAAATCTTGAGTATACTGGTTTGGCAATGAAATTGTCAATTGGTGGATTTACTAATTCTTTGACATCAGTTATTTTTACGGTTTTAGGGACATCTAAGCCAATTGATTTACAGAATTCAATGAATCTAAACTTATCATGGAGTTTATCGAGGACATCTATGTCTGAGGTGAATATTTTACAGGGGATTGAATCTTTGTGATAAGAAAAATGAAATGTTTCTTCATACACTGGAATAATTAAATCAATTTTTTCAGTCTTAATGACTTCATTTAGCCAAAATACAAACTCATCTGGATTATGCCTTGGCGATGGATGTTTCAAGATCTTGTATGCCCATTTTCTATATCTGCCAAAATGGAACCGATTGGAATCAGCAATGATTACCTCATGCCCAGCAAGAGAGAATAGTTTTGCAAGATGTATAGACGCTGGGGCCCTACCACAAGACACCAGCACCCTTCCCATAGTCGGTAAAAACAAACTAGACAAATCAATCTTGTTCCGGATTTTAGCAATTATAAAAGGGATGTAACTTCCTATTTGCAAGGAAAAATGAATTGAGAAAATTTGTTAAACAGAATGTCCTGAATAAAATCAGTGGAGAACAAGACCTTCAGTCAAAAAATTGATTCCTTTGCAGAGATGCTGGAAGAAAGAAATCTCAATGATTTCGTGTCCAATTTCAACTGTGAAAATGGTTTTTTGACCTCTGGTTCTACCACATTGCCTTACACTAAAACCTCGATGAAGAATAGAAAGGCATGTTACACTGTATCACAAATGAGCCACAATTACCACTACGCAAAAAGGGAAATCGAGATAGAGAATCTAGGCTTTAGCCGCTTCATAGTCTATCCTATGCTTGAGACTCTTGCTTTATTCCTTCGAATGGCAAAAATAGACAATTCTATCATGCTCAATAATTGGGGAATTTCAACCAACCTATATCCTAGGAATCCTAATTTGGATGAGTTTGGACAGATTATAGATAGTGTGCTAATAAACAACAAAAAAGATGCTATCATTTTCAGATCAATTAATTCAACAACGTGTTCCGATTTGGAGCAGTATCTCGTCGATTATGGCTTCAACAGGATTTTTTCAAGAAACATTATACTTTTTCCCTACACCAAACTTTCGGACTACAAGAGAGCAAATAGAAGGCAAATTAATCGAGACTTGAAATTACAAAAAGAGCATGGATTACATTGGGAGATGGTTGATGAGTTAACTGAAGAACAGGCTTTGAGAGTAAAGAATCTGTATGACCAATTATACTTGGATAAATACTCAAAATACAATCCACAATTCACTTTGGACTACTTCTTAGGAACTATCCAAAACGAGATCTACACTTACCACCTTTTGTACAAAGATGATGAAATGGTAGGAGTTTTGGGGATGTTTACCATAGATGGATTGTCAACTAATCCAATACTTGGCTATGATTTTAATCAAGAATTTTCCGATGACCTTTACAGGGTAATAACATCTAGAATTGCAACATTTTGCTCTGAGCATCAATTGCGAAGACACGCAAGTTCTGGTGCTATGGAATTCAAAAAGTTACGTGGAGGGATCTCAGTTCCCGAGTATACTATGGTTTACACCAAGAATCTAAATTGGTTTAGAAGGTTAAACTGGTCGATATTTAGGTTCATAAGTATCAAAATCGCTAAGCCTATAATCATGAGAATGGAGAATTCGTAGGGTTCATCAATTGCCGACATTTGGAGATGTCAATGAGCATAGAAAAGATGGCAGTTTTGGGCGCAGGTCAAATGGGAAATGGTATTACACAAGTAGCAGCCTGTGCAGGATATGATGTTATTATGATCGACATCAAACAAGAATTTGTAGACAGAGGAATTGCAACCATTGAGAAATCTTTGGCAAAACTAGTGTCTAAAGAGCGTATGACTCAAGATGATGCTGATGCTGCTAGAGCAAGAATCAGTACCTCTACATCCAGAGATGTTTGTGCAGATGTGGACTTGGTGGTCGAAGCGGTTCCAGAAATTCTCTCACTAAAAACTGAGATTTTTTCAGAACTAGACCAAATATGCAAACCTGAAACAATCCTTGCATCCAACACATCATCAATCTCAATTACTGAAATTGCAGCATCTACTAGTAGACCTGACAGAGTTATTGGAATGCATTTCATGAACCCAGTACCGTTGATGAAATTAGTTGAGATAATCAATGGTGAATTGACTAGTGATGAGACCAATGCAGCAGTCGTTGAAGCCAGCGAGAAAATGGGTAAAGTTCCACTTACCAGTGAAGATTATCCAGGTTTTATTTCAAACAGAATATTGTGCCCTATGCTCAATGAAGCGATCTTCTGTCTTCAGGAAGGAGTTGCAACGAAGGAAGCAATTGATGGAATTATGAAATTAGGAATGAACCATCCTATGGGTCCATTAACTCTTGCTGACTTTATTGGATTAGATACTGTCCTGCACATAATGGATGTCCTCTATGAGGGACTTGGTGATTCTAAATACCGAGCAGCACCTCTTTTGCGAAGAATGGTGGCAGCAGGATTACTTGGAAGAAAATCTGGTAGAGGATTCTACGATTACTCCTGAGCAACATCATATTAATTTGCTCCATCTAGGGTATTCATGCTCGAAGATGTATGGTTGGTAACTGGGGCAAGCAAAGGACTTGGATTAGGATTTGCAACTCAACTTGCGAAAGATGGAAATACTGTAATTGGCTTAGCAAGAGAATCTGACGAATTGAGATTAGCTGGACAAAATCTTGCCGAAATATCCGATTCTAGTTATGTAATTGCATGTGACATGGGGATTGATGATTCAGTTACTTCAGCCGCATCACAAATTCTAGAAAGCGTTTCATCTATTGCTGGAATTATCCACAATGCAGGACAAATTGGACCTGTTGTGGGCATGGAGAATGTAGATCAAAAACAATGGGAGAATCTAATCAAAGTAAATTTGACGAGTGTTCAATCTCTAACAAATAAGTTAATGCCGATTATGAAACATGAAAAACAAACAAGGATCACTACAATATCTTCCGGCGCCAGCTTAAGGAGCATAGAAGCGTGGTCTGCATATTGCGTATCAAAAGCAGGCTTGGATATGTGGACAAAATGTATGGCAGAAGAAGGAGCAAAATACAATATTTCAGCAATTGCATTTGCACCAGGAATAGTCGATACAGGAATGCAAGAGGATATCCGTTCAGCAAATCCTGAGGATTTCCCAGCACACAAGAACTTTGTTGATTATCACAGAAATGGAGATTTGACGGATGCACAGAGTACTGCAAATAAGATGATTCCATTAATTACAACTCATTCAATGAGTCAATCTGGTGAAAGGTTCGATATTAGAAATGTCTAATCAAACCATTCTCTTTAGTTGAATATCTGTTAGTTCTCTGAGAACATCCAAACCCGGTCTTTGTGGAAGTTGATTCAAGATATCATGAGCAGCAGAATGGTATTCTACTGCACGTTGTTTTGCATATTCAACTGAACCTAATTCATACAAGGCATCATGAGCCGCATCTCTAATTTCTTTTGGACAGTCGTCGCCTTTGTTGTATGCTGCCAAGAATGCTTGTTTTGCTGGGGAGTCTGGTTGTCTTAATGCATGGATAGCCATCAATGTCTTCTTTCCTTGTACGATATCAGAACCTGCTGGTTTACCTAATTCTTCAGTCGAGGACATAATATCGATTATATCGTCCATCAACTGGAAGCAAAGACCGGTATTTTCTCCCCATTTTGCCATCATTTTGACAACCTCTTGACTAGAGCCTGAAAGGAATGCACCAATTTCAGCACAGACAATGAACATGACAGAGGTTTTACCAAGAATCATCTCGATATACTCATCCTCTTCAACAATCTCTCTATCTTCGAATTCTATGTCTAATTGTTGACCTTCACTTACTCTGCGAACCATCCATGCAATTTTCTTGAAGATGGTAACAGTATCTTCTGTTGAAATATTCTTTGCATCATAAAGAGTCTCAAAAGCAATCGCCAGCATAGCATCTCCTGCATTAATTGCTGTGGGCATATCATATTCTATGTGAACAGCATTTCTTCCTCTCCTAATATCGTCATCATCCATAATATCATCATGAACAAGGGTAAAGTTGTGAATGATTTCGATTACTGATCCCACGTCTATTATTCCTGAATGTGATCTACCAGTAGCGTTAGCAACAAGCCAAGGAAGACTTGCTCGCATTCTTTTTCCGCCGCCCTCAATAAGGTGCATCATAGCATCTGACAATCTTTTGTGACTTGTATTTCTGAGTGAAGTCTCAATCCTTTTTTCTACTGCTGGCATCACTTCTAGCAAGGAGGTCTTGTAACTTGCTGGTTCTGCATTTGGAAGCAGGAATGTTACGTCCCCCATATCGTGGATTTTACCATCCTCTAAATCTTCCAATCCTGTGCCAGCAAAACCTGCCTTCCACCAATTTTCGGTCATAATATCTTCTGCGATACACCTAAACCATGGAGCAATAAATCCGGTCTCTTCAGTTTGCTTACTTATCATGTCCTGCAATTCTTCTGCATTTACCCATTTAATTTCAGATACCTCATTTGGATTTGGGTCCAGTTCAACATCAGCTTTGATGACCAGAATATGGTCTAATTCCCTTTCAATCCAGTCTGGATTCATTCTAGCCTGATAAAGCATTTTAGTTACGAAATGGAAATCATCTGTGGAGATTTGAGATGGACTGATACCTAACTCCTGCTCCATTTTCCTAACTGCTGCAATTTTGGTTCCGATGTAATCATTCGGATTCATCTCTTCCTCGCTTGCTAGAGGATGAGAGCAACAAGTATTTGCCCAAACACCAGGAAAAGTCACTTTATCCAGTGCTCTTCTTTGAAGCAGTAATTTACCTTCTGAATTGAAGAGTAGAACTGAAAATGCACGATGCAGTTTTCCTACATCGTGATGTGTATCAATTTTTGAATCAGAACCAATGATATTGTCATTCTCGTCAACTAATATCACCTTTTCAGCCATTAGTTCTGCTTGAGACGAATCTTGGTCTTTGAGCAAAGTGGACTGCTCGTCACTCAAAGTGACGCTTGGAACATCGTCTATTCCATACCCAGACACTGTTCTCACCAATTCTTCCAAAACGAGGCCGTTCATGATAACTTCGCTGCGCCATTTTGTAATTTAAGATTGAATTTTTGTTCCAATTACATCAATACCCAGACATGCTTTTTCGAATCTATCGTTTTTCTCCCCGTTGACTAAAACGACCTCAATTCCTTTATCTGAAACCTCAAAACCTCTTGTGATTTTCAGGCCAATCCCCCCTGTAACATCGATAGCAGATTCATGTGAACCCAAGTATCCTGAATTTCTTGTTAAAGTTGGAATAACGATTTCTTTACCATCACCTGGTGGATTCTTAAGGACTCCATCTACGCCTCCAATGGCAAAAACTAATCTTTCAACATCATCAATTTCAATTGACAATCTCTTCACTAAATCATCACCCGATAAAATACCAAAAATTTCAGGAGCAGAGCAGTCAACAACATCCCCAAAAGTAATGATAACATCGGCATTTGAATTTTCGAATATGGATAAATTTCCCTCAAAATTTGATCCAGTTTCATTTGCCCACTTGTGTGCAGGAAAAACCTCGCAATCCAAATTTAATTCTTGCAGATTTGAAAGCACAAATGAGTTCAAAGATTCCATATCTCTTCTCACTTCTTCAACTGCCTGTTCTTGAGTGAATATTCCGGGCTCAGGCATAAATTCCTCATCCTGCTTGCCAAGGTGTAGTTTCCAATGCTTGGCACGCAAGTGACCAAATGATCCAGCACCATGAACTAAAATAACCTGATAACCAGCTTCAACTACATTCTTCACTTGTCTTGATAGGTTTTGAATTACCTCAAGATTAGGAGTCAGTAAAACGGTTTTGTCGGTGATTAAACCACCCCCCCATTTTACCACGATCCGCTTTGCCATGTTTAGGGGAAGAAGTAATTGCAATTGAGTCTATTCCTATGACAGGTTTGATGAACAAGTTGGGTTTGGATTTGCATATGTCTGATGAACCTACACTCCAAGAGTTCCAACTCGCAATACAAGCTGAGTTGATTAAGACAGAACAAATTCCAGATAAAGAAGATAGGAGGAAAAGGCAAACTCAAATTGAGGTTACGATGAATGAATTACTCAAATTCAGGAAGAAGTATAGCGAATTAAAGAGAATGGGAATTGATCCTTTCAAAGAAGTTACAACTGGTGAGGATGCTCCACTAAAGATGAGCAGAGTAGCAGCCACAGCCGTAGATGCAGAGAGTTTCAATTCACTTTCTTGTACAAAATGCGGTTCTCCCCTTGAACAGGATTTGGACTTCTGTCCAAATTGTGGTCATCAGAGATAATCACTCTTCTTCTGCAGCCGCTGCTTGTGCTGCCTCTTCGGCAGCTTGTGCTGCTTCTTCTTCTTCCCATCTCATGAAAGTCTCTTCGATGATTGGATCATCTGCTTCAATTCTGTATAGGTACTCCGGAGGAACCTCATCGGTGATGAAAACAGTCGTTCCTGCTCTGTAAATCTGGTAACCATCTGCGATTGCTCTAGTGGTATCAACCTCAAGAATTGCTGGTCTGCTTATTCTTACATGTCCTGCTTCAAGAGCATTGAGAATAGTTCTTGAAAGGTGAATGTGTTGTCTTTCTCCTTTTGTTATTCCGTACTCCATCAGAGTTTCCACTTGACCTTCTTCACATGGCCAGTAAAGGACCTCTGGTATGTCATCAGTTGGGAGATCAAGATCCAGTTCAATGGAGTGCCCATAAGTTGCTCTTATGGAGCCTCCCTCGATTTGGTATCTTCCTTTTTCATCTGCATTAGCGATTGATTCAAAGTGCCATGACCTCAGCCAGTGGAAGTTTCTTCTCTGGTTTGCAATTGCATCGGACAAGTCTCTAAGATTGACCCATCCGTTGATGTCCATCTCCAAGTTAAATTTCTCAGGAGCGTGCCTTAGAATCAATGCAAGCATTCTACCAAGAGAGCCTGCTTCTCTGTCTGACATGATGAACTTGCCTTCTTTATTACAAACTGGACAGTTAGTACCTTGAAAATCTCCGTGCTCGGGACACTTACGCAACATAATTCCACATGCGACAGAATCCCATTCATAGACTCATCGGAGATTTGGAATACAAAATTATTAGATGATTGATTTATTTTTAGTCCCAGTGACCGTGAGTATCAAAGACTCCTACTATCTAGGAGTAAATATGACCAATGTAGCCATGGTGGGAGCAGGTCAAACCAAGTTTGGAAATCATCCTCTTGGATTGAAGGGAATGTGGGCTGAGGCAAGCGAGAAAGCATACTCCTCTATCGATGGTGATTTTGACTTGAGCATGGTCGATGAGGCATATATCGGTAGCATCGCTTTTGGTGGTAGCCAACTTGGAAATACAGCGGCTTTGTTGACTGAACATTCCGGTCTAAGAGGAGTCCCGGTAAGAAGAGTTGAGAATGCATGTGCATCATCTGGATTTGCATTAAGAGATGCATGGATGGCAATTAAATCTGGACAAGCAGATGTGGTCGTTGCAGGTGGAATTGAAAAAATGAACGACCTTTCTGCAGAAAGGAAGCGGTACTGGCTTGGTGTTAGCGGTGATACTGAATGGGAGAGATTAGCTGGATTAACTTTCCCAGGCACATATGCTCTAATGGCAAGAAGACACTTTCATGAATACAATTCCGTGCATGATGACTTAGTTCATATTTCGGTGAAAAATCACGCTCATGGATTTGATAATCCAGACGCACATTTGCAGAAAAAGGTAGATTTTGACAAGGCAGCAAATGGATTCATGGTCGCAGACCCACTCACTCTGTACGATTGCTGTCCTACTTCTGATGGTGCTGCATGCGTGATACTAGCAGCAGACCACATCGCGAAGAAGATGACAGATTCTCCTGTTTGGATTACAGGAAGCGGAGCAGGAAGTGACAACTTAGCATTACACGACAGACCTAGTATTACGACGCTAAAGGCAACAATAAATGCCTCGAAGAAAGCCTATCAACAATCCGGATTGTCTGCTAAAGATATTGATTTAGCTGAGGTCCATGATTGCTTTACCATAGCAGAAATGCTTGCTTATGAGGATCTCGGTTTCTGTGAAAAGGGCGAAGGTGGAGTCTTTGCCAGAGAAGGAAGTGGAATCAGAAACGAAGGCTTGCTAACTATCAACGGGTCAGGTGGTCTAAAATCTAAAGGCCACCCATTAGGCGCAACTGGAGTTGGACAATCTGTTGAAGTATTCAAGCAACTAAGAAATGAGGCAGGAACTAGGCAGGTTAGAGATGCTGAAACTGCACTAACACACAACGTTGGCGGTTCAGGCGCTACTTGTGCAGTTCATGTTTACGGGAGGTCTCTTTGATGAGTGACAGGACGATTTGGCAGGGTTACGGACTTGTTATTTCGGATTCAGGGTATACTGCATCATCACTTTTTCATATAAACGGCAAGAGAGTATTTGGAGCAGATTCTGATTTTACAACCCTTGCCTTCGCTCTGCTAGATTACCTTAGCCAGAGTGGGGTTGAATTTGAAATGATTAAGATGGATGAAAACTTTGACGCAGAACTCATTTCAAAATGCTTTGAACTAAAACAACCTAACGAGGAAGATGAGTGCTCAGTCGTCATGAAATCACATTATTCAAGCATATCTTTAGCCATAACAGGTGGTGATTTCTCCGAAGAAAACTTCTATCAACCGGAACTTGAACTGGATGAAGAATTTTATTCAAACATAAACGATGCTTGGAATTTGGAGACCAGTTTGCAACATGTTTCTCAAGGAGCATATGTTTCAAGTCAACAACATACAGAAGCATCAACTGCTAGGCTTAGATTACTTGCACAGGTGGGAACCAATGGACTAACTTGGCCACCAAGAGAACTTCAAGATGATGGCTCTAGACCAAGTGAGACTGTTAATTTAAGGAATAACGTCAATGTATTATCTTGGACAAAACTATCAGCAGGTGGGGCACCATCAGAGTTTAGCATCAGATCACCCATACTTGGAGGAATAACCACAATTTTTGCGGAATTTGAAGAAGGACCTAGAGGAGTATTCATGCTCAGTGACGAATTAGGAAATCCAGAGATAAAGTTAGGAATGGATTTCAATTTGGGTGTTCGAAGGCTGTATGCACAGGAAGGAATTATGAGATATTCACTCAAGGCAATTGGCTCAAATAAATAAGTCCGAATCATTCAAAGACTACACCCGCTCCTCGCTAAGCATGGCTGGGTTTAACATTAGGCAGGGACGAAAAGACTCTGCAGAGAACCTGTCTTACAATGAGGGTGGAGATTGCCCAAGGTGTGGAGGTGAAAAGTCACCTTCCACCATGCAAGGATACCTCAAATGCATGAGTTGTTCTCATGAATGGCCAGACCCGGAATATAAGGGTAAATCTAACAGAATGAAGCCTGAAAACTATCGCCGAGATTCAGAGTTAATTGAGGAATTTAAGCAGGAGATGAAATCCGGCAGTATGTCAAATGTTCTTGGGATAGAAAAACAACTAACCGAGGAACAAGAAGCATCCCTATCTCGATTGGAAGACAAGTGGATGCGTGGAATGCAGGGGCACTTTAACGCAGCAACTGAGGAAAGAAAACCTCTGATGATCAGTTTTGGTGATGATGATGAATTAGTTTCAACTGTGGTTGCACAACTCCAAATCGTAGACAATGGCTTTGACGGTGGAGAGGAAATAAGACTTGAATATCCTGGAATGGGTACAGAATTTTACACCTTCAACGAGATGTCACCTACTGGTTGGAAGAGAGGACCAAAGGCTGAAATGACTGCACGTTCTATTGCAAATGTCATAAATCGCACCTCAAGATTTGTCTTTGCTAATTCAGAAGGCAACACGGTCAACTTCGAAATGAGAGACTCAAATCTAAAACCTGAATCTCTGGTTCTCTTTGTTGACGACCCAGAAGGAAAGAACTTCGTTGCAACAAAAGGTGGAATAAGTCTAGATGCCAGAGATGTCAGCGTAATAGAAGATTATCAGAATGTTGTCGCCCTTGTCCTAGAAGATGGGATCATTTCACCATCAGAGGACCAAATGCTTTGGGCAATGCGACAACAACTTGGAATTTCTGACGAATATCATGTACAAATTATTCAGGAATTATTCGGTGATAATGCCACTAAAGAGTGCACCAATTGTGGAGGGCTAGCTGAACTCTATCCTGAGTACTCTGCTTGGTACTGCCATCCATGTGAAGCATGGCTCTAAGCACTGTTCTATAGAGAGAAAGCGAATCTAATTCCTCTCGATTAAATCAATCACAGGACTAGATTTTTCAATAATTTTGATGGTAATGCTTCATAAACATGTTCAAAGTGCGAGGTATGGTGAGAAAATGGCTGATGATGTATTATAC
>MDTD01090190.1_pt1 | contig 22508 bp, 14 predicted proteins | sample 811221 | NCBI WGS metagenome assembly MDTD01 (sample SAMN05326646, study PRJNA326480) | marine metagenome | isolation source: seawater | place: Pacific Ocean: South West | collected 2011 | reverse complement strand
TCTATCATTCTACCAAACATTTCAGAAGAACTAGCTTGATAAAACTTAATGTCTTTATCAGACTCTCTAATCGCTTCTAATATTCTTAGGACCCCTAATCCTGTGACTTCTGATGTATACTCTGGTGTGTTCCAGCTTTCACCTACAAATGATTGTGCTGCTAAGTTGTATACTTCGTCAGGTCGGGACTCTTTCAAACATCGAACTAAAGAGTTTTGGTCTGTCATGTCGCCGTTTATGAAAGAAATTTTTCCTTCGAGGTGCTTTGTATTTACACGATTTTTTGATGATGCTCTTCTTTCCATCCCCCAGACTTCGTAACCTTTTTCGAGAAGAAGATCTGCTAGATGTGATCCATCCATTCCGTTGATTCCTGTGATCAAAGCTCTTTTAGCCATTCTGAATTACCTCGTTGAAAACACTCATGTAATTTATTCCATGTTCTATTATGCTGTATTTTAACACGTTAGTGTAGTTAAGTTCAACATCAGATTGCGTAGGGATGTATAAATTTTCGCTAGGGTTTATTATGCAATTCTCTGAAATTACTTGTCTAGCTATTCCCATGTCAGTAGTCACTATAGGTGTCATTGTTGCCGGAGCTTCTAGAAGTGCTTGAGGACCTCCTTCGTGTCTAGATCCAACTACATACAAATCACTAGCACAATACATTTTTCTGAGTGTTTCTTCAGATGCCATTTCAATTAGGGTATAATCTATTCCTGAAGCTTCTAGTCTTTTAGTAACGTACTTTCTTCTCCATCCGCCTAACAGAACGTGAACAGGCTTTTTAGATGATAACTTTTCTACGTAGTCACAAAATACGTCAGGCCCTTTTTCTAACTTAGGCTTGTCTGTGTCTCCTTCTGAGTCTCTCTGAAAAGAACTGACTATGAATTTATCATGAGGCAATTCTAATTCTTGTCTGACCTCCTGCTTGTTTTGTGGGTACCACTTCTTAGGGTCATACCAATAATTCATCGTAACAATCGGTTTTTTAGTAAGTTGTTCTACTACTTCTCTAGTATGACTATTTGGAACATGATACAGATCAACAAATTGGTCTCTGTACATAAACTCATTGTATGAATTTTGGGTAAACTTTGAAGGTACGATGTGGTGTTCTGTGCATACAACTTTTTTGTCAGACAGTATGGATTGAGGTATATGATTCCAACACCACCCTGCGTTAAGCCAAATAAGTTTTGATTCTAGAATGTTTTTAGTAGAGAAGTCACCAAAGTAAGAGTACCACTCAGACGCTATCCTGTCACATATCCAATTTTCTTTGGGTGCAAGGACATAAATCATTTCTACTCCTTTGATAGAATTTTTTCGTACTCGTCAGCTACCTTTTGCAAACATATGTTTTTAGCGTTAACTTCAATTTTTGAAAGATCAGCGTCTTTCAAGCTAGACAAGTCAATAGTATAAGGATCATCATAGTCAGTAAGTTCTAAGTTGTATGGATAACTTTCTGGCAAAATTATTCCATTTTCTCCTACTATTTCTTTTGTACCTCCTGAGTCTGTACAAACTACAGGGCATTTTTGAGATAAGGCTTCAACCACAACGTTAGGACAATGGTCCAGCCATGCCAAGTGAATCATGGCATCAGACATTGAGTATACTTCCAGACACAAGCTGTGTCTTAAGTTTCCTATGTAAACGATATCAGGCCTTTCTATGACGTGGTCAGGATTAGAACCCATCACAATTAGACATGAATTTTCCACGTTTCTAGAAAGAATATCGTATGCTTCAATGTTTTCTTTAAGTCTTTTTTGCCTATGCCAATTAGCTGAACAGACATAGACTTTTTCGTTTTCTCTTCTTATTTTTTTAAGTCTGGGGTTGACTACATTGACTTTGTCTGCGTCAATACCGTTTCCTATGACTTTTCCGGGTTTGATACCCCAGTGATGATGTGTCATTGCTTGATCGAATCTCGATTGCCAGACAACTTCATCGCAATTATCATAAGCCCACTTAATAAGCCTGTTGTGAGTTTCAAACTGTGATGGCTTAAACCAGATACCGTCTAATCTTTGAACTACCTTAACGTCTTTCTTCCATTGTCTTGTCGGTTCAATGAAAACCAAAACAGCGTCATGATGATCGTTATACCCAACTATTTCATGACCTCTTTCAGACAGAACAGTCGCTAACCTTGACCCAAACGTGTTGGGGCCTGTTCTAGAAGAAAAGTTGACGTTGTCAAAGTGAATATGCATCTTAACCTTCTATTGCTCTGATGTACATCTGAATGCTTTGATCCCATGAAATGGGTTTATACTCATTTGATGTGTAATTGTTTCCCAGAATTAATTCTTCCAACTCAGAAAGATTACTGAACGTATGGTCGCGGCCTGCAAACTCTACCGCGCCACCTCCGTCTGCATGAACATAAGTTGGTAGTCCGACTGAAATGGCTTCCAAAATGTGGTTTGGCCCTGGGTCAAAACGGCTTCCGCTAATGTATACATCATGACCTTGTAGTCTTTTGGCTAGACTCGAACCCGTGCACGGTTCAATGCATCTTGTATTTTGAAATGTGTTCCTGTGTCTTCCAATGTAGGTAAACTCAATTAGATCTTTTTTTGCCATGTAGTCTAAAAACTCGTATGCATCAAAGCCTTTCATAATATTGTTTGACCAATGATGTGCGACAACAGACTTAAGCCGACCTTTTTGTCTACTTCCTGGTGTAAACACATCTCCATCGACTCCGTTGTGTATGAATGTGTAGTCTTTACACTGCCAGCCTTTTTGAAGAAAGTAGTTTTGCATCCACTCTGAAACAAAAATTGTTTTGTCTATAAATCCGCTGCAGTGTAAAAGCATTGGATCCATGTGTTCTGTGTTTTTTCTAGCATCGCACTCATTGATTCTTTGAATGACTTTTTTGTCTAGTAGATTTCCTTGATGCTTTTGTTGCAAAAAGTCTGCTATTCCTGGGCAGTCACCGTCCGGACGTGGGTCAACAACAAAAAAGCAGTCAATGTCAGATTCTAGAGTGTGAACAACTTGATGACCGGACTTTTTGAGACCATTACAAAGAGCAGCAACAAAATTATTTCCACCGCCCCACGGTCCATCAATGACTTTTCTATTGACTAAAACTTTCATTCAATAAATCCTCGAGATCTTAGTTCTTCTGCTTCGCTTTTCTGAAACTTGGCATCATTCGATTGAAACGTTTCTTTTTTAATATCAATCGTGTAGTGATATGCAATTATAGGCTCATAGTGCCAGTTTCCTGCAGACTGATACAATGCTGGCAAATAGAAAACTTGGTCACCAATTCTTTTGAAGTATTCACCTTCTGAATTTCTATAGTTTTCGTCTTTAACACCGTTCAAAAGGCTTTTTCTAAATGTCTTTAGGTGCGAACTTACCCATGGGTGCTTGTATGGATTTATTTCTGTCGGCAAAGGACCTGAAACTGTTTTGTTAGTAAAACCCCAACGATGTGCAGTCCAAAGGGCAGACACACCTTTGGTTTTGTATTGATGGTTAATAATTGTTAGAGCATCTGTATCACACAGCCAGTCGTCTCCGTCCATTCGACACACTATATCGTTATCGTCGCAGTGATTAAGACCTTCTAAAACGTTTTGTATTTCCCACTTTTTTTCTGTGTTAACGATAAGCCTTATTTTGTCTTCAGAGAATCCATGGCTTTTGCACAAGTTTTCGATTATATCAACTGTGTTATCTGTCGACATGTCGTCTAAAATAACTAAATTCCAATTAGGATAGTTTTGCATCATTAAGGATGATATCGAGTAAGCAATTGTATCTTCTGCATTAAATGCAGGCATGACAAAGGTAAATCGATTGTCTTTCATTCTAAATGTCACCAACCGGAATTAGTACCATTCCGTAGTCCAGATCGTCAGATGTTTTTCCGCGATCGTCATTAAACAAAAGCCTGTCTGTTAAGACTAGTTTTCTCTCTACACTTGATGGCAAGCTGTCAACAAAGTTTGAAACGTCAATATCTTTTTCAACCTTCGTGGGCATGTGGTAGTCGTCCATGAGTATATAGCCTCTGTCAATATGCTTAACAGCATTTTCGTAATCTTTTCTGACAGAATCGTATCTGTGGTCACCGTCAATGAAGATGAAATCAAATCTTGCTTTAGGGTGGAGGCTATCAAAGTAATGATCTGACGTTTGTCCCATCGTATTGATCTTTACCATTGACGTTATAGCAGGGTCAAGAACAGAGCTAAAATTGTCCAGTTTTTGTTGATCAAAGAAAGGATCAACTGTAGTGACCTCTCCGTTAATTCCTTTTCCGTAGATTGCGTTAGCAGCACATGTTGTGACATACCCTCTTCCGAAACCTATTTCTAATATTTTGACAAGACCCTTTTTTTGAATGAGTGAATGTACTAGTATTCCTCTTTCGTAGTTTGGTCGAAATAGTGCACCATGGTGATTATAGCCGTGACTTCCTCTTTCTCTAACTTTAGCAGCTAGTTGCCAGCCCAACACATCGAAGTCTCCCATGGCAAAGTCTTCGCCAACAACGATATCTAAGTCTTCTAAGACTTGGTTAATGGTGACTGTTTGAATATCACCTGTTCTTGATGGCATCATAAGACTAATCCTTTTTGGCGATGCATCTCTCTATTTGAGGACCGCCTGTATGTGTGTTTGTTGTTAGGCTAACAACTCTAAAACCGGCGTCTTGAAGCATGGCGTTCAAGTCCCCTACTTCAAATGGAAATAAGTGACCGTACTCAATCCTTGGTTCTCCGGGCTCGATAGGAATTTCAACGTGAAATGTTGACCCTGAATCCATTGACTCATAAATCTTTTTAACAGCTTGAAGTGGGTCTGAAACGTGTTCTATTACATGATAAGCAGAAACTAAATTTGCTCCTGAAAGATCTAACTCTTCTTGGCATTCGTTTAAGTCGTAATGACGTCCATCATATCCCAGCTTTTTTGCGACCTCGATATTCAGAGGAACAACGTCATAACCCCATGTTTTGGAATCGTGTGTTTTGGCAAAATAGTCCAGCATGCTAGGAGTTCTAAATCCTAATTCAACAAAACCATTAATTTTATTGTTTTGAAAATGATTTTCAATTTCTTTAATTCTTACGATTTCGCCTTCATTTGGACTAAGACTATTTTTAACTTTACCGACAAAGTCTTCTTCCTCTTCTCGAGTGACAATGTTAATTCCTCGAGATGCTTGTAAGTCAACATAGTTTTCGTTTGACTTTTTAACCAAGACAGTTCTCTTTCCAAAAGAGTATTCCTTGACAACACGATCGTAATTGTTGGCAGTTCGAACAGCATCCCAATTGTCGTCTGACTTAAGCTTAACTAATCGGTCCAACTCAGAGACAATTTTTGAAGCTTGTACCGGTCTTGCCATCATGATTTCTGGCTGACCTGCTCGAAGAGTCATGTGTGGGACAGTTTGATTAAAGTCAACTTTGTTGTGAAAAATCCAACCGCCCAACTCTGACTCTAGTCTTGTTGATAAAGTTTCGATGTCGTCATCAGTTACTTCAGACCAAGGCTTGTCAAAAAACATATTGTTTTCTGCAGTGTCGTCTTGACTAATGTCATACAGACTTTGCCAATGCTGAGACCAGTAGTCTCTGTAAGTCTTAATCTTTCTGGGTAGATCAAACCATGAGTAGTGATGGACGCTTGGCATAAGATCAACAACTCTCTGGAACCACTGTCGATACATTTCGTCTGCTTCTTGATTTCCTTGAAGAGCTGCCATTCGAGCATTATGTGCATCTTGAGCGTAGAAAGATGCGTGTGCTAGAATCTCTCCGGTTTCATTGTGGATGTAGTCACAACCATCAGTTCCGGGCATTGCATACGTTTCACCTTCTTCGTCAACTTTTCTTAAACCAGCTGGAATTCCATGTGTGATGAAAGGCATGTTGCGACTAAGTCTCCACTTCCAAGGATTCACATCCATTCTAACCTTAGAAGGACCACCCCAATACTCAATCACAGGAAGAGATACAATATCCACCTGAGATGGGAAGTTTAGAGAAAGCTCACTGATCTTTTTGTAATCTTCCTCATGGACTACTTCATCAGCATCTTGTTGCCAACAAAAGTCTCCCTTGCATCTTTTACGAGCTTCGGCTTTTTGAAGACCGTCGTAAACAGCAAATCTCTTTTCTGACCAGTTTCGAGATACCAGAAAAACGTTTACTCTTGGATCTTCCTTTGACCACTGCCTTAAGTCTTCTAGAGTCCCATCCTCACTACCTCCGTCAACAACAACAACTTCGTTGCAAAAGCCTAACATGGACTCAATTGACTGACGATACGGATAACCATGTTTGATACAGTTTAGTGTTGTGGTGTATCCGCTGATGGATGGTTTCCACTCCATAGCATGCTTAATTCCTGTCCAGAATCTCTGACGTGCTGCGTACAAATAAGCTTCAGTGTCAAAACTGTCGTCCGTTTCAAACCAAATCTCATGTCTGTGTTCAACGTTGTCGTTTAGTTCGAGATCACACCCTAAAAGCTTAGCTTCAATTACCATTCTTGGACATGTATCACCACCCGGAGGAAGATAAACATGACCCTCAGCCTGAGCTAGCTTTTCTAAAAGCTGTTCATGTGTTAAACCACTGACTACTTCGTATTTCTTGTTGTTGTCTTCACACCACTGAATAGCTGGTTGAGTTCCTTTGACCCAAGATTCTGAACCTAAGACAATCCAACCTTCTCGATCTGTGTCTTTATATTTTTCTTTTAGTGTATTTATTAGAGCAAATGAGTTATCATCAAAAATGGAGCTAAGAACGACATTGTCTCTTTCCTGAAGAAACGGGAAGAGTTTATGATAAGTGTCTTGCTGTTTTTCTGACATCCACCAAAGAGTCTTTGCGCCATACAAGAAAGCTGAAAAGATCTTACCTTGCATTTCGTTTTCACACTTGCAAGGATTACCTCCCAGTGTAATGCATTTGTCAGGTGATCTCCAGCTACAGTATTTGTAATCGTACTCAATGACTGAATATTTCATATTGGCAACAATTGTCGGAATAAGCTCCCAGTTCATGCCGGCGATATTTGTAAAAATCCAATGAGCATGTTGGTAGTCTTCCAGGACTTTTAAGTCAACAGTTTCAGACTTAAGTTTCTTGACGACAAAAGGACTAGAATCAATCAGGGCTTGAGTACTAAGCTCTGCTCCACCTGTTAATTCTGAAGCGAAATAATCAGCTACTAATACTACCTGTACTGATTCTCTGATCTCTGTATCTGTACTTTCTGTATTAGATGAGAAAGGACTATTGAATGACACTATATTATTCTCCTGTATTTCTAATAGAATATAATTTAAGAGATTCTGATTCTGTTAGTTAGTAAGATATCTAAGACAGAAGATTGAATCTGTATAAAATTATTTTTCTTTTACAGTAAAATTATACAGCTGATGGGTGAGAGAGTATAGGTTATGAGAGAATTCTGATCACTACTTAAAATTTTAATCGAGGTTAACCACAGTGGTAAGTGCACCCAACGAAAGCTTTGCGTAAAGTTTGTCCTTCATGGTCGAACTCAACAACATCGTAATTTGTTGAGTTTAAGTCAAAATCGCAGTCTTGAGTAATTTTAGCAACTGTATAGTTATGCATCAAGTCATCGTCCTGTTTCATTCCGTAGCCAGGAATTTCACATGAAGCAATGTAGTCACCGTTCTCTAAGTTTCCGTTAATATTGCAGACCCAAATAGCACCTTCGCCCAGCGCATTAACAATTAACCGTTGGTCGCTTAAAGGCGCATCATAACAAGAAACAAACGCCCCTGTTGTATATTCTCTTCCGGAAGACTCTCCTTGACTAAAATCTTCAGTATCACTAATGACGCCATATACAGACTTTTGATTTCTAAGGGAGGATAAAGTAACCTTAGGAAGAGACTCATTAATGTTGGGTTTATGATCAGGAGTTGAAAATCCATCAGATCCTGAAACTGGTAAATTATAATATTCCCCACTTGAAACCACAATTAAACCAATTTTGTCGCTATAATCAGATAATGACTCACCATCAGCCACCATAGATCTGTGTTGCCCCGTAAAGTCAATTTCATTAACCACGGTGCCGAAGAGGTAACCACCGGCAGTACTACTGCCGTTTCTCTTAAAATGAAGAGCGGGGGTGCTGCTCACCCCGATAGCCCAATATTCAGGACTCGATACGCTATGGTGTTCATATATTCGAATACCACCTTGAGCGCTCGCATTGGCGCCGGATGCCTGAGAGTTGATTGTTACAGGCGCTGCTGCATTTCTCGTCTCGCCATTCGCGTAACCAAAAGCCACTCCAGCAGAACTAATTCTCATAATATGACGCAGGTATCGTTCCCTATCCGTCCCGCCAATGTTGGCATCTCTGCCAATATGAAAATCCATCCGGCTAGCTGGTCGGTAGTCGGGATCCCCACCTTCCGCAACAGATAACCTAATCATTCCAGTTTTATTCCCGGCTGTTTGGTTGTCAGATGTGGAATGCCTCCAGCATATTTCACCTAACTTATCACCTAAGTCAAAATTAGAAGTGTGTTCATAGTAGTGATTTAGACTTAAGAGTGGATTATTATCGACGGATGAGTTTCCACCCTGGACATTCATATTATTTCGAAATTGCCCAACCCCACTACAAAGTATCTTAGTTCCGACAGTTAACAAACCATCTTGAAAAGTCATGACATTCGCTGCGGTGTTGTCATTGTTAGTCCTAAAATTGATACTCTGGCCGCTGGCTGAATTGATAAAAGTTTTACCGGCATCGCTTTGAAGAAGGGCATAATAGGTTTGGTAATTGGATAAGTTGTCTTTGTGTCCTAGTCCAAAATAATTTCCGTCGTTCCAGGTGTGGATATTCATGTTTCCTACTGTAACCAAACCTACGTTATCAACTCCCGGGCTGCGGTTAATTATCAAATGCCCATTTCCGTTTCCTCCGGCGTCAATGTGTCGCACGCTTGAACCATCTACCCACATTCTCAATGTCGTCCCAGCAACGTTCATCACAGTCATGCCATTATTTTGATCATCTGCAGGTTGCAAGACATTTAAGTGACCATAATCAGCTCTAGTAGCGTCGAAAGCGGCACCTGTTCCGTTAATGTAAAAACCTCCTTGGTTCCTTAGGTACACCCACTTATGACCGGTAGTATCATCATTGTCATTAGTCTTCGAGGTTCCAAAAACTAAGTAGCCACCCTTGTCCAAGGTGCCGTGATTTTCAGAAGCGTACGCTGCAATGAACGCAGAAGCTTCGGTTATCTGACTAGGAACGTTACCGTCGGTTGAATCGAAAGCTATACCACCTAAGTGATCGTCTGCGACGGTGGCCCCACTTTTCGTCATTAAAATACCGCCCATACCATCAGCAATAGTCATGTTTAGATGCAGCGCCTGTGAAGGCGTAGAAGTTCCGATACCTACTTTTCCTGCACTCGTTATCCTAACTTTTTCGCTACCGGATGCATCATCTGCATAAGTCCACAATCCCAAACCGCTAGAAGTGTCTGTGTCGACTGTAGTTTCTCTTTGTGCTACGATCTGTGCACCTAATGCTGAACCTGAATCTTCAGGAACAAGAAACTGAAGTGCTGTTCCGTTCCCAGCGTTTAAGTTTCTCACCTGAGTGGGGTCTGATGCTTCAAGTTGTAGAACAATGTCGACGGCTCCGTCGGCAGCAACTCTTTTTGTAAATTTAGATGAGCCGTCATGACCAAGCTTTAGTACTTCTAAAGGAGGAACGTTTGATACAGACTGCTTGGTGTAGAAAATTAAATTACCTATACCACTTCCGGCGGCGTCATGATGAACTATGGCACTCCCGCCATAAGTGTCTGTTGTAGTTGTAAATAGTATTCCAGCTGCATCACCAGTATCATGATGCCCTTCGATAACTATCTGATAGTTGTCCCAGTCTCCTAAGTCATCGGGAGCCGCCATGTGATTCTTGACATGCAATCTAGCGCCTGGCGTGGCTGTACCAATTCCAACATTTCCTAAGAATGTTGATTGTCCAGGGCCTGTTACGTTTCCTGCAAAACTTCCTGCAAAACTTGTAGCAGTAACCGTGCCGTCTACATCTAACTTAGTTGAGGGAGCGCTCACACCTATACCAACTCCAGTGCTCGTCACTCTAATAGAGTCTCCTAAAGACTCTCTATCAATCCTCAGTATCTTGACATCTGAAGTGCTATTATTTCTGGTGCCTATCCATAATTCGTTAGTTGTACTTGTTCCCTCATAATGAAAAAACGCACCATGAGTCATAACACCGCTTGCATTAGTGTCTTCAGATATTTCAAGTCGACCAGAATAATCATCGCCGTCATTGTTGTTGTTCGCTATTCTTATTACAGAGTTGTCACCCTGAACTACGAAATTTTGCTTGGGATCATTAGTACCTATACCAACCTTACCATCACTAGTGATCCGCATTCTTTCGTTTGGACCATTGGTGTTAAAACATAAAGCCTTACTTGAAGCCGATTCTATTTTAAAGTTGTTAGAGTCATCTTGATCATCAAAAATGTAGTGATCGCTAGATCCGTTATCGATTCTTAGTCGGGTATCACCTGTATTGTTACCGGTAATTCTAACTTCTGTAACTCCGGCATTATATACTTCAAGATCAGAACCTGGAGAGTTTGTTCCAATTCCAACATTGTTGTCGCTACCTCTAACGAAAAAAGCATTTGCGTCTGAGCTACCTTCTACTCTAAAGTCAACGTCAGCTCCGCCATCATTAACAACAACGGCATCTTGCGTAGACTCAGAAATACTGATCATGTCTAGACCGCCGGCCTCCAAAACCATCTTATTAGCTGTGCTAAAGTTAATACGAGTATCAGTATCTCCGTTGTGTTCGATGTACTGGGGCACTCTGAGTTTTGCTGACAGTGTCACATTACTTGAAGTGTCTAATGTAATTGCTGTCCCGCCATCAGAAGCCTTAATCACATTGTCAGCCAGTGTAAGAGAACCTACAATCTTGTCAGACCATGTACCGTACACAACTGCGTAGTCAACATCTGCGTTATCTGCTGTATTTCGAATGTGTTCTGCCGGAAGTGATGCTACGTAATTGTTTGTCGTGCTTTCGCCATCTATAATTTCAAAACCAAGGTTGTTATAGTCTGAACCCGAACCGGATTCAACTGTAGATGACAGAGGTGTGACCATAACCTGACCATTTTTGTTCGTGCATTTAACCCAGAGTTCTGCCCCGTATGTAGTATCCTCATTGTTGTAAAGCAAAGCAATGTCTGTAGTAGGATTCCAACCATCTGTTTCGTTAGCATTTATCGAAGAAACTTCTAAAATTGTCCCAGTTGTGTACGCATAAGGAGCTTCACTTCTCGGTGTATAGCGAACTGTAACAATAAATTCATTTCTATGACGGTTATTTGTGTGGTAATCGTATCCTGGAAATGAAAACAAAAATACAGACTGTGATGTATCAGCAGCTTGTGCTGTTGAAACACGAGCCACCCTAAGCCACCGATCCGTCTGGTTTGAAGTCTCGGTATTTACTTTGACCGCTATTCCTGCGACTAAACCCTTAATTTGACTAGTATGAATTGTCATTTTTTATTCTCCATCCTCTACCGGTGTGAGCATCATCTTAAACTTCTTTCCTGTAATGTTATTGATCACGTACAAGTTGTCTTCACCCTCTTGAATTGTCCAGTTACCACTAGTACCATCCACATCGTTTCCTCGACCTTCGTTGCAAAGGTTTAAGTCGTTTGTGTATATGTTTGCAAACCGCGCACCGGGTGACCCTAAGTTATAACTATTGTTAGATTGAGGTAAAATGTGTCCCTGAGCAGTGAAGTCACCCACTAAATGAAATGGTGTAGCCGGCTCCACAGTTCCAATTCCAACATTACCGTTACTCAATATTGTCATTCGAGTTGTAGGACTAGAAGACCCATCAGAAGTTGTTCTAAAATGAATTCTCCCCGGGGTATCGTTTGAACCTGGTGTACCGTCAACATCACAACGAATTTCTGCACCAACTGAGTTAAAGTCTGCTCCATCGTATGGGTGAAATGCTAGTGTTCCTATGATATCATCGTCTTGTACAATAGAAGGAGATGCTGATGTCCCTCTTGAAAATTGTGCCCTAAAATTAGAAGGATCAGAGGCGGAATTTCTATACTGTGTAACTACGATCTCTGCTTCGTTCGAATTATTTCCTGCTACATGCAGTGCGTGACTTGGAGAAGACGTCCCAATTCCGACATGATTATTTCCTGAGTCAACAACTAATGTTGTGGAATCAACTTGTAGACCAGCTGCGTGAATAGTGCCTGCGAAAGTACTAGTACCCGTTCCATCAATGTCTAAGTTACCGTCTGCTTGAACGTTACCTGCTTCATCAACTTCAAACTTAGGAGTTTCGTTATTTGCTGCAACAATAAATTTACGATCAGTGGCATCGTTATTGGAGTCGATCTCAACAACAACATTTCCGTTTGAGTAAAGTTTTAACGAACCGTTAACTCCTGTGCTACCTCTAATTTCACCGCCGTCGACTATTAAGTTTCCGTTTCCGATTGTAACATTTCCAGAACCGTCGATTTCAAAGTCGTTACTAGCTGCAAACTGATGATGCGTGTTAATTGCAAAAACATCTTGATCATCATCAATACCTAGAACGGTCTTGTTAGTAGTGTGACCGAAGGTTAATACTCTGTCTGTACCGTCAGCATCTGCGCCAATAACTAGATTTCCGCCTGAAATGTCGACGTTTCCAGTTGTTTGAATCTTAATATCTGTTGTGCCGTTAGGGTTTGAAATATAACGAGTGTTCGCACCAAATGCCAGCTTGCTAGAAGAATCACTGGGAATCATGACGTGAGGATCTGAGCCTGAATTGTCCGGGTCAAACTTAATAAGCGTGTTGCTTCCTGCAAAGTTCTGAATCTCTAGATCAGCCCCTGCCCCTATAGGACAGTGAATCGCAGCAGCTGAGTACGTCATTCTTAAGTTTCCGTGTAAGAATGCTGTACCGTGAAGGTTCGATGCTGCAGCGTTTGCTGCATTTGTTTGATCGACTGTGAATACGTATCCTGTATACCCTGTTGAAGCATTGAATGCGCCAACCGGGTGTGGAGAAGTTTGTCCGGACTTATTTGCGATGTCTCCGTTAGCATCTGTATGATAGAGGCCTCTCATGAAAACGCTACCAGACGATACTAAGTTGGCATCTAGTGCAACATTTCTTCTCTGGAACTTATCAACCTCAGTTCCGTCTCCATGAGGAGTAAATTTTCCAATTGGTTTAATTGTACCAGAACAAAACAGCATAATATCTGAAACTGAAGTCGTACCGTTAAAGCCGTACAATTCGTCAGCATGAACACCACCAACTGAACCTGAACCAATAAGTGCTAGTCTTCTTGCCGAGTTAATAACTGCCCTATGAGCAGTTGGTGCCTCTATCGTGGTAAATGCTGTTGCGCTAACTGCATTTGATGCTAGATCAGAAAGTGTAACGTTTGTATTAGAGCCGTCTGTAAATCGCATTGCGCTGCCAGCAGTTCTTTCAATAAACGGATCTGTTCCCGATCCAGCAAATGTCATCCGGCCTGTGTCACCATCAATTGTCACAGATGAAAGAGAGAGGTTGTTAATTGTCGTAGTTCCTCCTGAACCTGCCTTACCAATAGTGATGTTACTGCTGTTGTCAGTACCGATATTAATAACACCATTGTTACTAGTGCCTGTTTCAATGTCAAGAGTGTTAGCACCAGGTGAATGAATAAAGGTAGTTGCCTCTCTAAACTGAACCTTATTTGATGTAGGCATAACCAGTGAGGCTTCACTAGTATCAAATCTTGCAATCTCTGTTGCTGATCCTGGATTTGTCTGAAACACAATGTCGTTTGCATGATTAGCAAGTAGCACAGTATCGGTGGATCTAGTTATGCTAAGAGTCGCTGAGTCTGCATGTTTTATGTTTACCCCTGAGTTTCCGTCTAGGGTCAAAGTTCCGCCGCAGTCTATTTGAATAGGTCTATCAGAAACAAATCTAATATTATTAGACCCACCTTGACGCTCAATGAAAGTAGAAGTATTTCCGATGCAAAGCTTAGTTTCTTCAGAGATATCGGCGCCGTTTCGGAACAAGAATTTGTCTGCGTCTGCTCCTCCTGTTTGGAACGTCATGTCGTTGGCAGTAATTACTGTCATGTCGTTCGAACCGTCGACTTCAACCTTGTTTGTGTCTGCTCCAAATGTCAGACCAACCGAAGCAGGGATATTGACATCACCTGATGCTGTAAGATTAATGTCTACTGAATCTAATGTGATGTTTCCAGACTCACCAGCTGCCAGAGTTGTGTGACTATCAGCTGCAACTGTCATAGTTGCAAAACTGTCTGCATCGTATGACCATTTTTGTTGGGTTGAAGTTGATAATACTTCTAGCCGTGTGTCAGGGTCATCAACACCGATACCTAAATGACCAAAACGGCTAAGTACCATTCGCGTAGCAAGAGCAGCGCTGTTCCTGGTGGAAAAAGCTAGCTCACTACTGCCGTATTTTAGTATTCCTGAAGTACTAAAATCATCAACAGCTTTTGCCTGAATACGTGCACCTTCAATAAAGTCACCTGCAGCGCCTTCTCTGCCTCCAAATCTTAACGCCCCAAGATAATCAAGGTTTTCTATAGTACTGTCAATTCTTTCTAATACAAGCGATGGTTGCTTTATTGCGGCACTAGGTGATGATTTTAGTCTTATTGCAGGGTAATCAGTGCTTGAGAAATCAAAAACAAAATCGTTAGCAGACTTAAAAGTTAAGTCAGTTCCGTCTCCACTTATATTTTCGTCTGCATGCCCAAACTGAATTTGTTTTTCTGAATTTAATAAAAGTCCTGCATTGTGAACATGTGTTAGAGTGACCTCCGAGTTGTCACCAAACGCTAAAACAACGCCGTCGTCCTCAAAGTCAATAGTTGGAGTGTCTAAAATTAAAGATCCGTCTGCTTCAAATTCAAGATTGCTGTCAGAAGCCTGTTTAATGTGTGTTCCTGAGTCACCGAACTGAAGCTGCTTAGATCCATTTATTAAAAGACCGACAGTGTTGACATGAGTTAGTGTTGTGTCTCCTGCGTTAAAGTTAACAACAGCCCCTGACCCCAAGAACAAGTCTGAGAAGGCTGTGCCGGAAACACCCAGTGCGATCGTATTGTCTGCATTTGGTTTGACGTTTGCCCCACCAGCTGCCAACGTAATGTCCGCCGCAGCAGTTATAACAACGTCCGTGTCTAAGTCGATCTTATTAGCAGAAGACTCTAGATAGAATTCACTAGCTGCTATAGGAACGTGCCCGGCTGATGCCACATTTCCAGCTGTGTCTTGACCGCTGTTTGTTGTAATAGCCCTAAAGACGTCACCGTTTGTTTCGTCCCATATAAACGCAACGTTTGTATTGTCTCCTCGCTCAACAAGAAATCCTGCATCCAGGCTCCCCGGTCCTGTTTGGTTCTTTGCCAAAATTATGAAAGGATCTTCAACAAGAAGATTTGCCACGTCTAAAGTTGTTGTATCGCCAAGAACAGTCAGATCACCGTTAACAGTCAGGTTGTCTCCAATCGTCACTTCAGATGTGGAGTGCCCGATATTAACAGCAGTACCGCTTGTAGCACCAACTGTAATGCTAGCTGTACCTGCCCCACTGTTTATTGCATCGATCGTAAGAGTCTTTGCAGGTCCTGAGTTAGCAGTCATTGTTAAATTAGTTGTGTCTGCAGAGTCTATTGATAGTGTACCAGTCGTATCAACTGCAATGCCGCCTGCCCCAGCATCAACATCAAGCCCGGTTGCACCGGCGTTAATATCTACAAAAGCTGCTGTTAAATCAACTTCAGTGTTTCCGGTAATAGCCACACTATTACTGGTAGCAGTGATGTTAACACCGGTCGCTCCTGTGTGATTTAAGATAGCAGCGCTCTCAACGTTTAAGTTTCCTGAAGTTACAGTCCTAAGTCGACTGTCACCTGTCCCTTCTAAAAACAGCTGACCTCCTGCATCGATATTAATTTGTCCTGTAGCATCGATGTCCAAGATTCCTGCGTCGATATCTACAATAGAACCTGCGTGTGCATTTGCGTCCAGGTGAAAAGCCGTGCCAGCGGTGTGTCCTGTGACAACATTAATGTGACCTTCAGCACCTGAAGCTGTAACTTCAATTGCACCTGCACTTGAGTCGACAGTAATTAAACCTGCTGTATCGATATCTAGTGTTGTCGCAGCGTCAATATCTATTCCACCTGCTGCTGCTTGAAGCTTTAAAGCATCAGCTGCGTCTCCTGATGTGTTAATAAGCGACCACTTTTCACTAGCTGCTGTGCCATGAGGAGAGAAGATCATCTCTACAGCACTGTTCTTACCAATCTTGAGTGTTTGACCGTCTGCCAAAGATTTACCAATGGTCATCGATCCTACAGTAGTGTCAATTTCTAGTGAATCAGCACCTGTACCGTCGGACGTAATGAATAAACTAGAGTTACCGCCGCCCGCTACAGAAATGGTCAAGTCTTTTTCGTTTTCCCCACCTGTCGATACAGTTAAATTAGAGGCTGCTGCGACTGCATCTAAGCTTATCCCGCCACCACTTTGGGTGTCAACCTTAAAACCACCTGTACCTGTATTCACGTCAATCTCTGTGGCTCCTGTAGCATTACCAATTGTAATGGTTCTAGCAGCAGCCCCCGTACCAACATTTATCGCTTGGGAGACATCATCATTTCCGATGCTGATTGCACCAGCAGAAGAGTTGATTTCTAAAACACCATCTGAGTCTAGGGTCATAACATCGTCGGAGTTAATAACAATGTCACCAATTCCTGTTGAGTTTATTGTTACACCACCTTCTCCCGAGTTTAGAACCAGGCCGGTTGTTGTAGTCACATTCCCCACTGTAATGGTTCTAGCGCTAGCCCCTGTGCCGATATTAATAGCACCAGTGTCAGTTTGAGTTCCAATTCCAATAGACCCGGCGCCTTGTGAGTCTATTGCTACTCCACCTGTTCCTGCATCAATATCAATTGCGGTTGCACCGGTCTCATTTCCGATTGTAATGGTTCTTGCTGTAGCATTTGTTCCGATGGAGATATTTCCAGCAGCAGCGTTATGACCGATATGAATAGCACCGCCTGCTGTATCTAGTTGAAGATCACCAGTTGTTCGTTGGCAGTCAATATCAATACCACCTGTATTTGCTCGAAGGGTTAGGCCTGCGCTATTATTTGCAGAAGCATCGCCGATCGTAACTTCTCTTTGTCCGTCTGTACCGATGTTTATGTTTTGGTTGACATTATCTGCACCGACTGATATTGTTCCGTTTGATGAGTCGATCGTAATGTTTCCGTAGCTATTAAGATCTGTTGCACCATCAACATCAAAAACAAGGTCACCACTTTGTGCTGTGGCGTCATTAGTTGCAATCTTCAGAGTGCCGTTATCTAATAGTGTAAACGTCGCGTTATCGTCGTCAGAGTTTGTGCTATTTCTAAATTTTAAGTGAGGTAATTCAGCAGCACCTCCTGCAGGACCTGATGCAGCCATGATTTCTAGCTTTGCACCCGGTTGATGTGTTCCTATTCCAATACGACCTCGTAAATTGTCACCTGCATCATTATCGTGTGCATCAGGAAGGATGACTAGGAGTGGGTCAGGAGTGTTAGCCTGATCAGGATTTTCTCGAGAAGCTGGAGCTCCAGATCCTGGATTGTTACCTGACCAGAAAACTGAGTCTTTAGCCCCTAAGCTTAAAGACGCGCGCGGATCTGTAAGTGTGTTTCCTGGATTACCGCTAATTATCGCTGTCTTTCCAACAGAAATACCTTGATCTTCGTTGACGTATACTGAGCCTGACAATAAGAGAGAGTGGTCTTCGTTTTCTATTAGTGAAGTTGTGGTTATGCTAATTCTTTGTCTCTCTGCATAAAGCGTACCCGAGACAACGACATCACCTAAGAATAGAACAGACTCACCCGAAGAACGCGAGTATCTATTTGATGAAGCTCCATCAACCAGCATCCATACGTCTGTCCCGATGTTTCCTTTTTCTCTGTCGACTCGACCAACATCATCACCACCGACTGTAGGATTAGCCGGGCTTTTAAGCCCGCCGGCAAAATCAGCAGAACCACTTTTCATGAGGGCTAGCTGAATCTTTGATCCGGAACCACCTACTGCATTATCGCTCCGGCCGATAATCTTATTTGTTCGTACTTGTTTAGCTCTAAAGTCTTTTGACATTATATTCCTCTCTTACTAGGTAGCCGATACCGGACCTGTAGCTCTCCAAATTATTTGAATATTCGTAAACTGTCCATCGTTGTCGATCATACCTGCACTCTGAACTACTTGCTCATTAATTCCTTCTGTGTTGATAGTAAATGACCAAGTTCCTGATGCCTTTGAAATACCGGTAATAAATGTGTTGGCGTTGAAAGATGGCAAATTTGCACTACCTACATCTGACGTGGAACTAACGGGTCCTGCTATAGCATTAATTACCGGCGTCCCTGTGAACGGACTATCCAGAGTGATCGTGGCAGTACCAGCATTAGCAACTGTAGCTGTTCCTGTTTCTATCATAACTGTGTTAAACCTAGCCATTATGTAAACCTAATTGCTTGAATATTCACGTGACCCGTAAAGCTATCTGAAAAAGCAATAGTACACTGCGTAGCTGTAGTCGTTTTCACCCACACATTAACGTTTGCCATGTCATTTTCCATTTGAGTAGCACCTGCGGTCATTGCAATAGACACAGTAACGTTAGGGATACCACCAAACTGAGTCTCCCATGTGACTGTGTGTTCTATAGCGTTTGATATACTAGCAGAAATAACTTCAAGCTCAAATTCTTTATCACTAACTAGCTGAGTTCTAGGCAGATGACGAGTATAAGGATACTTTTTCGTCATTCTAGAAATGTCTCTAAACTTTAACTTAAGCTTTGCCACACTAATCTCCTGACAATTTAACTGTATTAAGTATGTAGTGCTGAGCTTCGATTATAGCGATCGTGAGGCAAGTGTAGCTAATTTTGATCTTTCACCGCGTGGTAAATGAATGTGTGACATAAGCTCGCTGTCTCTAAGCCTATCGATTACAATAGACAGACCGTTGCTTTTCTTGTCAATGTAGGGAGTATCAATCTGGTCTGTGTCACCCATAAGAACTATTTTCGAACCTTCACCTACACGAGTCACAACAGTCTTAAGCTCGTGAATTGTAGCATTTTGCGCTTCGTCTACAATTATGAACGCGTTGTCAAACGTTCTACCTCTAATGTAACTTAAAGGTGCAATGTCAATCTGGCCCTTTTCAATCATCATCTGGAAGAATGACATATTCTTAAACGCATGTCTAAAGTTGTCGACAAGAGGTGACATCCAGGGAGCCATTTTCTCGTTCATGTCGCCGGGCAAGAAACCGATATCCCGTCCTACAGGCTCCATCGATCTAGTCACTACAATTCTTTCAATTTTTTTCTGATTAAGGGCCTCAAGTGCAGTCATCAATGTTAAGAATGTTTTGCCTGACCCAGCAATCCCTGTCAGACAAACTAGTGGAATGTCAGGGTTTGTAAGAGCGTGTAATGCAAAACGCTGCTCTTTATTTCTTGGGGTAATGTCGTGAACTTTTGGAGAATTAATTTTACTAGCGTATCCGTTGTTCCAAACTGCTAGACAAGAACTGCTTCCTTCACCTTTGCATACCAAAAAGCAGTTGTTAAAAAGCCTTTCGTCTTGCAAACTTACAGGTTCACCCTTGTGTAGGTCGTCAATGTTATCATTCGTGACTGAGACTTGAAGCAGACCAGCTTCCTCCTCTTCAGTCCAGGTATCGATATGGTCTGCATAGTAATCTTCTGCAGCGATACCAAGAGCATCACACTTTACACGGAGGTTAATGTCTTTTGTGACAACATGAACATCAGCCCCTTCTGACTTAAGAATAACAGCACTAGCAATTATTTTATTGTCACCTCTAGAAAGGTCTAGATCTAAGTCACCTAAGTTTTCGTACCCTTCCCGTGTCAAAACTCTAATAGTTTGTCCGGTGGAAAGAGTCACGCCTAAGTCTAGTCTGCCCTCACTTCTTAGAGAGTCTAAGAATCGATTGATGTAACGAGCAGACTCACCAAGTATTCCAGGTTTTTCTTTAAACCTGTCTAATTCGTCTAAAACAATCATGGGAAGAACCACGTGATTGTCTGCAAATGAGTGAATTGACTGCTTGTCGTAAAGAAGAACGCTGGTATCAATAAGAAAAGTTTTGGAAGTCAAGTAATGTATCCCCTAAAATGTACATACAAATTATCTTTTGTACGATTCACACATGTAAATAGGCGGATGAACATGAATGATGATATTTCAGATCAAATACTGAACAACACTACTTGCTTTAAAGAATACCAAACCCATGATACAAAGTGTCCGAAGACTAGCTGTCGCCACTGGATATCATGCGATAGATTTCAGAACTGTGCTATAAATGCAGCAAACAAAGGCCCCCTCACTCTTCAAGAGATCGGGGACATTTTTGGTGTAACTAGGATGAGAATATGTCAAATTGAAAAGACAGTAATTAAAAAGCTATCAGGGAAACCTAAGATTTCTGATGCTAATTTATGACTGGCCACCCAATAGTGTAAGTGCAATCAAGCCGGGTAGTCTATTTTTGACATATACACCTGTAAATAAAGTGTCAGCTCTTCCGCCAACATATGAAAATGCTGATTCAAGTCTGTTGCTGACATCAGGATCGTCAGCCATGTCAGGTGTAACTACGAGAAGAAGCACTCCTGTGGAAGAAGACCCCGCGGGTTTAGGACAAGGTGAAGACCTCAAGCATCCTTGGTAGACCTGTGACCCTAAGTCATTTGAAGAAACGTCCCTCAAGACTGTGGATCCAATAATCATACGGCCGTCAGAGCTTAAACACTTCTCCAAATCTTTTGAGTCAAATGTTTGAATCTCAGAATGTTCGTCTGCTAGCTTAAGCACTTGCCACAGAAGTTTTGCAAAATTCTTGTTAGCTGACGGGTACATGTTAAGCATTCCTACTTTGCCTCTTAGAAGCTGTAATTGCTTTTCATTATCAATTAGAATGTATGGGTGAGATGATACATCCTCGAGACATGCTTCAAAATTGTTTTTAATTGTTGGATTCAAGAGCTCCTGAGCGCTTGGTTTCGACACAATATAAACAACTTTTCCTGATGCTTCAACCGACTGCAGATATCTTGTGATGGGTTTGTGAAGTTCATGACATGCACTTCCTGTACCACCACCACCGCCGGCCAAAACAAAAACCCAGTCTGTTGGTCCGATTCTAGTTCTAAGAGCATCTTCTACTAATGCACCATTATCTTCTAAAACCTTTTTGCCTAAAGCAATATCCTTACCTACACCGTCAGCGCCTGGAAGCAGAAGAAAGTGTTGATTCTCTACACCGTTTGGCTGATCTTTTTCTGTTGTATTAACAAGAATAGTTTTGTGAAATCCTAAATCAAGGAAAGCTTTTGCTAGCTTACCTCCACCACCGCCCACACCGATGAATGCACAATTAATTGCACATCGGGCTTCATTGTCAGGAAGAAGTCTTTCGTCTCCTGCAGGATCGTCATCGTATGCTTCTACAAAGTCAAAATCATCCCCGTCAAAATCGTCGTTGATGTATTCGTCGTCTTTTTCGTTTCCGCTCATTTTTAACTCCTCTAGTTCTGGCTCTTCTATTTTCTTTTTCACCTGTTTTTTAGGCGGTCGATTTGTAAAAGACTGTCTAATAGATGATGCCATAAGCGTTGTCTCAGTTAATAAATATGCTGCTAGTGGTGGAGACGGCGGGAGTCGAACCCGCGTCCGCAACAACTATTGCTTAAAGTCATTCACAAGTTTAGCTAATTTATTCCCAAACTAGCAAGGTATCTCGAGCTTCCATCCATCCCTATCGAGAGTCAGGATCACACCTCTTTCGAGGATTCCATTTTGATCTTGTTTATTTCGGTGAGATCAACCACTTAGCCTAAATTGGATAGATGGCTTTAGGCAACCACCCGATTAAGCCGCTAAGGCGTATTCGTAATTGTCGTTATTGTTGGCAATTAAATTTTGCGACACTGTCAAACCATGTGTAGCCGTTGGTTACTTGCACTTTAAGATTTCATCGCCCCGTCGAATCCGTTTCGTCCCCTTAGCAGTTATTTAGCCCTTTCGAGACTTTTCTTCTTCAATTGTCAACTTCACAAGATCAGCAGCTGCGTTTTTAAGAGCACGAAGACCCTTTCTAGAGCGAACTCCTGCTGAAGCGTTTCCGCCTGCGTTCTTGTGAACGTCAAGATCAATTGACTCAATAAGAGTCTTAATCTCTGTCCATTTATCTAAAATCTGCGACATTTTATACCTCCTGTCCGTCTAGAATAATTCCTGTTGTATC
>MDTD01078022.1_pt1 | contig 22510 bp, 21 predicted proteins | sample 811221 | NCBI WGS metagenome assembly MDTD01 (sample SAMN05326646, study PRJNA326480) | marine metagenome | isolation source: seawater | place: Pacific Ocean: South West | collected 2011 | reverse complement strand
TGGATCAAGTCTGATCCTTCTCCTCATGCGGTGAAATCCTCGCTGCCGATACAAAGAACACCGGTGCATGGAGGCACCGGTCCTGTCTCATGGAATCGCTGCGTCGATTCCCAGCGAGGACGAAAATGGCCAAGGATCGGCCCAAGAAACGCGATTCGATGCGTCCAGACGACGAAAACCACGATTCCCTGGTGACCTACGAGTCCCGGGAGCCGTCGGTGACATCCACTGCGATTGGAGACGGTACAACGCGTCGGGTCTGGCCTCTGCTGCTGCTGGTCGTCGGCGGCGCCTTCACCGCCCTTGCCTTGTGGTCCTGGTCATCAACCGTCGGTGCGATCGGTCCCGCGGAATACCTCGAGCGGGCGGATGCGGCCATGCGCCGTGGTGATCTGCACATCATGCGGAACAACCTCGAGTCCTTCGGGGGGCAGTGGCTGCATGAATCGGACCCGCAGGAGCAGGCCACCTACTACCGACTTTCCGGTGACTGGGTCAGCATGTGGCAGCAGGTCAACGGAATTGACGAGCAGGAGAACCATCAGCGCATCGTTCGAAACTACGAACAGGCGGAGGCATTGGGCGGATTGATCGATGATGCCGCGCTCGAACGGTGGGCCATGGCCACCATCGGAGCCGGCACTCCGATGTCGACCAGAGGATTTCTGGATCGCTTGCGAAGGTTCGATCCGGAGCAGTTTCCCCATGCTGCCCAGCGGGTGCATCGCGTGCATCGCGCCTGGATCCATGCCGTGCTGATGAATTCCGGACCTCTCGACATCGATGTCCTGAAGGAATTGACTGCATTCCGCGAGGCTGCCGGGGCCACCGGAGAGGACCGGCGGTGGGCGGCGCTGCGGATGGCGGAGCACCGCCTCGCCACCGGGCGCGTGGACGCCGCCGTCCGGATGCTGCATGTCGATCTTCGGCGTTTCGAGGCGGAAGACGCGCCTCCCGCATCCAGAGCCGAGCTGCTGGTGCTGCTGGGTCGTGGGTACCGTGCTCTGTCGCAGTGGAAGCAGGCTGCGGGGGCTGTGCAACTGGCCATCGAACTGTGCGATGAGACCGACCCCGTTCGCGGGGAGGCGTGGGTGCTTCTGGGGCAGATGCATTCGGCCCAGGGGGAACTGGAGGAGGCGTTCGAGTGCTACGATCGGGCGCTCGCCGAGTTGCCCGCGACGGCATCCAACCTGCCGGCCTTCGTCGGCCGTGGCGAGACGTCGAGTCTGCTCGGTAACCATCGTGCAGCCCGGGCCGACCTGGCCGAGGCGGGACGTCTTCTGCTGCTCGGCCGTACGCATCCGGATGTCGATGTGGCGGGGCTGACCGCGGTCTACATGGATCGGTACGAGGCGGTTCTGCTGCAGGGTCTGCTTGATCATGCACTGGCCTACGCTTCGGCCGCAGAGCGACTTCATGCAGCGGAGGAATGTCCCGGCTCCGTGGCCCACGCGGTGGCAATGGCCGCCGGCCAACTGGCACGTGATCTCGAGGCGGAGCTTCCGGCGGACTTTACCGGCCCGTTGGGCCCGATGGATCCCGACGTTCGTTCGCTTCACCAACGCATCACGGCACTGCACGTGCAGGCCGCGGATGCGCATCGCCATGCGGCACGTTGGTGGCACGATCAGCCCGACGAACATGAGCGATGGCGTACTTCGCTGGTCGAAGCCGCTCGGCACGACGACTCGGCCGGTCGCACCGCCGAAGCGATCGAAGCATTCACCGAGGCGTTGGCGGCAACCGGAGACGACGACCCCCGGCGTGGTGGTCTGATGGAACGGCTGGGACGGTGCCTGCAGGCGGAGGCGAGATTCGACGAGGCTGCGGGATGGTACCGGGCCGTGATCGAGACCTGGCCCAGCAGTCCGGATGCGACGCGCTGCCACGTTCCCCTGGCCCGGTGTCTGGAGGCGATGGGGGATGTCGATTCAGCCTGGCAGAGTCTCGAGCGGGTCGTGCACGGACGGACGGTCCTGACTCCGGACGCCCGGGACTGGCTGGACGCATTGCAGGAACTGGGTGCCCTCGGGTTCCGTACCGGGCGCTACACGGATGCGATTCCCCATCTGGATGCGTACCTGGCCAGGGTGGAGGGCGCGCGAAGTAGGACGGATGCACGGTTGCTCCTGGCCGCGTGCACACGCGGAGCCGCCCGACGGTTGCAACAGCGACTGGTCGACGATCCGGAGCTTGCCCCTTCGATGCGCGAGGTGATCGAGGCGAGAAGGATCGCACTGCTCGATCGTTCCCGCACGTCGTACGAACAGGTGGTGCTCGACTGCGAGCAGTCGCCGGTGCGGACCGCAGGGAGTGAGGAACTGCTGCGGTCGGCGATGATCGGTCACGGTGACGCGCTCTACGATCTGGAACGGTTTCAAGAAGCCATCGTGGTCTACGAGCGGACGGCACGCAACTTTGCCGATGACGCCGCGTCCATGCATGCATTGGTGCAGATCGCCGGTGCATGGGTGGCACTCGGGGATCGTGCCCGGGCCGCTGCGGCTCATGCCAGAGCCCTGCATCGACTCGAGTCGATGCCCGACGATGAACTGACGAGCATCGATTCGCTGATGGATCGGGAGATCTGGGAGCGTTGGATGCGGATCATGCCGGTGGGGGCGCAGGTCGCCACGGCGGAGGACGGATGAATCGGCGACAGGATGTCGCCCGAACGAGGTCAGGATGACCGAGACGCGTTACGACACGACCGCATGGATCGAGGATCTGGTTCTGCTGCTGGAGAGTCAGGAGGCGGTGGTGCGCGAGCTGGCGGAACTTGCACCGGAGCAGGCCTCCTGCATCCAGTCGGGAGACGTGGATCGTCTGCTGGTGATTCTGGGACGCCGCCAGCAGCTCGTCGAGCAGTTGCTGCCCACTCAGGTGTCGCTGGGCTCCATGACCAGGGACCTGGATGCCCGACTCGCCGACGTCGACGGTGCACGACGGGACCGCGTTCGGGAACTGATGGCCAGTGTGGATCGGTGCATGAAGGTCGTGCTGGACAGCGACGAGTCCGACCGTTCCCGTCTTGAAGAACAGCGTGATGCGGCCCGGAACGGCCTCGAGGAACTGGACGCCGGGCGACGTGCGAGGCACGGGTACCAGGCGTCGGCACCCATTGAATCCACGAATCGGTTTGCAGATGCCAGAGGATGAGATGACCCAGGTTGCACACACGCCACCGCAGGCCGCCACGGAGCTGACCGCCGCCGAACTCGGTGATCTCATGCAGTCGGTGATGGAGACCGCCGAGCGTCTGCAGAGCACCCATGACGCCCTGCAGAACCAGGTGCTTCGATTGGAGCGGGAACTGGCGGAGGCCAATGCCCAGCTGCATCGATCCCGCGATCTGGCGTCGTTGGGCGAGATGGCGGCGGGCATTGCCCACGAGATCCGGAATCCGCTGGCATCGATCCAACTGTACGCGGAGGTGCTGTCGGAGGATCTTGCGGCGTTGCCGCCGCAGGCGGAACTCTGCCGCAAGATCGACCGGTCCGTCCGTCGAATGGATGCCATCGTCCGCGATGTGCTCCAGTTCGCCCGGGAATCGACCGTCCGCATCGAGCCGATGGCCGCTCGGGAGCTCATGCATGGTGTGGTGGCCGAGTGCGGTGCCCCGGATCGAGTCCGGGTTTCCGTGACCACCGACCGGGACATCTTCGTCGACGCGTCTCTGATGATGCAGGCCATCGGCAACATCGTTCGCAACGGTCTGGAATCAATGGAGTCCGAGGGTGGGGACGCGTCGTTGGAGATCACCGTGGGTGAGCAGCGGCTGCGACGCCCGGACGGGACGTTGCAGGAGTTCACGGTCTTCAGGATCGAGGACCGTGGGTGCGGCATCTCCGCGTCCGATCAGGAGCGGCTGTTCAATCCGTTCTTCACGACCCGGGCATCGGGGACGGGACTCGGACTGGCCATTGCGCACCGGGTCGTGGATGCCCATGACGGTCACATTCAGGTATCCGACCGTGCGGGCGGTGGGACATCCTTTGAAGTTCGCGTCCCCGCACAGATTGATCCCGATGTCATCACCAGCGGTGATGGAGGAACCCACATATGACACGCGTACTGGTCGTCGACGACAAGGAAATGATGCGGGACAGCGTTGCCACCATGCTGGCTCGCAAGGGGCATGGAGTCGTTGTTGCCAACGGCGGGCCCGCCGCGTTGGAGAAGATCGCCTCGAGCAGCTGCGATGCGGTGATCACCGATCTCCAGATGCCGGAAATGACCGGAGTGGAGCTGCTCCAGGCGATCCGCGAGATCGACGAGCAGGTGCCGGTGATTCTCATGACCGCGTACGGAACGGTCGAGACCGCAGTGGAGGCGATGAAGCTGGGTGCCTACGACTACATCACGAAGCCGTTCAGTGGTGATGAACTCATCAACACCATCGAACGGGCCCTGGAACGCGGACGACTGGTGAAGGAGAATCAGATCCTCAAGGCCAGCGGGTCGCCCGCCGGTTCCAGTGCGTGCGGCCGCGAGCACGAAATGGTCGGCGGCGGCGAGTCGATGGTCGGTCTTCGGCTCCGGCTTCGTCAGATCGCCGAAAGCAATTCGACCGTGCTGGTCACGGGGGAATCCGGAACCGGCAAGGAGGTCGCCAGCCGGTGGATTCACGAGCACAGCCCACGTGCGGGGGGGCCGTTCCTGGCCATCAACTGTGCCGCCTTGTCACCGAGCCTTCTGGAATCCGAGCTGTTCGGGCATGAGAAGGGCGCGTTCACCGGGGCCGACAAGATGCGCAAGGGACGGTTCGAACTGGCCGATGGAGGCACGCTTCTGCTGGATGAGATCAGCGAGATCGCCCCGGAGATCCAGGCCAAGCTTCTGCGGGTTCTGCAGGAACGAACGTTCGAGCGGGTGGGATCCTCCACGAGCCGCTCCGTCGACGTTCGCATCATCGCCACCTCCAATCGCGATCTGCAGGCCGAAGTCGAATCGGGCACCTTCCGGCAGGACCTGTTCTTCCGACTGAACGTCCTGCCGCTCCAGATGCCCTCGCTCCGGGATCATGCCGAGGACATACCGGAACTGGTGACGCACTTCCTCAGGACCATGTCCGCAAAGGAGGGGCGGGAGCCGTGCCGGGTCGAGCCGGATGCGATGGATCTGCTGATGCAGTACCGATGGCCGGGAAATGTCCGTGAGCTGGAGAACATCTGCGAGCGGGCCCATGTGCTGTCGATCGATTCCCTGGTCACCGCCGAACTGGTGTCGAGCTGGCTGACCTGCGTGGTCGAGCCTCCGCAGAGCAGGGCGGAGCAGGAGGCGGACGGAATCGAACTGGTCTGCGACGGTGTTCGGCAGTTGGAGGACATCGAGCGTGCCGTCATCGTTGCGACGCTTTCGCACAACGACGGTCATCGCCAACGCAGCGCTTCGGCCCTGGGCATCGGGGTCCGGACACTCGGTCTCAAGCTCAAGAAGTGGAAGGAGTCGAACCTCGTGCCCACGACCCTCTGAGGCATCCGCGCAGAAAGTGCGCGGATGGAACGAAAAGGCGGTCGGGTTCATCCCGAGCCCCGGGTGCACGGTTTGCAGCATCGACGTATGAACGACCTTGGAGCCCAGCCATGATCGAAGGCATCACCAACGGACTCGATCTTCCCGTTCTGGAGCGGGTGATCCAGTTCACGGCGCGTCGCCAGGACATCATCGTCAACAACATCGCGAACATCTCGACGCCCGGATTTCGCCCTGAAGACGTCTCCACGGCCGATTTCCAGTCCCAACTGGGGGATGCAATCGACCGTCGCCGAGGGGCCGGAGGTGGCGACCTCGATCTACGCGGGTCCCGGGAAGTGCAGGTCGCCGAGGGTGGGCTTCGCCTGAATCCGGGTCCGTCCGGCGACAACCTGCTCTTTCAGGACGGAAATGACCGTGATTTGGAACGGATCATGCAGGATCTGGTTCAGAACTTCCTCGTATTCAGGACCACATCCGAACTGATGCAGAATCGTTTCGACATCCTGAACACGGCCATCAGTGAGCGAGTCTGATCATGTTCGATGCTCTCGACATCTCGGTTTCGGGACTGGTCAGCCAGCGGGAGCGGATGACCGCTATCTCGGGCAATCTGGCCAACTTCCAGACGATTCTGAACGAATCCGGCGAGTACGAGCCCTACCAGCGGCGTATTCCGATCTTCGCCGCGGGCGACCCGTCCACCGGATCGCCGTTGGGTGTGCACGTGTCGGAAATCATGCTGGACGATGGTGAGCCTCTCCAGCGATACGAGCCCGACAATCCATTCGCCGACGAGGCCGGGTACGTGGGGTATCCGAACATTTCGGTCACCACCGAACTCATGAACGCCATGGAGGCCTCCAGGGCCTACGAGGCAAACATTACGGCCTCGGAGGCCACGAAGTCGATGTACAGTATTGCGCTGGAACTCCTCGGATGAACGGGTGTTCCCAGATTGAGGTGACGTGACGCCATGGCCGACCCACTTGGACTGATTGGAGATCCGAACGCCCTGCAGGGGGCGAAGGGGATCCCTTCGACCGGGGGTCCGAACCGACCGGGCGATCCTGCCTTCGGAAACCTCCTCAAGCAGGAAATCGGACGGGTCAACGAACTTCAGCAGGATGCGCAGGTGGCGGCGGAGGACTTTGCCGCCGGCCGGCGAGACGACATCGAGAGCGTGCTCATCGCGGCACGCAAGGCGGATACGGCGTTCCGAATGCTGCTTCAGGTCCGAAACAAGGTCCTGGATGCCTACGAGGAGGTCAAGCAGCTTCGCGTGTAGTGACAACGGCCTGATTCACCGTCGGACCAGGATGGTCGACACGGTGGATGCGGACAGGCTCTGAATCGATCCCAGGCATGGAGGCCAGGCGGATGCAGTCGATTCGAACGATGCTCCACGAATCGTGGGGGCACATTCGAGAACTATCAGCCAACACCAAGCTGTTCATCGGCTCGGTCGTTGTCATTCTGGCCATGGTGCTCTTCGTCGTGTCGCTCTACTCGGGCCGGTCGACGATGGTGCCGCTGCCGGTGAGTCTCAACACCGAATCCAAGGCGGCGGCGATCAACTACCTTGCCAGCAGCGGTGTGTCCTACGAGGAGGACCGGGGTGCGATCCTCGTTCCGGTGGCGGACCGGGATCGTGTGGTCAGCGGCATGAACGAGCAGTCGATCATCAGTCCAGACCAGATCGACTTCGATTCCATGGTGAAGGACGAGAGTCTCTTCCTGACCAAGGGGCAGTACCGGACCCGGACGAGGGTGGCGACGCAGAACGTCCTGGGTCGGATGATCGGCCAGATGGCCAACGTCCGTTCCGCGACCGTGGTGATCAGCGGCGACGACGAGACGGTCGGAATCGGACGGGCCTTCATCCCCCGGACCGCGTCGGTCACCGTACTCACGGTGACCGACGGTCTGACGCAGCCCGCGGTGGATTCCATCGCCCGGATGGTCGCGGGCGCGACGCACGGGCTCAAGACCGAGTCGGTCGCGGTGATCGATGCCATGACGGGGCGATCCTTTTCCGCACGGGGCGACGACTCGATGGCCCTGACCCGGAACATGGACATCAAACTCGCGGCCGAAAAGCATTCCAAGCAGCGACTGGGTGACGCCCTGGGCTACATCCCCGGGGTGCGCATCTCGGTCAATGCCGTGGTGGACACGCGGGAGACGGTTCGCGAGATCACGACCTACGAGGATCCCAAGGTCGGGGTCACCGCCGAGACCTTCGAGGAAAGCGTGCAGTCCCAGGGGACCGGGGGATCGGAGCCCGGAATCCGGGCCAACACCGGCGTGCGGGTGACCACCGGCGCACGCGGCCCGGGGCGGGTCAACAAGGAGACCAGCCAGGAGACCAGTCAGGTACCGGCCTTTGGAAGCGCGACCAACCGCATTCTGGACAGCGGCGGCTACGCCCTGAAGATCAACGCCAGCATCGGCATTCCCCGGACCTACTTCCAGGGCCTCTACGGCTCGGAATACGGCACGGATCCGATCGATCCGGCACTGTTCGACGACCTCGTGGAAAGCACGCTGACCGAGATCGAACAGCAGGTGCAGCCGTTGGTCGACACCACCTCGCTCGACGGAGGCGAGGCGGGTGACGTGACGGTGATGATGTTCACGGCCGTTTCGGGACTGCGACCGGCGGGCCCCGTCGAGGAGGCCGGTTGGGCCACGCAGTTCGCCAACTCCGACATGGCAGGCACCATCGGACTGGGATCACTGGTCGTGCTGTGTCTCGGTCTCATGTTCCTGATGCTCCGGCGCACCGCGACCGGATCCATCTCCGAGTCGACCATCGCATCGGCGGAAGCGTCTCCTGGCGTGGACGTCGAGATCGTTGACGAGGTCGAGGATTCCCAGGTGGTACTCGAGGGCGTTGAGATCGGTGATGAGGCGGTACGGCGCTCCGTGATGCTCGAACAGATCAGATCCTCGGTGCAGAACAGTCCCGAGGAGGTTGCCCACGTCCTGCGCCGCTGGGTCCGGACGGAGTCCTAGGAGAAGCCATGTCGTTCCGCATCGGTCAGAAGCTGCCGGAGAGGCTCGAGGACATCGACGGCGTCGTCAAATCGGCGATCCTGCTGTTGAGTCTGGACGAAGCATCGGCGTCGAATCTGCTGCGCTGCCTGCCGCAGGATGTCGTGCAGGAGGTGACGGCCGCGCTCGCCACCATCGAGGAGGTTCCCAACGAGCTCATCGAAGGGGTCGTGGAGGAGTTCTACAACCTGCAGTTGGCCAACCGCTACGTGCGGGAGGGTGGTCTGGAGTACGCCAAGCGGCTGCTGAAGGAGTCTCTCGACCCCGATCGGGCCGCCCACATCATCGGGCAGATCGAGACCCAGGTGCAGCGGACGCCGTTCAGCTTCCTTCAGCGCGTCGAGGCCGAGACTCTGCTCACCTTCATCCAGGACGAGCATCCCCAGACCATCGCCCTCATCGTCAGCCATCTCGGGCACGCCCGCGCCTCCGAGATCCTGGTCGGACTGCCCGAGGACAAGCAGGTCGAGGTCGTCCGCCGGGTCGCAAGCATGGACCAGACCAATCCGGACATCGTGCAGGAGGTGGAGGCGGGGCTCGAAGACCGGCTTTCGAACATGCTCGCCAGCTCCTCGGAACGCGTTGGCGGAGTCGAGACCGTCGCCGAAGTGCTGAATCTCTGCGACCGGACCACCGAGAAGAAGATCATGGACGACATGGAGAACAACGACCCCCAACTGGTGGAGGAGATCCGTCGTCTCATGTTCGTCTTCGAGGACATCATCCATGTCGACGGCAAGGGCATCCAGAGCGTGCTGCGCGAGATCGACAACAGCGAGCTCGCCCTGGCACTGAAGACCGCATCGGACGAACTCAAGGAGATCGTGTTCTCCAACATGTCCACCCGCGCGGCCGATCTCATCGTCGAGGACATGGAATACATGGGACCGGTGCGGCTCTCCGATGTGGAGTCGGCGCAGCAGCGGATCGTGGACGTCGTCCGTCGGCTCGAGGATGCGGGCGAACTGATCATCACCAGCAGGGGAGGCGAGTCGGAACTCGTCGTTTGAGGGTTGCATGACGGTCATCAAGCAGGATCAGCTCGACGGTGGTCAGCACCGACTGGGACCGATGGAGATCGAGGATTTCGATCGTCGGGCCGAGGTGATCATCCGGGATGCCCGGGATGCGGCTGCCGCCATCATCGAATCCGCCCGGGTCGAGGCCGCCCGGATGCAGGAGTCCGCGCGGGAGGACGGCCGACAGGCCGGACACCGGGAAGGGCTGGAGCAGGGCATGGCCGAAGGGCGGGCCGAGTCCGTCGCAAGTCACGGGGAGCGATTCCAGACGCTCGCCACCGCCTGGTCGGAGGCGTTGGATCGCTGGCAGGAGGATCGGGCCGCGATGTTCCGATCCGCCCAGCGCGACGTCGTGGAACTGGCCGCCAAGTTGTCCGGGCAGATCGTCCATCGCACCGTCCGCATCGACTCGGGGATCATTCGTACGCAGCTTGAGTCGGCCATGGGACTGGTTCGTTCCGCATCCGACCTGGTGATCGTGATCAGTCCCGACGACGAGCCGCTGGTGGCCGAGCTGCTGGGAGATCTGCTGGGAGCATTCGGAAACTGCCGGGACGCCACCATTCGGATCGAACCCGGGCTCGCTCCCGGCGGATGCCGAATCGAGCTGGACGGAGGCGTCATCGATGCTTCGCTCGAGACGCAGCTCCAGCGCATGGCGGAACTCATGCTTCCCGACGAGCCGGTTCAACAGGTGGCCGATGCCGATGGTGCTTGAACAGCAGCTGCAGGACGCCGACTCGGCCCAACTGCTGGGGATCTCGGGCTCCGTGGTCTCGGTGCAGGGGATGTCCCTGCGGGTGCGGCATCTGCCGCTTCCGCTGGGTTCGGTGGTCGAACTCGACGGAGCCGGAGAACTTCCGGTCCGGGGTGAAGTCGTCGGCTTCGACGATTCCGACGCAGTGGTGATGCTCTACGATCACGTGGACGGCGTCCGCCCGGGATGTCCGGTGCGGGCACGGACCGATGCTGGTCGGGTGCAGGTCGGACACGGCATGCTGGGTCGGGTGGTCGACGCGATGGGGCAGCCGCTGGACGGGCGAGGCCCGATCCGCGACCTCAGCTGGCGTCCGCTGTCGGGAGACGGTGTCTCGCCCATGGAGCGGGACATCATCCGTGATCCGCTGCCCACGGGAATACGTTCCATCGACGGCCTCCTGACCATCGGTCGCGGCCAGCGGCTGGGGATCTTCTCGGGTCCGGGGGTTGGGAAGTCGACGCTGCTGGCCTCCATAACCCGGGCGACCGCCGCCGATGCCGTCGTGATCGCGCTGGTCGGAGAGCGGGGACGCGAGGCGGCCGAGTTCGTCGAGCAGACCCTGGGAGATGAAGGGCTGGCCCGGGCGATCGTGGTGGTATCGACGGGCGACGAGTCGCCGCTTCGCCGGGCCCGGGCGACCTATCTGGCCATGGCTGCGGCGGAGGCGCTGCGGGACGATGGAGCCCACGTGCTGTTCTGCATGGACTCGTTGACCCGGCACGCGCACGCTCTCCGGCAGATCGGTCTTGCGTCCGGAGAGCATCCCGCGACGCGGGGGTATCCACCGTCGGTGTTCGCCCAGCTTCCGAGACTGATCGAGCGGGCCGGAACGGTCCGTGGAGGTGGATCCATCACCGGTCTCTACACCGTGCTGGTGGAGGGGGACGACATGGCGGAGCCGGTCACCGATGCAGCACTGGGTGTGCTGGACGGTCACCTCGTTCTGTCCAAGGACTTGGCGTCCCGTGGCCACTACCCGGCCATCGATCCCCTGCAGTCCGTATCCCGTCTGGCCGACCAGGTCAGCGATCCAAACCACGTTGCGGCCCGCCGTGAGATTGTGAGCATGCTGGCCGCATGGTCCGACGTCGAGGATCTCGTGTCGATCGGTGCCTACGCCGGGGGTTCGAATCCACGCAGTGATGCGGCCATCGAGCTGCAGCCCGCGATCATGGACTACCTGGCGCAGGATCTCGATGACCGGTCCGCCTATCCCGAAACCTGCCGGGCACTTGTGCAGATGGCGACCCATTCGGTCCAGACGCGGCAGCGAGTGACCGGGGGAGGTGCGGGTTGAAGCGGTTCGTGTTCGCCTACCAGTCCGTGCTCGAGGCGAGGGTCGCCGAGGAGGAGAACGCCAAGCAGGCCATCGCCACGATCGTCAAGCGCCGAAACGCGCTGGAACGCGGTCTGGTGGAACACCGTGGATTCCTCGAGGCGAACCGGAGTCAGGCCCGCACCGAACTGGTGGGAAAGGTCGACATCGATACGCTGCGTGCCCACGCGGGACAGTCCGTGCAGGTGATGCGGCGCATCCGCGCTCTGCTCGCTGAAATGGCCGAGGTGCATGGTGCCCTGGATACGGCGCGTGATGCGTGGCGGGCATGCCGTCAACGTCGCAAGGGGATCGAATGTCTCCGGGACCGGGCCAGGAAGACATGGGATCGGGACTGCCGGCGTGCCGAGCGTCGGGCCCAGGACGATCTGGTCGCAACCCGTGCTTCGAGGGAGCTGCAGACATGAAACAGGCGTGGACCATCACCAGCTTTGTCGCGGTCGTGAATCTTCTCGTACTGCTTTCCCTCGCCGCTTGGATGTGGCAGACGGGCCGACTGGACGCCGATCGGATCAATGCATTGCGGGCGTGGATCAGTTCGTCGCCCGAGGAGGTCGTCGAACCCCAGGTTCCTTCCGGGACCGATGGCGTCGTGGAGGCCGCATCCGGATTCAGCAGTCAACAGCGTCTGGAATGGCTCGAACACTGGCGAATGCAGAGCGAGCAGCGACTGCAGGGACTGGTCGAGGAGGCGGAACGGCGCAGTCTCGAGGTCCAGGCCCGTCTCACGGAACTGGAGCTGCAGAAGCAGTCGCTGGCCGCCAAGGAGCAGGCCCTGCGTGATCAGCTCCAGGAACGCGATCGGCGGGTGAACGACGAGGCCTTCAAGCAGACGGTCCGCCTCTACGAGCAGGCCCGCCCTGATCGTGCCAAGGCCTGGCTGCTCCTGCTGGTGGAGGAGGGGCAGATGGATCGTGCGGTGCAGTATCTGTCCGCCATGGAGTCCCGTTCAGCGTCAAGGATCCTTCAGACGTTCGATGCCGGAACCGAAATCCGTTTGGCGAAGGATTTGCTGGAAGCAATGAGTGGAGGCAGTGCCGCCCCCACCTCAGACGGACGCTCCGCTCATGCTCACGCCAACCTCCAGCCCGGCATCGCACCCTGACGACAGCCAGCGGACGCTCCTGGACGGGGTTCCCGGCGGTATGGAGCCCATTTCAAGTGACGAGTTGGGATTCAGCCTGGTGCTGGACGGGACGCATCACCTGCCGACCGCGGATCGAACGGGATCGCCGCCGACCGCGCAAATCATGCCGAATACGGCCGATGGTGCCGCGCGGCAGCTGCCCCCCGTGGGCCCCTGGCCGGTTCTGGAAACCGTGGCCCCGAAGGGCGATGCCTCGGATCCGCCACGCCAGGTGCCGGTCGTACGCATGGGGGTGGAGTCGACCGCAGGCGGCGCATCCCCACAGGGCGACGGGACTCCGTTGGCGGATCGCAGCACCGATTCCACGGCGCGGATCCCCGCCGGTGCGGCTCCGGACTCCCTTCCGGTCGGAGGAGAGGTTCAGCGGGTCGAACTGGCGGTGGCATTCTCGCGGCAGGCTGGTCTCGATGCACGCACCCTGCTTCCGCAGCCGACGGCACCGATGATCGAGCCGGCCGGTACGCCGGTCGGGGACGCTGCACGCGGTTCGGCCCCCGGCGTGCTGTCATCGCTGACGACCCTGGCGGCAGGACGCGGAGGGGTTGCGAGGATCACGCTCGACCCGCCGCTGCTGGGCACGGTCACCATTCAGATGTCGGTGCACGGTGGAGAGATCTCCTGCACGCTGCACGCCGGTCGTGCGTCGGGAGCCGAAGCACTGGTTCGCGACATCGCCTCGCTCCGAAGCGGCCTGGAGGCAAAGGGACTGGTGGTGGACCGTCTGGTCGTGCAGGGGCCGCTGGGCGTGGAGTACGAGACGCCCGGGCACGAGCCGATGCGTGCGGATGAAGACGAGGAACGACAACACGAGGAACGGCGGCATCGCCGACGCTCCGGATCCCATCCGGTGCCGGACGAGCGGTGGTTGTTCGAGGACATGCTTGCAATTCAACCGGACCCGGCGGGTTCGAGCGAAGGAGGTCAGCCATGAGTGCGATCAACGGATTCACACCACTGGGGCCGGGGGCACCCAGTACCGAGTCGTCCGGTTTCAACCAGATGAGCTCGGAGGATTTCATACGCGTCATCTTCACCGAACTGGCCAACCAGGATCCACTCTCGCCAAGCGACTCGTCGGAACTGCTGGACCAGATGAACTCGATCCGATCGATCGAATCCGATCTGCAGATGATGAACAAGCTGGAGTCGCTGGTCTTCGAGAACCAGCTGTCGTCCGCGAGTTCCATGATCGGGAACTTCGTCGGTGGGCTGACGCCCGAGGGAATGCGGGTGGGTGGACACGTACTTTCTGTCGTACGGCAGGGGGGTGAAGTCGCCCTCGAGCTCGACAGCGGCTGGTTCCTCCCCCTGGACGGGGTCGAGACGATCATCGATCCGACGCTGCTGGTTGGGGATGCCGATGAGGCGGATGCGGAGGTGGAGGCGGATGCCGAGGACGGTGCCGACGGCGAGGAACCGACCGAGGATGCCGGTGACGAGGGCGGAGACGACGAAGGATAGGCGTTCGAAGGAGCGCAAATGATGCCGCCGAAACCGCATCGGCGACGGCGCCCATGCCGTGGTGATGCTTCTGCGGGGCGGCATGCGGATTGCAAGGATAGATTTCAGCCCGGCGGCCGCCGGGGACACTACGGAGATTTCCAATGCCATCGACGCCAGCACTCTACACCGGACTTTCCGGACTCCAGAGCAACCAGAATCGACTCAACGTCATCGGCAACAACATCGCCAACGTCAATACGACGGCGTTCAAGTCGACGCGGATGCTGTTCGAGTCCATGTTCAGCCGCACCCAGTCGCTGGGCACGGGGCCGTCCGGACGGATCGGCGGCATCAATCCGCAGCAGGTCGGCAACGGAAGCACCGTGGCGGGAACGCAGCGGAACTTCTCCAACGGGGCCCTGACCGCCACGGGCATCGCCACGGACATGGCGATCGAAGGGGACGGCTTCTTCATCACGCAACTCAACGGCGAGCGGCTGTTCACCCGGGATGGCTCGTTCCTGACGAACGAAAACAACCAGTTGGTCACCTCCAGTGGCGCGTACGTGATGGGATACGGGGTCGACGACAACTACCGCATCGAATACGGAGAGCTCGAGCCGATCGTGATTCCCCTGGGGCAGATGACCGTCGCCGAGGCCACCGAGAACATCTACTTCACGGGGAACCTGAATGCATCCGGCGAGCTTCCGGTGACGGGTTCGATTCACAACTCGAACCAGTTCTTCAACGAGCCCACGGGCAATCAGGCCATGAACGGGCTCGAGGATCTGACCCAGGTCGGAACCAACCTCTACATGGACGACGGCAGCGGAGGGTACGAAGTCGCCATCGAGGGCGGCGCGATGGCCACCATCACCGTCGACAACGTCGAGAAGGGCGGGCAGGATCTCGGCACGTTCAGCTTCACATTCTGCACTCCCGAGGAGGCCGCGGCCAACGACATCGAGTACTTCGGATCGACCATGGCCGACTTCGCGGCCGCGCTCGACCAGTTCCTCGGCCTCGACAACTCCGATGTGGCGGGTGAGTCCCTTGGCGGCAACATCCTCCTGAACGCCAACGGAAGCATGATCATCTTCGGAAACGAGGGGACGGCACAGGGCCTCAGCATCTCCACGTCGGACTTCACCGTCTCGTACATGGGCACGACCACGGGGACTCCGCCGGTCAACCCATTCGTGTTCACGGAGTCGGCGCAGGCGACCGGGGAATCCGTACGGACCAGCTTCGTGGCCTACGACTCCCTCGGCACGGCGGTCAACATCGATGTGACCATGGTGCTGCAGCAGACGATCGACGGCCAGGGTTCGGTCTGGGAGTTCGTGGCGGAATCGTCCGACAACGACGCCCTCGACCGGGTGGTGGGTCTGGGCACCCTCCAGTTCGACAACGAGGGCAACCTGCTGGAGGCCTCCAACACCACCATCAACATCACGAGGACCAACGGCGCCATCAATCCGATGTCGCTGACCCTCGACTTCACCTACGGATCGGAAGGCGTGACCGCCTTCGCCGATTCGGCAAGCACGCTCTCCGTGGCGGCTCAGGACGGATCGGGCATCGGCCATCTGGTGTCGTTCTCGGTCGGCCAGGACGGTCTCATCACGGGAGCGTTCACCAACGGCATGACGCGGACGCTGGGTCAGGTGGGTCTGGCGAGGTTCAACAATCCCGGCGGGCTCGAGGACACGGGCAGCGGGTACTACCGGGTCGGGGCCAACTCCGGCGAGCCGATGTACACGACCGCCAACAGCCTGGGCACCGGCCGGATCATCGGTGGTGCGCTGGAGCTGTCCAACGTCGACCTTTCCCAGGAGTTCATCGACATGATCCTGGCTTCGACCGGGTATTCGGCCTCCAGCCGGGTGATCTCGACCACGGATGAACTGATGGATCAGCTGCTGCTGCTGGGACGCTGAGGCATCCGATTCAGTCGTCGTGCCTGAAGCGGTTGCGGGTCATCATCAGCCCGAGCGTCTGGCAGACGAGCTTGATCTCGACTTCGGTCAGGCCGACGAACATCGGAAGTGCGATGGTGCGCTGGCTGACCGATTCGGCCACCGGAAAGTCTCCGGCCCGGATGCCGTACTTGTCACGGAAGTGCGGGAACGTCGGGATGGCCGGGAAGTAGTGGGCAGCGCCGATGTCGTGACGACGGAGCCCCTCGATGATCTCGTCCCGGTCCTCCGTCGTGTACGGCCCGCTGAGTCGGACGACGTAGACGAACCAGCTCATGGTGACGTTCGGATCGATGGTGGGCACGATCAGATCCGACATGGATGAGAGCTCGCGGGTGTAGGTGTCGGCGACGCGGGCTCGGTGCTCCATGATCGTGTCGAGTCTGGAAAGCTGCGAGACGCCGAGTGCGGCGTGAAGTTCGCTCATCCGGTAGTTCCATCCCAGGCGCTCGGCGTCGAGGCGCGTGCCCACTGCGCCCGTCACGGCCCGGTTGGAGATGGTGCGTCCGTGGTTCCGCATCGACCGGCAGGCGTCGGCGAGTCGGGTGTCGTCCGTGACGATCATGCCGCCCTCGCCGGTCGTGATCTGCTTGTTCGGGTAGAAGGCAAAGACGGCCGCCCGGCCGAAGGTGCCGATGGCATCGTTGCCGAGCCGGCCTCCGAGCCCCTCGCAGGCATCCTCGATCAGCGGGATCTCGTACTTGGCCGAAAGGGCCGCGAGTTCGCGCATGCCGGTGGGGTTGCCGAACACCTCGACACCGATGATGGCCTTGGTGCGTTCGGTGATCTTCGCTTCCACATCCTCCACGCGGACATTCAGCGTGGTGGGATCGCAGTCGACGAAGACCGGTTTCGCCCCGGCGTGCTCGATGCAGTTGGCGGAAGCGACGAAGCTGAAGGCGGGGGTGATGACCTCGTCGCCCGGACCGACGTCGAGGGCCTCAAGCAGCAGGTGCAGACCGGCCGTGCCGGAACTCACGGCCACTCCCTCGCTGCGTCCGACCCGAGCCGCCATCTGCTCCTCGAAGGCCTCCATGCTCGGGCCGAGGCTCAGTCGCCCGCTGCGCAGGACGTCGGTCACCGCCCGGATGTCGTCGTCGCTGATGTCCGGGCGGCTGAGGGGAATGACTTGGTTGGTGCTCACGCGACTTACCCTTCGGGTGTGAGACGGACCATGGCGGTCTGGAGGCCGTCGGTGTGCTTGAGGTAGAGCCAAGCGGCCTGGATCTGCAGGGTGTTCGTGAGCTGCCCCCCGCCGGCCGAGATGCGGCCCAGTTGCTGCAGATCGTTCGGGGAGAGGTTCTCGTTGGTGCGGGCCAGCAGGAGCAGGGCGAGCGAGTCGGCGCGGGACGAGCCGATGCGCCGGATCTGGGAGACCACTTCGGCGACCCCGGGGTGCTGCGATTGCATCGAACCCATCAGCAGCGTCTGCTGCTGCATGCTGTCGTCGTCGGCGGCACGCAGCCGGTCGATGGCCTCCTCCGGTGCGATCTCCAGCAGGGTCGCCATCGCACTGATCGCGTGGGACCGCTGGGTGATCTGCTGGGATCGTCTGCGCGTGTTCTCGGGCAGATCGATGAAGTACCCGTAGATGCTCACGGCCTGGTCGAGGGGAAGGTCGCGTGCGGTCCGCATCGCCCAGTCGATCACGCGGGGATGCCCCGTGTCGATCAGTCCCTTCACCTGTGCGGTGATGGGCTGGCCGTCGGCGTGCAGTTCGGCCGTGTCGAGGATCTTCGCGATGAGCGGATCGTCCTCTGCGTCGAGTCTGGTCCGAACGTCCGCATCGGGTGCGAGGCCCGACTCGAGGAACTGCAGGGCCCCCATGATCCGATTGCGGTAGCTGGGGTCGGATCCAAGCATGCGGTTCCAGTGGGGACGTGCCCGATCGGGATCGATCGTCATCAGGGTGTAGGTCCCCCAGTACGTCAGATCCTCGCTTGATTCGTTCTCGAGCATCCGGGCCAGCCAGGGTGTCGCGGCATCCAACTCGTAGATGCGGATGATCTCGATCATGCGGCGCAGGACCGAAAGCCGCTCCGACGGCGAGGCGGTCGCCAATCGTGCGTCGACGGCGCTCAGCGGGGATGCATCGCGTTCCGCGAGCAGCAGTGCGGCGATGGCGGAGACGATGAGATCGTTGTCGTTGGCGAGCGTGGTCAGCCGATCCACGTCGACCATCCCGGTTTCACCGGCGGCCTGCAGTTCGGCCATCAGCAGCAGTTGGTTGGCGGCTTCGAGACGATCCCATTCGAGGATCTTCTGCATACCGCTGGTGTCCAGCATGCCCATGTCGATCGCATGGGCAATGACCTGTTCGCGGGCGAGCGGTGCGACCTGCGTGACCAGCCATGGATCCAGTTGTCCAGAGCCGTCGATCTCCGCCAGTCCGAGCAGGGCATGGACCTGCACGTGCCAGTCGTCGTGCTGCAACAGCCGGTAGAACATGTCCTTCATCTCCGGGTCCTGGAGGAGCCGGAGGGACGAGAGGCGGGCGAGGTGGGAGCCGTCACGCTGCATCTGGACGGACTGCATCAGATGCCGGGTCGCGGTTTCGGTGTATTCACCGGCGAGGGTCGGATTCGACACCGCACCGAGCATGCACGCAAGGAGACATCCAGCGGACCGAAGGGTGGATTTGGGGCCAGGAAGCATCACCGAAAGTGTAGCAGACGGCCGCGTCAGGCTCGCAGTCGGCGGCGGATTTCGGCCATGGCCTGCAGGAGATCCAGCGGCGGCTCGCTCCGGTTGAACTCGACGAGGGGGTTCTCGTCGAGGGTCCGGGCCAGTCGCTTGGCGGCGGCGTGGACGGACGAATGGTTGTTCCGGCCGAGGGCCCGTCCGATTTCGGGATAGCTCCGCGTCGTCATCTCGCGGGCGAGGTATGCGAACATCGCTCTGGCCAGGCTGATCCGTCGGTGCCTCGCACGTCCCGTGAGGTCGTCCCGGGTCACCCCCGTCTTGGTGCAGACCGCTTCCATGATGTCCGAAAGGGTGACGTGGATCGTCCGGTCCAGAGCCCGGTGCTGAAGCAGCCGCTGGACGGTGGTGCTGCCGATGATGCGGCGACCGAACTCATCGATGCCCGGGATCAGCATCTGATCGGCGTCCGCCGCCTGGACCTGGGCGGGGTCGAGCATCTGCATCGCTTCGAGTCGGGTCAGCATCCCCTGCAGTTCCCGGACGGAGCCGGGGCAGTTGCTGGCGATCAGTCGGGCGGCCGCATCGGACAGCTGCAGGTCGCGACGGGTCGCCAGTTGCCGGACAAGTTCCAGTCGTGTTGCGGGATCGGGTTCCTCGATCTCGACCACCATGCCGCTGAGGAATCGGCTGACGAGCCCCTCGCTGAAGCGGGCGATCGTGCTCGGATGTTCGTCCGACGCCAGGGCCAGACGTGCGCCGGTCAGGCCGATCGCATCCAGCGTGTGGAGGAATTCCGCCTGGGTCTTCTTTTTGTTCGCGAGGAAGTGGACGTCGTCGATGGCCAGAAGTCGCAGGCCGCGGTGGGCCCGTCGGAAGCGGTCCATCGATCCGGTCTGGACGGCCATGATGTATTCGTTGGTGAACTGTTCGCCCGTGACGTATCGAATGCGGGATCGGTCGCCCATCCGCTCGGCCGCCCGACGGCAGATGCCCTGCAGCAGGTGCGTCTTGCCAAGGCCGCATCCTCCGTGGATGAACAGGGGGGAGACCGATGATCGCTCGCCTTCGTCGCCAAGCTGGGTGGCCGCGGACCAGGCCAGCCGGTTGCTCGCGCCCACGATGAAGTCGTCGAGGCTGGCGAAGCCTCCGCCGAGTTGGCGGGCGGGACGGGGTGGGGTCGACCGCCGCCCCCGATCTCGATCGGGAGCGGGCGGTCGGTTGCTCCGTGCGCCCCGGTCGCCTTCCGATGGCTGTTCGTGGCGGCGCGGCGCGTCGCGGGTCTCGACGGAGATCCGCACGTCCGCGTCCGATCCGAGGGTCTCGCTGGCCACCGCCCGGAGTTCGCGGTTGAAGCGATGGTTGATCCAGTCCGCGACGAACTGGCTGTGGGCCTTGACCTGGACTCGGGTGCCGTCGACGGTGATGTCCGCCTGACCGAACCACATGGCGAACCGGTGTTCACCGATCTGTTCGCTCAATCGTTCCGTGATTCGGTCTGAGGTCTTGGGCACGGTGGGGAACTGGTGGCCACACAGGAAACTCAACGGCCGTGCGCCGGCGAAGTACGGGTGGTGCCGTATCACCAGTCGAAGTGCTGCGGCCGCAACACGTCATGTTCGTGCGCACCGCAGTCGATGCGCCGTTTCGACTTGAAGTCGATGACCGTCCGGGGTCGGATCTGCGATCGAATCGACTCGCAAATGCGTTCGTCGCACACTGCGTTTCGTGGTCCTGCTGCTCGGTGCTGCGTGTCGGAACGTGCCGGCTCGCGAAGCGTGGACCTGACCGTAGATCAGCCGTCCGTGGCTTCAGGAAGGCAGGGACAATACGGCGTTCCGCGGCCTTTCACAACCCCCCGAATCCGTTTCGGGGGCTCTCCGGGAACCCCGGCGCGGAGGAAATCCCGGTGAATCATGGGCGAAAAATTTTTGCGAGCCGGGCCGGGCGTGAGTGTCGACAACTGGTGGACAACTGGCTCCGCGATCAGGAATCTCGGAGCGAATGGATCAGCGCCAGGCGGTGGGCGGAGCCGCGGAATCCGCATTGCTCGTACAGCCTGATGGCGGGGCGGTTTAGGGTGTCCACGGCCAGCGTCATGCGGCCCCAGTGCCCTCCGGCCAGAGTGGCGAAGACGTGGTCCAGGAGGAATCGACCCAGACCGCGGCCCCGGGCAAAGGGGGCCAGTCCGAGGTAGACCAGCTCGACGGTGTCCCGGGTGGATCCCGGATTGACCAGTACGGCTCCTGCGTACCTGCCGTCCACGCGGAGAAGATGCCAGTAGGCGGGGTTGTGTCGGCCCGTGGCACGGTGCCCCGCGATGATGTCCTCGGTGCGGCGGAGGCCGCACAGTCCCGGGCAGTCGAGCGTGTCTTCGTAGGAGGCCTCGAGGATCTCCGTCAGGGCCGGTTCGAGTTCGGGGGTCCAGCCGACCAGTTCCACCCCGTCGGGGGCGGCAGGCGGCGATCCGTGGCGTGCCAGGGAGCGTTCCATATAGAGCAGGGTGGCCAGCTCCCGGAACCCGCCCTCGAGGTGGGCCCGGCAGGCCAGGTCGTCCTGGCGAGCGAGAAGGACCTGGGCCAGGTCCAGCGGGTGGGCACGCAATTCGGCGAGGACATGACGGACCAGGGCCGCCCGCTCCGGGACATCCTCCTGGCGGGTCACGGGGCTCATGAACACCATCACCGTCCGGCCCGGGGAGGGGACGCACAAGGTGCTGCAGCGGATGCGACCGGAGTCGTCCCGAATGGCCCAGATCCAATCCAGCCCGATGCGATTTTCGGTTGCGAAACGTTCGAATCGGGCCGCCTGGAGGCGTCCCGAGCCCGGCGGTAGGAGGCATCGAATGGCCTCCTGGCGGTCAGGCTGTTGGATCAGGATTGGTTCAAGGCTGCTGATTGACACGAAAACCTTCCGGGTGGCGGCATGGCCGTCTGGGTGTAGAATAGTCAGTTCAGGTCTCTCGAGGAGATGAAATCCATGGCCATCCGGCACACGTTCACGATCTGCATTCTGGGCATCCTTCTGGCGGCATTCATGCCGATCCAGTCGGACGCATTTGCCCATCCCAAGCCCAAGGCGGTGCCCGATCGTCCCGAACTGAACTTCCAGCCCGGACCGCTTCGCATCTTCCAGAGTCCCACCACCGGTCGCTGGTACTGGTACATGACCTACGAGGTCTCGAACTACACCGGGGAAGACCGCATCTGGGCTCCCACGCTCACCCTCTACACCGACCGGGGCGAAGTCATCGATTCCGGACGGGGTGTCGACCGGGACCAGGTCATGGAGATCCACAATCATCTGGGGGACGGGATGCTCGAACTTCAGCACGAGATCATCGGGGACCTCCTCCAGGGAGAAGGCAACGCCCGCAGTGGGCTCGTGGTCTGGCAGGCGGGCCGTACCGACGTCAATGAACTTTCGCTCTTCGTGGCCGGAATCAGCAGTGAGACCACCCAGGTGGAACATCCGCTCACGGGTGAGAAAAACACCCTTCAGAAGACCTTGATGCGGGAATACCTCGTTCCCGGTGACGCCAAGGCCCTTGGGGACGATCCGATCGGGCTCCATACCGATCTGGACCGAAGTCCACGCTGGATCTACCGCTGAGACCTGCTAGAATGGGTCGCTTCGGCCAAGACAGGGCCG
>MDTD01155103.1_pt1 | contig 22523 bp, 16 predicted proteins | sample 811221 | NCBI WGS metagenome assembly MDTD01 (sample SAMN05326646, study PRJNA326480) | marine metagenome | isolation source: seawater | place: Pacific Ocean: South West | collected 2011 | reverse complement strand
TCTGCGGCAGCGGCGGATTTGCCCTGACCGCAGCCCAGGTGGACCATCGGATCAAGGCGGTGGCCACTGCAAGCATGTACGACATGAGCCGGGTCATCCGCAAGGGCTGGAAAGATGGCATGTCCCCTGAACAGCGCAGCAACACCCTTGATCAACTTGGGGAACAGCGCTGGACAGATTTTGAAAAGGGCAGTCCCCTTCTGCCCCAGGGCTTTCCCGCGGAGGCCACGGATGCCATTCCCGAAGGGCTGGATCCCATCTCAAGTGAGTTCTGGGAATACTACGCCATGGCCCGGGGTCACCATCCCAGATCCCACGGTCCCTTTACCCAAACCAGCAACATGGCCTTCATGAATTTTCCTTTGATGAACTACATCAAAACCATTTCACCCAGACCCATTCTGTTCATCATGGGGGAGAAGGCCCACTCCAGGTACTTTACCGAAGACGCCTACGAAATGGCGGCCGAACCCAAGGAACTGCTGATCATTCCCGGTGCCAGGCATATCGACCTCTACGACCGGACCGAGATGATCCCCTTTGACAGGCTGGTGTCATTTTTTACGAAGAATCTTTAAATATGGGCTATCAGAGGAGTCAGCTATGAAAACAAGAATTTACGCCCTGATTATTTTGGTCTCAGCAATGATACCCGGGATGGCAATGGGCACGGAGAAAGAAATGATGGAAACAGGCCAGGCCTTAACCCAAAAAGAACAAAACATCATTCCCATTGCGGCATTTACCGCAGACGGTGACCTTGAAAGACTTGCACCCGCCCTGAACCAGGGACTGGATAAGGGGCTGAGCATCAACGAAATCAAGGAAATCATCGTTCACCTTTACGCCTATACGGGATTTCCCCGCAGTCTCAACGCCTTGAATACTTTTATGACGGTGGTGGACGAGCGGAAGGCCAGGGGGGTTAAGGATGTCCTGGGAAAAACCGCAAGCCCTTTACCGGCGGACTTTAACAGGGATGAATACGGGGCAAAGGTACGGGCCATGCTGGCCGGACGGGAAACCGATATCTCCGGCGCCCCGTGGCAGGCGTTTTCTCCGGCTATTGACACCTTTCTAAAAGAACATCTTTTTGCAGATATCTTTGTCCGGGATGTCATCAGCCACCAGGACAGGGAGCTTGCCACCATTGCCGCCCTGGCCAATATGGACGGCACCGTTGGGCAGCTTGGCTTTCATCTCGGGGCGGCCATGAATACCGGACTGACCCGGACTCAGATGCAAGATTTTGTTTCCGTGTTCGGCCATCGCGTCAGCAAGGCCCGGGCCCGGAACATCGAGGTGATTCTGACCCAGGTATTGGAAAAAAGGAAATAACCCTAAAAGATAAAAAAAGGAGCTATGATGAAGGATTTTACTTTTTACAACCCCACAAGAATTGAATTCGGCAAGGAAAAAGAAGACAATATCGGCCAGTATGTCAGTGAGTTCAGCGTTGGCAGTGTCCTGATTCTATACGGATCGGACCGGATCAAAACAGACGGCCTTTTCGACCGGGTCACAGCGTCCCTCAAAAAACAGGGGATCACCTTCGAATCTGTCGGCGGGGTGATCAGCAATCCCCTGGTTGGCCTTGTACGTGAGGCAGTTGACGTCGTCAAGAAAAACAACCTTCAGGGAATTCTGGCGGTTGGCGGGGGATCTGTTCTGGACTCTGCCAAGGCCGTTGCTGCGGGGGCCAAGCATGACGGTGACGTCTGGGATTTTTTCGTCGGCAAAGCGGAAGTTAAAGAAGCGCTCCCGGTTTTTTCGGTCATGACGCTTGCAGCCACGGGCAGTGAAATGAATCCTTATGGCGTTGTGACCAACAGTGAAACCCAGCAGAAGTATCCCATCGGTTCCCCGCTTCTCTTCCCGAAAGTCTCTGTCATCAACCCCGACCTTATGGCCACTGTGACACCGGAGTATCTGGCCTATTCCGCCGTGGATATCTATTCCCATTGCCTGGATCTTTATTTTACGGCCAGTTTTCTGCCCGTTTACACCGCCGCTCTGATCGAGAATATTCTGGAAACGGTGATGCGCACCACCGGTGTGTTGATGAATGATCCGAAGGATTACCATGCCCGGGGGGAATTTGCCTGGGCCGCCACCATGGCATTGAACGGAAACACCTTTGCCGGTGTCGAGGGCAACTCCTATGACACCCATATGATTGAACACGCCATGGGGGCGCTCTACAATGTTCCCCACGGTGCGGGTCTTGCCGTTGTCCTGCCGGCATGGATGGAAGAGATAAAAGATCAGAAGCCGGAACGATTTGAGCGGTTTGCAAGGAAAATTTTTAACAGCGCCGACGGGGACGAAGGCATTTCTAAGCTGACCCAATGGTTCACATCCATCGGCGCACCGGTCACCTTTGCACAGGCCGGCCTTCCTGAAGATGCCGTTGACCCCATTGCCGAAAACGCATTTGACAACGCCAAACTCTGGGGGATGGATACGATGTATCCCAAGGAGAGGATTGCCAGAATACTCACCCTGGCGGTTAAATAAAAAAGGATAAATAGGGATGCCCCTGCGGCGGGAAGATCAAAGCGGATATGAGATTCGTTGTTTTTCGCCGGGGGGGCGCTTTTTTTTGTGAGGCATTCAATGAACCGAATCTTAATTGCTTTAATTATCGGGTGGCTTATCGGGCCGTTTTCTGTTCAGGGGCAGGAACTTCCTTTATCACAGATGCAGGTTAAAATGACATCCGGGGACCACATCGCCACGTTCCGGCTGTATGATACTGTTGCGGCAAAACAATTTTACGATCAGCTTCCCCTCAGCCTGGATCTGACCAATTTTCGTGATGCCCAGTGGATGTTTTATCCCCCTGAAAAGCTGAATGTGGCCGACCGGGAAGCCTACCATGACGGTAAACGAGGAGAGTTGAGTTACTATGCGCCCTGGGGTGATGTGTTCATGCTTTACAGGGATTTTTATGCAGGCGACGAAATGCACCGTTTGGGTATCAACCTCACCGGCATCGGGGAAATCGCGAAAATGTCAGGCAAGGTCAAAATTGAGAAACAAGAAGCCCATACGTCTGAAAGGCAGAAAACTATGGTGATCACCGTTTTTTCAAAGGATAAAGCCACAGTGTTTCAGTTGAACGGCAGCACTGCTGCAAAAGCATTGTATGCCCAGTTGCCCTTGGATATCATGGTAGAAAACTACGGCAGCAATGAAAAAATTTTTTACCCGCCCGGAAAACTGGACATCTCCGACACGCCCCTGGCAAAAGCCAAAGCCGGTACCCTTGCCTATTATGCACCTTGGGGGGATGTGGTGATGTTCTATGACCGTTTCGGTTCCGCAAACGGGCTTTACGAACTGGGACATGCCATATCGGGAAGCAGCTTTATAAAAGAGATGTCAGGCAAGATACGGGTGGAGAAAACTCCCGAGCAGTCAAGATAGAAGATGCCAAAATGAAATGCGTGGAGTTAATGAAACCTTAATGGGTTGTTTGATATTTACAAATGGATATCCAGAGCAGATCCCTTTATTTTTGAACCTTCCATAAACATGAGAAAGGAGAAAAAAATGGATATCAACGTCATTAACCTGAAAGACAAGGCTGCCCTGATCGAAGACATTCACACCTACCGTCGAGTGGCCCGGATGAACGACTATGAATTTAAGCTGATTAAGGTGCAGCGGACTTTTGTCTGGCACAAACATCCGGATACGGATGAGGTTTTTTATGCCGTTGAAGGCGGTTTTGACATCGAACTGCGGGACAAAACCCTGACCCTCTCCCAAGGGGAAATGGCGGTGATTCCCAAAAATGTGGAGCATCGCCCGGTGTGCCGGGAGCTATGCACCATCATGCTCATCGAACCTGCAGGAACGGTGAACACCGGTGATGCCGGCGGTGATATGACAGACACGGTCATCGAGGATATTTAAATGGCTGAGATCTGTCTTGTGGTAGCGGTATGAGAAAAAAGGTGAAAAAATAGGCGATTTGGGGTACACCTTCTGATTTTGATATTCCGATGAATCTGATAAGGGATAGACAGAAAACAAGGAGGGATGCAGGGCCATGGACGCACTGGCAGATACCGCAACATTGTCTGAACCGCTGGCAGGGGCGGCACGAAATTTTCTGACGGCATACGGCAGTCCGGCACTTCTGGGAGATGAATGGGCCAAGGTTTTCATTGGTATCCATCCGGAAGACCGGTTGGACGCCCTGTTGACCGCCTGCGGATTTGACGGTGATCCGGATGGATTCTTTCACAGCATCCGCCAGGGCATACTTGAAGCCCTGGCACAGGGGAAATCCGCAGATATTGCCTTCAACGGGTTCCGGCTGCCGAAAATGTTCCTTTACCATATCCTGGACACCCTGCTGCCGGGCCAGCGCCTGGGCGCAATGAAAACAACCCGGGCCCTGGCAGCGGCAACCGGTTTTCCGGTCACCTCCCAAAGGTATTCCCCGGCAGCGCTCCAGGCGGTGCTGGATACCTATCCGGTAAGGCTGTCCAGGCATGTCATCCGGCAGGCCATGGTGTCGGAGGCTGTGGCGGCCCAGTACCTGCCCTTTGCGGATGAGCTGGACCCCAACGGCCATGAGCTGACCTTTGACGGCCATTTTAAGCAGGGGCTGATGGAGCAGATGTACCGGAACCGGGCGATTTTCCTTCTGGATATGCGCTGCCCGGTCTATTGCCGGTTCTGTTTCAGAAAGCATAAGAGCCTGAGAAAAGAGGCCTCTCCCACACCGGAGGATGTGGCGGTGGCCGTGGAGAAAGTGGGGCAGAACCCCGAGGTGAGGGAAATTCTGATCACCGGGGGGGAGCCCCTGCTGAACCGGAATAACCTGGAAGCGGCCATCACCGGGCTGGCCGGGATCGATCATGTCAGGACCCTGCGGATTGCCACCCGTTCCCTGGCCTATTATCCCCACCTTTTCCTCCATCACGACAGGTCTGTTATTAATTATCTTATGGAAAAACAGGTCTTCTGCCGGGACAGGGGCAAGCAGATTGAAGTCGGGGTGCACCTGGTCCACCCGGACGAGATTTCGGTGCAGACCCTGGAGATTATTTCGAAGCTTACGGCCGGCGGCATTCCGGTGTACGTCCAGACCCCGTTTCTCAAAGGCCTGAACGATACCGGGGAAGTACTGGCTCGGCTGTTTACCGCCCTGCGCCAGGCCGGAGCGGAAATTTACTATATTTTTACCCCCTGCCACCCCATCCACGGCACGCAGAAATACTGGAGTCCGATTTCCGATTCCATTGCGGCCTATAACTATCTCAGATCCCGCGTCTCCGACCGCTGCATTCCGAAGCTCTGCACCGCCACCCCTTTGGGCAAAATGGAATGGCACACCAGCGGATGGGCCGTGGAAAAGGACCGGGAAGACCCGGACCATATCTGGATACGCACCCCCTATACCCGTTCCTATTTTGAAGGGGTCACAGGAGAGCTGTCGCTGCCCCATGCCGTGAGGGAAAACCGGGACGGCAGCCTCAATGTGAAATGCCTGATTGATATGGGGGATGAAAGGCTCTTCCTGAAAAATTTCGGACTGGAAAAGGACCGGGGGACGTACGGCGATAATGAGCCGTTGAATGAAGAACGCCTGGTGCGCATAACCGCCCGGATACTTGAAAGCAATCCCCTGATGCCGGCAGAGGAAGTTTGCCCCGGGGTGAGGCAACTTCACGCCACCCGGATTGAAACAGGGCCTGAACTCACCGCCGAGGCTCTGATGTTCCTGTCCGCCCACCCGGAAATCACTGATATCGTGGTTCACCTGCCGGATGCAGGTGACCTAAACCTGCAGATATCACAGATCAGGGACCTGGTCCGGCAGTTGGACGGATTTGACCACAGGGCCTTTGCCGTCCGGATACGGTGGCAGGCATTTATGGCGCGGCCGCAAGACTTTGACGGGGAATTGATCGCTAACATCAGGGGAGCGGCAGACGTTTCCCTCACCCGTCCCCGTCTGCTGGAAGTCGAAACCTGGTGGATGGCACCCGGCCAGGTGCTGCCGGCCCACAGGAAAGCCGCCCGGGCGCTTACTGCTGCAGGTATTCGGGTGTACGGGAACCTACCCCTGATTTCCGGTGTGAATGACACTCCCGAAATGGTGGCTGATACTGCCCATGCGCTCAGGCATGCCGGCATCGAATTTCACCATGTCTATGCCGCAGGGCTTTCCCTCCAAAATGAGCGGAACACCGCCTGTCCCATTCCGGCGGACCGGGTGCTGGCCATTGCCTCCCATGTGAGAAAGGTCTGTTCCGGCAGAGAAATTCCCCTGTACGTGATCTGGACTCCGAAAGGAGAAAAGGATTTCGGCTTAGGAACGTCCGGTCCCGTGGCCGGGTTGTCAAAGATCCCGGGCTTTACCTGTTAGCCTCCTGAGATGACAGGAGACTTCGGCCGACGCCAGGCCAGATGCGGATGATACCGAAAAAGGCGCGCAGACCGATCCACACGCCCGTGATGATCCAGACCCGGGTCAGGGCATGGCCGGTGTGGGGGGCCAGCAGCCACAGCCCGGCAATACCGGTCAGGCTGGCCAGTATCATGGCATTTCTCAGGTATTGAAAATCCCCGGTGCCCCAGTGGATGCCATCCGTGCCGAATGCCAGGGCGTTCAACGGCTGAAACAGGGCCGTGACCAGCCATGCCGGTCCGAACACCGCCAGGGCGGCCTCCGGCACCAGGAGGTATGCCACAAATCCCTGCCCCGCAATCATTATAAGCATCAGAACGGTGCCGATAACCACACTCCAGATACAGACAATTTTTGCCGCCCGCCGGATGTGTGCCGCCTGCCCCATCCCGGTAAAAAAGGCGATGATGCTCTGGCCGGCAACGGCATAGGCGTCCAGAAAAAGGGCGGTGAACAGCCAGAACTGTCGCAGGGCCTGATGGGCGGCACCGGCATCCGGTCCGATGAGGGTGGCGGTGCGGGTGGTGAGCATCAAAAAGGCGGTGAGCATACCGGTGCGGATGAACAGGTCCCGCCCGATGCGGACCAGGCGGATACCGTCCGAAAGATTTATCTTCTGTGAAAACCCGATGTCTGATCTGATCGTCAGAACGGCCCATACCGCCCCTGCCCACTGGGCGGCGGCACTGGCCAGGGCGGCACCGGATACGCCCATGGCGGGGAACGGTCCCGGGCCGAAAATGAGCAGGGGGTCCAGAATGATGTTTATAATGTTGATGCTGACGGCGATCCTGAACTGGGTTTTCATGTCCTGAAGTCCCCTGAGAATACCGAAGGCGGCAAAGGTAATGAGAATGGCGGGTGCCCCGATAAGCCGGATCCTGAAGTAGGAAACGGCAGCATCGTGGAGGGTATGATCCGCCCCCATCAGGGATACGACGGCAGGTGCCAGGGGCAGGGTGATACCGGCAACGGCAAGCCCTATGCCCAGACTCATCATCAGCGCCATGGAAGCGATCCGGTTCATCCGCTTGGTGTCTCCGGCCCCGGAGGCAGCGGCGATCTCCGTCTGGGTGCCCACGCTCAAAAAGTTGAATATCCAGAACATGCTGGTAAGCGCTGTGGTGCCGACACCTACGGCAGCCAGGGGAACCGCCCCCAATCGCGCGATGAATGCCGTGTCCGCAAGACCTGTGAGGGGTTCTGCAATCAGGGAAAGCAGCAGGGGCAGGGACATGGCGAACAGGGTCCGGTGGGGGGCTGTGACAAATGGGTGGTGCTCCCCGGTATAGGCTTTATCTTGGCGGGGCAAATTGAATCGATCTGTCAGGCCGGCGGCTGGTGAATCGGGCTGTCCGTATAGGTTTGCCTGATTTCAAGGATTCTTTCCTTTACGTCAAAGGCGGCATCCACCAGATGGGGGTCAAAGATCTTGCCTTTCTCTTGCTTGATGTAATCAAATACCTTATCCAGGGGCCAGGCCTCTTTATAGACCCGTTCGCTGCTCAGGGCGTCAAAGATATCCGCCAGGCAGGTGAGACGGCCGGCCAGGGGAATTTCCACACCTTTGAGCCCCCTGGGATAACCGGTGCCGTTCCAGCGTTCATGGTGAGTGTAGGCGATGGTGGCGGCCATCTGCAGCAGTGTTCGCCGGGAGGTGGATAAGATTTTATGGCCGATTTCCGTATGGGTCTTCATGATGTTGAATTCATCTGCGGTGAGTTTGCCCGGCTTCATCAAAATGGCGTCCGGGATGGCCATTTTACCGATGTCGTGCATGGGGCAGGCCGCCTTGATCAGGGCGATATCCTTGGTGGCATACCCGGCAGCATTTCCCAATACATCGATGTATTCCCCCACCCGGATAACGTGGTAGGCGGTTTCCTTGGACCGGCTTTCCACAAGTTCCCCCAGAAGATGGATGATCTCCTGCTGGGTTTCCTGTATCTCCTGGTTCAGGTAGCGGTTGTCAAAGGCCACCCCCACATTCCGGGTGAATATATCCAGAAGATCCGCATGCTCGGGATTCATGTCCGAGCCACAGCCTTCCAGGTAAAGGATGTGGTGTTTCTTTTTCTGGGTGGGAAAATAGCCTACGAAATTGTCCCCGAAATACCGGCTTTTCTTATCCCGGATCACATGGCGAAATTGTTGCTCCAGTTCTGTTTCCTTGATTTTACATCCGTTTTTACCGCAGTCGCCGGCAAATTTCCCCGTGGCGGCAATAAATTCGCAGTCTCCTTCAGGCCCCTGGGTGAGGGTAAAGCCTTCACTGCGGATATAAATGGAGTCCTGGAGCCTGAACAGGGCGGACATCTGGGTGAGCACCCCCTGGGCCAGCCGTTTGATGGACTGCTGTTTGAACAGGTCTCCGGACGCTTCGATGATGTACCGCAGGCCGGTTCTGTTCTTTTCTATGGCCTGGATATCCCTGTAAGAGCGGATGGCCGTGTATATGGCGGTGAACAGCCGCTGGGCCGTCATATCGGTCTTTTGCTTGTAGTCGTTGATATCGTACTCGACAATCACCTTGCGCTCCGGCGCCTGGCCGGGCTGACCGGTTCTTAAGATGATGCGCACCACGTTGTTTTTAAGGATTTCCCTCACCGTATGTGCCACTTCAAGCCCGGCATGCTGGGTTTCCATGACCACATCCAGAAGAATGACGGCGATATCCTCATGGATTTCCATGATTTTTACGGCCTCTTTGCCTGAATGGGCTGAGATAAATTCCAGGCCGGCACCCTCAAATTCAAAATCATCCAGAACCAGTTTGGTAGCGGTATGAACTTCCGGCTCATCGTCTACAATGAGAATTTTCCACGGCTTTTTTTCCGGCCTTTTCGGTGAAAGGTCTGCCTCTTCCGGTTTAAAAACCAATGAGGAATCTGTCATATTCGCTCCAGTTTAAATGCTGATTGTAAGTCACTTGTGCCTTTATTGCAGGTGGATTCCTCAAGTGTAAGGTAGAGCGACGGGCATGTCAAGCTTACGATTTACCCCTATTGCCTGGGAATTTTGAACACTTTTTCCAGTATGTTCTCCATGGGGCACAGTCCGGTAAAGGCGGACTGGAGAAGATTGAGTCCCACAAAGGCGGTGAACAGGTAAAAATAGGGGGAGACCAGGTGTCCCAGGGCCAGAGAACCCAGGATGAAGGCGCCTGCGATGGCACGGATGTAGTTTTCCATTGTCATAGGGTTATTCCTTAATTTGATTTGCGGTAAACCGCGTAATAGGTGACCGGGATCACCACCAGGGTAAACAGGGTGGAGGCAAATAGACCGAAAATCAGGGCCCAGGCCAGGCCGGAAAAAACAGGATCAAGCGTGATGGGGGCGGCACCGATGGCCGTGGTGGCTGCGGTGAGAAGGATAGGCCGCATCCGGACCACCCCGGAGTCCAGTATGGCCTCCTTGAACGGGGTGCCCTGGCGGACGGCCTCCTGGATGAATTCGATGAGTACCAGGGAATTTCTGATCACGATGCCGCCCAGGGCGATCATGCCGATCATGCTGGTGGCCGTGAAAAATACAGGATTCGAATATCCCCCCACATCTGCGGGAAACAGGTTGAGTATGAAAAATCCCGGCATGATGCCCAGCACCGTCAGGGGGATGGCCATCATGATCAGGACCGGCATGAAATAGGAACCGGTATTCACCACGAGGATGAGATAGATGCCCATCAGGGCGGCGGCAAAGGCCAGGCCCATATCCCTGAAGACCCGGAGGGTGATCTTCCACTCCCCTTCCCCGGACCATTTCACCCGGATGCCGGAATCGTTTTTACCGGGATCTGAATGGCCTGTGTCAAACCGGACGGATTCAAGCCGGCTCATCATGTCAAGAACAGCTTCCCCCGGTGCTCTACCGGCCATTTCCCCTGTAACGTAGACCACGGGCTGCATGTTTTTGTGGTAAATGGGTGCCTGGTTTTCGGTCCGGTGAATGCGGGCCAGTTCCGCCAGGGGAATAAGATGACCGCCCTTTGAACGGACGGAAAGATTGGACAGGGCGATGAGGTCCGACCGCTGGGTCCTTGGCAGAATCACCCGGATCCATAACGGCTGGCGTTCCCGTTCCAGATGGAGGCTGGCAGGTGTGACCCCGCCCACTGCGGCATCCAGGGCATCCAGAATATCCCGGGTATCGATACCGTGCAGGGCTGCCTTTTCACGGTCCACCTCGATATCGACCCTGGGGCTGGGATCTTCGGTCATGATCTGGACATCGGTGACAAAGGGTTCGGTTTCCATGATCTTTTTCACGGCTCCGGCGCTTTTAAGCAGGTCTTCGTAAGGGGTGTCATAGGTGCCGTAGACTTCAGCCACCAGGGTGGCGAGCACCGGCGGCCCGGGGGGCACTTCCACAAGCTGGATATCGGCGTTGTGCTGCCGGGCAATGGCTTCCAGGTCTTTGCGCAGCCGCAGGAGAATGGCATGGCTTTGTTGCTCCCGCACCTCCTTTGGCGCGAGATTGACCCGGATATCCGCCAGGTGGCTGCCCTCCCGGATAAAATAATGGCGGACCATTCCGTTGAAGTCCATGGGGGAGGCGATGCCTGTGTAGGAGACATAGTTGGTGACTTCGTTGACCCGGGCAAGATAAGTTTCAAATGCCCGGACCACCCGGTCGGTTTGCTCCAGGGAAGTCCCTTCGGGCAGGTCGATGACGATCTGGAATTCATTTTTGTTATCAAAGGGCAATAGTTTCAGGGGCACCAGACGGAATACAGCCAGGGCGCCTGCCCCTGCAAGCATCAGGATGATGGCTGCAGCCAAAAGGATGCGAAGGACGCGTTTTTCCAAGAAGGGGGTGAGCAGGGCGCGGTAGAGTTTTGCTCCCCGGCCCGGTGACGATGAACCGGCATCCCTCTCATTGCCGGAAGGTTTACGATTTTTCAAAAGATGATAGGAGACCCAGGGGACGATGGTCAGGGCGGCCACCGTTGAAAAAGTTACGGTCAGGGGAACGTTCACGGCCATGGGGGCCATATAGGGTCCCATCATCCCGGTGATGAAAAACAAGGGGGTAAAACAGACAATAATGGCCACCGTGGACATGATCACGGGGGGCAGCACCTCCTGCACCCCTGCGATGGTGGCCTGGAACGGGGAAAGGACGGCCATCCGGATATGCCTCTGGATGTTATCCACATTGGTAATGGGATCATCCACCACCAGCCCCAGGGAAAGGATGAGGGCAAAGAGGGTCACCCGGTTGATGGTATAACCGAATATATAGTTGACGAACAGGGCCAGGGCAAAAGAGATGGGCACAGCCAGCGCCACCACCACCGCCTCCCGCCACCCCAGGGTAAGTGCCAGAAGCACCACCACCGAAAGCACGGCAAACCCCAAAGAGGAGAGGAGTTCGTTCACCTTTGCATTGGCGGTTTCCCCCGTGCTCCGGGTCACTTCAATCTCGATGTCGTCCGGAATGATTTCTTCCTGCATCAAGGCCAGTTCATCTAAAATATGCCGGGCAACGGTAACCGCGTTGGTGCCCTTCTTTTTTGAAAAGGCCAGGGTAACGGCAGGATACGGTCCTGTACTATTCGCGCGCAGGCGGTTGGAAAATCCGATACGGGTATAATGGGTTGCCTCCGCCGGGCCGTCAAAGACATCCGCCACATCGGACAGGTACACCGGCCTGCTTTCCCTGCCGGCGACCACCAGGTTCTCCACGTCTTCCAGACGGGTCAGAAAAGAGGATGAAGTCAGTGTAAAGGATTGGTTGGCCTTGTTGAACGTGCCGGCCTGGGTGGATACATCGGCATCTGCCAGGGCTTTGGTAACCTCCCGGATGGAGACGCCGAATCCCTTCATTTTTTCCGGGTTCACCTCCACACGGATTTCCCTGGGCCGGCCGCCGAAGACCTCGCTTCGCGATATATTTTCCAGCCGGGAAAGCCGGGTGGCCACCTCTTCTGCCACCCGCCTCAGTTCATGGTCCGAGTATTCCGGGGAGTACAGGGTGAGGGTGACGATGGGCACATCATCGATTTCAACCGGCTTCACCAGCCAGTCCTTTACGATGGGAGGGACCCGGTCCAGGTTCATCTGGATCTTGTTGTGGAGTTTTAAAATGGAGTTTTCCCTGTCCTCGCCCACGAAAAACCGCACGGTGACCACAGCCATCTCCCGGGTGGCCATGGCGTATACATATTCCACCCCGTCGATTTCCCACAGGATCTGTTCCAGCGGTGTGGCCACCAGTTTTTCGATTTCCTGAGGGCTGGCCCCCGGAGCCCGGACAAAGATATCGGCCATGGGCACCACTATCTGGGGTTCTTCCTCTTTGGGGGTGATATAAACGCTGAACACCCCCAGTACAAGGGCGGCCAACACCAGAATCACCGACAGGTTGGAGGAGAGGAAGGTTTCGACGATTCGCCCGAGAATACCTGTTTTGGTTTGGTTCATGGCATCAGTACCCCAGGGTTTCGCTGCCGTCCAGACCGGCAAGTACTTCGATTTTCGCCGGGGCGGCCGGATCTTTTTCTTTTAATACCCTGCCGGTCTTCACATAGACGGAATGGTATTTTCCTTTGTCTCCCGTCATCACGTTCACCATCTCAAGCTGCCCTACCCGGACCAAAGCTGCCTCCGGAATCAGCAGGGCCTCCTCCCGGGCGGCCGGCACCAGCAGGCGGCCGAACATACCGGGAAATACCCCCACGGTTTCGGGCAGGGCAGCCTTCACCAGAAACGTCCGGGTTTCCGGGTCCGCATAGGGAACGATTTCTTCGATGGTGGCCTCAAGGGTATGGCCCAGGGTCTGGATTTCCACGGGGTAGGTCTGCCCCTGGATCACTTTCCGGATCAGCCCTTCCCTGACCCGGGCCTCCAACCTCAATGCCCCGCTGGTCTGTACCGTCAGCAGGGGTTTTCCCGGTACTGCCAGATCCCCCGGATCCACCAGTCGTGCCACCACCACGCCATCGGCCGGGGAACTTATACCGGCATACCCCAGTGCGATTTGGGCCTCCCTCACCACTTCCCTGGCCTGGCGGATGGCAGTCCGGGCCGCCTGGACTCCTTCTTCGGCCCGTTCAACCCTGGCTTTGGCCTGGAGATATCCCGCCCTGTCGATTTCCAGCTTCTGGGAGGCCACCACCCCCTTGTCAAACAGGGTTTTTGACCGTTCATAAGCCGCTTTGGTCTGGTCCAGCCCGGCCTTGGCCTCTTCCCCGGCCTTCTCCGCCTGTTTCAGGCCTGCCTTGGCATAGGCCAGCCCCTCTTTTGCCTGCTCCAGGCGGGCGGTGAGCTGCCGGCTGTCCAGGGTGACCAGGATTTGCCCTTTTTTCACCCGGGTACCGGGCACCACATCCACCTGGAGTACCTGCCCGCTCACCTGGGATTCGATCCGGGTTTCGGTCAAAGGCCGGATGGTGCCCACTGCCACGTGATTCCGGGTAATTGTCCGGTGCTCCACCGTTGCCGTATTTCTAAAGGCGGTTTGCGGCGCTGCCGGCGCCTGGGTCTTTCCCGGAGGAATCGTATTGCCGTCGCAGGCAAAGAGCAGGACGGACGATAATATCGCTATGAGTGCATGATTCATCTTCATGGGTCTGCCTTTTAGATGGGGGAATCCCAGAGGGCCCCGCATGAGGTTGATAAGGCGTACAGGGACACCCTAAATCCAAACAAGGGTATCGTCAACCCACGGTGTGGCACCTGATAGCTCTTCTGATCCGGTTTTTCTTGCGGCTTGAAACGTTTTTAAATTAAGAGTTCTGGGATTGAGGCATAGCAACCACCGGTCCGGGCGAGGTGGCCGGGCTGGACGATCAATTTCAAGTGGCTCTATGCTCGCTGCACTAAGTGCCGTAAACTCCGGTCCGGTAGGTCCTCAAACAGTACGTCACTCTTAACGTTCCGCTTCGCTAAGAGCCACTATGAAATTGCGCCCTTATGCCTCGGCCACCTCGCCCGGACCTACGCGGTTAATCAACCGCTGACGCAATCGTTGGCTGATAACCACATAGGTAAAGGAGAGTTTGAATATGATTTTACAATGGGAACGGTCTATTTCAAATTTTGTGTTCTTTTTTCAAAGAAGAAAAAATGCTCATCCTGACCGTTTATTCTAAAACCAGCCTTTTGGTAAAATTTAGGGGTTCTTGTATTCCACTTCGGCACTTTTAAGGTCCAAATTTGAATTTCGGAGAACCTTGTGAAAAGAAAATTAAATATTTGACCACCGATTCCTTCACGATGATATTCGGGGGAAATAAATAACCGATACAAGTATGCCTTTTCCAAATCATTCCGAAAGAACCAGAAAGCGCCAATGGACTCATTATCTAGAACAACCTTAAAAAACTTAGAGGCCTCGTTGATCATCCTTTTGTGGAATTCTGAGGAATCATAACCTGGAGGTCCTCCGGGAGCACTTCTTCCCGCAACTTCAAAGTCTGTATGGAAGGCGGAAATGGAAATAGCTGTTAACCTGTCGGCATCATCTATTTCAGCCAATTTAAAAACAGGTTTCATGGGTGATCCTATACGGTTTTGAGCGCCTTGGGCTGAAATGCATTTCGAAATAAATAAAAGATACTCGAAAATAAAATTAACTATTCGATAGTCATACGCTATATATTCTAATCGAGTCAACAGCATGCAAAATTCCCAGGGAGAAAAATGACACAGAACTATAAAATCGGACTGGCATTGGGATGCGGGGCATCCAGGGGATGGGCGCATATCGGGGCCATTGAGGCGCTTGAAGAGGCTGGTATTCCCGTTCATCTGGTGGCCGGGTGCAGTGTGGGGGCCTTTGTGGGGGCCGTTTATGCCAGCGGCGGGCTGGAGCCCCTGAAAGAATATGTACTTGAAAGAGAGGGGGAGCGGCTGTTTTCCTTTTCAGATCTGACCTTTCTGCGGCCCGGGCTTCTGGACGGGGACAGAAAGCTTCGGGATCTGTTCGGGATGCACAGCAGTAAAAAGGCCTTTGAGGAACTGGAAAAGCCCTTGAAGGTGGTGGCCTGTGATATGCACTCGGGTGATCCCGTGGTTCTGGATACCGGTGATCTGCTCAAGGCGCTCAGGGCGTCCATGTCCTATCCCGGGGTGTTTGCCCCCGTGTTTCACAAGGGGCGGTGGCTGATTGACGGCGGGGTGGTGGACCCGGTGCCGGTGGGGGTGACCCGGGCCATGGGGGCGGATATCGTCATTGCGGTGAACCTGGATTCCGAACTGGTTTCCCGCAAACACCACCGGAAGACAGAAGATGAAGCACCAGCCAGAACCGGAACATTCGGGAATGAGTTTCTTCGGAAACTGAGTGAACGGTACTCTTTTGTGGAAAAGATCTTCGGAAAAGAAGAGGCCCGGGCCAAGAGGCCCCTGACCACGCCGGGCACCACCCAGGTGATCAATGCCGCCATCGGGCTGATGCAGGAGCGGATTACCCGGGTCAACTTTGCGGTGAATCCCCCGGATATATTAATTACCCCCCGTCTCGGCGATCTGAAAATGTTTGACTACGACCAGGTGGAGCACGCCATTGAAGAGGGATATGTGGCCACACGGAACCAGGTGAATGATATCAAAATGCTGCTGGACCGGTACGAGTCGGACTAACCCGGGTATGGCGGCCTACCGGTAATCCTTATAATTAATGTTGTATTTTGCTGCCTTGTAGGAGAACTTCCGCACGGTCAGGTTGATGAGTTTGGAGGCCTTGTTAATGTTTCCCCGGGTGTTTTTCAGGGCATCCATGAGGATTTCCTTTTCCAGGTTGGCCACGGCATCTTCCAGGGACAGGGGCAGGGTTTTTGATTTGGTGCCGGTCTGGAGGGTGGCCGGCAGGTGGTAGGCATGGATGGCACCCTCGTTGCAGAGGATGACGGCCCGTTCGATACAGTTTTCCAGTTCCCTGACGTTGCCCGGCCAATGGTACTCCATCATCATGTCGATGGCCGGGGTGGTAATGCGTTTGATCTGCTTGCCGTGCTCCTTGGCGTATTTTTCCAGGAAATGGTCTGCCAGGAGGATGACATCTGTTTTGCGCATGCGCAGGGAGGGGATATAGATGGGGAAGACGTTGAGGCGGAAGTAAAGGTCGTCCCTGAACTTGCCCTGTTGTACCATCTCTTCCAGGTTGGCGTTGGTGGCGGCCACGATCCGGACGTCGGTTTTGATGGGTTTGTATCCCCCCACCCGCTCGAATTCCTTTTCCTGAAGCACCCGGAGCAGTTTGACCTGTGCGGCCAGGTCCATGTTCCCGATCTCATCAAGAAAGATGGTGCCCTTGTTGGCCAGTTCGAACTTGCCCTTCTTCTGCTGGGAAGCGCCGGTAAAGGCCCCTTTTTCATGGCCGAACAACTCGCTTTCTATGAGATTTTCCGGGATGGCGGCGCAGTTGATCTTGATAAAGGGCTTCTGGTTCCGGGCAGAGTTGTAATGGATGGAGTTGGCCACCAGCTCCTTGCCGGTGCCGCTTTCCCCGCGGATGAGCACTGTGGCGGAAGAGGATGACACCTGGGAGATCATCTGGAGGACTTCCCGCATCTTGTTGGAGTTGCCGATGATATTGGTGAAGCTGTACTTGTTTTCAAGTTCGGATTTCAGCCGGAGGTTTTCGGTTTTGAGCAGCTCTTTTTCCACCCGGATGGTTTCGATGTTGATCACGTGGTGGGCCACCATGGTGGCCACGACGGAGAGCAGTTTTTCCCCGTTGGCCAGGGAGCGTTTGCCCTCATAGGGCCGGTCGGCGGAAATGGCGCCCACCACCCGGTTGTCCTTTTTAATGGGCACGCAGATAAAGGAGTATTCCTGGCCCTGGGTCAGGTTCCGGGAGTGGGTTTTATCCAGAAACAGGGGTTCTTCACTGATCCTGGGGACCACGGCGGGTTTTCCGGTCTGGATGACCTTGCCGATAATACCTTCGCCGGGCAGGTAAATGATTTCCCGGGTTTTTTCCTCTGAAATGCCGTGGGCCATTTCAATGCGGATTTCGCCGGTCTCCGAGTTGGTGAGAAAGATAATGCCCCGGATGAGGTTCAAAGATTCTGACAATACGGTCAGCACCTTGAACAGGGATTTCTTCATATCCATGTGCTGGTTCAGGGATTCACTTATCTCGTAGAGGAGGGAGGTTTCTTCAATGGACTTCATGGGAGCATTTCCGGCTGCTGCTTGGTTGCGGTTATTATTTTTCTATTCATTTAATAGGGCTGCTGTTATACTGGCACATACCTTGTTATGGCATAAAAATCAAATCCAATGCCAGGAAAAGTTTTTTGGGGTGCGGGGAATTGACATGGGAAAAGCGGCTGCCGGGACGACATTGAGTGATCAAAGGGATGATTCCAAAACCCTGGAAGTGTTGTATGATATCTCCCATGCCGTTTCCGTCACCCGGAACCTGGATGAACTTTATGTGAGGATTCACAAGGCCCTGGACTCCATCCTGCGGGTGGAAAATTTTTACATCGCCCTTCACCACGAGGAGAGGGATTCCATTACCTTTCCTTACTACGTGGATGAAAAGGATAATATGCCGGCTGAAATATTCAATTTCAGCGAAACCGCCTCCCTTACCGGCATCGTCATCAATGCCAGGCAGCCCAAAATATTCTACGAGCAGGATATTATTGATTTTGCACGGCAGCAGAACCAGGAAATCATCGGTACGGTCTCCAAGATCTGGCTGGGAACTCCCCTGATCATCAGGGACAGGGTCATCGGTGCCATTGCCATCCAGAGTTTTGATTCGGCAGATGCCTATGTGGCAGCAGACCTTGATCTGTTGAATATTGTCTCACAGCATATTGCCCTGGCCATTGAGAGAAAAGAGGCGGAAAACAAGGTGCAGGATCAGCAGCAGGTGCTTGAGACGATCCTGGAGTCGTCCCCGGTGGGCATCTGCCTGGTGGAAAACAGGGAATTTACGTGGGTGAATTCCCGGATGGTTCAGATGCTGGGCTATGAGGATAAGGCGGATCTCACCCATCAAAGCTGCGCCATAATCTACGCCAGTGATGAAGAATACCAGGAAGCGGGAAACAAAATCCGGGAAGGGCTTGATGCCAAGGGTAAGGCTGACTTTGATATTTTTTTGGTACGCAAGGACGGTGTCAAATTCAAGGCCCATATGATCATCAGCGAATCGGGAAAAGTGGGATTGCCGCGGCAGACCATTGCCACAGTTGCGGATCTTTCCCGTCTGGAACAGGCCCATCAGGAACGCATCGAAAAGGAAAAGCTCCAGGGGGTACTGGAAATGGCCGGTGCCATCTGCCATGAAATCAACCAGCCCCTGCAGACGATCATCGGCTATACGAGCCTGTTTGAATCCCCGGAGGCCATCTCCCCCAAGGCCCTGAAAGAGATCAGATCCCAGGCCCGCAGAATTGGCACCATCACGGAGCGGCTGGCCAAAATCACCCGGTATAAAACCATTTCTTACCCCGGAGACACCACCATCGTTGATATCTGGGAGTCCTCAAACTGATTGTCCCTTTTTCGTTCCCACAATCGTCATAAAGTCGCTGAAATATCTTGAAAAATTAGTAAATGCGTGGAATAATGCGCGACAATTTCTTAACAGGGCGCTAACCTAAGGTGGCGGAATGCACGGTTCGGGCGAGATACAAAAACAGCGGCGGTTTGAGCAGACCATTGCGGTTCTGTACGAAATCTCCAATTCTGTTTCCCACACCCGGAACCTTCGAGAATTGTTCGGGGTCATCCATCGCTCCCTGGGAAAAATACTATGTGCCACTAATTTTTTCATCGCCCTTCACGACGCGAAAGCGGACAGCCTTTCATTTCCCTTTTATGTGAATGAACGGTTCTCCTGCCCGGACCCGATACCGGATTTCAGTAATACGCCCTCCCTTATCAACCGGGTGATCCGGTCCGGCTCCCCGAAGATGTTTTTAGGGGAAGACTGCCGGGACGCGCTCCGGAACAACAACGGGTCATCTGACTGCCGGATCTGGCTGGGCGCCCCCCTGATCGTCAGGGATCGTGTGCGCGGCGTAATGGGGGTTCAGGACTACAGGTCCGAGAATACCTTTGATGCAAGGGATCTGAACCTGCTCAACTCCGTTTCCCAACATGTGGCCCTGGCCATTGAGCGCAAGGAGTCGGAAACCAGAATCCGGGAGCAGGGAAATATACTGGAGAAGATCCTGGAGGCTTCACCCGTGGGCATCGCCCTGGTGGAGAACCGGGTGTTCAAATGGGTAAATTCGGAGATGATCCGGATGTTCGGGTATGCAGACAAGTCCGAACTGGAGCATAAAAGCGTTAAGCTCATCTATGCGGATGGGTCGGATTTTGAATTTGCCGGCAAGACCATTTACGAAGGATTGTCCACCCGGGGCAAGGCCGATTATGAGATGGACCTGATCCGGAAAGACCAAAGCCTTTTTTCCGTGCATGTCCGTTTGAATTCAACCAACAACAAAGATCCCATGTCATGGACCATCGGGACGTTTACGGATATTTCCGGGAGGCGTGCGGCGGAAAAGGAGCGGTTCGAAAGGGAACGGCTTCAGGGGGTGCTTGAGATGGCCGGTGCGGTCTGCCATGAAATCAACCAGCCGCTTCAGGCCATTATGGGGTATTCGGAACTGCTTGAACTGGACCTTGATTCCCAGGCGGCGCTGAACAGCATCCACTCCATCCGGTCCCAGGCCGGCCGGCTTGGCAAAATTACCACCACCCTGGCCAATATTACGGAATACAAGACTGTTTCGTATCCGGGCAATACCAAAATTGTAGACATCTGGGGTGCCGGACGCGCTAACCGTCGGGATGCGTTATAGGTATACTCTATAAACCGGCCGGATCTGCTATACGGCCATCCGGCTTTCTGCTTCCTCTTTCTCGGATGAGCCGGAACGGGAAAGTTCATCCTGGAAAGCTGCTTCCTCAGCCAGGGCATCAAGGTGTTTCTCCACGTAGGCCCGCAAATTACGGTCCGGATCCAGCCGGTCCGAATAATAGTTGAGCACCCACCAGAGATGATTCAGTTTTTTGTCATCGGTCTGCCACCAGGAAACGGACTCCCGGATGGCCTCGGGGGTTTTGCATTCGGAATTGATCTTGACGTAAAAGTCGTAGCACATGTCCCGGGTCATGGGCTTTAATCCCAGAGTGCTGACTGTTGTGCGATTAATCATGCCAACCTCCTCCAGCGATGTTGGGCGCTGTAACCCTTTGGTAATGCAAGGGGATACAGTCCTCCCAAACAGGTAAACGGATAGGTACTTCCTACATGAAACATTGGCTGTTGTAAACCCTGAAATGTAAAAATCGGAAATCTTAAGAAAAAAATAACATAATAGATAGAATCGCTTGAAGATTCAGATGGTTTTTGGTGGAAAAAAATGTGAGAAGCGCTGCTGTTCCCCATAAAACAGCCGGTGTGGAACACGTGGGAATTGTAAAGCGGGTAATTTTTTACCCATAATCCTCTTCCACCCGGAAAAATTATCTTCCGAAATATAAGTTGCATCCCTGCCTTTGGATATTATATTCTTCCCCAGTTTGCAGCCAGCGTAAGATAACGTTCGAAACAAAGATACAGGCCACAGGTACGGACCGAAAATATCGATAAAATGAATAAAGACAGCGGAAACACGACCCTGGTGATCGGCGGATGCCGCAGCGGAAAAAGCAGGTACGCCCTGGATGCCGCCAATCGGACAGCGAAGGACAATAAGATATATCTGGCCACCTCCGTCCCCACGGACCCGGAAATGGAAAATCGCGTAGCACGCCATCAGGCGGAGCGGGGACCGGACTGGAGAACCGTTGAGGAGCCGGTGCTGATTCACGAGGCCATACGGGGTGTCCAGGATTCGGCCAGTGTGGTGCTTGTGGATTGCCTGACCCTGTGGACCTCCAACCTCTTGTTCAGGGGCGCTGATGAGGCAGGGGTGATGGCCGCAGTTGACAAATTATCCGCTGTACTGGTCCAGGTGCCCTGCCCGGTTTATCTTGTGACCAACGAAGTGGGGTACGGGATCGTGCCGGAAAACAGCCTGGCACGGCAGTTCCGGGACATGGCCGGCCTGGTGAACCAGCGGGTGGCGGCAGTGGCTGACCGGGTGATTCTAACGGTGGCCGGCATTGACGTTCAGATCAAGCCCAATACCTTGCCGGACCTGCCCCGGGGGGATCTGTGATGGGGTACAATCATCTTTTCGGCCCGGTGGCGTCCCGGCGGCTGGGCGTCAGCCTGGGGGTGGATCTGGTGACCCACAAGGTCTGCAGCCTGGACTGCGTTTATTGTGAGTGCGGGGAAACCACGGAGCTGACCTTAGAGCGGCAGCCCTGGGTCTCCTTTGATGCGGTCCGCAGGGAACTGGACCAATACTGGGATGAAAACCCCGACCCGGATTACATTACCTTTTCCGGCTCCGGTGAACCCAGCCTGAACAGTGAACTGGGCCGGGTGATTGCGTATATAAAGGACAATAAACCGGATATCCGGGTGGCTGTGCTGACCAATGCCACCCTGATGGCAGACCCGCAAGTCAGGGCCGATCTTGTGCGTGCCGATCTTGTGGTCCCGTCTCTGGACGGGGTGTCGGCTGAGGTGTTTGACCGGATCAACCGGCCCTGCAAAGGCCTTGATCCGGAAGCCATGATCCGGGGGATGGAGACGTTCCGGCAAGGGTTCAAGGGCAGGCTTCATCTTGAGATTTTTATTCTAAAAGATGTCAACGATACCCCCCAAGAGATTTCATTATTCAAAACCGCCATCCGAAGAATCCAGCCGGATCTGGTGCAGCTCAACTCCCTGGACCGCCCCGGCACCTGCGATTCTGTGACACCTGCCCCAAGAGAGGTCCTGGAAAGGGTGAGGGATGCTTTAGGCCCGGAAGGGGTTGAGATCATCGCCCGGATGCCTAAAAAACAGGCGCCTGAAACAACAGGCAAAAGAAAAGAAAACAAGAAGGACATAACAGGATCAAGACCACGAAAAGCGCTTGAAGGGGCCGTCCTGGAAACCATCCACCGCCGTCCGTCCACCGTGGCGGACCTGGCGGAGATGCTGGGGGCGGCACCGGAAGAGATCCTGTCCATTTTAAATGATAACCTGTCCAGGGGCAGGATTGAGTCCCG
>MDTD01106303.1_pt1 | contig 22523 bp, 29 predicted proteins | sample 811221 | NCBI WGS metagenome assembly MDTD01 (sample SAMN05326646, study PRJNA326480) | marine metagenome | isolation source: seawater | place: Pacific Ocean: South West | collected 2011 | reverse complement strand
TAGGACAAGTAATGTATGTAAAAAATTTTTTGAAAGATTGGAGCAATAAATCTGAAAAAAAAAAAATAACTAACATAGTATTTATGGGAATGGGAGAACCTCTTTTAAATTATGATAATGTTATAAAATCTATTAATGTACTTACAGATCAAAAAGGTTTAGCTTTTTCAAAAAGAAAAGTAACGTTATCAACATCAGGAGTGGTTTCAAAAATTTTAGATTTTAAAGAAGATAGTGATGTTAATTTAGCTGTATCTTTTCACGCAGCCTTTGATGAAATAAGAGATATTTTAGTTCCTATTAACAAAAAATGGCCTATTGAAAGTTTACTTAAGGCTTTGAAGGAATATAGTAAAAAAAGAAAGCACAAAAGAATAACTTTTGAGTATGTAATGTTGGAAGGAATTAATGATAGTATTAAAGATGCTAAAGAGTTAGTTAAACTAATAAAGCCTTTTAAGGCTAAAATAAACCTAATACCTTTTAATCCATGGCCGGGGTCTAATTATAAAGCTTCTTCGCCAGATCAAATTAAAGTATTTAAAAAATTTATTTTGGAAGAAGGTAAGTTGGTTGCAACAGTTAGGTTGCCAAGAGGAGATGATGTACTTGCCGCCTGTGGTCAACTAAAATCTTTTTAGAAAGGATTATTTATGAAGAAAAAAGTAGTATTAGCATATTCAGGAGGTTTAGATACTTCGGTTATTCTTAAATGGTTGCAAATAGAAAAAAATTTAGACGTTATTGCTTTTATTGCAGATATTGGGCAAAAAGATGAATTAAAAGTAGCTAAAAAAAATGCTGTTAAAATGGGTGCTAAAGAAGTTATAGTAGCAGATCTTAAAAATATTTTTGCTAAAGACTTTATTTATCCTATGTTTCGAGCAAATACTTTATATGAAGGAAATTATTTACTTGGAACAGCAATAGCAAGGCCTTTGATTGCAAAAAAACAAGTAGAGATAGCAAAAAAATACAAAGCAGATTATGTATCTCATGGAGCTACAGGCAAAGGTAATGATCAAATTCGCTTTGAATTAGGCTATTATGCTTACAATTCAAGTATTAAAGTTATTGCTCCTTGGAGAGAATGGGAATTAAACTCCAGAGCAAAACTAATCAATTATGCGCGCCAGAACAAGATACCTGTACCAGGTAGCAAGAAAAAAGATCCGCCATATTCTATGGATGCTAATTTATTACATATTTCTTATGAGGGAAAAATATTAGAAGACCCATGGAAGAGTCCTCATGAAAAAATGTTTAGGATGACAAAAGATCCAAGTAAAGCTAGTAGCAAAGGTGAAAATGTAATCCTAAGTTTTAAAAAAGGTGACTTGGAAAAAGTTAATAATAAAAGACTGTCACCTTTTTTAGCTATGCAAACTTTAAATATCATAGGTGGAAGAAATGGTATTGGCAGAAGAGATTTAGTTGAAAATAGGACTGTTGGTATGAAATCAAGAGGGGTATACGAGACTCCAGGAGGTACTATATTGTTAGAGGCACACAGAGCAATAGAAAGTTTAACATTGGATGGGCCTTCCACTACATTGAAAGATGAGGTTATGCCAAAATACGCTAAATTGATATATGATGGCTTATGGTTTAGTCCAGAAAGAGAAATGTTACAAGCATTGATTGATAAAAGTCAAAAAAGAGTAGAAGGAGATGTAAAATTATTTTTACGACAAGGAAATATTACAGTAAAAGGTAGGAGATCTAAATATAGCCTATACAATAAAGATCTTTCAACTTTTGAGGAGGATAAAATTTATAATCAAAAAGATGCCGAAGGCTTTATAAAACTTAAGTCATTAAGGTTCAGAGTTTAAATTAACTAAAGTTAATTAAGCCAGTATATTCGAATAGTAAATTTCTGAAAAATATAAGTAGTATAATTAAAATGACTGGAGAAATGTCAACGCCAGCAAAATCGGGTAATAACTTTCTTATTGGTCTTAACAATGGTTCTGTAATTTTATACAAAAAATTACCAACCATATTAACAAAGCTACTTTGTGTGTTCATAATTCCAAAAGCTATGAGCCAACTTAAAATGGCCTGAATTATTAAAAGCCAAATAAAAAGTTCTACAATTTGACTAATTAGTATTACTAAAGAATTCATACTAGAATAATATATAAAAAAAGGGAGGTAGCAAAGGAAAAATTCCTTTGCTACTCTTGAAGGAAAGGTTATTTTTTCTTTGAGACGTATTCTAACCCAACCTGACCTGATTCTGTATAATCTAAACCATACTCTTCATCATCTTCTGTTGCCCTAATGCCAACAGTAGATTTAAGTATGAACCAAACTATAGTAGAACCAATGACGGTAAATATACCAAAGGCTAATATACCAATTATTTGTGTTCCATAAGAGGTATCACCATTAGTAAATGGAACTATAAGTGTTCCCCATATGCCAGCAAATAAGTGAGCTGGTATTGCACCAACAACATCATCTATCTTTAGCTTGTCCAATAATTTCATACCAAACATGCATATCACACCGCCTATTCCACCTATAATTATAGCTTGTCCAATAGAAGGCATTAGAGGTTCTGCGGTAATACTAACTAAACCTGCAATAGCTCCGTTTAAGGTAGCTCCAATATCAGTTTTACCATACATTAATCTGCTTAATACCATCGGTGCTAATACACCTCCTGCAGCAGCCATTGAAGTATTAGCAAAGATAGTAGCAACTGCATCAGCATCTGCGTATGATCCAAGAGCAAGCTGAGAAGCACCGTTAAATCCAAACCAACCTAACCAAAGTATCCAAACACCTAACGTAGCCATAGGAATAGATGATCCTGGCATCACATTGGCAGTACCATCATCATTAAACTTTCCTTTTCTAGCCCCTAATACCAATGCTCCAACTAAAGCTGCCCATCCACCAACAGAATGTACAATGGTAGAACCAGCAAAGTCAGAAAAACCCATTTCACTGAGCCATCCGCCTCCCCATTGCCAAGAGCCTGAGATAGGATAAAGAATAGCTGTTAGCACTAAAATGAATGCAAAAAAAGGATAAATTAAAATTCTTTCTGCTAATGCTCCTGATACAATTGAAGCAGTAGTAGCAACAAAAACCATTTGGAAAAACCAGTCTGAAGCTGGTGAATAACCTTGTCCTACCAAATCATCTGCGCTTCCTACTCCACTTGACCATATGCTAATTGAACCTATATATCCACCATCAACTCCAGCATACATAAGGTTATATCCAATTAAGTAATAAGCCAACCCTGCAATAGAGAAAAGTCCTAGATTTTTTATACAAATTACTACAGTGTTTTTACCTCTGACCAAGCCTGCTTCTAACATTGTAAAACCAGCGGCCATCCACATTACTAAGAAACCACCTATACAAAATAGTAATGTATTAAAAACAAATGAAATTTCTGCAGGATCTGCCACAGCAACTTCAGTTGCCTCATGGCCATCTGCAATGGCTAAGTTAGATGTAAGAACATAGCCCAAAATAATAAATAAGTATTTAAACAATTTATACTCCTTTAAAGTTAAAAAATTAAAAATAGCAAAAGTATTACTAATTACAATATAATATTATATTAATTTTTGTATAAAAAATAGGCAATAGCCTAAAAATTAGCTAGATAATTTAACATCTTGAATTTCTTTTCCGTCTTTTGTCACTACTCTAAGTTTTACATTTCCTGTCTCTTTATTAGTTACTTTTAGTAGTTTTCTGTCTGGGTCATTTGCTTTAAGCTTTAATAAAGCATCTTGTATATCGGTTCTAGTGGCTAATTCTAATAGCCTATCTTGTAAAAATTCAATTCTATTTTCTAGTTTTTCTAATTGTTTAGCTCTATTACCTTCTATAGCAAATAATGCAATAATGCATATAGCTACAATTACTAAAAATATTACCTCTGCCATTATTCAGTAAGCCTTAAAGTAGAAGAAAAACGGTCATATTTATACTTTTTACCATCGTCTGAGCTGAGATTTATATAACGAATATTATCTATGTTTTTGAACAAGACAAATATTAAGGAACTAATTATTAATAAATTAATAAAAAAATTTCTTTTATTTACTAAGTTATCTGAAAAAAATTTGATTTTACTGAGTTTTTTCATTTTTCTCTCCTAAATCAGAGAAAAATCAACTCTAATTTAGTATACTATTTTCTTTTTTAATTTTCCTGTAAACCTATCGTATACAAATTCGGTGCCATAAGGATCCGTAACTATAGTATATCTGACTTTATGAAAGTCTTTAGTTAATACAAAAATTAAGGAAATGACGATAGAACTAGTTGCTAGAGCCTGTCTATACTTAAATAATAATATTCTATTTCCATAAGCTTTATTGAGTATATTTCCTAAAAAACTTAATTTGTTGGCTTTTTCAAATGCTTCTTTTTCTAGTTCTATATCTTTTAATTCTCTATACTTTTGTAAAATTACGTCTTTAGAAATAGGCTTAGTTTTTTTTCTCCAAAATATATTATCTATATCATCATACTCAAACTCAGCATCAGGATTTATTGCTAAAATAGCATCAGAAATTGTAACCATAATTTAAATTTTAAATTTGTTATTATAATAATAACGGAATAATAAAAAAAATATTAAACTGTTTTTTATTTGGGCCATTTTTTTACGAGGTCTAAGAACAATGGGTCTATTGCTTCTTTATTTTTTATTGCATCTCTTGCAATATCTCCTGGCGAATCATTATATCCAAAATAAGTAAAGTCTTTCATTTGCATAGGATACAGTATTCCATTTAAGTGATCATATTCGTGTTGTATTAGAGCAGCCCATGTGGAGTGAGCTTCATGTTCTACTAATTTATTATCAGGTGTGTAATACTTAACAAAAATTTTATTATATCTAGGTACTTTTGCGTGCAAGCCAGGCAGTGATAGACATCTTTCCCAAAACATTTCCTTTTTCTTTGTTAAAGGAGTTACCTCAGGATTAATCATGTAAGTCCAGGGTTTAACGCTAAATTTACTATTAAATGGGATGCGGTTTTTATTAACTCTATAAACTATTACTCTTTTGCTAACCATTACTTGAGGAGCTGCAAGGCCACTTGCTCCAATAAATTTCAATGTATCTTTCATATTTAAAATTAACTCAGATACTTCCTCAAAGTTTTTTACTTTAGATGCCTTTTTTCTTAATATCGGATGTCCCATTTTTAATATTTGTAGAACTGCCATATTAATTACAGTTTTTTTAAAAATTTCATAATTAATTCAAAAGTTTTATTAGGTTGCTCTTGCTGAACCCAATGACCCGCTTTCTTAATTATGAATCTACCAAAATAATTTTTAAAAAAAATACTTTCCATTTTTTCAAGATCTCCAGGTTTTTGATACATGCCCCAGTCTGCGCTTCCAGAAATAAATATTGATGGAATATCAATAGACTTAGGTAACTTTAATTTTATTATTCTTAATTTTTCCTTTTTACTTAACATTACTTTATACCAGGATAAAGGTTTTTTTATTCCTGAGTTAATATAATTTTTAACATAATATTTTAAATCAACATCATTTAGCCACTTACACTTTGACACTTCTATTTGAGTGGGAGAATATTTTTTTACGGTTTGAGCCATACCCAAATTTAACTTCATAATATAATATTCAGGCATTTTAGATAGTTCATTAGCTGTAAATTTTTTTAATTTAAAAGGTTTATTACCTATATAATCATAACTTTTGAAATAAAAGTAACTTCTAAAGAAATTCTTTAAACCTTGTTTACACTTCATTATATTGTCATCTGCACCTAATGAGGAGAAATAATATTGGTAATGTTTCCGTTTTGGCTCTAACAAGGCTAGTTTCTTATTCATTTCTAACAATTTATTAATATTTTTGAGCATGGGAGGGCCAGGAAAGGGCATGCTCATCAAGGTTAAGCTTAAAATATTTTTTTTATATAAAAGACACAAATAAGAACTTATATATGCTCCAAAATCATGTCCAATTAAATGGTATTGATTTATATTTAATTTTTCCATTAAACAGTAAATATCTTTAGCTAGGTTTAAAACACTAAATGAATTTTGTGTTTCTTTACCTTTTGATTTAGTTTGTCCATAACCTCTTTGATCTGGTGCTATACAATAATAGCCAGCTTTTTCAAAAAGTAACATTATATATCTGTAACTGAATGAGATTTCTGGGAAACCATGCAGTAACAAAATAACATTTTTTGATTTTTTTTTTACGTTATTTTCTAGAATATGAATATTAAGTCCATTTACGTTTTTTATAATCTTAGATTTTATTTTATAGTTATTTATCATGCTAAAAAGGAATAATATTATTATTGTAATCAAAAAAAAGACCACTATCTTCTAAACTTAAATTTTCTAATAAGTTAATAATCTTTGTTGCTGCTTCAGCAGGTGTTTGAACTTTTCTTTTTCCAATAAAAGGTCTTGAAAGTTTTGTCTCAACTGTACCAGGATGAACTGAAACCATTATAAGGTTTTTATTTAATCTTTTCTGTTCTATAGAAGAGGTTTTAATAATTTGATTTAGAGCTGTTTTAGATGCTCTATAACCATACCATCCTCCTAAATAATTATCAGAAATACTTCCAACCTTAGCTGAGATTGAAGCAAATATTGACTTTTCGTCTTTAATCATTAAAGGGCAAAAGTATTTAATCATTAATGCAGTGGGTATAGTATTAATTTCAAAACACTTTTTAATATACTCCTGATTAATATCTTGAAGCTTTTTTTCTGGAGAGTAATTATTATCATGAAGATACCCTATAGCATTTATAAAAATTTTAATTTTTATTTTCTGCTTTATAAACTTGAGGGATAGATCTTTTAAGTATTTTTCACTTATTATATTACTATTAGGTTCAGTTTTTCTAGAAACCCCGTATACTTTGAGATTTTTTTTTTTCAAATGATTATATATATTTCCTCCAATACCACCAGAAATACCAAACACTAGAGCTACTTTTTTAGTATCAGACACTACTTACTTTTACTAAGTACAACTTTTTTAAGTTGCTGAATGTTTTGTGCTTTAAGGTTATTACCTTCACTTTTTTCAATTTCTGAAAAATCTGCAATAATTAGTTGAGAAATTGCTGCTTGTACATTCTTACTAGAATCAGCAACTAATTTAGAAGCTAATAATCCTATCTTATCATTTTGCTCATAAGATTTAGTTAACATATCCCATTCAGCAGAAACCAAAAGTTTTAGTAATTTGTTTAATTTCTTAATTTGTTTATCGCGGTTCTTTTTTAAAATTTTTATTTTATTTGTAAAACTACTCATAAATTTTTTCCTTTATAAATATTAAATAAATTATTTTTACGTCGTTTATATTTTTATGTATTTAAATATCATAAATAATATTAGGCATGAAAGTAAGAGAAAAAGTAAAAAAACAGATTATTCTCTTGAACAAGAGAAAAATGATTTAGAAAGTGAAATAAATAAAGTTAACAGTGATAGTGATAGCTTATTCTACTATTCAGTCTTCTATGGAGATCTTACTAAAAATTGGATTAATCTTAAGCATTAAATAATTTTTAAAAAAAGTTTTTTTCATATATCACATTTATGTTATAGTAATTTATGGATAAAAGAAGCCCGGAAGATATAAGAAAATCAATTAAATCATTAGTAGAAGAAGCTGAGAGTGTGTCAGTTGATACTGATGAGAATATTGAAATTGAAAAAAAATCTGAATCAAAATTGGATAGCGTATCTTTAGATTTAGAAAACAAATATAAAAAAAACCTTACAAAAAAGAAGTCTTCCTCTGAAGACAACTTAGATATAGATTTAACAGGGTTAATTAGTGATGATGTAGCCTTAGCAGTTAGAGCAGAACTAATGAGGTTTTCTGATGTTTTTGATACCGATGATACTAAAGAAATAATTTACAATTCCGTTACAAATGCCACTAGAGAAATGGTAAGAGAGTGGTTGGATCAGAACTTAGCTTCAATTGCCAAGGAAGTAATTAATGAAGCTTTAGATAAATTATCTAAAAACGCAAGAAATTAAGTCTAAGAATCAGAGTTAAGCTTAAAAAACTTTTTAACTTTTTGGTGACTGTCCTTTCTTCTGTAGGCAATCAAGCAATGTTCACCACAGTAAGGTTTGCCAGGTATTGTCGGTTTGCCACAAAAATAGAAGTCATCATCTCCGGGATGCCCTATAGGCCATTTACAACCGCTCATATCAGGTACTAATGAAGATGCACTAATTTCTTTTTTTAGAGTTTTATCCTCAGAAGAAAGCTTTTTTGAGAGACCAAGCCTATTTGCTTTCCCTATAACGGCATTTCTACTTATATTCCCTAATTTTTCTGAGATATCTCTAGCTGATACACCTTGTCCCCATAATTTAGACAACTTTTCCACTTTTGTTTTGGTCCAATAGTTTTTCATGTTTTATATTTTCAAAAAGATAATATATTATAATAATGAAGAAAAAGCAAAATAGATTGTCTATATTTTTTTTATATTTAAAACTTCTAAAGAAGTGGGGTTTTAAACAAAAAAAAAGATTTATAATAGCAAATATTTTTATGTTAATAGTGGCAATTGCAACTTCTATGTATCCATTAATAATAGATTTCGCTTTTGATGTGATATCAGAAAAGAATAAGCAATATATTTTTTTTTTACCGGTGTTAATTTTAGGAATTACATTTGTCAAAGGTTTTGCTCATTATTTCCAAACATTATATGTTGGTATTATTGCAAATAGTATTATTAAAGATATTCAATTTCATTTATATAATAAAGTTTTAGAATTTGATGTAACTATCTTTAATAATCAAAATGCTGGTTCAATGCAGTCAAGGTTTATCAATGATTTAAATGTTTTAAAAGAATCAATAGTTAGGACTTTGAATAATCTAATAAGGGATGTTTTCATCTTGTTAGGCCTAATAATAAGTATGTTTTATTTAGATTGGGTTTTAACCATATGTGTATTATTAGTTTACCCAATTTGTATAAGACCTGTTATAAAAATAGGACAGAAAACCAGAGATATATCATTAAAATTACAAAAGAAAATTTCTGAAGCTGGTGCATTTTTAAGTGAAAGCTTTTCGGCAATTAGAGTAATAAAAACATATAATTTAGAAGTTTTGCAAAAAAAAAATGCTATCAAAAAATTTGAAAGTATTTATGAAGGGAATATAAAAATTATTAGAGTTAGAGCAAAAATAGAACCAACACTTGAAATAATAGGAGGACTTGCAATCTCAATCGTGCTTGTCCTAGCAGGAATAAGAATTTTAAATGATAATTCTGACTTAGGCTCTTTTACTGGGTTTATAAGTGCTTTATTAATTGCAGTACAACCAGCCAGAGCTTTAGGAACTCTTAATACAATACTTCAGGAAGGAGCAGCTTCACTAATAAGACTGGAGGATTTGCTTAAAAAGAAGAGTCTGATAAATACAACAGAAAGTAAAAAAATTATGAGCTTAGTAAAAGGCAAAATAAAATTCAGTAATGTAAATTTTTATTATAATTATCAGGAATATGCGTTAAAAAAAATAAACTGTGTAATTAATCCAGGAGAGCAAATAGTAATTGTTGGTGCAAATGGTTCCGGTAAATCAACATTTATAAATTTAATTCCAAGACTAATGGATCCTGTTAAGGGCAATGTATATATTGATGATCAAAATATAAAGCAATTACAGATTAAGAGCCTAAGAGATAATATAGCATTAGTTTCTCAAGATGTAATTTTATTTGATACGTCAATAATGAAAAATATTTCTATAGCCAATCCTAAAGCTTCAAAGCTTGAAATTATTGAAGCAGCTAAAAAAGCAGATGCCCATAATTTTATTATTAAATTAAAAAAATCTTATAGTACGATAACAGGAGATAGAGGCTTAAATTTATCAGGTGGTGAAAGACAAAAAATTTCTATTGCTAGAGCACTTATTAAACAGCCAAAAATATTATTATTAGACGAGGCAACTAGTGCTTTGGATAATAAATCTGAATCAAAAGTAAACATGGTACTTAAAAGTTTTCAAAAAAATATTACCACTATAATAGTAGCACACAGGTTAAATACGATTCTAGAAGCAAAAAGAATAATATATTTTGATCAAGGAAGTATTTTAGCTGATGGCAGTCACAAAAACTTAATCAAAAATAACCCTGATTATAGAAAACATTTTTATAGCGTTTTTAAATAACAAGTTACTCTCTTCTTAAAAAAAAATTTATTAATACATCTAATAATGTATTATTTTTGAAGCTCTTTTTTAGGCTTTCTTTATTATAATCCTTATTAATCCATTTTATAAAATCTGATTTTTTGTAAACCCCTTGTTTAATAAGTTCAGAAAAAAAATGATCTAGAATACCAGTTTTAGTAAATTTAATATGTAAATGCTTAAAATTTAGCTCGCGACTAGCTTCTTTTAAGCTATAGTTTTTTTTATATATAAGATACAAAGCAGCAGCGAGACCTGCTCTATCTGCACCTGATTTACAATGCATTAAACACGGATATTCAACTTGATTCAATAATTTTTTAAAACCAATTAATTTGCTTTTATCTGGAATATCTCTGGAAGAAATAGGAAAGTTATGAATTTTTATATTTTTTAATGTACATATATTATTTTCTAAATAATAAGATGAGCAATGACGCTCCCCTCTCAAGTTTATAATACTTTTTATGTTATAATTTTTAATGGCCCTTTTAATTTGATATGGATATGGTTGATTGCTTCTATACATTTGACCAGGAAGCACACCCCAAGACCTCCAGAAAATTCTAAATATGCCATGATCTGAAAAAGTTGAATCAAGGTAGGATAGGATTTTACCTAGTGTTCCAGAAATATTTCCTCTATTCCACATATTTATTTTATAGACTATAATTAAGAAATAGCACTAAATTTTTTAATATTTAGAAAGATAAGATTAAATGATATATTTTTAGTATGAATAGAAAAAAAAAAAATACTGATAGAAATAAAATTTTAGAAGAAGAGATGAAAAAAAACCTATTAAGAAGAAAAAGTCAAATTAAAAATAAAGTAAAATTTATAAGAAAGGTAAAAAAAAATGGCGTTGATGTCTGATCAGTGGATTGAAAAACAGGTGCAAGAGAATAATATAATAAGCCCTTTTGAAAAGACGCAAATTAGAGAAGGCAAGATATCATACGGCTTATCAAGTTATGGATATGATGCAAGAGTTTCTGATGAGTTTAAGGTTTTTACAAATGTAAACAATACCATAGTAGATCCCAAAAATTTTAGTTTAGAAGGTTTTGTCAAAAAAAAATCTGATACTTGCATTATACCACCTAATAGTTTTGTTTTAGCGCGTACAGTGGAATATTTTAGAATACCTAGAGATATTTTGGTGATATGTTTAGGCAAATCAACTTATGCTCGTTGCGGAATTATAGTCAATGTTACTCCATTAGAACCAGAATGGGAAGGACATGTTACTTTAGAGTTTTCTAATACCAGCCCTTTACCAGCAAAAATATATGCTAATGAAGGAGCATGCCAATTTTTATTTTTAAAAGGCCAAGAAGCACCTAGGTTTTCATATGCAGATAAAAAAGGAAAGTACATGAAACAGCAAGGTGTTACTTTACCTAAAATTTAATCATGGAGCATATTGAAATTGATGGAGGTAGAGAACTATCAGGAGAAATAGTAGTTTCTGGTTCTAAAAACTCTGCTTTACCAATATTAGCAAGCAGTCTTCTATCAGATAAGCCTATTAATTTATCAAATGTACCAGACTTATTGGATATAAAATCAATGATCAATCTTATTGAAAGTTTGGGAGGTATAATAGAAAAAAAAAATAATAAATATATTTTAACGACAAAAAATATATTATCTTATGAGGCTAATTATAATTTAGTTAGAAAAATGAGAGCGTCTTTCCTAACTTTAGGTCCATTATTAGCGAGAGAAGGTTTCGCAAAAATATCTCTCCCTGGTGGATGTGCTATTGGTTCTAGACCAGTAGACTTACATTTATATGCTATGAAAAAACTAGGAGCTAACATAGATTTTTCTGATGGTTATGTAATTGCAAAAAGCAATGGAAAAAGCTTAATAGGCAATAAAATAGATTTTCCTAAAATTTCTGTAGGTGCTACTGAAAATGCTATAATGGCGGCTGTATTAGCAAAGGGTGAAACATTAATTAATAATGCAGCTTTGGAACCAGAAATAGTTGATTTATGTAATTGTTTAACATCCATGGGAGCTAAAATTGAAGGTGCTGGAACAAACCAAATAAAAATAGAAGGCACAGATGTTTTTTTGGAAACTTCTCATGAAGTAATAACAGACCGTATAGAAGCATGCACTTTTATTATAGCTGCTGCAATTACTCGTAGTAGCTTGTGTATAAAAAAAATAAATTATAATCATATAGCTAAATTTTTACAAATTATGCAAGATATGGGCTTAAAATTTAAATTAATTAATCAATCAATTTTTATAGAGAAAAGCAAAAAGTTGTCGTCAATTTCCATAAAAACTCAAGAATACCCTGGCTTTCCTACAGATTTACAGGCACAACTAATGACGCTTGCTTGTGTATCAAGTGGAAAGTCTTTCATTGAAGAAAGTATATTTGAAAACAGATTTATGCATGTACCAGAGTTAAATAGATTAGGTGCTGATATACAAATTAAGGGCAACAATGCAGTTATAAATGGAAATTGTAGTTTTATAGGCGCAGAAGTTATGGCAACCGATTTGAGAGCATCTGTCTCTTTAATATTAGCAGCTTTAATTGCAAAAGGTAAAACAAAAATTAATAGGATTTACCATTTAGATAGAGGGTATGAAAATATAGATTATAAACTTTCAATATGTGGTGCGGCAATTAAGAGAGGAAACAATGGAAATTAGCCAAAACTGGAAACCAATTAAATTAAAGGCAGTTGATGATCAAGATCTACAAGTTTTTAGTCAGTTTTTATACGAATCTATAGTACTACCCTCTGAAATTAATTTTGAAGAAAAAAACCAACGTTTTGCAATGGCAATTGAGAGATTCACATGGGAACATGCTAAAGATGAAGGTCATTTACTTATGCAAGTCTTATCAATCTTGGTTATAAATTATGTAGAAAAAGTTGATTTGAGAAATATATCTAACCGTAACACAATCAAAAATATTTTATCCATTAGTAATATTGACAATAATATTCTTATAATGCTAAATGATCATGAAATTATTACATTAAAAGTAAAAAAATGTTTTTGTTTATTAGAAGATATAGGAAAACCAATTTATCCAGCAATAACACCTGCATATTCTAAAAATGATTAATAGAAAAACTGAAAAAAAAATTATCATCGCTATACCTAAAGGTAGAATATTGAAGGAATTAACCCCTATATTAAGCAAAGTTGATATTATTCCAGAAAAAGAGTTTTTTGATTTAAATTCAAGAAAAATTTTATTTTCAAGTAATAAAAAGCTAATTGATTTTATTAAGGTTAGAAGTTTTGATGTAGTAAATTTTGTTGCATATGGAGGAGCTCATCTTGGAATAGTTGGATTGGATGTAATTGAAGAGTTTAGCTATGAAGAGATATATTCACCAGTAAACTTAGGTATTGGAAGGTGTAGACTCTCAGTAGCTGAGCCATTCAAAATGGCTTTGAAAGATGACCCTAAGGCTTGGACACACTTAAAAATTGCTACCAAATACCCTAAAATTACAAAAAAGCATTTTGCACTTAGAGGAGTTCAGGCTGAATGCCTTAAGTTAAATGGAGCATTAGAAATTGCTCCTAAATTAGACTTAAGCTCAAGAATTGTAGACTTAGTTTCAACTGGAAAAACATTAAAAGAAAACGGGTTAATAGAGGTAGAAAAAATTATGGACATAACTTCATATTTAATTGTTAACAAAAATATGGCTAAGACTTATCCTAATAAAATTAGAGCAATAATTTCAAATTTTAGAAAGGTGGTTAATGCTTAAAATAATTACATGTAACAACTCAAATTATGAAAAAAAACTTTATGCTTATGTAAATAATACGGTTATGAATAACAAAAAAAGAAGTGAAATAGTCAGTAATATAATTAAAAAAATAAAGAAAAATAAAAATACAGCGTTACTAAACTATTCAAATGAACTTGAAAATAATAATTTTAAAAACTATAAGAGTTTAAAAGTAACACCAAAAGAAATTTCTAGTGCTCTAAGTCAATGTTCTCAAAGTTTCCATGATTCTATTAAATTAGCTGTGCAAAGAATTATGAGTTATCAAAAAAAACTTATGCCAAGAAACCTTTATTACAAAGATAAATTAGGTATTAAGTTAGGTAGTATATGGTCTCCTCTAGCATCTTGTGGTTTATATGTACCAGGAGGAAAAGCATTTTATCCTTCTTCCGTACTTATGAATGCTATTCCAGCAAAGGTTGCAGGAGTTAAGAGAATAGTAATTACTACTCCAGCTAATAAAAATCAATTGAGTCCTGAGATATTAGTGGCTGCAAATGCAGTAGGAATCACAGAAATTTATAAGATAGGAGGAGCGCAAGCTATTGCAGCACTTACTTTTGGTACTGAAAGCATTAAAAGAGTTGATAAAGTCGTAGGGCCTGGTAACTCATTCGTTACTGAAGCAAAAAAGCAACTTTATGGTTATGTAGGCATAGATTCTATTGCGGGTCCGTCAGAAATACTAGTGATTGCTGATAGACATAATAACCCTAAATGGGTTGCAATGGATTTATTATCTCAAGCAGAACATGACGAAGAAGCTAGAGCTATACTAGTTTCTAATAGCAAAGATTTTATAAATAAAGTTAATAAGTACTTGTTGAACTTTTTAAAATCTATAAATAGAAAAAAAATAGCAACGAAGAGTATAAGAAAAAATGGTCTAGCTATATTAATTAAAGATATAAATTTTGCTCATTGTATAGCTAACTATATTGCGCCTGAACATTTAGAAATAATGACAAAAAATAGAAAATTATTAGCAAAAAAAATAATAAATGCAGGTGCTATATTTATGGGTGAATATACTCCAGAGGCATTTGGTGATTATATAGCTGGTCCTAGTCATGTACTGCCAACTTCTGGAAATGCTAAGTTTGACTCAGGGTTATCTGTTTTAGATTTTCTGAAAAGGACCTCTTACATAGAAGCAAATAAAAAAGGACTCAAAAAAACACTTCATTCAATAGAAACACTAGGAAATTGTGAAGGATTAGATGCACACGTTAAGTCAGTTAAAATCAGGTTTTCTAAGGGTTAAGAATTGACTAAAAATAAATATTTTATACTAGAAGCTGAAGTTGATAAAACAAATTTAATTACTTGGAACCAAGAAATTGAACAAGAGCGAAAATCAGCCGTTTTTGATTTGCTAAACAATGGGAAATTTAAACTTTACAATAAAAATGAAACAGGGCCATATAAAATTAATATTAAATTATTAGAATGGAAACTCTTATTAAAAGTAATTGATTTTTTTGATGACTCAATTACGGATTTAAAAATATCAATTAGTAGTGTAAGGAGAATTATTAGAGATTATCAAATAGTGTGTGATAATTATGTTGAAGCAATCAAGACAGCACCATTAAAAAAAATAGAAGCAATAGACATAGGAAGAAGAACTATACATGACGAGGGTGCAGGAATTTTATTAGAGGCTTTTAAAGAAAAAGTTGAATTGGATATGGACACTGCTAGAAGGCTGTTCACTTTAGTAAGTATAATATCAATTAAAATATAAATGCTTGACCAAATCAAGATTAACTAGCATTTTATAAGAAAAGGATAGAAATGCCAAAAGAAGATGTTTTAGAATATGAAGGTGTGGTATTAGAAATACTACCTAATGCTATGTTTAAAGTAAAACTAGATAATGACCATGAAATCTTAGCTCATACAGCTGGTAGAATGAGAAAACATAGAATAAGAATTTTGGCAGGTGATAAAGTTACTGTAGAAATGTCAACGTATGACTTGACAAAAGGAAGAATAATTTTTAGGCATAAATAATTAAGGTGTATTAAAAATTAGTAATATAGTTTTATCTTCTTCATCAACGGCTAGACAAGAAATCCTAAAAAAACTTAATATTACATTTACAGTCTTCCAACCTAATATTAATGAAACGCCAATAGATAAAGAAACACCTCAAAACTTAGTTAAAAGAATATCATTATTAAAAGCTGAAGAGGCATATAAACATTATAAAAATCACTTAATAATAGCAGCAGATACTATTTTGTATTCTAGAAAAAAATTTTTTCATAAAACAACTAATAAAAATCTCGCAGAAAAAAATTTAAAGTTATTATCAGGGAGAAGACATACAATTTTTACCGGACTAACAATATTAGATAAATCTCATAATAAATTATTTTATTTAACCAAAACTAAGATTAAGTTTAAGGTTTTAAACGATATTGAAATTAAAAAATACTTAACTTTAGATGAATGGAAAAATAAAACAGGATCTTATGCTATTCAAGGTTATGGAGCTTTTTTTATTAATTATATATCAGGTTCTTATTCAGGTGCAATAGGATTACCGCTAGAAAAATTGTATAATGTATTTAAAGATAAAAGGATTTATAGTTAATAATAGTGAGAAAAACTAATAGTCAGAATATTTGGTTAAAAAGGCAAAAAAAAGATGTTTTTGTTAAGCTATCTAAAGCTAAAGGTTATAGATCTAGAGCAGCTTATAAGCTAATAGAGATAAATAAAAAATTTAAAATTATAAATCAAAACAGTAAGGTAATAGATTTAGGGGCAAGTCCAGGTGGGTGGACACAAGTTGTAGCAGAGTTGCAAAATAAAAAAAATCAAATAATAGCGATAGATAAAAAACAAATGGAGCCGATTGAAGGTTGTAAGTTTATTTATGATGATATTTCAAACTTATTAAAATATGATGAAACTTTAAAAAAAAACTATTTTGATGTAATACTTTCTGATATGGCAGCTAATGCATCAGGACATCGGTTTACAGATCAAGCTAATGCAGAAAAAATTTACTATCTTGCTAAAGAGTTTGCAATAAAATACTTAGCAAAAAATGGAAGTTTCGTATGCAAGTTTTTTAGGAACTCTTTAGAAAAAACTATATTACAAAATATAAAAAAAATATTTAGTCTTGTTAAAATTTATAAACCAAATTCAAGTAGAAAAGATTCTAAAGAGATTTATTTGATAGCAATTGGTTTTAACAATTTACATAAGGATTAAATACTATTAACATAATTTCAGGAGACTAGATGAGATTAGATGAAGCTTTAACTTTTGATGATGTTTTAATAAGACCAGGGTACTCTTCAATTCTACCTAGGGATGTTAGTACCAACACTTTTTTTTCTAGAGAAATAAAAATAAATATTCCTCTTGTTTCTGCAGCTATGGATACTGTAACTGAAGCTAAGTTGGCTATTGCTATAGCGCAGGGAGGAGGAATAGGAGTTATTCATAAAAATAACTCTATAGATCAACAAATAGCAGAAATAGTAAAGGTTAAGAAATATGAATCTGGAATGGTAGTTGATCCTATTACTATTAGAGATGATGCATCTCTTGAAAACTTAATTTCTTTAAAAGAAAAGTTTAATATATCAGGATTTCCTGTTGTTAATAAAAATAATAAAGTAGTAGGAATTATTACTAATAGAGATGTAAGATTTGCTCAGAATATGTCACAACCAATTAGTGAATTAATGACAAAAAAAAATTTAATTACTGCTGAAGTAGGTATTAGTAGAAAAAAGGCTTTAGATATTTTGCATAATAATAAAATAGAGAAACTAATAGTTATTGATAAAGATAAAAGGTGTGTGGGGCTAATTACTGTAACAGATATAAAAAAATCAGAAAAATATCCGCTAGCTACCAAGGATAATATAGGAAGACTAAGAGTAGCTGCAGCAATTGGAGTAGGACAAGACGGATTAAATAGAGCAGAGTCTATTTATAAAGCTGGCGCAGATGCAATAGTTTTAGATACGGCGCACGCGCATTCTAAAAGAGTTATAGATACAATTAGAGCTATTAGAAAAATTGTTAAAAATAATATTCAGGTTATAGCGGGAAATATAGCTACTAAAGAAGCTGCAAAACTGTTATTAAAGGAAAAAGTTGATGCTATTAAAATAGGAATTGGTCCAGGGTCTATATGTACTACTAGAATAATAGCAGGAGTAGGCGTGCCTCAATTTAGTGCTATCACAGAAATATATGAAGTTACAAAAAAGTCAAAAATTCCGCTTATAGCTGATGGAGGCATAAGGTATTCTGGGGATGTTGCTAAGGCTATAGGAGCAGGTGCTGACTGTGTCATGATTGGATCTTTATTAGCCGGAACACAAGAGTCCCCTGGAGAAGTTTTTTTATATCAAGGCAGATCTTACAAATCATATAGAGGTATGGGGTCTTTAGCAGCTATGGAAAAAGGTTCCTCTGATAGATACTTTCAACAGGATGTACAGGACAAATTAAAGTTTGTACCAGAAGGTGTAGAAGGAAGAGTTCCATTTAAAGGAGCTAGCTCAGAAGTTATTTTTCAATTGGTTGGAGGTTTAAGAGCGGCTATGGGATATACAGGTAATATAAATATTAAAAAAATGCAAAGCAATTGTAAATTTCAAAAAATTACCACGGCGGGCGTTAAAGAAAGCCATATTCATGACATTGCAGTTACAAAAGAAGCACCAAATTATAAAACTGAACGATAGTAATGAAAGTTGGGGCTATTCTTGTCACTTCTATATTTTTAGTTGAAGAGATAATATTTAAAAAAATCCAAGCTAAAAATATCTTAAAAAAATTTATAAGAAATAATAAATATATTGGATCAAAAGACAGAAAGCTACTATACGAAATTACTTTTAATATGCTTAAAAAATACTATGGTTTGCTTTGTATCTGTAAAATTTATAATATAAATTGCTCAGTAAGAAATCTAGCTCTTTTTAATTTTTGCAACATATTTAAAAACCATAATTTAGAAGATTTATATCAGGGAAAATATTCCTTAAAAAAAAAAGATGAAGATTTTTATATTTTCAATAAAGCTATAAATTTTAGAGAAGAAATAAAACCTAGACTTCCTATTTGGCTGGAAAAAAAAATCTTAATTAAGACAGAAACAGAAAAAAAAAGTTTTTATAATTCTATATTAACAGAGCCTAAATTTGACATAGCAGTAAATATTCTAAAATACTCTAGAGATAAAGTAAAAGACCAATTAAAAAAGCATAATATAATATGCAGTTATACAAAAAACTCTACTGTAGGTATCACTGTTAAAAATAGAATTCCAAATAATACTTTAATAAAAATTAAAAGTGATATGTTTGAAGTTCAAGATGAAGGATCACAATTAATGACACTTTTAATTGGTGTAGAGACAAATATGAAAATTTTAGATATGTGTGCTGGTAAAGGCACTAAAACTATATTAATGAGTAACTTATTACAAAGTGAAGGAACTATAACTGCTTATGATAAAATAAAAGAAAGGTTAGGTGTTTTAAAAAGTAGAGTTAAAGAATTAAAGTTGAAAAATATTAACTTTGACTTTGATATGAAAAAGAACGATCAGTTTGATTTAGTTTTATGCGATGTGCCATGCAGTGGCACAGGCACTTGGAGAAGAAGGCCTGAAAACATTATATGGTTAAAGAGTGAAGAATTAGAAAAATTAAAGTTGGTACAAAACAATATTTTGCTTAATGCTTCTAAGCTCTGCAAGGTTGGTGGAAAAATTGTATATATAACTTGCTCCTTGCTATATGATGAAAATGAATTACAAATAAAAAGTTTTTTAAATAATTTCAAAAACTTTGATGTTATAAACTTTAGCGAAGATATAAAAAAGTATATAAAAAAAGAAATATTTAAATATAACAAATATGGCTTAACTCTAACCCCTGATGTTTTGAATACAGACGGATATTTTATTAGCATGCTAAAAAAAATAGTATAAAAATGATTATTTATATTTAATAGAATTAATTAATGTTATAAAAAATTATGATAAAAAAAGATAAAAAACATATTCCTGTTTTAGTTGTAGACTTTGGCAGTCAAACCACTCAACTAATACTTAGAAGAGTAAGAGAAATAGGTATTTATTGTGAAGTCATATCTTATCATCAGATTATTGATAAAATAAAAAAACTTCAGCCAAAGGCAATAATTTTTTCAGGAGGCCCTTCCTCTGCATTTCATAAGTTTTCTCCAAAAGTAGATAAAAAAGTTTTTGACACTAAAGTTCCAATATTAGGAATTTGCTACGGGATGCAAATAATTTGTGAACAATTAAAAGGTAAAGTTAAAAAAACGAATAAAAGAGAGTTTGGAAAAGCTTATATAAGAGCACTTAAAAAAAGTGCATTGTTTAAAGATAATATAAAATTAAATAGCAAGACTCAGGTTTGGATGAGTCATGGAGATGAAGTGGTAAAAGTTCCAACAGGGTTTGAAATAATAGCAAGATCAGATAATAATATTGCTGCTATAGCTCACGAAAAGAAAAAAATTTATGGCCTACAATTTCATCCTGAGGTAATTCATACATTAAAAGGTAAACAATTAATCAGAAACTTTATTCTAGATATTGCAAAAATTAAGCAAGAATGGAAAATTAATGATTTTTTGCACGAGCAAGTAAGCTTAATTAAAAATAAAGTCAAACAGAATAAAGTAATCTGCGGTTTGTCAGGAGGAGTTGATTCCTCAGTTGTTGCTGCATTGATCAATAAAGCAATAGGAAATCAATTAACTTGTATTTTTGTTGATCATGGGTTTTTAAGAAAAGATGAAGAAAAAGAAGTAGTACATAATTTTAAAAAATATACAAATGCCAAAATAGTTCACATTAAAGCAAAAAATATATTTATGCAGAAATTAAAAGGAGTTAAAGATCCTGAAAGAAAAAGAAAGATTATAGGAAGAGTGTTCATAAAAATATTTGAAAAAGAAGCAAAGAAAATTAAAAACGTAAAATTTCTAGCACAAGGAACTCTTTACCCTGATGTTATAGAATCAAAAAAAATACAGGGATCAAAGTTAAAAGTTATAAAATCTCACCATAACGTAGGAGGATTACCTAAAAAGCTAAATCTAAAATTACTTGAGCCTTTAAGAGAGCTTTTTAAAGACGAGGTTAGAAGTTTAGGAAAAGAGTTAAATTTACCTGATAATATTATCCAAAGACATCCATTTCCTGGACCCGGATTGGCAATCAGAATACCAGGAGAGATAACTGCTAATAAAATTAGAATATTGAAAAATGCAGATTATATCTATATTAATGAGTTAAAAAAGCATAACTTATACAATAAAATATGGCAGGCATTTTGTGTATTATTGCCTATTAGAAGTGTAGGCGTAATGGGAGATAGTCGCTCTTATGAACTAACTTTATCTATAAGAGCAATTACTTCAAAGGATGGAATGACAGCAGAAGTTTTTTATTTCAAAGAAGACTTTTTACAAAATCTTGCAGGAAAAATAATAGGTCAGGTTAAAGGAATAAATAGAGTTCTATATGATATAACCTCGAAGCCACCAGCAACTATTGAGTGGGAGTAAGTAATGACAAAATTTATTAGCAAATTTAAATATCACTTAGTTAAACTTAAAAAAAATGTTTGAAAAATTAACATATGAATTAACTCAGAGTGTTTGCAATAATGATGGAGAAAGTCTTACTAAACTTTTTGCAGACAATGGTGTGTATCATGATTATATATATGGTTCCTTTAAAGGAAAAAAAAATATAAAATTAATGCTCAATAACTATTTTCACAGAGATGCAAAAAATTTTTCTTGGGAAATGAGTGATCATGTATTTAGAAAAGATATAGGATATGCTAAATACATGTTTGCATTTACATCTAAGATTCCCGAATATTTAGGAAAAAAAGTAGTAGTGTCAGGAATTAGTTTCTTTAGGCTTAAATGTAACTCTATTGTTGAATATAGTGAGTCCGTTAATGGAGGAATAGCGATGGTGCAATTAGGTGTTAAACCGGAAAAAATGCAAAAAGCTTTCTTGAAATGGTTCAAACGTTCTTTAGAAGATGATCTTAGTTTAAGAAACTTTCATGAAGGTAAAAGTAATGGAGAAAATAAATGAAATTTTTTTTATTATTTTTTATGATTATTAATACGGTATCTGCTGGTCAATTAATCAATGAATTTAACTTTAGTGCTTCTACTGACGGACTATATAAATTAAAAGATGGGAGAGTTTTTGAAGCATCAAGTTTAGACGGTCATCTAAAAAATAATGTAGGAAGTTACGGAAAAATAAAATGTAATAGTTTAATTGAGACTAAGAAAAGTGAACTAATTTTTTTAAAAGTTATATGTGAGATTTCTTTGAATGATGGAAATACAATTTGGTCAGTCTTAGAGAGAAGTAGTTCATCTTTTAAAGCAGGAGTTGGAGAGTCAACAATTATTGATGCTACAGGAAAATATAGTAAGCTA
>MDTD01178803.1_pt1 | contig 22528 bp, 21 predicted proteins | sample 811221 | NCBI WGS metagenome assembly MDTD01 (sample SAMN05326646, study PRJNA326480) | marine metagenome | isolation source: seawater | place: Pacific Ocean: South West | collected 2011 | reverse complement strand
GATTACGTCGATTGGCTAAAATTCACTTTAAAAGTTATTTCTAAATCTGATGAGATCTGGGGTATAAAATTTCATCCATCTGCCTATAGATGGGGGGAGGATTCTCAAAAAATTTTTAATGAATTTATTTCAGAAATTTTTAATTCAAAAATTCCAAAGAACTTTTTCTTAATCAATAATGAATTTTCTAATTATGAAATATTTAAAAAATCAAAACGGATAGTGACATTCTGGGGTACTTGTCATTTAGAGTCAGCTGCATTTGGTATTAGACCTATAATTATAAGAGATGTTCAATTATCTGCTTTTGACATGCGTTCTGTTATTAAACCCAAAAACTTAAAGTATTATAAATCCATGCTTTTAACAAAAAACTATAATGAATTTAGACTTAGCAAAAAACAAGTTTATAATGCTAAATACTTAATCTTTATAAGAGAAAAAGTTTTAAACTTTATTAATGATATTGATCAACACTGGATTATGAGAGGAGATACTCAAAAATATATTAACAAAAATTTTAAAAAAACTATTAAAAATATTACAAAATATGATAAGTTTTTAAGAGAAAATGGAAAGTTGCTAACTACAAATTTTTCTCACACTTTATCAAAAAAATATATTAAATATTTTTTAAACTAAAAATTTTTAAATTCTTATCTTCTTCTTAGTTTTATGTTTATTAATTAAAAATTGCATCACTGCATGCATAAAAATATGGTTACAATCCTCTACCTTACCATAATTATTTATATTTGATACTAATGTGAGTTTAGATAATTTTTTTAATTTTCCGCCATTAAAACCAACAAGATTTATACATTTAATTTTTTTTCTCTTACACCAACTAGCTAGCTTTACAACATTTTTTGAATTACCAGACACGCTTAATAATATAAATATATCGCCTTTCTCATATAAGCTCTCAGCTTGATGAACAAATATTTCGCTAAAATCAATGTCATTAGAAATTGCTGTTATAGTCTCAATATTATTACTAAGACTAATTATTCTAGGTTTTAAATTTGTGTTTGTTTTTATCAATTTTAAATAGTCACAAATAAAATGATTAGCTGTTGCTGCAGAGCCGCCATTACCACAAACAAAAATTTTTTTGTTATTTAAAATAACTTTTTCTATCTCACTATAAATATTTTCTAATTTTTTTTGATCATATTCTTGCACAACTGAAAGAATGTCACCTACGTAACTTGTAAAGAAATTTTTTAAATTATTCATGATTATATGTGAATTTGTTATACTTTTGATTAATTTACTTTACAAGTAAAACTAAGTTGTTAATAAACTAGTTGTTAAAGCAAGTTAGTAAAATGTCAGAAAATATTGATATTGTATTTATAACACCAAATAACTCTTCAGGTATATACCAAGGACTATCTGGTGAATATTCCGCAATTGAGACACCCACATGGTCACTGCTTCTTGCTGAGTCTTGTAGATCAATTGGATTTAAAGTTTCTATACTTGATACTCTTGCCGAAAATCTTTCTGACAGTAAAACTGAAAACAGAATTAATAATTTAAAACCTAAACTAATATGTTTTGTTGTATATGGTCAAAATGTAAATTCTGGTACAACTAATATGTCTGGGGCTGTAAGGTTGAGTAATTTTTTGAAAAAAAAAAATATTAATATTCCAATAATTTTTGTTGGATCTCACGTACAAGCATTACCATCATTTACATTAGAAAAAGAAAAATCTATTGATATTGTATGTATAAATGAAGGTGTCTACTCTATTAGAAATCTACTAAAACTTAATAATTACGATGCTGAAAATTTAAAAAAAATTAATGGAATTTACTTCAGGGATAAAGATAAAATAATTAAAAATCCTCCAGAGAAAGTAGTTCCTAATGAAAGAATGGATATAGATTTACCTGGTTATGCTTGGGATTTACTACCCTACAAAAAAAAAAGATTTGATTTATATAGATCACCACTTTGGCATGCCGAATATAAAACTGAATTTAGAACCCCATATGCTGCAATACAAACTTCTCTTGGTTGCCAGTTCGCCTGTAATTTTTGTATGATAAATATTCTAAATAGAGATGACGATGATGAAATTGGAGTTTCTGGAAATTATAGTAAAATGAGACACTGGTCTCCCGAGTTTATTATTAAAGAATTTGACAAATTATTTTCTTATGGAGTGAAAACTATTAAAATAACTGATGAAATGTTTCTTCTTAACCCAAAATATTATAAACCTCTTTGTGAGCTTCTAAAAAAAAGAAATGCAGATGATAGTCTCAAAATGTGGGCATATTCAAGAATTGATACAATTAGAAGACCAGAAATTCTCCAAATGGTAAGACAAGCTGGAATAAAATGGTTAGCCCTCGGAATTGAAAGTGCAGATAAAAATGTAAGATTAGAAGTTTCAAAAGGTAAATTTGAAGATGTTGATGTCAAAACTGTTGTCTCCAAAATTCATCAAGCCGATATAAATGTATTAGCTAATTATATCTTTGGACTGCCTTCTGATGATTTAGATACTATGAAAAAAACATTAGATTTAAGTTTAGATCTATGTACATTGGGATGGAACGGATATGCAGCTATGGCTCTACCGGGGAGTGAACTTTATAAAAATGCTCTTGGAAAAGGCTATAAATTACCAGATGATTACGAAGGTTATTCTTTTCACTCATATAATACAATTCCAATTCCCACAGAAAAGCTCACTTCTGAGGAAATACTTGCATTTAGAGATGAAGCTTTTCATAAATATTTTACAGATAAAAAATTTTTAAAAAAAATAGAAGATAAGTTCGGTAAGATAGCAAAAGACAATATTCAAAGAATGACAGAGGTGAAATTAAAAAGAAAAATACTCGAAAACTAGTAATCAATATTTTTCAGAATACTCGACAAATATAGTAGTTTTCTTTAATTTAATTGCTTTTTTATAAGATTTAAATATTTCTGTTTTATTTTTAAGATTAATAACATCAATATACTTCAACATTGATTTAATCTCTTTGAAATAATTTTGGGTATGTTGTAAGCCAGCATCTATAGGTTTTTTTGCCCCTACTAAAACCCTTACTATCACAAATGGTTTAAATTCATTAGAGGAAATTTTTTCAAATTTATCCAAATGGTTTACAAGTTGATTTAAAGATAAAATAAAAAAATCAAACCTTGGATAGCAAGTTACTGGGATAAATCCATTTAATGATAAACCAATACTTATCCCCATCTGAGTTTCCTCAAAAACTGGCATTTCTAATTTTTTTTTTTTTTCTATATGTTGCAAACTCTTAAATATTAAATTTCCAGGAACTTCTACCGATTGTCCAAGAAATATAATTTTTTTTTGTTTAGACAAAAAGCTCATGGACTTTTTAATTTCATTAAAATATGACATTAAAAACTAACCCATTGTCCGGTACCATGATGTGGATAACCTAGTTTAAATTTGTAATAAAATACGTCTTTAGGAAATTTAAGTTTTTTCATATTCCATGTTTTCTTTGTATTTGTGTATACACTTTGACCATTATCTTCTATTACAATTTCTAGAGGTAAATTAAAATTCCTTGAATAGTTATAAGCCTCATAAAATACACCCATAGTTGATGTCATATCACCAATAAACAACCAAACTTTTTGTTTACTACCACTTTTTTTTAAAGCTAATGCACTACCAAGTGCGATCGGGATTATTCCTCCTGCTATTGATGAACAAAAAAAATTATTTTTTTTAGAGGAAATATACATACTTTTTCCATTCATAATCTGTTGCTTCAATTTTTTTTCAGGGATTCCGTGCAATAATGCATGTGCATGATTTCTCCAGGATGTAAACACCCAATCTTTAGTATTTACATACTTAAATATTTCAACTAGCTGATTTTCATTCCCTTTTGTTAAATGAATAGGATATTTAATTTTTCCTTTATTATAAAGATCAAATATTTCTCTCTCAAATTTTATAATTTTTCGGACATCAAAAAATTGTTTTTGAATTTTTTTTTTACTTTTTGGTATATAAATTTTTTTAAAGGGCATTTAAATTAAAATACTTATAATACAAGTTTGCAAATACTAAAAATGAAAAATAAAATAAACTATAAGATAATACTACAAGTTTATTATTAATTTTAAAATCTTCTCTATATGAAAAAAAAGTGAAAATTAATATAAATATTAAAGGATCAAAATATTCATTATAAGTTCTCTCAACCATTGATGAAATAAAGACTAAAATTATTATTGGTAAAAAATTTACTATATTATTCTTTAAAATTAAATAAATCTTAAAAACGAAAATTTGAATAAAAGAAAAATAAATTAATAATAATATATAAAGGTTAAACTGTAACTTTATATTCAAAATATAAATTATTTTGTAAATAACACCTTGTCCCCATGGGGAGTCAAAACTTGGTAGAGTTATTAGATTAATTAAAAAAATTAAAATAAATAAAATTAATTCTTTTTTTTTTAAAGTTTTTAAAATAGTTTTTTAGAGAAAAACTTTTCAAACTTACTAGAAACAATGGAAAGAAATAAAAACATATAATTGACAAGGAAGCTGATATATTTTCTTTGTAAAATCCTATTCTAAATTGAGATTCTTTTGGAACAATTCCTCCCCAAATATAAAATAAATAAAAAGCCGGAATACTTGTAAAAAAGAAAATTAGAAATAAATTTAAAATTCTAAGTTTATTAAAGTAAAATTTAATGACTAAAATTAAAAAAATTGATAATGACAAAAAAATAAACTTCTGATCTGAGTAAAATGAAAGGCAACTTATAAAAGCTATTAAACTTACTTTTAAATAAAAATAATTTTCAAAATTATTGATCCATTTATATAGAAGAAATAAAGAAGCAAAATAAAACAAAAAAGGTAAATTTTCTTGATGGGCCCAATAAGAAGATGTCCTAAAATAAGGACTTAGTAACAATATACATGAAATTATTAAAATTGAATTATGATCAAACTTATTTTGTGATTTTAAACAAAAAATAAAACCAAAAAAAATTAAAAAATTAAATAAAAAATTTGTTAGTCTGAAAGAGTTCTCGTCTTCTGCAAAAAAATTAAAAGAATTTAAAATAAGAAATAATGGTGTTCTAGAAGATTCATAGCTTAGACTAGTTAATGCTTGAAAAATACCTTTTTTAAATTCTAAAAAACTTTTATATTCATGGACAAAATCAACTTTACCACCACCTGAGGAGTCCTCATTTAATAAATAACCAGCTATAAAAAGTAAAATTACTAAAAAGAAATATAAATAAATTAACTTGGTATCATTTTTAATATTTTTATATAAATTTATCATTAATCTTTTATAAGATTTTTAGACATATGAATAAAATTTCAATATTAACAAGCTTTAGAAATGAACAAGATAACATAAAAAAATTTATTGAAAATGTTAAAAACTCTTTTTTAGAGAAAAAAATTGAAAATTATGAAATAATTTTTATTGATGATGACTCATCTGATCAATCTTTTAAAATTTTATCCAATTTTGCAGAAACTAATAAAAAAATCAAAATTATTAAGATGAAAAGAAGGTATGGTCATTCACACTCTATTCAGGCTGGATTAGAAAAAGTTGATGAAAATAATTTTTGTGTTCTAATTGATTGTGATTTACAAGATCCCCCATCCTTAATTGCAGAATATTTAAACTTTCAAGATAAAAATACTACAATACATTTTGTGCGAAAAAATAGAGATGATGGTTTTTTTCAAAAAGTATATTCATTTATTGCCTATAAAATTTTAAATATTATTTCTTTTGGAAAAATTATTAATAATTCTGGATATTTTAAAATTATGCCACCATGTGTAACAAAAAAACTTAAATCAGATAAAGAGTATTTGCCTTACTGGAACTATTTAATTACAAAATATAGTCAAAAAAATAAAAAAATTTTTTATACCCGTGGTAAAAGATTCTCTGGTGACTCAAAATTTGGAATTTTAACTCTTAATCCATGGATGACATATTTTGGTGGATTGTACTATTTTAAATATAATTTTATTATATTTAGTTCAATCTTATTAGTAGCATTATTGTTCTTTAAAAATTTATTTAATAACACATTTTTAAATATAACATTAAATTCTATAAGCTTGCTTATTTTATCAAACTTATTTTTTTTTATGTATTATTTAATCTACAAATACAAAAGAAATAAAATCAAGTGTGATTATGAATTAATTAATTTCTCTTAAGAAAAAAATTTATTTAATTCTTTAGTAATTTTGATTATTTTCTTCAAACTAAGATCTGGAAAATTACCAATATAATATCCATAATGATGGACTTTTTCTGTGTTTAAAAATTTTTTAGGATTATCAATCCCCCTTAAATATGGTTGTCTTAGCTGATTTCCACCGCCTGCATTTCCTCGTCTAAATTCTATACCTTTTTTAACTAAAAATTTTTCAAATAAATTACGAGTCTTCAAGTTTGACTTTTTAAGTATGATTGGAAAGGCATAATTAGAAATACCTTTTGTTTGAAATTCTTTATGAAAAAATTCATTTTTTAGATTTTTTATAAAATAATTAAAATTCCTATTTCTCAATTTTATATTATTATTTAGTCTTTTTAATTGATTAAGGCCCATAACAGCACCTATTTCGTTATTTCTAAAATTAAAACCTGGATTTAAAAAAATAAAATTTTTATTGAGGTCTTTATGTTTTTTTGTAATTTTTTCTTTAAAGTTATTAAATTTACTTTCTCTTAGCATTCCATGGGCCCTATATCTTATGCAAAAATCATAAATTTTTTTATTATTAGTACAAATCATTCCACCCTCAATTGTGCTTAGGTGATGGGCATAATAAAAGGAAAAGTTTGAAATCAGACCTAATGTCCCCAATTTTTTTTTTTTGTGCTTAGCTCCATGAGATTCACAAACATCTTCTATTAAAGGTATTTTTTTTTGCTTTAAAACTGACAGAAGTCTATCAGATAAACCATTAAATCCTTGGGCATGAGTTAAAAAAACTGCTGCAGTTCTTGATGAAATATTTTTAATTACTAAATCAGGATCCATTGATAGAGTCTTTAAATTTATATCAACAAACTTTGGTGTGAAGCCATTATTTATTACTGCCATTATATCTGATGGCCATGTTAGGGGCGGTGTAATTATTTCCTTTTTTTTTGAAAATTCTTTTAAAGAAGCTATAGTAATAAAATTTGCAGATGATCCTGAATTTACAAAAACTGAATATTTGACACCTAACCATTTCGACCATTGCTTTTCAAATTCTAAAACATTTTTTTTTTGTGTCAGTATTGGGTTTGTTTTTAAAAACTTTATAACCTTAGACATATCGTCTTTAGTAATATTATTGAACATTAAAGGATGATTAAATTTCATTTTCAATTATCTCCGATCCAGAATTTATAAATTCAAAATTTAATGATGTGAATTTATTTAGCCTCTTTTTCAAGTTTTTTTGTTTATTTTTTTTGCAATAAAACAGCATGAAACCTCCACCTCCTGCACCCAATAATTTTCCACCTGATGCTCCGCTATTAATAGCTTCGTTATATATTTCATCAATTTTATAATTTGAAACTTTTTCAGAAAGCCTTTTTTTTAATTTCCAGTTTTCATTTAAAAGATTTCCAATTTCATTAGTATTAAAATTAGAGGTTGAGATAAGCTCTTTTTCAGCTTGAAATGCCAGAGATTTGATATCATTTAAAATATTAAATGTTTTGGTGCTTGAAAAATTTTTTGACTTCTCAATTTTATTAGCACTTCGTTTTATTTTTGTATAAAAAATTATTAGATTTTCCTCTAAATCTTTAATTTTCTTTTTACTTATTTTCAATCTACTAATATTTATTTTGCTTCTTTTGAATATAATCTTGTTTAACCCCCCATATGTCGCAAAAATATGATCTTGAATACCAGTTGACTCTTTTAATTTATATTTTTCTATAAGGTAGCCTAATTCATATAATTTTTTATTTATAATTTTTTGTTTTTTTAAAGCACTTAAACATTTAATTAAACCAATACAGAATGATGCACTAGAACCGGTACCAGAATTTCCAGGTAAATCACCATCATAATGTAGTTCTAAACCTTCTCTTATTTTATAAAATTTATATAATTCCCTTACTACCGGATGGCTAATTTTTTTTATTGAATTAACATTCTCAATTTTAGACCATGATACCCTAAATGTATGATCAAAAAAAATTGGAAGTTTTCTCAATGATAAATATAAGTACTTATTGATTGCACCACCAATTACCAATCCATCCATCTTGTTGTAATATTCTTTATGATCTGTTCCTCCTCCGAATAAAGAAATTCGGTATGGCGTCTTACTAATAATCATGCTTTTTTATAAAAATTGTAAGTTATTTTTAGACCCTGAAGTAATTTTATTTTTGGTCTCCATCCTTTTGATTTTAATATTTTATTTGAAACTAATTTTCTAGGTGTTCCATCTGGCTTATTTTTATTAAATTTTATTTTTCCTTCAAATCCAACAATTTTTTTAATTAAATTTGCTAATTTTTTAATTGAAACTTCATGACCTGATCCAACATTTATTAAATTTAATTTTATTTTTTTTTTCAAAATAAATAAAATTGCGTCAGCCAAATCATCTACATACAAAAATTCTCTTTTGGGAGTTCCAGTGCCCCAAATTTCAACACTTTTTTTTTTTAAAATTTTTGCTTTATGAAATTTATTTATAAGTGCAGGTATTACATGACTTGATTTTACTTCAAAGTTATCATTTTCACCATAAAGATTAGTTGGTTGTAAAGAAATGTAATTTGTTTTGTATTGCTTATTATAAAATTCAGTCATTTTAAGTCCTAAAATTTTTGCAATAGCATAGGCCTCGTTTGTTTGCTCAAGTTTACCTGATAACAGATACTCCTCTTTAATTGGTTGCTTTGAATATTTGGGATAAATACATGCTGAACCTAAATTAATAATTCTTTTCACACCTGCTTTATAAGAACCATGAATAACATTTAACGCCATTTGAGCATTTTCAAAAATAAAATTTGCTGGATAAGAGCTATTATGAAGAATTCCCCCTACTCTTCCTGCGGCATGAATAACAATATCTGGCTTATGTTTTAATAACCAACTATAGACCTGTTTCTGATCCAAAAGATCAAGTTGATTTCTTTTACAATTAATTATTTTAAAATTCTTTTTTTTTAACAATTTATAAATTGAGGAGCCAACCATTCCTTCTTGTCCAGTGATATAAACTTTTATTTTCATTATTTTCTTAATATCAAATCAACATTTTTTTTAATAATTTTTGAAGGGTTGTAGTATTTTTCGTAAATTTTTCTAGCATTTTTTGATATTTTTTTTTGCAATTTTGAATTTTGTAAAACCATTTTAAACTGTCTTATAAACATATCTGCATTTTTTGCTATTAGTATATTTTCATTGTTTTTCATTTTCTGCAGAATTCCTTTTATATTTTGTTCATATGTAAGTACTATAGTTCCACAAGACATAGCCTCTATAATTTTTGTTCTTGCGCTAAGAGCAAAAGTATTTGGTGTAAATAAATATTTTGCATTTTTATATTCAAAATCTGAATTTTTGACCCAACCAGTAAATTTAATCCAATCATAATTCAATTTATTTTGGATTTGAAAACTAGGCTTAAATTTTCCTACAATTCTAATTTTAAAACTATTTTTCTTTTTAATTTTTAATAGACCAGTTATAAGATTATTAGATAGCTCTATTAAGCTGTTGACCATAAAAGTAGACCTGAGGTTCCCTATAAGCAAAACAATTGACGAAGAATTATTTTTTTTTAAATGTCCCAAATTTTTAGATAATGGTTTTGAATAATATAAATTTTTGATATTTATTTTTTTTAAATCTGTGACAGTATCAAAAGATGGACAGAAATTTTTTTTTGAATTTTTAAGTATTTTTTTGTATATTAAGTTAATTTTAATAATATAAATTAAACAATTTACTATACTAAAAAAATTTCTTAATAAGCTTTTCTTGCATAGGTTAAATAACCTTTGAATTTCAACTTTTTTTCTGTATGCACCTAGATAATTAAAAACTGAAAACTCATTATTTATGGAACATACCAATGATATTGGTAACTCATAAAAGCAGAGAACAACTTTATTATTTAATTTACGTACGCACTGAACCGTATTTTTACTAAGTTCCTCAGATCCATAAAAATAATTATTATTGTTAGATGTTACTCTCAATAAGAAATATTTAAATTTTTCAATAAAATTTTTTTTTTTATAAGTTATTATTTTTATTGAGTTTAAATTTTTAAAATTTGATTTAAATAAATTCAAAAGTTTTTTGAATTTTAATGATGAAGTATTTAAATCTTTATTAACTAAACAGATATAATCTACTTTAATTTTTCTTTTTTTAAACTCATTTAAAAAAATCCAAGGATCATTATTTGCTTGCTCTGAAGAAATATTAGGTATACCGTCAGAAATTAGAGTGACATTCATCAGTTAATTATATATACAATTTTTTATTATGAAAATTCTTATCACAGGTGCTGCAGGATATATAGGTACAAAGTTAGTATCAGAGCTTAAAAAATTTAATTATGAAATAACATGTGTTGATAATCTAATGTTTGATCAAAAAGATTTATCACTTATGACTGATGAAAAAATTAATTTTATTAAAGGCGATGTAAGAGATGAGAAATTGATTATAGATCTTATAAAAAAAAACGATATTTTTATTCCATTAGCTGCAATAGTTGGAGCTCCATTAAGTGCTAAAATGCCATTAGAAACTGAGCAAGTAAATTATGAGTCAATTAATTTTATGTGTAGAAACTTATCAAAAGATCAAAAGGTTATAATGCCTGTGACTAATAGTGGTTATGGTATTGGGAAAAAAGATGAAATGTGTGATGAAACTAGCCCATTAAATCCAATTAGTGATTATGGAAAAACAAAAGTTAAGGCTGAAAAAATTATTATGGAGAGAGAAAATAGTATTAGTTTTAGATTAGCAACAGTTTTTGGTACTTCTGAAAGAATGAGGGTAGATTTATTGGTTAATAATTTTACTTACATAGCGGTGTTTGAAAAATATCTTAAATTGTATGAACCACATTTTCGAAGAAATTATGTACATATACTCGATGTTGTAAAAGGCTTAATTTTTGGTATTTCAAACTTTGAAAATCTAAAAGGAAATATTTTCAATTTAGGTCTAAGTGAGGCAAACCTAACAAAAGAACAATTGTGCAAAACAATTCAATCTGAGATCCCAGATTTTAAATATGAAATTTCACTAGATGGTAAAGATGAAGATAAACGGGATTACTTTGTTTCAAACGAAAAAATTGAAAAGATAGGGTTTAAGGCTATACATACACTAGAAGATGGTATTTCTGAATTAAAAGAATATTACCTATCTAATAAAAAAATTGAAAAAAATTATTAGAACTTAAATGTTTTTAAGCAATAACTTAATTAGTAACATTAGCTCTTCATTTTTTTTAGCAAAGTTAGACATAAAAATAAAGTATCGAAGAACTTATTTGGGTCCCTGGTGGAACTCTTTAACAATATTGTTCATATCATTTATAATATCAATTGTATGGGGCTTAGTTCTGAAAAATGAATTTAATGAATTTTTTTTTGAATTATTTGTAAATTTAACTATTTGGTTTTATATTATTGGTTTTTTAACAGAGTCTACAGAAGTATTTTCTAAAAAATTTAGTAGGATACTAATTAATTCGAATTTACCAATTGAAAATCACGTGCTTAGATCTTGTTTTTATAATTTTATTTTATATATTCATAACTTCCCTCTAATAATATTAATCTACTTTTTAAATATTGATTTTAGCTACATTCATTTTTTGTTTTTAATTATTGGTATGTTTCTTATTCTTATTAATTCATTTTTTATAATACTAGTAATTGGAGTAATTTGTGCAAGATTTAGAGATATTGCAGCGTTAATAAAAATGATAACTGCACCTCTAATGCTTTTAACTCCAGTTATATGGAAGAAAGAACAGTTGGGTCAATACGAACTATATGCATATTTAAACCCTTTTACATCTTATGTTGAAATAATTAGTTTTCCCTTGCTTGGAAAAGAAATTGCATATTTGCCCTACGCAATAAATTTTTTAATATTGTTAATTTTAAGTTTAACAACTTTAGTTATTTATAAAAAATACAAACAAAAACTTGCATTATGGTCGAATTAAAAAAAAGCCAAATAATTTTAGAGTCTGCAGTTTTAGAATTTAAAATTTATCAACCCGAAAACCGGAGCCTTAGAAATTATTTTATTAAAAAAAAAAATCAAAATAAGGTAATTGCATTAAACGATATTAATTTGAAAATTGAGAACGGGGAAAGAGTAGGGTTAGTTGGTAGAAATGGTTCTGGAAAAAGTACATTATTAAGAGTGATATCTGGAATTTATGACCTAACATATGGCAATATAAAAACTATCGGAAGCAAAGAAGTAATACTAGATAATAATATTGGTATTGAGCTTGATGCTACAGGAATTGAAAATATATACATAATTTTACTACTAGCTGGATTTACCAAAAGAGAGATTGATAAAAAAATTGATTGGATAATAGATTTTTCAGGTTTAAAGCAAGATATTTTTAGACCCTTAAGAACTTATTCAAATGGCATGATTACCAGACTTGTAACGTCATCAAAAATTTCTACAAAATCTGATATTTTAATATTAGATGAATTTTTTGGAATGGCAGACAAAGACTTTTCAAAAAAAGTAAATTCGAGATTTAATGAAATAATTTCAGATACTGGAATTTTTTTATGTGCATCACATAATGATGAACTTATAAATCAACTTTGTAACAGAATTATTAAATTAGAAGATGGAAAAATAATTTCTGATAAAAAATTATAAAATATTTTGAAAAAGAAATTTAATATTTTTATAGGTAATCATGATTTCAAAGGAAGGCTTGGATTACTTGATTTCATTGAATGGATTTACTTTAGCTTAAAATCATGTGACCAAGATGTAATTATTTCTAAAACTTTTTATAAAGACAGGATTAATATTTTTTTTGATAATTTTACAATCAAATTTTCAAGTTATATAAAAAAAAATAAAATACCTTACGGAATAATTTGTACAGAAACTCCTACAGGAAATACTTTTAATGGAATTGAAAATTTCGAAATGAGATATAGAAAAAAAGTATTTGATAAGATGGTTAACGATGCAATATTTGTTTGGACTACATGGGGTAAATCATCATCTTTTGATTATAAAAATAAATTTGGGTATATGAAGTTAGGTTATTTAGATGAAATTTTAAAAAGAAGATTAATTAAATTAGGGGTAGTGGAAAAAAATAGAGATTTTTTTTTCTCAGGTAGAATAAATAAATTTAGAGATTTACTTTTAAAAAAATTATCTAAAAATTTTGATCTTTCAATTAATTATAATATATCAGGATCGCTAAATTATCTTAAACAATTATCTAAAACAAAATTTTTTATTTGTTTCCAGCAGAGTGAAAACTGGCCATGTATACCTACAACAAAAATTATGTCTGCTCTTCACCTGAATTCTATTCCTATTTTACTTAAACCTAAAAGTGACAGCTCTGAACTTTCAAAATATTTTATAAGCGTAGATATAAATAAATTAGATGAATGTTTTAAAGAAATATCTAAAAAAAATTATCAACACATAATTGATAACTACAAGAAAGATTGTAGTGGAAAAATAATTATGGAAAAACTTTTAAATAAAATAAGTGTTTCTTTAACAAATATAGATAATCAAGATAAAAAATTAATATTTGATAAAAAACTAATGACTAGACATAATATTTTAAGTAAATTTTTTATTAAAGAAAAATGGATAAATTATTTTAATAAAATTTTTAAATTTTGATATATTCACCACGTATTTTTGAATTCTCTCCAGGTTTAGAAGAGCACCATCCAAGAATTAAATAGTGGGACTTTTTATTATACTTTGGAACTTCTGAAACATAATGAAGCAATTTTTTTCTTTCATCTCTTAAAACAAATCTATTTGCGTCTGGCATGATCATTTTACTTTCATTATTTTTGTTTATAAAATGTAAAATACCGCCATCGTCAAAATTCCATCTATCTGAGAGAAATAAATTATAACCAAATTGGCCAGCAAATTTGTCATAGTGACATCTGAAAAAGCAACCAGAGTTAATCTTATAAACGTTAGGAAATAAAAAGTATTTAATCTTATTATTTGTTTTTTTCTTTATATAAGGAATTAGAATTTCATAAAAAAGTTTGTTCAAGAGTTTATTTTTTTTATGATTTATAGCTATGTTATACTGTGCAGACCATATTTCATTTATTTTAGGCCAATTATTATTTTTGAATTTAAAGACATGGGAAAAATGTTTTTTTTTTACTTGGTATATTTTTTTATACTTAAGTTTTTTACATGTAACGTGAATTTTTTTGTACAAGTTTTCTTTTAAAAAATTTTCGTGAATTTGATAATTTTCTTTTTTAAACATAATCACTGTAGTAATAAATTAAATTATTGCTTTTTTAAATCTTTCTTTATGACTTTCGATTTTCTTTTTTGACAAAGAATTTTTTTCTTTAAAGGAATTTGGTAAGATTTTATTATATTCAAAATCTTTATTGTATATGCAGCTTTTACAAATAGTTCCATCTAAAGAATTATTCAAATGTTTTTTTCTTAAATCTCTAATTTTTTTACTATTAAATTGATTAAAGAGAGACTGGTTTTTTGTAAACTTTTTAAATGTAAGATCATTTTCATAATCAGTACAACAAGCAGTCATAAATCCTTCAGCAGTTAAATGCAATCTATTCCAAATCATCTCACATGGTTTGTTAGGTATTTTTTCTAATAAATTATTTTCTAGTACTTTTTCTTTATCTTTGCTTATAATTTTTTCTCTATTTTTTATAAATCTTCCACCTTGATTTCCAGAGGGTATAAAAATCATTTCATTAAAAAGGAAATTATAATTTTTTTTAAATAGGTCTATCTCTGGATAAGTTAGATCAGTATAAACAAAAGAACTCATCAGATCTAAATTAATTTTATTTGTAATTTTATAATTATAAATTTCTTTAATATTTTTAATCACTTTTTCAAAATCATCATAACCATGTATAGTTTTATATGTTTCTTTTGTTCCAGCATTAATTGAAAATTTAATACTATCTAAACCAGCTTCAATACATCTCTTTACTTTATCTAATGTCGCTAGAGACCCATTGGTTGAAATATATAATCTTTTAATACCCTTATTTTTTGCTAATTGAATATATTGATCTAAATTTTTTGTCATAAAAGGTTCACCAGTCGAATATAATCCCACTTCCTCTACACCTTCTTTATAGCAACTGTTGATATAATCCTCATAAGTGTTAAAATCTAAATTACTTGTTTTTCTTTTCATTATTGGATTGTAACAAAAAATACATGCATGATTGCATGCATTTGTAAGTTCAATTAATGTATTTTTAGGAATCTTTGCAATTTCATTTTTTATATTTAATGAAAACTTTTTTTTCCTTTTATCTAAATATTTACTAAACATAATTTATTTAATTGATATCATATTTATAGTTTTAAGAATTTCATTATTTAATAATTTAGAACCTTCAATAGATAAATGATTATCATCATAATAAAACATAGTTTTTTCGTCATGTGATACACATTTTTTCTCAATTATAGAATTGCAAAATAATAAATGTGGATAAATTCTATGTAAATTTACGTCCAAAACTGTATCTAGCATTTTAAAACTTGATTTTGAGCGAGTTATAAAATCATCATAATCTATTGATATGAAATTATTTTTATCTTCAAAAAATTGTTTTATCTCATTTACATTTTTCGGTATATTTGCGAACAATTTTCTCTTAGGATTTTGAATAATTTCAGGTGTAGGATATATAAGTATTATTTTATTTCCATTTCTTAACAATTTTTCTATCGAAAAAATAAATGACTCTTCAATACTTTTAAATTTTCCTATACTTTGAAACTTCTTTTTCCAATTAACATAAACTTTTTTGTTATCAATTATTTCCCACTCTCCTTCATCTAAAAAGACTGGTAATCTGCCTCCAAAAATAATTATTGAATTTTTTTTATCTAATAGTTCTCTTTCTACTTTTTGAAAAAATTCATTATTGCAATTTTCATCTATTTTGTTGTTGCTATTTGAAATTTTATTAAAGTAGGGAAAATAAAAGCAACCCTCATGAGTGATTGTAGTAAACTTCATATTTTTATTTACAATTTTGTCTTTCAAATCATAACTTATTGCTGCCATGTGACTATCACCAACTAAGTAAACACTTTTTGCTCCATCGGGATTAAAAACACACCATTCTTTTTCATCGTAACAATCATTACCAGGGTCATTCGGAACTAGTAATTTTAGAAAAGATGGTTTTTCTTCTGTAAATTTTTGAAAAAAATCTGGGACTCTTTTTTCAAATCCTTTATTTTTAATAGTAATAACTGATAAAAAAACAACAGATAACAATAAAAAAAATAAAAAATATTTAAATTTTTTAAAATTACTTTTATTATCAAAATATTTTTCTACAGTAATATATGAAAAGAATGAAAATAATAGTGTCAAAAAAATAATTATTAATTTATTAAAAATATCTTCTGATACTAAACCCGATATTCTACCAAAAGAAAAAATTGGATAATGCCATATGTATAAAGAATATGACATCGCACCAAGTAATACTAAAAACTTTGATCTAAAAATCTTTTGCAATATCCCTTTTTCAAATGACAAATAAATTAATGTACAAGTTAAAAATGTAATTAAAATTGAGGCTTCAAAAAAATAAAAAAAATTTAAATCAACTTTTAATATTAAAATTAATATTAAAATTAAATTTACAATTTCAACTGCGCTTTTAAATGGTATTTTAAAATTTTGTTTAATATTTTTAACATGAATAAAAGCAACAATGGATCCTGCTAAAAATTCCCAAAGTCTTGTCGGCAACATATAAAAATTAAACAGTACAAAATTCTTACTACCAAAAAAAGAAAACACTATGCTAGAAACAAATCCTAAAATTAAAAAGTGTATCAAATAATTTTTAAAAAATTTTACTATAAAAATTAGAATTAACGGAAATAATATATAAAATTGGTATCCAATAGATAATGACCATGTGTGAAAAAAAGGAACAAATAATGCGTCCTCGGTTCCATTTATTAATTCTGATTTTTGATAATAAAAGTTTGATATAAAGCCAATTGAATAAAGTATTGTTCCAGCAAACTCACTAAAATTTGTCGGTAAAAGATATAACCAAGCCAAAGGAAAAAAAATTAAACTTGCTATCAATAATACTGGAAATAATCTTCTTAATTTCCTCTCGTAAAAATTTTCTAATTTAAAATTATTAAAATAAATATTTTTCAACAAATAATAGTTTGTAAGATAACCAGTAATTACAAAAAATATATCAAACCCAAAATGCCCACCTTTAAAAATTTGAGTATTGTTAATTATTATCTGTGAATGAAAAAGAAATATAGATGCTATTGCGAAACCTTTTAGACCGTCTATTTCTGGTCTATAATTTTTCCTCATAAAACAAATTTAATTAAAATTGAAAATAAATAAAAGGATTTATAAAGTTTAAGTCTTCTGATAAATAAATTAAAATCAATATTATAAAAATTGGTATTAATAGAATAGGAAAAAATTTTCTTTTTTTCGATAGATTGAATAATATATTATATAATGTTCTCACTACAAATATTATTAGTATTTAGATTATGATAATCAATAAAATTATTCTTAAGAATTGGTTAGATTATGCAAAAAAAATTCAATGGTCAAAATTTCCAAAGAAAGTAGTTAAAAAAAAATTTAATAATAGATATGATTGGTTTTGTGACGGAAAATTGAATATTTACGAAAATTGTATAGAAAACAATATCCAAAATGGTTATGGCGATAAAAATTGTATCATATGTATTAATGAAACGGGTAATGTAACATCGTATACTTATAATCAAATTAAAAGCTTAGTAATCAACTTCTCTAATTTTCTCACCTATAAAAAAAAACAAATAAATAAAAATAAAATTAGAGTAATGATTCATTCATCATCTTCAGTTGAGTCTGCTGTATCTATGCTTGCTTGTGCAAAACTAGGAATTGTGTTCTGTGTTATATTTGAAGATCTCGAAAAAATTGCAATCTTAAAAAGAATAAAATTATTTAAACCTGATATATTTTTTTTTAGGAAACAAAATAATTCAATAAAAAATATTATTCCAAAAAACACTTTTCAAATAAGAAAAATTTTTAATTTTAAAATGAAATATAAAAATCAAATAAGTTATTTTAGTAGTTCACGTGATTTTTTTGTATTATTTACGTCTGGATCTACTGGTGAGCCAAAAGGAATTGTTCATTCATACGGGGGATATTTTTTATATTGTAAATATACATGTGAAAAACAATTTGGAATGAATTCTAAATCTACCATACTTTGTGCATCTGATGCTGGTTGGATTAATGGTCATACATACGCATTATTTGGACCACTCTCTTTTGGAGCAACAACTATACTTTTAGAAAAGCCTATGATTTTAATAAATATTGAAGTATTGAAAAATATTTTAAATTTTAAAGTTTCTATAATTTATTTGCCAGTGACATTAATTAGATTGATGAGATTAATGTTTAAGAATAAAAAAATTAACAATATTTATTTGAAGACTATTGGATCAATGGGAGAACCTTTGGCACCAGATGTAGGTAGTTGGTACGAAAAAACATTTACGAACAAAAATTCTGCAATTATAAATACTTACTTTCAAACTGAAACTGGTGGAATAATATGCTCTCCAAAAAGTTATCATACAAATAAACTGGCACCTCATGGAAGTGTAGGAAAAAAAGTTTCTCAACTTATTACAATTAATCAATTAAGTAGCAAAAATAAAAAAGAAATAAAAATATTAAGTCCATGGCCTGGAATGATGAAAAAAATATTAAACAATATAAAATTTTGGAATAAATATTGGGATGAAAGAGGTAATTTTAAGTTATTCGATCTCGCAACAAAAAATAGAGGATCAATATATATTCACGGTAGAATTGATGATGTAATAAATATAAGAGGACATCGAGTAGGATCAGAAGAAATTGAGTCAGTTATTTTAAAAATTAAAAATATTCAAGAATGTGCTGCAATATCAATTAAGCATGAGCTTGAGGGATATGTAATTTATTTATTTGTAGTAAGTAAATCTAATAAAGTTTCAAAAGAAATCGAAACAATTATATCAACTAACTTTGGTAGTTTTGCAATTCCAAAAAGAATTTATTATGTTGAAGAGCTTCCAAAAACTAAAAGTGGAAAAATCTTAAGAAGAGTAATAAGAAATATTGTTTCAAATCCAAATAATAATGTAATAGAAGACAAATCAACTATTCTCAACAAGGAAGCTATTAATATAATTAAAAAAAGCGTAATTCAATATGACGACAAAAAAAATTGATATTGTTATTCAAATAGTATCAAAAAATTGCAAAATAAATAAAAATAATTTTAATATTAATAGTCATGCTACAGAATTTGATAAATGGGATAGTTTGGCTCAAGTTCAAATCCTTTCTGACTTAGAAAAAAAATTCAAAAAAAAATTTAATTTAACTCAAATGAGTAAAATGAACTCTATAAAATCAATTTTGGAACATATAAAATAATGTTATTTTATGAAAAAATTTATCTATTAATTTTTCTTCCATTTACTTTATTAGTTTTTTTTTTATTAAATAAATTTAAAATTAATTTTAAAATTCCATTAATATTTTTAAGTCTAATTTTTTACTCTTGGTGGAATATTAATTATCTTCCTCTAATAATATTTACAATTTTTATTGGTTATTTATTTGGCATTTTAATTAAAGAAAATAAAAAAATAGTTTTTTTGTACTTAGGAATTGCAAATATTTTAATTTTATTAATCATATTTAAATATTTAGATTTCATAATTAATATATTTAATAATTTCTTTGATATAAACATTCAGTACTTTAACCTACCATTCCCACTAGCAATAAGTTTTTACTCTTTTCAAATAATTGCATTCTTGATTAATATCTATGATAAAGAAATAAAGAAAATTAATTTTATAGATTATTCATTATTTGTAATTTTTTTTCCACAATTGATAGCTGGGCCAATAATGAAATATTTAGATTTAGTTCCTCAATTTAATAAAAAGGAGAATTTAATATTTAACCTAAATAATTTTAATATTGGTATGATTATTTTATTTATAGGTTTTATTAAAAAAATAATATTTGCTAATTATTTAGGTAATTTTGTTGATAGCAGTTATGAAAATGTAGATAGTTTAAATCATATTCATGCCTGGATTGTTTCATATGCATTTACATTTCAATTTTACTTTGATTTTTCTGGATATGTTGACATGGCAACCGGTTCTGCAATGATGTTTAATATTAAATTATCACAAAACTTTGATAGCCCTTATAAAGCACAATCTTTAATTGGTTTTTGGAGAAGATGGCACATGACACTGACAAATTTTCTTACAAATTTTATATACATTCCCTGGTTAAAAAAATTAAAAAAGCCAAATTTTTTTAAATCTATGTTTATTATACTTTTTGTATTTTTATTAGCAGGCGCTTGGCATGGAGCTGGTTGGAATTTTTTAATATTTGGTTTAATTCATGGAATTGGCTTGATAATAAATCACAGCTATAGAAGGTTTAACACATTGAATTTAAATAAATTATTTTCATGGTTTTTAACTTTTAATTACGTGAATTTGAGTTTTATATTTTTTAGATTAACAGATTTAAATGATGGTATTAATGTTGTAAAAAAAATGTTTTTGATCTATTCAACAAACCTAAATTATAATTTTCTGTTACAAAATTTAAATGTTCAATTTTGTATCATATTTTTATTATCTTTTATTTTGTGCCTATTTTTTAAAAATACATATTTCTTAATTTCAAAATTTAAAAATGAAAATATAAAGTATTAATATTTATAAAAAATTTAATCTAATGTCTTTTATTCTTCTTCAAAAAATTAAAAATGTTATAAAATTTCAATTAAATAGATATTCTTTAATAAATAATTTAAAAAAAAAAAATTTTAAGCCTAAAAAAAAAATCATTATTTTTTTTGGTCACAGATCAAAATCCTATTTTGGTGGAAACTTAAAATATTGGTATTTAAATTTTATTAAATCAAAATTATTTTTAGACTATAAAATATATTACCTTTGTTTTGATATAAGAATAAAAAAATTGTTACATAAACAAAATTTACCTCATCTTTATTATAATAAGCAAAATTATCTTAAAATTTTAGATATTTTATCAGAAACGATGTACCTAATTTTTGATAGAGATATTTCAAAAGCTGATATAAAAAATGAGCTTTATTACGCTATTAAGAACTCAATTAAAATTCAATTATGGCACGGAAGACAAGCTAGATCTCATCCATTTAAAAATGATAAAGTAACAAATAATATTTTGAATAAAAAATATAAATTTCTTAAGTTAAGAAAAGAGCATAGGGGAAATGATATAGATTATTTTTTAGGTGATTTTAAGCACGAAAAGAAGAATTTAATTAATCATTATTTTAATCCAAAAAAATTTATAACTGCACCAAGAGCACAATATTCAAATATAAAGAAATTACATACTAAATCTGAATTAATTAATGTAGATAAAATAATACTGAATAAAATTAAAAATAGAAAAAGAGCAAATTTAAGAAATATACTATATGTACCTACAAATTCTCATGGCGAATTTAAAATGTTAAACTTCAAATATTGGGACAATCAATTAAAACAAACTGGGGATAAACTTTTTATAAAATTTCACATAGATGAAAAAAAAATTGTTTTGAGAAATCTTAAAAATATTCATGTTATAAGTCAAAACTCAGATGTAGTTCCTCTTTTATGGCATTTTGACCTTTTAATTACTGATAATTCCTCAATTAATTATGATTTTTTGAAGACTAAAAAGCAAACAATTTTTTTTAGACCATTTGAATATAATGTGCGTTCCAATAATAGAGTAAATTACTATTATAAGGGAATATATAAAAAAATCCTTTATAATAAAAAATCAATAGCCAGAAATGAGAAAGAACTGTTTATTAAAATAAATAGTAAAAAAAATAGTAATACTATAAAAAATATTAATAAAAAATATGATATGATACTAAATATTAATAGTAAAAAAGAAAAAAATTTGTCAAAAATTTTTTTCGAAAAAGTAATAGCTTCTTAGGATAGATAAAATGATGAAGAAAAGTACAGGATCTTGGAATTTTAAAAATATGGAAAACAAATTTGATAATCATATTAGAAAATCAATTCCTTTGTATGAGCATACTCATGATATGATTTTACGCTATTCTCATTTTTTTG
>MDTD01156843.1_pt1 | contig 22539 bp, 20 predicted proteins | sample 811221 | NCBI WGS metagenome assembly MDTD01 (sample SAMN05326646, study PRJNA326480) | marine metagenome | isolation source: seawater | place: Pacific Ocean: South West | collected 2011 | reverse complement strand
TCCTGGGAAATGACCTTGAACAAAAAAACTATCTTTTTTAACATTTACAATTGCTGTAGCAGATTTTAATTTTTTAATATTAACAAGTTCATCAATTAAAAGCATAGGTTCTCTGTGAGGTAATAAATTCTTAATGTCTTCTTTATTTAATTTATCTTTCATTTTTATTTTCCTTAATAAATAACTTAATATTTTTTGCTGGATAACCCATTACTTTTGTATTGTCAGGTATATTTTTTACTACTCCACTTCCACCACCTATTTGAACATTATTGCCAATTTTAAGATGTCCAGAAATCCCAGCTTGACCACCAATTAAAACATTATTTCCAACTTCAGAGCTTCCAGCAACACCGACCTGAGCAGTTATAATACAATTTTTTCCTATTTTAACATTATGAGCTATATGCACCTGATTATCTAAAAAAGTATTCTCTCCAATAATTGTATTTCCTAATGAGCCTCTATCAATTGTATTATTTGAGCCAATTTCAACATTATTTTCAATTATAACTATGCCAATATGTGGATATCTTAAATTGCCTCCTTTTTTTGGAAAAAAACCAAAACCTTTCTTTCCAATCACTGCACCATCTAAAATATTCACATTATCTCCTATGATTGTTTTTTTTATAATTACATTTGAACCTATTGAACAATCTTTACCAATAATAACATTATCTTCAATAATAGTATTATGCCCAATAAAAGTGTTACTGCCTATTTTTACTTTTTTACCAATCAAGACATTTGATCCCAACATAATTTTTTTCGATTTTAAAAAATTATTCTTTGTAATTTCATTTGATTGAAAGTTTTCATTTAATGAATTAGGATAAAAAAGTTTAGTTATTTTAGCAACACTAGTAAGCACATTTTCAACAATAAATAGGTTTTTTTTAAGGATATATTTTTGAAATTTAGATGATGTTATTATAAAATCGGATTTAATTTTTGGTATTAGTTCCAAATATTTACTAGAATGTAAAAAAGTTAAATCAGTTTTAGAAGCTTCATCTAAAGTTTTAATATCTTTTAAAAATATTTCTTTATTTAATATATTTTTAATTTTTAGTTCTTTACAAATATTTTTAATTGAAATTTTATTAACTTTATCAAAAAAAATTTTATTATTCATTGAATTTAATTTTTTCAACAGATTTATCCAGTATTTTTAGAATTGGAAGAGTTATATCTAGATTTTTTTTACCGATAATTATCATTTTTTTTGGTAGCACAATAGTTATTGAATTTTTTTCAACGTAATCAGAGATTATCGGATTTATTTTTTCAAGTAATTTATTTGTATATTTAATTTTATTTTCCTTAATACTTTTATTAAATTTTTCTCTTTCTGTTTTATAATTTTTTATTCGTTTTCTTATTTCTTCAACTTTAGAATTATACATATTTTCATCTATAATATTTTTTTTTGAAATAAGATCATTTTCGTCATTTTTAATTTTTGTTTCTATATCTTTTAATTCATTAGCTTTTTTATTTTTAATATCGTTAATAAAATTATTGATTGACTTACCGGACACTGAGTTGTTCATAATGTAATTTAAATCAATAAATGCTATTTTCTCTCCGCTAAAAGCTAAATTAAATTTAAAAAAAAATAAAACTAATATGATGAAAAATCTCATTAAAATGATGTCCCTATTTGAAACCTAAAAGACTCAGTCTTATCGGAGCTTGCTTCAGTTATTGGAAGAGCATAAGAAAATGATAAAGGACCAATAGCTGTGAACCAATCTACTGCTACACCTGTTGAAGATCTAACTTTATCAGAATCTAATGATTGATCATAATCAACATGCCATAGATTTGCTGCATCTAAAAACAGATTAAAATCAATATTTTCGAACTCGTTAAAAAATTTTGGGAATGAAGAGGTAACATTTACTGCAGCACCATAATTACCTCCAATATATTGAGCTCCATCTTTAGGACCAATTTTACCAGACTCAAATCCTCTTAATCTACTTGATGGGATATAAACTCTTTTTGAGACTCGAACATCTCCATCAACAGAGTTAACAGCTTGTAGATACAACTTTCCAGCAAGTAAAAAATTATCTGTTACTGAATGATACTTGGATGCTAATAAACTATTTTCAAATGAATTATCATCTGAATAAATAGGTATGGATTGACTAAATTTAGTAAAGAAACCATCTGTAGGTTGAAAATTTTGATTTAACTTATTTAATGTAACAGAATATAAAAAAAGATTTTCAAAATAGTCTCCCTCCTGCTTTTTTTTAATCTCTGAAGCGCTGTCAGAAGTAATTAATTTTTCATAGTAATTTGATAAATCAAAATTTATAAATACATCTTGAAATTGTTCAAAACCAGTACCTAAACTTAAACCAGTTCTTGTAGTTTTATATCCACTTGAAGTCATAAAATCTGATGAAGTACTCTCTATTGTTGTATTAAGTGATCTATCAGAATTTTTAAAATTCGGATTTATAACCTGAAATTTTCCTCGAATCTCATCATCTGAAAGTGAAAAATTAGTATCTAGTGTTATGCCTTTTCCAAGATAATTTTTTTCTTTTATACCTGCTGAAAATGAGGATCCGCCGGTACCAGTACCTACGCCTGCAAAAATTTCACCAGTGGGTTTTTCCTCAACTGTTATGTTAATAATTTTATTTTTATTAGAATTATTTGTGAGTTTGGTATCAACATTTTTAAAAATACCTTTTGATTTGACATTTGCTATTGATTTATCAAAAAGGATTTTATTGTATGGATCACCTTCATCAACAATTAATGAATTTCGAATGACTTTTTCTTCAGTAATAAAATTTCCAAATATATTTATCCTATCAACATATGATTTTTCAAGTTCGTCAAGATTAAATGTAATTTTTATTTTGTTTTGATCAATTATTTCTTCAGTATATTTAACATCTATAAATACGAATTCTTTTTGTAAGGCAATTTTATCTATTTCATCTTTAATTTTATTTATCGATTTTGTTGAATAATAGTCACCCTTAAATTTTTTGAATAGTTTTTCTAATTCAATAAAATTTTCATATGTATAATTATCAGTTATGTTTAGCTTAAATTTATCAAAGTAAAATTTTTCTCCTGAATCAATTGTGAAAGTTAAAGTAAAGTTGTTGTTATCATCTAAAGTAGCATAAGAAGATTTTACTTGAACATTAAAATATCCCCTATTTTTATAAAATGCTTTAAGTAGATTTATGTCAGTTGTTATCCTATTTGGATCTAGGAATTTATTTTTAGTAATAAATTTCCATGGCTTGGTTTCTTCGGATAAAATAATTTTTCTAAGTTTTCTAGTTTTAAAAATTTTTTTTCCAACAAAATTAATAGAATTAATTTTTGCTCTCTCGCCTAAATCAAAATTATAAATTAAATTTACTGAATTATTATTATTATCAATAACCTCTGTATTTATACTGGAAAAATAAAAACCATTTAATCTAACTATGTTATTTAGTTGATTTTTTTGATTAATAATATTTGTTTCTATGAAGGGATATTTTTCAATTTTACGTGTAATTTTTTCTAATTGTTTTAAAAGAGATTTATTTTTTATCCCATTAATTATGACTTCCTGTATAATTGGGTTTTCTTCAACAACAATTTCTAAAACTCCAGAGTTATAATTAATTTTGAGATCTTTGAAATAGTCTGTTCTAAATAAATTTTTAAAAGTATTATTTATTACATTAGCATCAACATGGTCATTGATACTTAAATTTGAAAATAAGATTATAGTTTCTTTTGCCAACCTCTCATTTCCAAAGATTTTTATCTCCTTTAATTGTTCTGTAGATGCGTTACTAATTAAAAAAAATTTTATTAAAATTAAAAGAAATATTAATCTGATTTTATTTAAAAAATTCATTATTCTCATTTAAATATATTTTTACTTTATTAATCATTCTATATATATCATTAATTTTTCTTGGGTATTTATTGTAATATTTAGAAAATTCTTTTTTATTAATTAAATTTAACAGTAATTTTTGCATTTTAATAAATGATATTTTTTTGTTTAAAAATAATTTAACTAATTCGTCGTTAATTGAAACTAATATTACCTCAAAAAAAGTGTCTTTAATTTTATACCGTCTGAGAATATTAAGGTATGGAAATTTTTTATAATTTGGTTTTACAAAATTAATTCCATTAAGATTTTCAAATTTAATTTCAGATTTATTGTAGAAACTTATTTTTTCATTCTTAAAAACGATGTTAAATATTGGAATTTCCATACTAGTATCGTGCATAAGAATTTTGATCAATCCATTATTAAAAACAACTATGGCATGAATAAGAGATTTTGGATGAACAATAATTTTAATTTTACTTATATTAATTTTAAATATTTTAGATGCTTCTATAACTTCAAAAACTTTATTCATCATTGTTGCAGAGTCTGTGGATATTTTTTTTCCCATTGACCAATTAGGGTGTTTTATAACATCATTTATATTCTTTTTTTTTAACTTGTTCAGAGGGGAATTTAGAAATGGCCCACCTGATGCAGTTAAATATACTTTAGAAATTAAATCTTTATCACCATTTAAAAGCGACCAAATAGAAAAATGTTCTGAATCTATTGGAATAAAATTCGTGCGATATTTAATTAATTTTTTTTCTATAAATTTCCAACCACAAATAATTGACTCTTTATTTGCGCTAGCTAAATTAATAGATGAGGGTATCAATTTTAGCGTTGGATCAAGTCCCTCTAAACCTGAAATTCCTACAATAGACAAATCAATTTTTTTTTTATTTTTTTTTAAGAACTCTGAGATGTTTGAAAATAATTTAATTTTTTTGTTTCTAAAATATTTTTTTGCTTTTAAAAAATGAACTGTATCATTAATTATTAAATTTTTGACATTAAATAACTTTGCCTGTTGATATAATTTTTTATAGTTTTTATTTGAAGATAAGCACAAAATTTCAATTCTACTTTTATAATTTTCAATAACATTTAAGGTTGATTTTCCTATTGATCCAGTTGAGCCTAATATTAAAATTTTTTTTTTAATTTTCATTTAAAAAATATTAATAAATTTATACCAATTGGTATTGCAAATATAATTCCATCAATTCTGTCAAGAATACCACCATGGCCAGGTAATAGATTGCCGGTATCTTTTAATTTTGCCATTCTTTTTAATAAAGAAATGAATAAATCTCCTAATTGGGATATTGTTGAAGTTAAAAAAGCTAAAATAATAAGATTAACTGAAAAGTTAAATTTAAAGTAAAAAAATATAAAAACAATAAGAGAAAATAAGTACGATCCAACTAAACCAGAATATGTTTTATTTGGACTTATTTTTGTTAATTTCTTACCTTGAAATATTTTACCTAAAGTAAAACCACCAATATCTGTAGCAATACAAATTGATAATAAATAAATGATTAACAATTTATTAGTGAAATCAACAATTATAAAAAAATATATTTGTGTGAAAAAAAAAGAAAAGTAGATAATTGAAATAAAATAACAAATTACTAAAGACTTATTGTTTTTATAAAAAATTTTTTTCATTAAATTAAATAATTCAAGTAATAATAGATAACCCACGGTTAGTAAAAGAATGAACAATACTATTTGATCAATTAACGCTGTATAAAGTATTATTAATAATGGAATAGAGGTAGCAAATCTTTTTAATAGGTTTGACACTAAATACCTCCAAAATTTCTTTTTATTTTATTATATTTATTTATTATTTTAAAAAAGTCATTTTGATTAAAGTCTGGCCATAATTTTTTTTCAAAAAATATTTCACTGTATTGAATCTGCCACAATAAAAAATTACTTAGTCGATTTGTATTTCCGGTTCTTATTAAAATATCAGGGTCTGGTATACCTTTAGTGTATAAGTTAGAATCAATAGACTTTTCATTTATTTTAAACTTTTTTTTACGTATTTTATTTACAGCATATAAAATTTCTTGTCTTGAACCATAATTAAAAGCGACATTTATCTGTAACTTGGTATTTTTTTTTGTAATCTGCTCTACTGTTTTAAGTTTTTTTATTAATTGTGAAGGTATGTTATTTAAATTGCCTATAATTTTAATTTTTATTTTTTTTTCAATTAATTTACTAAGTTCTTTATCTATATAATTCTCTAAAATTTTGAATAAAAAATTAATTTCCTCTGAGGGTCTTTTCCAATTTTCTGTAGAAAATGTGTAAAGTGTTAAGAATTTCAATTCCTTTTTAATTGATGCTTGTATTATTTTTTGAACTGTTTTTATTCCATGGAGATGACCATAATTTCTAGATTTCTTTTTTTTTAATCCCCATCTACCATTGCCATCCATAATAACGGCTACATGCACCGGTGATATCATATTGTCATTATATCATTTTCTTTAGATATAACTTTATCATCGATTAATTTAATATATTTATCAGTCTGATCTTGTATAATTTTTTCATTTTTTTTCACTTCATCCTCTGGGATTTCCTTATTCTTTAAAAGTTTTTTCAGATCATCATTTCCTTCTCTTCGGATATTTCTCACAGAAATTTTACATTTTTCACCCATTGATCTAACAATTTTTTTCATTTCATTTCTTCTCTCTTCACTTAAATCTGGAACCGGTAATCTAATTAATTGGCCGTCAATTTGTGGATTAAGACCAAGCTCAGATTTTTTAATTGCTGCATCAATTAAATTGACATTATTTAAATCCCATACTTGTATATTAATAGCTCTTGGTTCCGGAGTAGTTATGCTTCCTAGTTGATTTATTGGCATTTGTTGACCATAAACCTCGACTTTAACTAAATCTAACATGCTAGCATTCGCTCTACCAGTTCTTAGCGATGAAAGTTCTTTAGCAAAAACATCTAAAGTTTTTGACATTTTTTCATCATACTGGGATGAATTAAACATTATTCTCCAATTTTAATTCTTTTAAACTCTTTAATTTTAAGATTTGGAATATTTATTTCGCTTAAAATATCCTTAACTTTCTTTTTAGGTTCCATTACCCAATCTTGTGACATTAAACTATTTTCCTCTTTAAATTTATTAATTTTACCTAAACTAATTTTTTTTGCAATTTCCTCTGGTTTGCCAGAATTTTTTAATTCTTGTGCAATTAATTCTAGCTCTTTTTTTATTAAATCCTCTTCTATTTCATGAGAGTTTAAAGCAATAGGATTTGACGCAGCAATATGCATAGAGAGTTGTTTGCCAAAAGAGTTTAGTTCATCGCTATTTTCATTTGTTTCTAATGATACTACAACTCCTAATTTAGATACATTATCTTTAATAACTGAATGTTGATATATAAAGTTTTTACTATTAGAATTTTGTAAAGTTGATGCCTTTCCAATTGTTATTTTCTCTCCAATTTTTGCAATTAAAGCAACCAAATTATCATTAACTGTTTTACCATTTGACATATTTGTTTCATTTAATTTTACAAGGTCAGAGGAACATTCATTATTTATTTCACTTATTTCTTTAACAAAATTTATAAAATCATCATTTTTAGCAACAAAATCTGTCTCACAGTTTATTTCTATTAATGAAGTTTTTTTTTCATCACCGCTTACAACAATTACTCCTTCCTTAGCATCTCTGGTCATTTTTTTTGATGCTTTGGCTATTCCTTTAACTCTTAAAATTTCTGCAGCTTTTTCAAGATTTCCTCCAGACTCTTTTAATGCAGCATTACAGTCTTTAAATCCAGCACCAGTAGATTTTCTCAATTTCTTTATATTTTCAATCTCACTCATAAGTAATTTTTATTATTTTATAATATTAATTTAATTTATTTTTTTTATCTTCTGATTTATCTCTTGATATATCTAATGGTTTAAGATCAGGTTTATTTTCATTCTTAACATCATCAACGCTAGGAAGATCTTTTTTTGCATTATTTATTGTTTCTTTTAATAAATTACAATAAAGATCTATTGAACGTCTTGCATCATCATTTCCTGGAATTGGAAAATCAATACCGTCAGGATCAGAATTAGTATCTAAAATTGCAACGATTGGTATATTTAATTTAACAGACTCTTTTATTGCTAAGGACTCATAATTTGTATCAATTATAAAAACAAGATCTGGAACTTTTTTCATTTCTGCAATTCCTCCTAAAGATCTTTGCAATTTGTCTCTTTGTCCACTCATTTTAAGAAGTTCTTTTTTTGTAAAACCTCTGTTTTCAGAAGATAAATCATTATTTATCTTGTTTAATTTTTTTATAGAATTAGAGATTGTGCCCCAATTAGTTAACATGCCGCCAAGCCATCTGTAATTAACGTAATATTGATTTGTTTCTTTTGCTAGCTCAGCAATAGCCTCAGATGCTTGTTTCTTAGTTGATATAAATAGTATTTTTCCTTGATTAGAGATTGTTGAATAAACTTTTTCTAATGCAACATTTGTTAATTCTAATGTCTGTGTGAGATCAATTATGTGAATGGAGTCTCTCTTACCAAAAATATATTTTTTCATTTTTGGATTCCATCTTAATGTTTTATGGCCTAAGTGAACTCCTGCCTCTAAAAGTTGTTCAATTGTAAGATTTGGTATTTTCATATTTATTCCCGGTTATGCCACCACAATTGCTGCCCCAAAGGGACCGGAGGTATAAAACCATTAATTGTGTGCGTGTTAATTTAGCTGAGTACTTACTATTATATTATTTAATTTCAAGAGTTTTTTTCTATTCTTAAATTAAATTTTCGTTGATTTTTAGGGTATTTATTAGCCTATGATCAATTTTTCTTTTATCTTTAAGTTCAAAAAATAACTTTTTATTTCCATCAGTGAGTTCAAAGTACATTTTTGTTTTTCCATCATCGTTTTTCAGTTTTGCTATTTTTTTTAATTCAGAAAAATTATTAATACTAATTTTTAGCTGATCAATTGGTTTATTTATAACATCTTTTAAAGTAATAACTTTTTTCACATTTATTTTTTTTTGTGTTTTGTCTTCATCAATGTAATTTTTCATTAAAGTTAACATTAGAGAATTTCCTTCAATCAACAATTCTCTATTTATCTCAAAAACATCAGAAAATATAAATAATTCAAAAACAGTATCTAGATCAGAAAATTTTACTATTGCATAAGCAGTTCCTTTTTGTGTTTTTTTTTCTTGTGTCTTCAAAACCGTGCAAGCTACATTTGAACTTAACAAATTTTCATTTTTTTGAAATTTATCATAACTAACTATATTATATTGGTCAAAAATAGATTTATATTGATTAAGAGGGTGATCGGAAATAAAAAAACCAAGTGTTTCAAATTCTTTAGATAATTTTGTATCAATTTTCCAATCATCAATTTTCTCAAAAAAATCTTCTTCTTTTTTTTCATCTTCTGAAAACAAATCAAATTGATTTGCTATTTTATTTTCAAAGTTATTTTTTGATTTTAAAATAATAGTGGGGATTGAGTTGTACAGAGATTGTCTATTTATACTTAAATTATCAAAAGCACCAGCTTTAACTAAGCCCTCAAGTTGTAGTTTGTTAATATCTTTTGGGTCAACTCTATAAATAAAGTCGGTCAAGTTTTTAAATTTGCCGTTTTTATTTCTCTCTTTAACGATATTTGAAATTGCTTCGTAACCAACGTTTTTAATTGCACCTAACGCATAGTAAAAATTTTTTCCATTTGATGAAAAATCAGCTAAACATTCATTAATATCTGGTCTAATAACATTTATGTTAAGTCTTTTTAATTCCTCATAAAATTCACTTAATTTCTTTTGATTTGATAGTTCCATTGACATAGATGCAGAAAAAAATTCATGTGGATAATAAGTTTTTAAAAACGCTGTTTGATAGGCGATCACAGCATATGCTGCAGCATGGCTTTTATTAAATCCATATTCTGCAAATGGCTCAATTTTTAAAAAAATTCCAGCTGCAATATCCTTACTAATTCCTTTTTTAAATGCACCTTCAACAAATCTTTGTTTTTGCTTTTCAAGTTCAGCTCTTTTTTTTTACCCATAGCCCTTCTTAAAATATCTGCCTCTCCAGCTGTAAATCCAGACAATACTTGCGCAATTTGCATAACTTGTTCTTGATAAATTATTACTCCATATGTAGGTTTTAATATTTCCTCTAGTTTTGGATGTAAATAATCAGGTTCTCTAATTCCATGTTTGCAATCATTGTAAATAGGAATGTTACTCATAGGTCCTGGTCTATAAAGTGCTACAAGTGCTATTATATCTTCTAGCTGATTTGGTTGCATATTTACAAGTGCGTCTTTCATTCCAGAGCTTTCCAACTGAAATAAACCGACTGTTTTTCCGCTTGATAACAGATCAAATACCTTTTGATCTTCGTAATTTATTTTGTCGATTGAAAAACCTAAATCTTTTTTATTAACTAATTTTTGAGTTTTATCTATCACTGTAAGAGTTTTAAGACCTAAAAAATCAAATTTAATTAATCCTGCATTTTCTGCAGAATACATATCAAACTGAGTTGATGGTAAAAGCAAATTAGCAGAATTATCTTTATACAAAGGCACTGTCTCGGTTAATTCTTTATCAGCAATTACTACACCAGCTGCATGAGTTGCAACATTTCGATTTAATCCTTCAAGTTTAAGAGATAATTGAACAAGTCTATTTACTCGTTTATCTTCATCAATAAGTTTTTGTAATCTTGGTTCAACATTAATACATTCTTGTAAATTTAACGGTCTCGAAGGATCAAAAGGTATCATCTTACATATGCTATCGATAAATCCATACGGTAATCCTAAAACTCTTCCAACATCTCTTATTACCATTCTAGCTTTTAATTTACCAAATGTAATGATGTGAGCTACACTATTTTGGTATTTTGAAGTTAAATACTTAAATACTAAATCTCTTTTTTCCTCACAAAAATCTATGTCAAAATCAGGCATAGAAATTCTATCAGGATTTAAAAATCTTTCAAAAATTAAATTAAATTTTATTGGATCAATATTAGTTATAGACAAACACCACGCAACTAGAGACCCGGCTCCAGAACCTCTGCCAGGCCCAACGGGAATTGAATTTTTTTTAGCCCACTTAATATAATCAGAAACTATTAAAAAATATCCAGCATATTTCATTTCATTAATAATATTTATTTCATGATCCAGTCTTTCTTTATATTTTAGATAATCAGAATTTAAATGTTGTTTTGATTTTTCTAAATTAAAAATAGTTTCAAATTTTTCCTGCAAGCCTTTTAATGATTCATCCAGCAATATTTCGCCTGCATCTCTTCCTTCTTCTGAAATATTTGGAAGCATGGGTTTGGATGGAAGGGGTCTGTAATTGCATTTATATGGTAGATTATAATTATTTTCTAAGGCTTCGGGCAAATCCTTAAATAATGAATTCATTTCATCTGATGATTTAAGGTAATGCTGATTGGAAAGTTTAAATCTATTTGTGTCATTGATATATGTTTTTTGACCTATGCACATCAAAGCATCATGTGCTTCGTGCATTATTTGGTCTATATAATAAACTTCGTTAGTAGCGATAATAGGTATTTCAAATTTTTTCGACTGATTTAAATTAAATTTTTCAAAATTAATCTCGTTGTTGTCGTTATGTCTTTGAATTTCTATATAAAAATCATCAATAAAATTTTCTGCTAATATTTTGTAAATATTACTTATCTCGTCCAACAATCCCTTATTAAAAAGATTTCCTGTTAAAGAAATAATTGATCCAGACAAAACTATTATACCATCCTTGCAATTAAGGAGATCCTCAAATTTACAATGAGGTTCATTTATTTTGTCATTTTTTAAATAAGATTGAGAGGATAATTCTATTATATTTCTATAACCATTAAGGTTTTTCGCAATTAAAGGGATTAATCCAAAATAATCTTTATAATTAAACATGATTTGAGTTCCAATTATTGGCTGAGTTCCTACAGATGATAAATTCTCTGAAAATTCTAAGGCACCGCAGAGATTTGTAGTATCAGATATTCCAAGCGCTCTGATTTTATTTAATTTACAATAATCCTTCAAATCATCAATCTTAGCTGCGCCTTCGCATATTGAATATTGAGTATGTACTTTAAGATGATTATAGTATTTGTTAATCGACTCGTGCATTAGCAAGTTTTATTTTACCATTTATCATTTGCAATTTACAATCCGCCATATTTGCAAAAAATCTATTATGGGTTGCAAAAATTATTATCCTATTTTTATTTTTTAGTTTAAACAAAATCTTAAATATTGCTTTAGCATTCTCAATATCCAGGCTACCCGAAGGTTCATCAGCTAAAATAATTTCAGGTTCATTAATTAATGCTCTTGATATCGCTACTCTTTGCATTTCTCCACCTGATAATTCATGTGGGTAATGATACAATCTTGAAGATAAACCTAAATTACCTAAAATTTTTTTTGCGCTTGATATTGATTTTGATTTATTATTTGTCACTAATAACATAGGCAAATAAACATTTTCTAATGAAGTAAAGTCTGTAAGAAGGTTTTTATCTTGATAAATAATTCCAATTTTTTGGGATCTAATTTTATCGTTATTTATTTTTTTATTAAAATTTATTTTTTCACCAAGGATTTCAATAGATCCAGAATTAGGTGTATCGATTAGTGACAATAAATTTAATAATGTAGATTTACCAGATCCAGATGGTCCAATAAGAGAATAAATTTTACCTTTTTCAAAAGTAAAATTTAATTCATTGATAACTTTTATATTTGTAGGAGAAATATATTTCTTTGTTATGTTTTTTAAAATTATAGATTTATTCATACTTTAATGTTTTTATTGTATCCAATGATGAGGCTCTTGAGGCTGGGAAAATTGAAACAATGATTGTTACTAATATTGAGCATAAAGAAATTAAAAAAATTGATTGAGGGTCAATTTCCGATGGCATTTTACTCAAAAAATATATTTCCTCTGGAAAGAGACTAATATCAAAAATTGAACTTATAAAACTTCTTATATTTTCAATATAAATTGAAAAAAGTGTACCTATAAATACACCAAAAAGCGTTGCAGAACTTCCAATTATTAATCCAATCATGAAAAAGATTTTTTTTATAGATGAGTTTTGAACACCAATAGATTTTAGGATACCTATATCGCGAGTTTTATTTTTGACTAATATAGTTAATCCAGAAATAATATTGAATGCTGCTACAATAATAATAAGAGATAATATAATAAACATTACATTTCTCTCAACTCTAAGAGCAGAAAAAAGAGATTTATTTAGATCTGCCCATGTATAGACAAAGCTTTCAGGGAATAATTCATCCAATCTTTTTTTATGAATTTCAATATGTTTTGGATTTTTGAAATAAATTTCTAAAAACCTTTGATCTTTTTTTTTATCAAAAAAAATTTCTAAGGTTCGTAAATTTATAAAAGCTACATTTTCATTAAAATCAGCTAGTCCACTATCAAAAATTGATATTATTTTGAATTTTTTTTGCTTTGGAAGCGATCCTACTATTGTTTTAATTCCTATGGGAGACATAATTGTAATTTGATCACCTATATTTAAGTTCAAATTAAAGCTCAATTCTTTGCCAATTGAAATTGAATTATTTATTAAATTTACTGAACCAAAAAAATTTTTGTTATTTGCAATTTCAAGTTCCTTGAAATTTTTTTCTAAATATCCTTTTAATAAAACACCTTTAGTTTTATTCTTATTTAAAATTATACCCTCTCCATCATTAGAAAGTATATTCTTAGTTACATTTGGCTGATACATTTTATCAATTGGTTTATCGTAAGATTTAATAACTGCATGCGCATTAAAACCTATTATTTTATTTATAAGTTCAGATCTAAAACCATTCATAACTGACATGACGATAATTAATACAGAAACACCGAGGGTAATTCCAATAAATGAAAAAATTGAAATAATATTTAAAAAACTATCTTGTTTCCGTGACTTTAGAAATCTTAAAGTTATTTCTTTTTCTAATTGAGTTATCAATTTGATTTTGCTTTTTTTATTAAATTCAAAATTTCTTCAATTTTTAAATTTTTTGTTTCTTTTCCAATTTCTTTAAATTCAAAAGTTTCACCCTCAGATTTTTTTCCTAATATCAATTGAAATGGTATTCCAATTAAATTAAATTTTTTAATTTTTGCAGATAAATTTTCTTCAGTATCATCAATGATAGTATCTATATTATTCTCTTTTAAAAATTTTAAAATATTACTCGATTTTTCTAAGTTAGAGTTATCGTTTTTATTAATCATTGGTAAAATTGCACAATGATAGGGTGACACTGAGATTGGCCATTTCATAACTTCATTTTTATCGTCGTATTTTGCTTCAATTATGGCACCAACTAATCTGGAAACGCCAATTCCATAAGAACCCATTTTAACAAATTCTTTTTTACCATTAAGATCAACCGCAGCATTCATCGGCTTAGAATATTTATCTCCAAAGTAAAAAATATGACCAACTTCTATTCCTTTTGTATTGACTCTTTGGTCCTCAGATACTTTATTATAAAATTCATTTTGATTGAATTTTTCGTCTGTTACTGCATAAAACTTTTCATACTCTTTTCTCAGTTTTCCAAGAGAAGCTTTTTCTAGTTTTGTATTTTCGCTGTTAACGTCAAAAATTCTCTTATCGGTATATATTTTGCTCTCCCCAGTATCTGCGATGACAATAAATTCATGAGATAGATTTCCTCCAATGGGGCCAGTATCTGCTGCCATTGGTATAGCGGATAGGTTCAATCTTTTGAAAGTTCTTAAATAAGAAAGAAAAAATTTATTGTATGAAAATAATGCGTCATCATCGGTTAAATCAAATGAGTAAGCATCTTTCATATAAAATTCTCTACATCTCATAATTCCAAATCTAGGACGTAATTCATCTCTAAATTTCCATTGTATATGATAAAGCAATTGTGGAAGAGATTTATATGATTTTACACTTGATCTAAATATTTCAGTTATTAATTCTTCATTTGTAGGTCCATAAAGCATTTCTCTATTTTGACGATCTTTAATACGTAACATTTCTTCACCATAATCATCATAACGACCACTTTCTTTCCAGATTTCTGAAGATTGAATAGTTGGCATTAAAATTTCCTGGACACCAACTCTATCTTGCTCTTCTCTAACAATTTGTTCAATTTTTTTCATAACTTTAAATCCAAGAGGTAACCATGAATAAATTCCAGCTGAAGATTGCTTGATCATTCCTACCCTCAACATTAATTGATGCGATTTGATTTTAGCCTCTGTAGGATTATTTTTTAGAATTGGAATAAATGATTTTGAAAAATACATTAGTTTATAAAATTTCTTAAATTAAAATATTCATATTTTACTAATAAATAAATAATTATAAATATAATTGAAGTAATCAAAGTAGAATAACAAATTTTTTTTATAATTTTGGGATTTTCAGGTGCTCCAGGATCAATGCCTTCTATATTTTCTTTTTTTTCTCTATTTACATCAATTGGTAATATTGCAAAAAAAATTATCCACCATAGACAAACAAAGACCACCAATGATCCTGTAATGCTCAACTATATCCTCACTAAATTTATATTTGTAAGTGGTCTTTTACCAGTTTTTTCTTTAGTATACTTTCTACAAGTTGATTTTAATGCCTCTATAAGATTTATCTCCTGTTTTTTACTATTAATTAAAAATGTTTTTGTAGTTTTTTCAATTTCCTCTTCAAGACCGTATTGAAATTCCTCTTTTTCATAAATAGGTAAACCTTTAAAAGTTAATAATGGTTTGTTATGGATATTTCCTTTTGGTGTTATTAAAATTGTTGCCTCTAAAAAACCATTTGCTGATAAATTTTTTCTCTCTTTGATTGATTCTGCGTCCTCTTCAACGCTAATATTGCCATCAACATACAATTTTCCATTTGGTGCTTTATCATAAACCTCTGGTTTTTCGCCAGGGTATAGTCTTACAATATCTCCATTTTCTACTCTAACAGGATAAGGTACTTGCATTTCTTTAGCAAAATTTATGTGTTCAATCATATGTCTATGTTCTCCATGCACAGGAATTACAGACTTAGGTTTTATCCAATCATACATATCTTTTAAATCGTCTCTATTTGGGTGACCTGATACATGTATAAATTCACTATCTTCAGAAATAACCTCGATACCTTCTTTAACTAATTTATTATGGAGTTTATATAATTTTTTTTCATTTCCTGGGATTATCTTTGATGAAAATATAACTGCATCACCTCTTTCAATGAATACATCAGGATGAATATAATTAGCTATTCTAGTCATGGCACCCATGGGCTCTCCTTGACTACCTGTGCAAAGATAAACTATTTTTTCTCTTGATATATTTTTTACTTCTCTTGAGTCTAATGGTTCAATTACGTTATTCAAATAACCACAATGTCTTGCGGCCTTATAAATTCTATGCATCGATCTTCCAACTAAAGCAATTTGTCTTCCAGTTTTTTCTGCACAATAGAAAGCAGTTTCCATTCTTGCTACATTTGAAGCGAATGATGTTATAATAATTCGCTTATCAAGTCTTTCGATTACTTTTAACAAATTTTTTCTTACATCTAATTCTGAGCCTGCTCTTCCAGCGTTAAATACATTTGTTGAGTCACAAATCATAGCAAGCACACCCTCTTTGCCTATTTCTTTTAATCTATTTGAGTTTATATTTTCTCCAATTAAAGGATCGGGATCACATTTCCAGTCACCGGTGTGAAGTATATTTCCTACAGGTGTTTCTATTTTAAGACCATTGGGCTCAAGTATAGAATGAGTCAAAGTTACAAACTCAATCTTAAATGGATCAAGATTTAATGTGCTATTCAATTGTACAATTTTTATATATTCTGCAATATCTATTTTTCTCTCTTTAAATTTTTCATTAATTAAAACAGCTGTAAAAGGTGTCGCAAAAATCTTACATTTTAGTTTGGGCCAGATATGCGCAATAGCTCCTATGTGGTCTTCGTGAGCATGTGTTAAAACAATTCCAAGTAAATCATCTTTTTTATCAACTATAAATCCAGGATCAGGGTATATTAAATCTACTCCAGGTATTGTATCGTCTGCAAAAGTAACTCCTATATCAACAATTATCCATTTTTGGTTATCAGGTTTTCCAAATGCAAAGAGATTCATGTTCATACCAATCTCTCCAGATCCCCCTAATGGGCAAAATATTAATTCTTCATTCATTTTATTACTTAATTAGATCTGACGCTTTTAAAACCCCATTTATTGTAAGATCTTTATCTAATTTAACTTTTCCTTTTATCGAATTTTTAAATAAGTGAGATAATCCGCCAGTACAAACTATTAAAAATTTTTTATGAGTTTGTTTAATAATCAATTTAATAATATTGTCAATTAAACCATTATAACCAAGGTAAAAACCTGAATTAATAGCAGAAGAGGTGTTTTTTCCTATTACATTTTTTATTATTTTTAAATTCATTTTAGGAATTAAAGAGGCTCTATTTGTTAGACTATCAAGTGACAATTGAACACCTGGAGCTATAACACCTCCAATATATTTATTATTTATAACTATGTCAAAATTTGTTGCTGTTCCAAAATCAATAATAATAAAATTTTTATTAGGTTTTAAGACTGATATTGCGTTAGCAAGTCTATCAGATCCAACTTGGTTTTTTTTTACTTTAACTTTAATAAATTTTTCAATTTTTAATTTTTTTAATTCATAACATTTTTTACTTGTAATTTTTTCAATATATTTTTTTATTATTTTAAATTTATTTGGGACAACAGAGCAGAATAAGACCTTATCTATATTTTTGGAATATTTTTTTAAAAAACTAAAATGTAAATTTAGTTTATTTAGATTCAATGAGATAGGATTAATTCTCTTTTTTAATATAGATTTTTTATTATTATCAAATAAAACAATCTTTATATCTGTGTTTCCAATATCACCAATTAAAATCATTATAAGTAATTTTTTATCTTTTTTTCAAAGTTTATTTTCAATTCTTTGATTAATTTTAAATTTTTAATTTTTTTTTTAGTATATTTATTTAGGTATGATGTACAATAATTTGGTATAATTGGACTTTTATTTACATTGATCCCGATTCCAATAATCATATATTTCATATTATTTTTAAAAATTATTTCCTGTAAAATTCCGCAAATTTTTGATTGATTTATTAATAGATCATTTGGAAATTTGATACTTATTTTTCTATTTATATTTTTTTCAATAACTTTTTTAATCACATTTAAATTTAATTTGGTTATTTTTTTTATTGGTAGATTTTGTTTTATGGGGAAAAATATTGATAAAAAAATATTTCCATAATTTGAGATCCATTGATTTCCTCCTCTGCCTCTTCCTTTATATTGTCTTTCAGAGGTTACTGCTCCAAATTTTATATTCTGATTAATTAGCCTTAATGCTGTTGAATTTGTACTTTTAACTTTTTTGAAGCTAAAGATTCTAAATTTCATTAAATAATATTTATTTTTGAAACTATTTCAGTTAATCCACTAGGATAAATAAAATAAGCTAAAATAAATATAGTTGATACAACTAACGTAAATTTTAATCCAAAATGATGGTCCGTTTCAAATTTTTCTTTTTCTTTGTCGAAATATATAATTTTTATAATTCTTAAATAATAAAAAGCTGCAATAACTGTAGACAGCAAACCCACAATTGCTAAAAAATACATTTTTTGTTCTATTACAGCCATAAATACATAAAACTTTGCAAAAAAACCTGCTAGCGGTGGTATGCCTGCAAGTGAAAATAATATTATTAATAATGAAAACGACAATAAAGAATGGTTTTTTGAAAGACCAGATAAATCATCTATGCTTTCATAATACTCATTATTTCTACGCATCATGAACATACAGCTAAAAAAAGCTAAATTCATTACTAAGTATATAGATATATAAATAATAGATCCTTGAATGCCTTGATTAGTTCCTGCGGCCAAACCTAATAAGGCATATCCCATATGACCAATTGAACTGTAAGCTATTAATCGTTTCAGATTTTTTTGCCCAATAGCAGCAACTGCTCCAAAGAGCATAGATGCAATCGATAAAAATACTATTATTATTTGCCATTGGTCATTCATCTCTGCAAAGGGTACATACAAAAATCTTATAAAAACCGAGAGAGCAGCTATTTTTGGTAGAACCGCAAAAAAGGTTGTTACAGAGGTTGGAGATCCTTGATAAACGTCTGGAGCCCACATGTGAAATGGGACAGCAGATATTTTAAATGCTAATCCAACCAATACGAACACAATACCAAAAGTTATTCCATATTGAGTTGTATTTGAGTTTGCTAAAATTACATTAAAATTTGTAGATTCTGAAAATCCATATATTAATGAACAGCCATAAAGTAATAAGCCAGATGAAAGAGCGCTTAATATAAAATATTTTAAACCTGATTCTGTAGAAAGAAGATTTTCTCTATTAAAAGACGCTAATACGTACAATGCTAAAGATTGTAATTCAAGTCCTATATAAAATACAATTAGATCATTTGAACTAATCATCACCATCATTCCTAAAATAGAACTTAATATTAAAATTGGATATTCCATTTTATTAATATTTTTAATTTCGATATATTTTGATGATGTAAGCATAACAAAAATTCCTGATCCAATAGTCAATAACTTCATAAAAGTAGCTAAACTATCAATTTTATAACTATCATTAAAAATTGAAAAATCTGAAACCTGATAAAGATTTAATAATAAAGCAAGAAGTATAACTAGAGCCAAGATAGTTAAATTATAAACAAGTTTTGAACTATTTTTTTTAAAAACACCAAAGATAAGTAAAAATAAAATCGTCACAGATAAAAATATTTCAGGTAAAATTAATTCAAGATTTTCCATTACTTTTGAACAATGCTTTGAGTTAAATTTAAATTATAATTCTCTATTAAACTTGAAACTGATATTTCTATAGAATTTATTAGAGGTTCAGGATAAAATCCAAAAAATATAATTGGTATAACTAATGCAGAGAGAATTAATATCTCAAAATTTTTTAAATCTTTCATACTTTTAATTTCTTCATTTACTATTTCGCCAAAAACGACTCTTTTATATAACCAAAGCATGTAAGCTGCTCCTAAAATTACACCCAAACTTGCGATAGCAGCAACCAGGAAATTTTTCTTAAACGTTCCCATTAAAATTAAAAACTCACCGATAAATCCACTTGTTCCAGGTAGTCCTAAAGAACCTAGTGCAAAAATCATAAATACTATGCCATATTTTGGCATCACAGCTATCAGTCCACCATATTTTTTAATCAATCTTGTATGATTTCTGTCGTATACAACTCCTACACTCAGGAATAATGCGGCAGACACCAAACCATGGCTAATCATTTGAAAAATACTTCCTTCTAAACCTTGTTGGGTCATGGTAAATATACCAAGTGTTACAAAGCCCATGTGTGCTACTGAAGAATAAGCAATTAGTTTTTTCATATCTTCTTGCATTAAAGCAACAAGAGATGCATAAATAATTGCAATCAAACTTAAAGCGAAAACAAGTGGAACAAAATATTCAGATGCAACTGGAAACAGACCTACAGAAAATCTTATAAAACCATACCCAGCCATCTTTAGCAATATAGCTGCTAATAAAACTGACCCAGCTGTTGGTGCTTCTACGTGAGCATCTGGTAGCCAAGTATGAACTGGCCACATTGGTGTCTTTACAGCAAATGAACTAAAAAAAGCTAACCATAAAAATTTTTGATACTGCTCACCAATACCTATTTGATATAACTTTTCAATATCAGTAGTTCCAGATATCCAATATATGGATATTATTGCAATTAACATTAAAACTGAGCCAAGCAAGGTATATAAAAAAAATTTAAAAGCCGAATAAACCCTTCTTTCACCACCCCAAATACCTATGATTAGAAACATTGGGATCAACCCACCTTCAAAAAATAAATAGAATATTACTAGATCAAGTGAACAAAAAACTCCTATCATCAGAGTTTCCAAGACAAGGATTGCTACCAAAAAATCTTTTAAACGATGTTCAATTGTTGAAATAACTGAAATTATACAAATCGGTGTTATAAATGTAGTAAGTAAGATAAATAAAATAGAAATTCCATCAATTCCTACTTTGTAATTTATATAACCAGATAACCACTCTCTATCTTCAACAAATTGGAATGCAACAGAAGATCTGTCAAAAATTGACCAAAGATATAAAGAAAGAATAAAGTTTGCTAATGATATAAATAATGCAACATATTTACTGCTCTGATATTTGCTATTTGATGATTTTGTAAATAAAATAAAAAGAGCTCCGATAGTCGGTAAAATTATTAAAGATGAGATAATTGGAAAATTCATTAATATAAAATTAATAAAGTTAATAAAACTGAAAAACCAAGAAGCATTACAAATGCGTATTGATAAATATATCCACTTTGAAATTTAACTGCTCTAATTGAAAAATTTTTTATTAATTTAGATATTCCATCAGGCCCAAACTTATCTATAACCGCCCCATCAATTTGTTTCCATAGAAATTTTCCAGTTTTTTTGGATGGGTTTACAAAAATACTGTCATAAAGTTCATCGAAGTACCATTTTTTTTGTAAAAATATATATAGGGGTTTATTTATTCTTACAATTTCATCTACAACTGTTGTATTTTTCACAAATAAGAAAAAGGACAGTGGGATCGATAAAACTACCAAAGTTGGTGTTAAAAATAAAAACCAAGTAGGTGGATGATCAGTGCTTAATGGTTCAAGAAATTTAATTGAACTATTCCAAAATGTATAAGATAGCTCGTGACTAATAAATAAATCTTTGAATAGCACCCCTGCGAAAACAGCACCTATTGCTAGAATTATTAATGGTATTAGCATTACTGGAGGCGACTCATGCATGCTGTCCATATTTATTTTAGAATTATTATAAGAACCGTGGAATGTTTTAAAAATTAGCCTCCATGAGTACATAGATGTTAAAACGGCAGTAAAAATGCCTATGTAGGCTGCATAAATTCCAACTGTATTCCCTCTTAGATATGCAAACTCAATTATTGCATCTTTTGAGTAAAAACCTGATAAAAAAGGAAATCCTGTAAGTGCTAGGGTTCCAATTATCATTAAAGTGTATGTGTAAGGAATTTTTCTCCATACACCTCCCATTAAATTTATGTTTTGTTCATCCTTAAATGAATGAATCACGGACCCAGAACCCAAAAATAAAAGTGCTTTAAAAAAAGCATGAGTAAATAGATGAAACATTGCAACATTATAAGCCCCAACACCTGTAGCAAAAAACATATAACCTAACTGACTACAAGTTGAATAAGCAATTATTTTTTTTATATCGGTTTGAACCAATGCAACACTTGCAGCAAAAATTGCTGTTATCATTCCAATAACAGTAACTACAGATAAAGCCAATTCGGAATACTCATAAATTGGTGAGCATCTTACAACTAAAAATACTCCAGCTGTAACCATTGTA
>MDTD01027548.1_pt1 | contig 22541 bp, 28 predicted proteins | sample 811221 | NCBI WGS metagenome assembly MDTD01 (sample SAMN05326646, study PRJNA326480) | marine metagenome | isolation source: seawater | place: Pacific Ocean: South West | collected 2011 | reverse complement strand
CGTCCAACAAATATAAGTTAACATAAAAAAAGGAAGGTGTCAAGCCTTCCTCTAAAATTTAATAATGTTTTTACAATTTACTTTTTCTTCTCACCCTTACGAGGGTTTTTTAAAAACCAAGAGGGTGTGCCGAACACGTTTAGATTAACCCATTTTGCATAATGAATGCCACGATAACACAGAAAGGCAAAGACCCTCTCTGGATTATGTTTTTCTGGATCATATTCGGGTAAACCGTAGTCCCATTCTATTTTAACTTTGAGTCTCATCGCATTGCTCCTGCCTAAAAGACTGAAGGAAGCGAATCTCGTAGTATACGAAAGAAAGGAACACCACGCACCCGAGGTTGATTAAACCGACAGTTTGTAGTGCTTCCATCATCCTACGCAACTGTTAGTTTTTTCTGGACTCTGAGACCACGATAAATTAACTCATGGTTTCTTGCCTGTGCGGCTTCTGCTAGTACCTTTGCTTTGTACTGCTCAGCGTCATACTTGACGCCACGATATGTGATAGTAGTCATGTATACTCCTAAAGTAGTTGGGTTTTTAATCCGTTCCTTTAGTCGTTTGCGTCCTTACAATACAACCCATGCGTCTCACCAAAGTCGTAGTAAAGATCAATTATTTCTTGTCTATCTTTATCGCTAATGTCTGGATAGACCCTAGCACGATTTACAAGTTCATTGATGTCTCCACATGAGACTGTAACTACCTGAGTAGTTGCCATTAATAAAGCAAGCATATGTAACATAAGAATGAACGATCCGTTCCGCGACTTACTTGCGTCCTAACATATAGGGTTTGCATCCTTCTTCTTCAACCTTCGTAAAGAAATAATCTATAAGATACTCCTTAGCATCGGGTATGTGATTGGCATCTGCCATTATCTCTGCCCGATTCCGATTCCACTCAGCACATGTCATTGTCCAATGGGACGGATGATGCTGTGTGAGTAGTGAAGATAGCAATGCAACTTCTAACATTAAGATGAACGATACGGATATGTTAGCATATCCACAACTATTTAGCAAGATAGTTATTTAACTTAATGTTATAACTTATTAATATTTCCTTAAGACTTACGGTTATTACTACGTTTCTTCCCATGGGTCGGGTGGTTGGGTAGTATCTTGTGTCTCTTTAGGTGGGATTTCACTTGACGTAAAAACTTCAAGTGGTCCTTGATACCACTGATCTGGTGGTGGGTAAGAGGAGATTGAAAAGTCATCAAGTCCTCTGACTTCGCTTGGTTTTCTTTCCACGATGATTTCGTTTTTCTTTTCTTCTTCATTCCATTGATCAATTTGTTGATCAACGTCATACATGGTCTTATCGACCTTCCATTCTAACCACCACTGTGCATACCAAGGTAGTGCAAAATTAAGTAGCACCCATCTAAAGATGCCCTTTTGTTTCTTACACCAGTCCTCGAATTTCTGCACATCACTAGGGACACCTCCCCAATGGTGTTGAAATTTAAAGTGAAAATCCTGCGAAGGTTTCTTGTCCAACATCCTGTTTGATACCGCCTACTATGTAGGATTCTATCTCAGTCTCTTGAGGAGCATTCTGCTGACCCTTACTATTCAACCAATGGTTAGTCCATGGTAGTGGGTTAGTGCTGAGTGGCACATCGAATACAGGTGTCAAACCTATCGCTTTCATACGACGGTTGGCAGTCCATTCGACATACTGACATAGCAATCTCTCATTCAAACCGATGATGCTACCTTGAGAAAATAGATAGGTTGCCCAATCTTTCTCCTCCTCTACAGCATCAATAAACATTTGTGTGATGTTTTCTTTTTCTTCTTTTGCAATTTGTTGCATCTCTGGATCGTCACCTTGATCCCATTTTTTTAGAATCTTTTGAGTGATGTTTAGATGTTGTGATTCATCTCTAGCAATCAATGCAATGATCTTTGCTGATCCTTCCATGAGTTTTAACTCACCGAAAGCGAAAGAGCATGCGAATGAAACATAGAAACGTATTCCTTCAAGGATATTGACGTTAGCAATAGCCCTGTAAAGCTTTCTCTTTAGGTCACGCAGTGTCCACTGTGAAGTAGGTGAGTCTTTCCAACCTGGCTTCCACATGTTACCTTCTGCATATTCTCCTACTGCTTCGAGGAAGTCATCATATGCTTTAGTTACCGACTTCGCTCTAGCTAAAATTTTCTCGTCATCTAATACAGTATCAAAGACCTCTGATGGATCTGCATATACATTCTTTATAATGTGTGTATAAGATCTACTATGGATTTGCTCCATGAAATTCCATACACCGATAGCACCTTCTAATTCGGGCAATGAACAGTAAGGGGCGAATGCCATGCCAGGTCCTCTACCTTGCACACTATCAAGGAGGATCTGATATTTAAGGTTAGAAGTATAAATATGCTTCTGTTGATCGTTTAGTGTTTTGTAGTCAGACCTATCTTTCTGTAGTGAGACCTCCTCTGGTCTCCAGAAAAATCCTAGTTGAGACTGTGTAAGTCTTTCAAAGTCTGGGTATTTGTATTCATCATATCTCTGCATCCCTAAGGGTGCTCCGAAAAACATTGGTTGTTTCTTAGTATCCACTTGGTTACTATTGAAAACGGTTATAGACATAGATTCCTTAGGGTTTGGTTATACGTTACATGCATCACATTCTGCCTCGTCGCCAGACAAAATATCATTGATAAGATTTTCTACTGCTGCTTTATTTTCTGTTTCTTCTATATCTTTTTTATTGTCGTATGTATTTTGATAGTATGAGGTCTTCCAACCATATTTGTATGTGTTTAACAAATCCATAGAGAATACTGACATAGGAATCTCATTGTTAGGATAATTCTCTGGATTGTATGACCAGTTACCACTGATCGCTTGATCAAAGAACTTCTGCATAACCGCAACAACCTTGATGTAACCCTCATTGGATGGCATATCCCACAAGAGTGTGTAGTTATTTTTTAATGTGTTGTATTGCGGAACAATTTGCTTAAGAGGTCCTTTCTTCGATTTCTTAACGGACAAGTAGTCTCTAGGTGGCTCAATTCCATTGGTTGCATTTGACACAACGGAGCTACTCTCCGAAGGCATTTGTGCGGACAGAGTGCTGTGCCTGAGTCCGAATTTCTGTATGTCATCCCTAAGAGAATTCCAATCATGTTGGTATGCTACTGAGGTAATCTGATCTACGTCCTTCTTATATGTATCGATCGGAAGAATTCCATCATGATACTTTGTGACTGAGAAATTACCACAAGGTCCTCTCTCTTTTGAAAGAGTATTTGATGCCTTCAAAAGATAGTATTGGAATGATTCTGTTAACTGATGGACAACATCATAAGCACCTTGATCATTATACTTGACACCTTGTTTAGCAAGGTAATGTGCTAGTCCAATATAACCTATACCTAGTGAGCGACGTGCAATAGTAGATTCCTCTGCTGCCTTGACAGGATACTCTTGATAGTCAATCAACTCTTCAAGACCACGGACTGCAAGGTCACATAGATTTTCCAACTCAGTGATCTTTGTTATCTTACCTACGTTGATAGCAGACAGGATACACAAAGCAATCTCACCTTGTCCCTGTAAGGACTGAATAGGATCTGTAGGTAGAGTAATCTCTTGACATAGGTTACTCATATTCACCTTGTCTTTGAAAGATGAATGTGAATTACAGTGATCAATATTCATCAAGTATATACGACCTGTCTCTGCTCTCTCTTTCAGCAAAGAAAGAATCAACTCCTGTGCAGGGACAACAATCTTTGGAATCGATTCATCAGATTCATAACGTGTATAGAGATCATCAAACTTGTCAGTGCCAAAAGCATCGTACAAACCTGGTGTATCGTGAGGTGAGAATAGTGTGATGTTTCCACTGGTAATAAACCTCTTGTAAAATAACTCACTAAGTTGAATACTGTAGTCTAGTTTCCTTACTCTATTATCTTCTGTCCCTTTATTATTCTTAAGGACTAGGATATCTTCTATTTCTTGGTGCCAAATGGGGAAGTGGACTGTTGCGGATCCACCACGGATGCCATTTTGAGTGCAACATCTGACAGTGCTTTCAAACTTTTTGAGGAAAGGGACAACACCTGTGTGCTGCACTTCCCCGCCACGGATTTTACTGTTGATCCCACGGATTCTGCCTGCGTTAATCCCGATTCCAGCCCTTTGAGCAACGTAGTAACCAATAGCCATGTCACTGCTAAAGATGCTATCGAGGGTGTCATCAATATCAACAAGAACACAGCTAGCAAATTGCCTAAGGGGAGTCCGCACACCTCCCATGATAGGAGTCGGGATGTTGATTTTGTGCCTTGAGATTGCGTCGTAGTATTTTTTGACATATGTAAGTCTGCTCTCCTGTGGATATCTTTGAAACAAAGTTGCTGCGATCATCACATACATCTGCTGTGGTGTCTCATACACCTCGTTGGATGATCTATCTTGTACGAGATATTTATCTACTACCTGACGTAAGCCAGCATATGTAAACATATAGTCTCTATCATAGTCAACCATAGAATTGATATCTCCCCACTCGTCCTCGCTGTACGAGTCTAGAAGGGCAGGATCATATAGTCCACGGTCAATACATCGTTTTATATGTATATAAAGATGAGGATGACTGTCAGGATGTGCCTCATAGACTGCCTTTCTGAGAGAAAACAGCAGCAAACGAGCAGCAACAAATTGATAGTTTGGTGTGTCTAGAGAGATCAAATCGTTTGCAGACTTGATAAGGATCTCTTGTATATCATCGGTTTTAATACCATCAAAAATCTGCAAGTTAGCATTCATTTCTATTGCAGATTCAGAGACACCTGCGACACCATCGCATGCCATCTCTACCATCTTATGAATTTTTTCTAAGTTAAGTGACTCAACACTGCCATTACGCTTGACGACGTTGGTGCTCATACCTTTTTCCAGAATGTTAGTTTTACTTTTGCTTCAGCACCTTGAAAGGTGTTGCTCTTTACGATCTGTTTCACATCATGCCCTGCTAGGTGCATGTCATTAAGATCTTTTTCTTTAATAGTCTTAGGAAATATTACCACTGAATATCCTTTGTCTATTGTATCAATTATTTTATCAACGATCTCCTTGTTTCGTGGCTCGTTGTCATAGACGAATGTAAATTGATAATTGAAAGTGCTATAGTCAACATCACTTCCACACATGGCAATAGCATTAGGTAGGAAGTAGGAATCAAACGGTCCTTCCGTGACATAGACTTCTTCGTCAGTATTGATGCGATCCAATCCAAAGAGTTTTGTTTTATCTTTGTCAAAGATACATGTGATATATCTTAGCACACTTTTAGGTGCTAGTGATCTACCTTGAATGCCAAACCATTTTCCGTCATGATCAATAAGAGGGATGATTATTCTAGGTTGGTCATTCTTAAGACTCTCAAAATAGTTTGGACTCTGAGAGTTTACCCATGCCTTAAACTTGTCAACATAATATAAGGTATAGAATGCTTCTGCAGGTAGTCTTCTTTTCTCTAGATATTGTCTTGCGGGATGCTCATTATTTAGACTAGCAACATCTTGGAGACCTGTTGGCTTGGTGGCAAAGTATGGCTTTGCTGACAAGTCAGGTAAGACCTCTTTCTTCTTAGGTTTTTTATATTTTTCTAAGAGATATTCTGAGTATAAATCTGACGCTTGATCCTTCAAAAAGGTAGATAGAGACTTAGAGATACCACAGTTGTGGCATTTATAAACGTAATCATTATTACGCATAAAAAAATACCCCCTCGCTTTACTCTTGTAGCGTTGGGAGTCACCGCAATAAGGACACCTAAAATTGTAAGTGCGTCCTTGATGTTTGAATTTTTCTAGTCTGACCCCAAGACGATCTATGTATTGGGTATCAACGTAACTCATTCAAGTCGGTTATCTCTCCGACTATCATACTAGTATTTGCTTCTCCTGTCAACACTGGTTTAATAATTCTTTGTCCAACTGGACTAACAAGGAAACTTATAATACTAAGTGCACCAAATATAGACCACATCTTCTTCTCCATTAACCTTAAACGGTCATCCACCATGCGTATATCTCTCTCACATCCTTTCTTTATAGCATCTGTCTCTCTATTGAGATCTGATGACAATCTATCGATCTTTTCAAATAATACTTCGTCTATTTGCTCTTGTTTATCTAACTTCTCATTGTGTACAGCAAGAAGTTGACCCATCTTCTGAGAATTCTCAGACAGTGAATCTACAACTTTCTCAAGCCTTTCTAAAATTGCTGTATTGATGTCAGACATGGAGTGCCTTTTGTCGTTTGTCCCAGTAGAATTTAATTACTTGATTAGGGTATAAACGAGTGATCTTTATTTTCTTGTGTACCTCAGGGCGATATATCTTTCTAAGCTCAATCTTTATTTCAGACGGAGACTTACCATATAATACATATGAATCAATACCATCAAAGTGTATTAGGTAAGGGATGACGCTGCTATCTTTTTGATAATGCTTTGCCTCTCCTAGTCCTACGTTACCTGTGCGAGGACCTATGCCCACGTTAGGTAGGACATAACCTTTTGGTTTATACTTACGCTTCTTTACTTTCTTCTGCCCTAGCATGGGATCGAATCCTGCCACAGGACCACTTGCATTAGCAGATCCAGAGAATCCACCAGTGCCTGCACTCATTGTTGGGGCATCTTCGTTGATCATTCTATTGCAGTGAGCGTATCGTATACATCCATATCCAAATCAACTTCATTCAATGAGCCCTGATTGATCTCTGGATACCTATCTAAAAATATTAGAAAGGTCTTCAGTATAGACCAGTATTCTCGCTCTAGTTTATACATTAGCAACGGTATAGTTGCTTCATCAAAAACATTGAATAAAATGATCAGGTGATTTATTATTAAATTTGTACGTAATGTCCCAGTCTTCAAGTATCTCTTAAGCAAACGCTTAAGGTATTTGAATTTCTTCATGTCCTCCATGAAATCATCTACAGTAACCGATTGTGGGTTGTTGTAGTGCTTGATGGCGAACAGCAAGTGATTCTTATCTGTTAGACTTTCAAAATGCATTACGAAGATCAGGAATACCTGAGATTATTTATTAACTACCAAATGTGATAGTTGCTGCACCGTCAGTTTCTTTCTGGACAGCACCTTTGCTTGAGGTAATGATACACTTATACTTGTAACCGTTAAGTGTTGTACCTGCAAGTCCACTGTATGCAAGAGTTGCAGTAGTGAAGTTAGCGTATGTGATACCTGTGTCAAGTGAAGCACTTACATCTACCCAACGAGTAGTAGCAGTTGCTGTCTGTCTCTGCCATTTGTAAGAGATAGTACCTGACTGGTCTACAGTTGCTGCTGCAACGAATGTACCAGCACCACTAGAGGATGTAGAGTTAGCAGGTTGTGTGCCAACTGTGATTACCTCAACTACATCTGCTGCGATTGTGTCATCAGATGCGTCACCTGCTGCTGCTGCAGTAGCGTGTGTGAATGCAAGACATTCTGCCTTGTGACGTGTGTCACCATTGTGTGAAGTATATGTGCGATACAACCACCAACCTGGTCCTGAAATGCCTCTAGACTTGTTAGTGCTCTTTGTCATTTCAGTAGCATCTACAAAAACAAGACTGTAGTTAGAAATGCTATCGCCACCCTTGATAACATATTCTGCTACTGCCTTAGGAGGTGTCCTCCTGATTGCATTTGCTGCAGTGATAGTTGCTGTTGATCCTGCATATACCTTATGAAGTTCTATAGCCGTCGCTGACGTTACTTGTTTTACAATGTAAGATACACCAGAGATATCTAACACGTCACCTACTTTGACAAGATTGTCAGAAGCGTCCGTGAAGTCTCCACTAGTGGTTACGGTAGCATCGCCATTGGTTACTCCAATGTTCGTGCCCATTGCTTTCGCATCGATTAGTCCAAATACAGCCATTGTTCTCTATAGTACGGGTGGTATCATCTATATGTTATTTATACTACTTTGCTTCTAGAGCTTCCTTCACTTTCTCAAAGAGAGCGTCGTCTGCTGTAGTCTTAGTTAGTTTTACTGCCTTACCGATGATAAGTAGACAGATATCGATTAATTTTTCGCCAAGTTCTGCGTCGTCAGGAATCTTCTTGACTGCAGCATCGATAACCTTGTATGCAAGGGGCATTAAAAAGCTAAACATAATTTTATAAAGCGTGGTACCTTATTTATAACTTTTTATACTCACTTGGTTTGATGCCTGCCATCTCTGCATCATGGTCTTGAGTGAGACCTATCATTTTCTGTCTCATTCTTTCCTTGATAACATCCTTAGCAGCCTTATCTTCCTCGTCATGTGGAATTACATTGCCTTCAGTATCCTTTTCATGATGCTCTTTCTTTACTTCATGAGGCTCATAACCAATACCATCGCCATCGTCATCCCACCAACGTTTTACTTTGCCTTTGGTCTTACCTTTAGCAGATTTCTTTGCAGCTTCTTTCAATGCATCCATAGATGCACTAAGTTTCGCTTTCATGGTTTCTTTCATGAGGTCTTCCTTCTTTGGATTAACTGTAATACCTTTTTTAGTAACAGTCTTTAGGTCACTTTTTCTATCAGGTGTTTTACTGGTAGGTTGCATTATAAATCTCCCTTGATATGACTTCGCCAGTTGTATTTGGATTTGATATCAAGTTTGAATGATTCGACATCGAGAGTTTTTGGATAGTCTTTGTCACCTGGTTTAGCAGGTTTCTCACCACGCTTACGCTTGGCATGGATGTTATCCCATAGACCCTTCTTCTCTTCGATCTCTTCTTCCTTAACACAGTTAGGTACTACCTTTCCGTCTTTTTTCTTAGTGCCCTTTGCCTTGTAGCCTTTCCAACATGTCTTGGCACCTACATTAGCACGAGCTTGTTTCATGGACTCGTGAAGGTCAGCTATATCAATACCAACCACTTCTTCTTTAGCGGTGACACCAATATCAACTGCATCTTTAGCAGTCTTACGACCATCCTTACCCATAACAACATAGCGTCCGTCTGCCTTGCGACCAGTGACTAGCATCTGATCTCCACCAGAGGAGACGACTCTACCTACGTTTTTATCACGCTTAAACTCCATCTTCTTCTTAGCAACTGCTTCCTTATCAATAGGAAACCCACCGTAACCTTCTACTATCACTTCATGTGTATCAAGTATATCGATAACAGTTTCTGCACCTATTTCAAGTCTTTTAGCTAACTTATCAATAGTGCCAGTTTCAATAGCATCGAAGATTTTATTCTGCTCTAGGAAGGTATACTTCATCAGTGCAGCAGATACTTTTATATCTAAAGTCATTGCTTTACTAAGGGGTAGTCGTTAAAACGTATTATTATTTAGTCTTAGTCTTCTTTCTAAAATCAGAAAACTTAATTGTCGCTTGACCAGGTGTCATTGCTTGGACTGCCTTACGATATTCATCTGTGCCTACCTTCCATGTGTTACCACTACCATCATCAGCAGAATAATTAGATTGATCTTCTCTCTCTGTGATGTGATGTAACCATGCTTTATGCTCAGTGCCATCTGGCATTTGAAATATAACATAGTTGGTGCCACGATGGACAACATGTCCTGTTAAACCTGTGTCGTCGTGCTCTACTAATGCTCCTACCTTAAAAATATGCTCGAGCATATAGAAGTCACGGAATGTATTGTAGTCTAGTTTAGGTGCAAACTCCCATAGTGATTCACCAAACCACTCCTTGACATCTTTCTTTTTGCCTTTCTTAGGAGGGGGTGTCATTCCTGTCTTCACATCTGCCATCATCTGTTGACTATGTTTTCGACTGATACCCTTAGGCATCCCTGCATGGAATGAATCGTGGTCATCACTACTTGCATGCTTACGCATAGAAGATGCTGACAACTTTTCTATAGGATCTTTTGACTTGGGGTCTCTTGCTCCTGCAGACTTTATATTTATTGTATTGAAGTCGTAGTGGACTCCATTGTATTTCTTAGTTAGTGAGTCAAATTCTTTTACACGGTCATCACCTACAACCATAGTGACATGCTTGTGACCTTCGTCATTCAAGTCCTTTAAGATGTCAAATATGTTTCGGTGTGCCTCGTTGTTTTGGATTTTATCTTTATGCTGAGGAAACATCTTACGCATGTGACCTACTTTTTGGTCTGCGTTGAGGGGATTCTTTTTGTGGTCTTGGGATCTGCTAGGGTAGATTCGGTAGTTTCCCGAGTCCCCTCCGTGAGATCTAACAGCATCGAGTAACTTACCATGGCCAGCATGAGGAGGATTAAACCTGCCAAAAGTAATTGCAACGTGGGGGTCAGCATCATTTTTTTTATTTGTACTAGAAGATTGACCCTTCGCTGATGGTGAGGGTTTCTTTGTGGTAGTCTCTTTTGCTTCTTTAATGAAATCTAGAAAACGCATTAGCCCCAGTCTTTTGCTACGGTGAAATTGGCACGACTAAATTCTAGTCTATCAACAAGTTTAAGAGCAGTGCCATCTTTGATAGCAACAAATCCTTCTGGACTTGTTACACGATAACCTGACTCGTCTTCAAGGAAGGTGCCAACACCTTCAATCTTTTTGAGTTTATTTATAATCATATTCTTTGCATCCATGAGGTTTCTAAACCCACTGAGTGCAGAAAACATGATAGTCTTGTTACTATTTAGAAAAGAAACAGAGTCAGATCTACGCTTTTCCCATTGCTCTTGTGTTTTAGCAGTCTTTTTCTTGATGATTTCCTTCTTATATCTGTCATCTAGGAATTTAATAAACTCCTGTGTCATCTTCTGTGACGTGTTAGGAATCTTTCCTTGACGTATAACTTGGTTGAAATAGATCTTAAACATAGAGGCAGGAGACATAGCAGATTTGTCTTTAGATATAACGTCTAGAAACTTACCGCCTGACCTGAGATTAGTCTTTGCTTGTCTAATAGTATTGTTGATGTTATTCTTCTCGCTGATACTTAGATTAGCGAGACCATTTACATTAGTAAATTCAGATGAGAATACTGCAATGTCTTTGACACCCTGTAGACCTTTGACATCTGCACCGAATGTTGCAGACAGAGAGTCCATGCTACCACCAACGTAGCGGGTATGAAAGACGATGCCCATGGTAGATTTTGCAACCTTACCACTCATCTCACTATCTTGATCTACAATGTAAGTGATTGTATTTGGTTTAAATCTATAACCTCGCTTGCCACTAACGGTAACAAGAGGAGGGGTAGAAGTATAGAGGAGGTCACCTTGTAGTATGCCGTCAATGGGTAACTTCTTAAGTTGCCTGTAGCATTGCTTGAGGATACCATTGATAGCACCTTCGTAGTGAAAATCGATGAAGTCTTCATTGTATCCTATCTTAGGTGTAGTCTTATTAAAGACTGACTTAGTGCCGACAAAAAACTCTCCTGTCTGTGGATCTTTACCACACACAATAGCAGGAGCACCGTCCCATTTTACAGTGACCTTCGTGTTGCCACCACCTTTACCAGAGGATAGCATGTCACGGAGAGACTCTAAAAAGGCAATGCTATTCTTAGCACCAGCTGAGCCAGCGTTAAAAATATCATCTTCCAAATGCTCTAGGTGAGTATTCTTTGCCATACTTCTATAATACTATACTTTATTATGTAATGGGAAAGTAGTGTGCCACTTTATCATGTGGATAGAAACCCTGTGTCACCGTCCAAATCCATGCTACTAGGACGTATGTTGTTTATCTTAAGTGCCATCAGAAACGACCATCGTGCATTTGACTTTGAGTTAGTCTTAAGACGAATCCTGATATTACTACTAGTTACTGAGTCAGAAAAACGTGGGCATCCATATCCTTCTGGGTCTCTACCCATATAATATAGTCCCTTTCCTTTTATCTGTATGTAGAAGGTGCTCTTAGAATTATAATATGTTTCTACTTCTCTTGCTGCAGCACGACCCTCTGCCAAATACTTGTCTGGAAATCTTTTAAGATCTAACTCAAGACCTTTTTTACGTTGTTGTAGAGTCGCATCATTCTTTAATGTAAACTTGGCAGGTGTATTCTTTGCAGGTTTCCAATGATCGTTTGCTTCTCTTATAATATTAAAGTTTTCAGCAATGCCTATCATGGTAAGTGCTGCTTCTTTCTGAGCACTTGCCTTAGTCTTATCAATAGTAAACTTCATTGTTGATGTATCAAAGTCAAAATTCATCTGAGCAAAGTCAGCAGATAACTTTTCCTTTAATTCAAACTTTACTATACTACTTGCCTTCTTTAATTCTAAGTCTGCCTTTGTATTGTCTGCACCTGCAGGGTCAGACACATCAAAACCTTTACCACGCAACGATCTAATAACGTCGAATTCATACTGGAATCCTGCGTTTGCCATCAAGGGTGGTGCTGTATTGCCCTCCCCATCTAAGAGAGGCTCGTTGTCTTTCTTGCGTGCCATAACTATATTTATCGCACTCAGATCTATTATTCCAGTGGCGGATTACTCCGCTAATAATAAAACAATTAGTGATGAGATAGCTAATAAAGATAAGAGATCGTACAATGACCACATAATTATCATAGTCTTTCGTTTTCTCATCATCAAAACTCCCTAGACTATACTTCCATATCTTAAATATCACCTGGCTTTCTATTCTCCGAGTAGTATTCGTCAAACTTCATCTTAGGATAGCGTGCTGCTAACTTAAGTGTGTTGATGTATATAACTTCATCCATACGAATGTCCAGTGCAGCACATGCATTCTGTGCATACCACAATACGTCACCTAACTCCTTAATAAGATGATCCTTGGTGTCTTCATTCCATGGTTTGCCTTGATATTTAATCTTCTTTACAATCTCCATAAACTCTCCACCCTCTGCTGACATACCAGATGCAGCAGTGTCTAGACGATTGATCTTACATCCTTTCTTTTCTAGTGCATCCATTTGCTGTCTGAATACATTATAGTCTTTGCTAGGGTTAGAGCATGTTTGATCTACAAACTCAGCATACCTGTCGAAGTCGATCTTGATCTTACCATCTTCCTCTGTTTGCTTTGCTTTCTTTTCAGCACTAGACATTTTCTGCTTGACCTTTTCTTTGGTCTTATATGCACTGTTGAAACGTGGGTCAGAGGCAACGTCTTTAGCATCTTTAGGTGCTTGTGCTGCAGCATCTTTTGCTGCCTGCTCAAAATTGTCAGCAGCATCAGTCGCTGCGTTAGAAAACTTTTCTGCTTTCTGTTGTATGTCGTCTCCACCATCCATCTCAGGGGTAGGAGCGAAACCGCCAGGATTAATCTTCATATTTTAAAACCTTGGAATTTAGATTTGGTATCAGTTGTAAATTCTTCTTGATTGCTATCAAGAATATCATCTTGAGCACTTTGCTCACAATCATACAGCCTCATCTTCGCTCTGTCAATACCTAACACAAAACGTTTGTTGACTGTAGGGTCATTATATCTATTTTTTAATTGTTTGACCATAATCTGATTCATTGCTTCTAGATCTTCGGTTGCAATAAGTGCAAACATAAGATCAGCAGTAGCAGGTAAACCGAAAGACTCACTAGTATCGGTAAGCTCGACGTCACTGCTCCCATAACCAGAGCGAGTGGTCTGCGTAGCGGACACGATGGGGACATTGAATTCTCCTGCCAGTCCTCGTAACTCTTCTGCGATTGCTTTGACATAGGTATAAGAATTAACTATGTTGTTTTTGTATCTGGAAGATGCACATATGTTTAGATAATCTACAAAGATAATCTCAGGATGAAAACCTCTCTTTAGTGACAACTCATTGAGTAGAGACTTGAAGTGACTAACATGTGCAGACGCTGTAGGGTATTCTTTAATGACAAGACGACCCTGTGTTTTGTCTTGTAGTTTTTCTATCTTAGATTGATACTTTCCTTTGCTGAATAGTGGATCACTTAACTGTTGTATTGGGACGTCGAGGAGGTTGGCATCAATTCGCTCAGCAATTTTTTCCTCTGCCATTTCAAGTGTAATGTAGAGTACGTTTCTGCCTTGCAAGAGGACGGCACTAGCCATATGGCACATGAATAAACTTTTCCCGACACCAGTACCAGCGAGTGCGATATTGAGAGTCTTATTAGGTAACCCACCTTTTGTAATCTTGTTAAAAAACTCAAGGTCGAATGGGATTTTCTCTTCTTTTCTGTGATAGAAGTCATAACGTGACTCTGAATCCTCAATGTAATCGTGTCCAACATGGTCATCAAAACAAACAGACAATGCCTCTGACATAATTGTCGGTATGGCATCCTGATTGCGAGCCTTGTCCTGACCATCAGCAATTTGGACAGACTCCATGAGAGCATTGTATATGGCACGCTCCTTACACCACTTCTCTGTAGTGTCGAGCAACCATTCTTCATTATACTCCGTCTTATCTAGTCCACTTAGTATCTCTAAAACCTTATTGACAGCATCTTCTGTTAAATCTTTACGTTTCTCAACCTCTAGAGCGATAGCATTAGGCTCTGGAATATTGTCATACGTTTCTATGAAGGTAGATACTTCTTTGAATACTACCTTCTGTGATAGATCATCAAAGTATTCTTCCTTAACGAAAGGTAATACCTTTCTCATGTAGTCTGGGTTGGTAATCAGATTACTGATTACAATTTCTTCTATACCTGGCATTATTGATAGTGTAAATATGTGCCTATAATGTATTTGTCATTACTGATAGGTTGCTCACCTAGATGAGGATACATCCATAGTGGAGGGAAGCAAAGCACACTACCTTCTTTAGGTTTGACCTTCATGTCTAGATTAGGAAAGGTTGTTTCTCCCCCTTCCTCTACGTCATTTAGGTAGAAAAACATAACAAGAAAGCGACGTGCGGATGCATAGTCACCTACATCAATGTGGATATCAAATCTATCCTCAGTCTCTGCCGTATATTTTTTCATACGGATCTGCTCAATACTATTCTTGGGTGGCCAGAATGGTGAGCATGCAGTATCTTTCATGTATAACTCAGATACTGATTGTATTTTAGCAATCAATTCGTTTTGTATCACACCCCATGCTTTATTATTCTCCTTCTCAGCGAGGAGAGTAACATTCAACTGTGTAAACTGTGGTTTGAATTGATTCTCCCAACGATCATGTGCTTCTGCATTCTCCTCAAAGGATTTGATTGCATTCTTACATAGGTTGGAGTCGAGCACATCATCATATACTCGAATAAAATCTTTTAGATCACTCGCCATACTTGAATTCCTTTTGGGCACTCTCGTCTAGTGCCTGCATTATTTCTTTGGTGAAGTATTTTTCTGGATCAGCAAGGATTGATTTAGGATATACATTAGACTCGCCAATGCGATAACGGTTACCAACCCGCTCGAAGACTCCATACTTCTCACCCAACTCCAATAGTCCGTAATATCTGTCAAGACCTCGTTCGTCATAGAATAACCTCGTTTCTACTTGTGCGTTTTCTTTTGTGAGTCTAGACTTTGCTGCCTTGACTTTAATAATATTTCCAACGACATCAGTGCCGTCTTTCTCTTTCTTTTTAGAAAGATATACTATAGTCGATGCAGCATATTTAAGTCCACTACCACCACCCATCTCTTTTGTGGGGATGTAAGATCCAACAACATCATAAGTATGATTTGTCACGATCATAGGTACATTAGCAAGACCTAGTTTTAAAGTCAATACCCTAAACGCACCTTTTAATACTTGTGCTCTAGTCATGTCACGAGTTTCTTTACCCGCTTCAGTATCTTCTATCTCTTTCGAGGTAGATAACATGCCAAGTGAATCTAATACAAACATCAGAGGTTTGCGATCAGACTCTTTCTGCTTCAAATATTTATCTACAATCTTAACTGCCTGTGTGCGAAACTCTTGTACGGTTGTCACAGGGACAATGATCATACGTTTAGAATCTATACCACGAGACTCAATCATTTGCTTACTAATAGCAGACTCAGACTCAAAGTATATGACACCTGCATCAGGATCTGTATCTAGGAAGTGACGGACAACACTCAAGGCAAAGAATGTTTTACCTGTGCTACTCTCACCTGCTAGTGCTGTGATCTTATTAGAAGGTAGACCACCGTAGACACTGCCACTCAATAAAGCATTGAGTATATAAGATCCAGTATCAACATATTGTGTAATGTCACCTGCAGAGATACCATCACTGGCAACTGCTGCAAATTCATTATCAATTTCCTTTATAATTCCAGTAAAAAAACTGCTAGTCATAATCATCCAAACATTGCTTCAAGTGTTGCACGTTGCCTTGCAGACCATCCGATCGTGTCAAGGATAACGGTAAGTGGATCAAGAAATGCTTTATTAAATTGCATATCATAATCAATATATTCCTCTAGTTTAAACTCAGGAGGTAGAGTCCTAAAGAAGGAGATGACATTTTGGAAGTCACCCTTCTCCCCATGACGACCAAGTTTATTAGGTGTCTTGAGGAAGACATACTTGATCTTTTCACCCTCCTTTACGAGGGGATATTTATGTGTAAGTTTCTGCTCTTTGATAGAGTTATTATATAATAGCACACCTCGGACATGAATGGGGCAATGTGCTCCATATAACTTCTGAGGGTGATGATATTTCTGTAAGTTGTTACATGATCTGGGGAATGCGATCTCATCTGTAGGTAGTGACTTAAACTTTTTCTCAAACTGTCTGACAAAACGCTGCACTTCCTTCTCATCAGTATTCATCATGAGTTTAAGGACGTCACGGAGTGCTCCACGACATGATGATGGGGTAGAAGACTTGACCGCTTCAATGCCCATGATCTTTAGTGAAGGCTCATGATACCTTACACCCTCACTATCCCATACGTTTAAGATATATCTCTTCTTGGCAGTCCATACACCACGATTAGCGATGTTTTCTCTCTTCATAAACATCTTCTGCTCGTAAGCATTTACATAGGTTGCCAATTCTTCATAAGAATTCTGTATATACTTTTCAAATTCCACGTCACACACCTTCGTAAGGAACCGCAATACGCTTTGATCGCTCTCCTCTCGCTCCTTGAATACCTTTTTAACCAGAGGATCCATATGCAAATAAATGGAATCGGTATCACTAGCAATAACATAATCTTTACCTTCCGTGTTTAATAATTTATTTAGAAACTTGTTGATCTTGTTTTCTATCCATCTGATAGAGACTTGACCAGACAAAGTGATTGCCTCAGCATTTGCCAAGTTGTAGTAACGGAAGTATTGATTACCAATAGCACCATAGGCACTGTTGAGTTGAATCTTCCTTGCCATTTGAATGTTATTATATGTGGAAATATCATTCAATAGACTAGTATTACCTGTCTCCTCAAACCTTTGTTTGGAGGCAAGCATTTTCTTTTTGAATATCTTCCTTTCATCGTAGATGCGTTGCATCATCTTAGGAAGAAATCCATGTATATCTTTACGATACTGAGCACCATTAGCACAGACAGCGTAATCAGGATGGGCAGTAAACTCTTCGTCAAGGATCTTATCTACTGATACTCGTGGGTGTCTCTCCTCTACGAGTGTTTCTGGGGATATATTATATTGCATTATAAGGTGTGGATATAGAGAATTCAAGTCAAAACTACACACCCAGTCATAAACACCTGGTATAGGTTCTTTTACATATGCTCCTGCATACTTGTCATCCTTATCAGAGGTGACCTTAGGGGGCACGACAATATTCTTTGAATATAAGTCATTATATATGAGAGTATCCCACATCTTTACCTGTGAGAATACATCATCAATGTTTACTTTAGCATCGTATGCCATGGTGATTGCCAACTCAACAAGTTTCATCTTGCTTTCTAGTTGATCAACCAACTCAACGTCATGTATGTTGTAATCTACAAATCTTTTCCAGTCTGAGGTATAAAAGTCTTTGAAGTTTTCATACATGCTATGGTCTAACTTATTCTCTCCCAACTCGACTGTAGATATATGCTCTAGACTGTATGATTCTTGTGCAGAATAAGTAAACTTCCTGTATAGATCAAGGTAATCTAGGATAGTAACACCAAGAATATCATAGACGAGATTTGATCGGCCTTGTACATTTACGATGCGGTCTTTTACAACATTCCAAGGTGAGAGACTCTTCATCCACTTCTCTCCTAGAATCTTTTCAATCCTACGACAGATATAAGGCATGTCATAGAAGTTATTATTCCACCCTGTGATGATGTCAGGGGTGTTATGCACCCAGAATTTATGGAAGTCCTGTAGCATCTCATGCTCAGTATTAAATACACGATACTCTACAATATCTGGTGCTGTATACTCTCTTGTGCCCCATGTGATGATCTTCTTAGTAATCATATTCTTCATGGTAATGCATAGCATGTCCTCTTGGCATGCTTCTACATCAGGGAATCCATTCTCACATGCAACCTCAATATCAATAGTCCATATACCCATCTTCTTTATGTCATAGTTGACACGATTAGGAAACTTCTGTGCGATATGTTGGAAGACAAACCTCTCATATCCATGCACTTCCATACCTTCTACATCAGAATATCTCTGTAGAAAATCTCTTGCCTCTCTTACTCCATCAAACTTTTTCTTATGTGCATATCTACCATCAAGAGTCCTATACTTAGACTTCTTTGATTGATTAGTGGGCACTAGAAACAGAGAAGGGGATGTCTTCTCACGGTATTGCACACGCTCACCGTTTCGATATCCCCTTACCAACGCTGTATCTCCAAAGATAATTACGTTAGTGTAAAAATCACTCATTCTTTGCTTTCTTCTCTTTTGATTCTAGCATGACTAGGTAATCTCTTGCAATAGCAGGTGATGGATCAACAACAGTCATTACATCCGTGCTCTCTAGAAATAGATCATCTTGATCTGAGTAGGGCGGATACTTTACTATTCCATGACCTGTAACTTCATGACAGTTTTGTAAGAGGTAACTAGGTTCTTCGTCTAATTCTACAACGTCACCCAACAAGAAGACCTTCGGGTGGGATTTCAGTATAATCAACTTTAACATCATCTTTTTGGGGTTTTGAATTTTTAATAGTGGTCAACGCTTGCTCATATCTTTTAAGCACCTCATGATGAGGGTCAGCAATACTTACAACATGGTGTAGGGAAATAAAATTTGCCCCGACTGTCAATGGAAAGTATGGATAAAATCTCATACGGATATCCTTTAGTGGATTGTCCCCATTCCCTTCTTCTTCTACAAGAAAATCCTTTTCATTCATTTCTAATTGAATAGAAAATGCATCTTTAAATTCATAAGCAAGCACACGAAGATCCTCTGGATTACTTGTGTAATCCTTAGACGGTGCATTCCTTACTTCTTTAATGTCAGCGACTACATCTTCGCCGTTAACCATCCTAGCAATTTTGATACTCATATTAGAAAGACTAGTGACCTATTTATCTTACCATGAAAAAAGGAGGTGTCAAGCACCTCCTTAATTTTAAGATATATCATATACCTTACGTTTTTGATGATCAGGAATGATCTTAGTTAGAGTAATAGATAACAACCCATTGGTAAACTTAACATCACCTACCTCTACATCATCACTGAGGTTGAATCCTCTAGAGAATGATCTTGCTGCTACACCCCTGTGTATATACTCCTGACTATCAGTCTCATCTTTATCTACTGACTTGACTATCAGCACGTTAGTTTCTGTTGAGACCTCTACATCTTTTGGATCCCATCCTGCTAGTGCTAATTCGATTCTCCATGTCTCGTCAGACTCCTTGACAATATTATATGGTGGGTATTGTGTCTGTGGAGACCCTATTCCATATGCATGTAGTCTGTAAAATAGATCGTCAAATCCTACACTGTAGCGATTTGCTGCATCAAAGATTGCATCGACATCCTTAGATGTCCACTTAGTTAATTTCATAATTCTCCTTTAAAAGCGAGTTTAGTTGTGTGTCCCCGAAGGCGACACTACTATTTAACCATGAAGTAATGTAACTGTATATGGTGACTACCGTCTGGATTGTTACAGAATACCGTAATAAAAACTATGCTAAATAAAGCTACAGTAGTAATCCCTCGCGAGGATAAAATGAAGAAAACATTATTCTTTATTATGTTATTGTCCCTAGGATCAGCTGCAAATGCAGGTGGATTGTCAACTAGACACCAGTCAAGTTTACAACACACAGTAGATGCACAAACAGCAACCTATTCAAGAATCGGAAACTCTTTTTCCATTTCAGGTACAAACGTGACAACATCCCATACAGCAGCAGGTGCATCGAGTGCAACCTCAAATGGTATTGGAGTTAACTCTTACGATGGCACAACAGGTGTCGCAACCGTAGGATCTATCACAGGAACACAAACAGGATCAGGATCCTTTTCCTTTGCTCAGTCATTCACTAAGGGTGACATAGCAGGTACAGCATCTGAATATTCAGACTTCGGTAGTGTATCAATTACATCTGCAGGCACACAGAATAGCTCAGCTAACGCACCAGGTACTGTTACTGCTGCTCATGCAATCACACTTACAGGTACTGGTAACATTGGATCAACAACAACAGGTCAGTTTGTAAGTGAAGTAACTATCTTTGATTAAGATCATGAGGAATATATCTAAACTATTCCTCATGTTTTTTGCAATGGGCGTAACCCCAGTCATAGCAGTGCCTGTGGTACCAAATTTCACTCAAGGTTCGATGACCACCCACACGGAAACGACTTCTACGGTGAAAGAGACCATAAATTCCATGGATTATAATACAGGCTATCAATGGTCGGTAACGGGAAATGGAATTACATCAAATGATAATTTATCACCAACCACATCTACAACTAATGTAACTATTGACGGAGTGACTTCAACATGGACAGGAGTAGGGACAACACCCACCTTCACACAGACAACACCAGGTGCACCGTTTCAATTCACAGAAACATACAGCGGACCAGGCTTGTCGAATCACACAATAATACAAAGAGAAACAACCGTAACAAGCGTCACAGACACAACCAGTATCTTTCAGCAATAGGGATATCCCTTGCTATGACTGGGTTTATGCCTTCTGCTATAGCAGAGACAGTTGGTGGAGTTAGTGCGACTGCATCGCCGATCGCGAATTCTTCTGGCTCAGTGACCAATCAAGCTATACAGGTTTTACAAGGTCCATATATAACTAACACATATGGTAATGGTATACAGTGTCAGGGTCCTACCCTCAACGTTACACCATATGCCACAGCAACAGCATCATCCCAAAAACCATTTGAGGATTATTGGGATTCGCCAGTGTACGACATGTCAGACGTCAATGATGACGGTGTGTTAGACAATCCAGGTAATATTTTGTACTACGTCCCTACTAGGACAGCTCAGAAAGATAACTATAATTTCTCACTAGGTGTCTCAGCAACGTGGTCTAAACCATTAGATAAGAAATTACAAGAACAATGTAAAGAAGCAGCAGACGCAAATATAGCATTAATGAATCAAGCAAATGCAAATAAAAGATTAGACTTTGAGATTGCCAGATTGAAAAACTGCGGTGAGCTGATGAAGGCTGGGATCACCTTCCATCCAAAGTCACCTTACTATAGTGTATGTGCTGATGTTGTGGTGCAGAATGTTAATGTTGTGGCTCCCCATGCACACACGATACCTAATGGCAACGCAAGCAGCCTAAAGGAGATCTCTATAGGAAACAACTCTAAGTTATAATTATCTCTTATATCTTTTCTTAGTAGGATTGATAGGAGGTAGTCCTCTCTTTTCACGATACTTATTAGTCATAATCTCATTCCTAGACAACTCACGATGCTTTCCAAGTTTCTTTTGGACAGTAGTCGTGAGTTTTTTTATGACTGGTTTTATGACTCTCAATAATAATGGTGTAGCAGCAGCCGCGGCTGTTGCCACTACTGCTATCGCTGCTGTAGTGCTCACTTGATTTGTAGAGGGTAAAAATTTTTCGATTGCTGTAGTATCTTCATACAATACCACACAGGTAGTGCCTTGTAGCTCATGACCTATAACTCTCTCTTCTCCATTCTGAGTTAGATCACCCACTCGCGGCTGATTAGGTGCAGGACACTCAGTTGCAGGTGGATCTACTGGTGGCACCTCGGGTGCATCTACTTCTGGTGCAGGTGGTGCCTCAACAACAGGTGGAGCTGCTGCCTCCATCTCTAACTGTAACTGATCTGGCTCATAATCCATCGCATCATAAGATGGATACTCTGCATCACAGAATACTAATAGATTATCTTCATCGTCTTTAATTATACTATTATTTCTATCACTAAACTCGTGTGTCTCAACGCAACCTGGCAAGTCAATAATAGGACTACCTATGATGACAGTAGCAGGTGGATGATTAGGTACAGCATGTGTCGGAGTGGATGTTAACCACTCTGGCACGTTAACCTTGAATATCCCTATAGAATTAACATGAGTGCTGTTAATCTGTATGGTAGGAATAGTCATTAGCAGTTTTTATTCAAGTCCTCTGCCATATTTCCACCTATCTCTGCACCTTGATTACCG